>Ga0181521_10007746_pt1 | contig 11229 bp, 13 predicted proteins | sample PEATcosm2014_Bin_32_FD_119764 | JGI IMG/M metagenome (GOLD analysis project Ga0181521, IMG submission 119764) | Peatland microbial communities from MTU Mesocosm Facility, Houghton, MI, USA - PEATcosm2014_Bin02_60_metaG | ecosystem: Environmental > Terrestrial > Soil > Wetlands > Peat | place... | reverse complement strand
GCCGCCATTTTTGTGAGCGATCCCGAGAGCCGGATCGAGCCCCCGGACCAATTACTCGGAAGACTATTTGGCCTGACCCCAGCGGAAGGGCGGCTGGCGGGAGCGCTTATGCAGGGAAGCAGCCTGAAAGAAGCCGCCGGCGAATTTCGCCTCAGCCACAACACCGTTCGCTCTCAATTGCGGAGCATATTCGATAAGACCGCGACCACACGCCAGGGGGAATTGGTTCGCCTGCTCTGGAACAGCCCGGTGCAACTCAGGTGCGATTGAATTCCTGAGCGTTCGTATCGTTTGGTAACTGGACCCCGATACGCACTAACGCCGCAAACAGCGCAGTTCATGCGCTATCCATTAAAGGGCTTCCATTCACGCCGGATCGAAGAGAAGCCCTTTCGCGATCCTGAACTACATTCGGGAAGAGATCCTGCGCCTGAAGGTAACGCCCAGTCCAAGCAGGCCGGTGCCTAACATGAGCAGCGTTCCGGGTTCGGGACTTGATGAGTAGTCTACATCCAGGGTGGCAACTGGATTACCCGTCGCAGTGTTATCAAACTGGACATAGAAATACGAGTTGTAGCCTGTGCTGTTATAGCCCCATGGGCCAAAGGTAGTATCGGCGACTCCCGACAGCGTGATAGCATCCCCCGCGGCGATATCCGCGCCGAAACCGAGGGCCAGAAGGTCGTACGTTCCAGTTGGGGAATCGCCTAACGATGCTGAGTTGTCCGGAGACGTGGCCTCCGAAAAGTATCCGGACGCAGTGAAGAATGCAAAGAGGTCCGGATAGGTATAAGAACAACCTTCAAATCCACACTCCGCAGGTCCTCCAGCCCCGCAACACTCGGAGACCGGGGCACTGTTATCTGGAAAGTCGGTCGTTAGGGTAGCACTGGTGATGGTACTATCATCTGGCAAAGCCACGCCGGGGATCGTCAGGGAAAAGTCGGCGGGTACATTATCTATATAAGCAAAGTTGGTATTGCAGACGGAACTGGAATAGCCGCAGTTCGCGGTATAGAGGGAAGCCGAGCTGCCCAAATCCACGGTAGTGGACCCGGCTGAGGTTATTGAACCCGCCCAGGTTAACTGACCGCTGAAAGCGACCAGCGATAAGAGAAACAAACTCGTTTTGTACATGATCTTTTCCTTTTCTTTAGTTAGTGAAACGCTTCTGATTTCTTGGTTCGATTCGCACATCAAGAAGGGCAGACTACCGGAAACTTTCCGGTCTGGCATCATCCAAACGGATGATGCGGAGTAGATTTCTTCAGGAATTTTGCCGGAGCAGCAGAAGGCTTCTTTGCATTGGGCCCGGGTCAGGCCGCCGGCGTACCAGCGAATGAAACTCTATCGCGCGATGTTTTGAAGGAGAGCGTCGTTCGGCAGCTGAGCTGCGAGACGGACCAACACCGCAACCAGTTCAGCCTGACGCTTCACGCCTAATTTTTCAAACAGGCGCTGCAGGTGTGTTCGAGCCGTGGTGCGCAATATGCCGAGTTGTTCGCAGGCGTCCTGGAGATCCCTGCCCTCCGCCAGAATCTCCGCCAGGCGGGCTTCCGCCGGGGTCACGTTGTACGTGCGGCGCAGGATGCCGGCGATCGAATTCACCCTGCTCTCGGGATCGACCACAAACACGAATGCACCGGGGAGTCGGTTGCCTGAGAAGGGATCGGTCTGGCGCACTGGGCTGACAACTACGGTATAGGGTCGCTTGTCCGAAGGACGGTGAACGGGCAGGTATCCTCCGGAGGATAGTCCCCGCCCCTCCGCCGTCTGCGATGCGCGAGCAATCGTCGCGAGCAGCTTCTTGTCTGCGCAAACAAGCTGACCATTCGCATCGACGCCGATTCCGTCATTTTCCTGTATCAGGACCTGAGCCGCCCGATTCATGAACTCGACCTTGCCCGAGGGACTGACCAGAAACACGGCCGAGGAAAGCGAATCGAGGCAAACCGCGGTATGACTGCCGCGGGCAAAAATGCCGTGCAATCTTGCAGCGCGCTGAAAATGCGGCATCAGCAGTTCGAGGAGGCCGATCTCTTTGTCGCTAAAGGCGCCGGAAGAGCGTCCGCGGATGAAATGCACGATGGACAGCAGTGGACCGTGTGCGGCGACACAGCCGCCGACTATATGAAACCAGTCTCGCTGCTTGCTGAGAAAGTCGTTGTAATACTCCGAGGCCGGCGTCTCCCGATCGGAGCACACCTGGTGGCTCGCGATAATTCGTCCGGGGGCAAACATCGGCCGCGCTCGTTGCAGATGAAGATTAATCGATTCGTAGTGCTCGTCGTACAAACGCCGATAGAAGGGGTCCATCCCGGCCATCAGAGAGATATTACTTTTCGGGTGCTCTGCGTCCTCGACGGAAAATCCTCTGATGGGTGCGTTGAGCGCGGTACCAATCTCGTCGAGAGCGCTCGGCCAGAGAGCAGGGTCCTCGGCCGCGTCGTAAATGAATGTTGCGAGGCGGAAGGCCTGCGATTCGCTCACCATGGTTCACGCGTTTGGAGAAGTCTATCAAGATGGAAGTAAAGATGGAGTAAAAGCCCGAAAGCCGACGAAGGCGTCGGCTGCGGACCGGGTGGTCCGCCCCACCTGGTAGGCAGGCCTGTAGTACGATAAACAATTAGCCCACCTGAAAAGGCTCCCCAATGCAGAACGCGCTGTTGACAAAATTCGTTGAAAAGAACCGCCGCGCCGATTTGCCGGTATTCCGGCCTGGCGACACCATTAAGGTCCACGTCAAGATCAAGGAAGGCGACAAAGAGCGCATTCAGATCTTCGAAGGCACAGTGCTGGCCCGCAAGAACACCGGCATGGGCGAAACGATCACCGTCCGCAAAGTCAGCTTCGGCCATGGCGTGGAGCGCATCTTCCCGCTGAGCGCGAGAATCATCGATCACATCGATGTCGTCCGCACGGGCAAAGTGCGGCGGGCGAAGCTCTATTACCTGCGCAAGCTGAAGGGCAAAGCGGCACGCCTCAAGGAACGCGGTTAAGCGAATCCGAAGGGCGACCGATGGCCCGCACTGCGGTTCGCGCCGCCACCCGCGTCATAAACAAAGAGCGCTGGAAGTGTCAGGGTCATTTCGAGCGGGACCTGCGAGCGCGGGGCTACCGCTTTATTGCAGGCGCCGACGAAGTGGGCCGGGGCTCGCTGTTCGGAGCCGTCGTCGCGGGCGCCGTCATTCTCTCGCCCGATGTCCCCATCCGCGGTCTCAACGACAGCAAGCAAATCGAACCGGAGCGCCGCGAAGTGCTCGCCGAAAGGATTCGCGAGCGGGCGCTGGCCTGGGCCGTAGCTGCCGTGGATGCCGCCACCATCGACCGCATCAATATCTACGAGGCGTCCCGGCTGGCCATGAAAGCCGCCGTCGGGCAACTGGTTCCCGCCGCCGATTTCGTGCTGGTGGACGCGGTGCCGCTGGATCTCCCGCTTCCGCAGCAGCCGCTCATTCAGGGAGACGAGCGCTGCCATGCCATCGCAGCGGCATCCATCATTGCGAAGGTTTACCGCGACCAGATGATGCGCGAGTGGCATAAGTTCTATCCCGAATACGGGCTGACAAATCACAAGGGTTACCAGACGCCGGAACACATGGCGGCCATTCGCGCGCACGGGCCCACGCCGCTGCACCGATTCAGCTTCGAACCGGTGAGACGGTATGCGTTCTTTTCCCCATTGCCGCAGGACCGGCAGATGGAGTTGTTCGCGGCGGTTTGAGCGCGAGGTTTATGAGCGACGAGCCGGTGGTTGCGCCCGAAGAAGAGCAGATGGTTCCGCCAGGTCCTTCGTGGTTCCGGCGCCTCAGTTCGGTCCTGTTTATCATCTTTTGTTTCGAACTCGGCCTCTTTCTGCTGGTTTACCCGTGGACCGACGGATGGAGCGATAACTACTTCGCGTGGGCGGTCGTGGGCAGCAGGCAAACGGCCTGGCACGCGTTCTGGAACAACGCCTACGTTCGGGGCGGAATCAGCGGGATCGGGCTGGTGAACCTCTGGATCGCCATGGCCGAGGTGTTTCGCATGTTCGCGCACCGGCATCAAAGCAAACAATAGAAAGTAGTGCCGGTCCGAATTGTCGCTTAAAAATCAGGCAAAAGAAGCAAAGGCCGATGGACATAAGGCTCAGACTGGCGGGCTCCGGTGCGCTGGCGTCCGTAATCGTCAAACTCATCGTCCCCGTGTCGTAGTTGTCGGAAGACCCGATATCCTCGAACCCGTGATTGATATCGAATAAGCCGGAGAAGCCTGGGGCAGCCGCATAAACTCCCGGCGCCGAAGGCAGACCGTCATCCGTAATAAAGAAAAATCCGCCCTGACTTACCCCGGGACCTCCTACCCCAACGCTACACGGACTGAAAGGTGGTGGCGAACCGAATTCAGCAAAAGGAGTGCCAAACATAAAACATCCCCAATTTGAACCCGAAGGATCCACCAATACGACCGAGTCGTTGGTCATTGTCCAACTATTGGTGCCGTCGGTCAGAGTGAATGGAGTGAAAGTGGGCGAAGAACCAGCCGTTACGAAGGCAGGCTCAATGAAGGAAAACGAGAAGCTGTCGATGGGTCCGCTGACGGCGCTGTAGCTGAACGTGTAATCAAGCAGATCGGCGTTGCCGGCAGCCGCAAGGCAAAAAGCGAATATGCAAATCCTGCAAAAAACAAGACGCGATTACAGCAGTCTCGGACGCCGGCGCTACCGGGGCACTGTGGCCACGGCGTCAACGGCGAAGCTCGAATCAATCGACGCCACGCCTTCAAAGGGCACGATTGTCAGTGCGCCCTGGGGAGGACGAACCTTTCCGGCCAGTTCCGCGATAGGGGGCGAGAGCGGGTAGACGCTCATGGAAACGATGTCGGATGCCGCGACGCCCGCGTCCGCGAGATCGCGGTCCAGCCGCTGAAAGGCCAGCCGGGCGTTTTGTTCTTCGACGCCAAACGCAACCTGCGTGCCGGTAAAGGCGAGGCGCGGGGACTTCACGGCGGGACCCGATCCCGCGGCGCGCGCGATTCCTTCACAGGCGGCGAGGGCATGCAATGAGGCGCGCTGCGTCTGGACAAGATCGACCACAGCCACGGGGAAACGCGCCGCAACAGCGGCAGAGAGTTCGGCCGCGTTGGTCAATTCGCTGACGAAACAACTGATTTTCAGAGCGGCCGATCCCTGCAGCCGGTCAGCCACCCGCGCGAGCGATTGATCGAGCAGCGGTTTCAAAGGCGCGTTGGGACTATTGGCGGTGAACGGCTGAGCTTCGACAAAAATCAGTCCGCCGGGGTTCACTTCCTTCTTTCCGGTCGAAACGGATTCGAGGACGACCTGCGCCCCTTCGAACGGCAGTCCCCCGCCCTGCACCACGCTGACCGACGGCAACGGCATCTTTTTCTCTGTGAAGATTTCGCTCACGATCTGCGGGACACGCCGGAGATCGCCGCTGCCCGCGACGAACGCGCGTATGTGGACAACCTGCGCGCCGCCGTTCAGCTTGAGAATCGCCTTCAGCGCATCCCGCGTCTGCTGCGAGAGCAGACCTTTCGCGCTGAGTGGCGAGACGTGGAAGACGAGGCGGCTGGTCTCGCCGATGGCCACCATGGGCGGATCCTTCGGCAACTCGAGCGTCTGGGTGACATCGTCGGGATTCTTCTTCTTCGCCGCGTGCGCCGTGGTCACGCACACGAGGAGGCACGCGGGGAGGAACACCATGCAGATTCGCCTGTAGAGCATCGACCTGTCATATTCTACTCGGTGGCCCCGCAGACTGTAACTGTGAGCACCAAAAACCACTAGTACCGGTTACACCCTATAGGTAGAAGCCCGATGGCCGCGAAGAAACCCAGGCGCATCCTCCTGGTCACGCTGACACTGTTGGTGCTGGCGAGCGCGGCGATCTTTTCGCTGAAGGCGACTGGCACAAAACCGGTCAAGGTCTGGCGGAGGCCATAGCCATCGTCACCCTGGGAGCGTTGCCGGGAGTGTTGCTCGGCTGGGGCGCGACGGCCGCCATTCAGACGCTGCCGCTCATCGACCGATGCTGAAGGACACCAGCGGGCAGGGCGACATCCACCTGCAGATTTCGCGCTTCGCGGTGCTCGTTTCAACCGGCGTGCTCGATGCGGTCGGACTTATTGCGGGTCTGCTGCCGGCGGTGAAAGCGTCGCGGCTGGATCCGATTGAATCGCTGCGATACGAGTAAGTCCGCCCCTGCTACAGGTGGCTTTGGCGTGAACGGCGGCGATTCAATCCCAGCAGACCAGTCCCCAATAGTACCAAGGCCAGTGACGCTGGCTCCGGCGTAGACGCAGGGTTCGTGGTTGCATAGCCCGTTGTATCTTCGAAGCGGCTGTTACCAAAGCCATCGCAGCTCGAATCGAAGCATAAGCCTTCGGAAGCAAGATAAACGGTGTCCGTCCCAGCCACCGCCAGGGATGAATCGAACTCGATGATGATGGCCGGATCGCCGGTCAAATCAGCAGAATTACTGCTGGTGAGCAGTATTTCGTAAAAACTCGGACTATCTGCCGGGATGTTGTATAGGTAAGTGGCGCCACCAAACGCTCCGTCTGCCGTCGAAGTAACGTCGACGGCGCTCAGTGCCGCAGTGGAGGTATCGATCGTAAACGAGCCGCTGACGGTGCCACCCGTGGGGTAGCTGAGGTCCTCGAGTGTCCAGGTAAGTGCTCCAGCGAACGCTGTCGAGGACAGCAGGATCGCCCCGCATAGACTAATCCCGATATGGCGAGCAAGAGAGGTCATCGTGAATAACCGTTCCTTTCAGTCAGAACAAGAACACCTGAGGTTAAGACGTGATCAAGACCGGGGGCTTCGATGCGGTCAAGCAATTTCGAAGTAAATAATAAATCAATAGAATCAACGACAATAGGTTGGATGTTGTTTTGAGTTCGCGATTGCTTAATAACGTCGCAGATTCGCGTATTAACGCAGGAGTGAGTGGCAGCACTCAATGCGGCGGAATCAGGCGGAAGCGGCAATCATCATCAACGATAGTCAAGGAAGCGCAAGCACCAAAGAGCATCAGTACCTTCAGTACCGTTACCGATGAGAAAAGAAAGAAACTAGTGCACGATATGCCGAACTCGTGCAAGATGTAACTTAGGAGAAAATCAATGAAAAGAGTTATTGGTGCGTTGTTCGTGGCCTCGCTCGTCGGCGCGGTTGCACAGGCACAATCGCTTCCAGCGCCTTTCAGTTCGGATTACACGCTGAACGACCTGGGATCGATAGCGGGCGTACCCGGACCTTACGGAGGCATTACATTCCTCAACGACAATACGCTGCTGATCGGAGGTTCGGCGAATAGCGGCGGAGGCGCGATCTATGCAGTTTCCGTGACGCGTGACATCAATGGCAACATCACGGGCTTCGGCACCCCCACTCTGTATTCGACCGCCCCGAACATCGATGGTGGACTCGCTTTCGGGCCGGGTGGCGATCTTTTCTTTACCGAATTCCCAAACAACGCCATCGGGGAGATTATGCCGGGCGATAACAGCCCGGATCTCACCGTCAGTCTGAGCGGTAACGTTACCTCTTCCGTCGGAACTTTGGCCTTTGTTCCGGCGGGGTTCAATGGCGCGGGAAACTTTGTCATCGGCTCGTACAGTGGCGGAACCTTTTGTACAGCCTCGCTGACGGCTAATGGCTCAGGAACCTATAACATCGGAACATGCAGCGGCACAGAAACCACGGGCGGAGGTCCTGAAGGGATCATCTACGTTCCTTCGGGTTCTGCGGATTTTTCCGGCGAAATGGCTTTGGTCTCTCAGTACAGCACCGGAACGGTTGTCGCCTATGGCATTGATGCAAACGGACTCCCAACCGGGGCAGGCACCACCTTTATCAACGGTCTAAGCGGCGCGGAAGGCGCCGTACTGGATCCTGTGACCGACGACTTCCTGTTCTCGACTTTCGGCGGCGGGAACCAGATCGAAGAAGTACAGGGATTTTCCGCCCCCATACCGTCAACACCGGAGCCAGCCGCTTTCTTTCTGATGGGTGGTGGATTGGCCGCCGTGATCGCACTTCGTCGCCGCCTGCGGGCTTGCTAGTCGAGCGACTGCAAGGCGCCTAACATCGTCGGAATCAATTCCGATACGGTCGGGTGGATGTGCATCGCGCGCTGGATCACTGTGTACGGGCTTTTCGTGTACATGACGTCGAGGATCGAGTGAATGGCTTCGTCGCCGCCGGTGCCCAGAATCGCGGCACCGAGAATGAGGTGCGTCTCCGCATCTACAAAAATCTTCATAAAGCCCTGCGTCTCGCCCTTCTCGACGGCACGACCTACTTTCGTCATGGGGCGTGAAGCCGTAAGGGCCGGACGGCCCGTCGCGCGCACCTCGCGCTCGGTCATGCCGACGCGGCCCAGCGGCGGATCGATGTACAGCGCGTAGGCGTGGATGCGGTGGCTGACGCGGCGCGGATCGTTATCGAGCAGGTTGGCTGTAACAATTTCGTAATCGTTATAAGAAGTGTGAGTAAATCCGCCTTTGCCATTGCAGTCTCCCAGCGCCCAGATGCCGGGTACGTTAGTCCGCAACTGGTCGTCGATCGCGATGTATCCGTGCGCGTCGGTGGCGACGCCTGCTTTTTTGAGGCCAAGATCGTCGGTGTTAGGACGTCGGCCGACGGCCAATAGTAAGTGCGACCCGACGATATCAGGCGTGCCGGATACCACCACTTCGTCTCCGCGCTTTGAGACCTGAATAGATTCCGCATTCAGACGGACATCGATTCCCTCCCCCTGCAGAATCTCCAGGATCGCGGCGGAGATGTCTTCGTCTTCCCTCGGAATCAGACGCGGACCCGATTCGATAATAGTCACCTGACTTCCGAAACGCCGGTACATCTGCCCGAACTCGAGACCGATGTAACTGCCTCCGATGATGATGAGATGGCGCGGAAGGAAGTCGACCGCCATTATCGAACTGTTAGTGAGGGCTTCGACTCGATCGAGTCCTGGGATCGCGGGGATCACGGCCCGGCCGCCGACATTGATGAAGATTCTCTGCGCCGTGAGTCGCTGGTCGCCCACGGCGACAACTTGCGGAGATTCAAAACGGGCGTGACCTTCGTAGACTGTGCAGTTTGCGAGGTTCTTCATCCAGCTTTCGACGCCGGTGCGCGATTTGCCTGAAATGGCGTCCTTGCGCTCTTTGATTTGTTTCATGTCCACGCCGATTTCGCCCTGAATTGTGACGCCGAAGTCACCGGCGCGGCGCGCCATGTGAGCGGCGTACGCGCTGGCAACCAGTGTCTTGGTCGGAATGCAGCCCGTATTCACGCAGGTGCCGCCGAACAGCTTTCGTTCGATTACGGCGACTTTCATGCCGGCTCCGGCGAGACGCGCTGCAAGCGAAGGACCGGCTTGGCCGGTACCGATTATGATGGCATCATGTTTCGTCATACTCAGCAGTCATGATAGTCTCGGTCAGGGAGCCTGCGTGAAGATCGGAAAGACGTTCGGCCTGCTTATCGTGGGAGCCATCACGATCAGCGCGCTTTACGCCTTCCAGCGGCCCTTCCGTGAGTACCCTGGCATCGAATACAACAACTTTCCTCTACCCTCGGATTACCAGGAGAAGACCGAATGGGCGTTCGCGCGGCTCATGTATCCGCAGGCGCGCGGCGGCTTCGGATTCGGGTTTCGCCGCGGCGGAGACTGGCGCGAAGGCAACTCGATGTGGACGCAGGATTATCCGCGGGCAGACCGGCACTTCAGTCAGGCCATCCGCCGGCTGACGCGGATCCACGTGCGGTCGGTGGAGCAGCCGGTCAACCTCGACGACGGGGACGACGTTTACAACTGGCCGTGGCTGTATGCGGTGCAGACGGGGAGCTGGAAACTCACCGATGCCCAGGCGCTGAAGCTGCGCGAATACCTTTTGCGCGGCGGTTTTTTTATGTGCGACGACTTCTGGGGCGATTACCAGTGGGAGAACTTCATGGAAAGCATGCGGCGCGTTTTTCCGGACCGGCAGGTGGTCGACCTTCCGGAAGACGAGCCGATTCTGCATACGGTTTACGATCTGAAGGATCGCTACCAGGTACCCGGCGCGCGGTATCTGTCAACCGGCGTGACGGAGAAGTGCGATGGTTGCCCGCCGAAGTGGAGAGGCATTTATGACGACCACGGGCGCGTGATGGTGGCGATGACGTTTCAGTCGGATCTGGGGGATTCGTGGGAATGGGCCGACGATCCGCGGTACGACGAGAAGTTTTCCGCGCTCGGAATTCGCATCGCGATTAACTACATTACGTACGCGATGTCGCACTGAGGGCCGCTCGCAGGCGGACCGCCTGCGCCACAAAATGAAAATCCTGCGTTTGCAGCCTGTGGGGCAGGCGGTTTCGCCTGCCGTTATTTCAGGTTTTCGTTGAACCAGGCGATCATGCGCTCCAGCAGATCCTGTTGATGTTCGGGCCTGCGGATGGCGTGCCCTTCGCCCGGATAGACGACTAACGCCGTTTTCTGGCCCAGGGTCTTCAGCGCGTGCCAGAATTCGAACGACTGCGGCGCCGGACATTCCGCGTCGCTGTCACCTACTGCAATCAACGTCGGCGTCTTCACATTCCGGATGTAATTCATGGGCGAACTGCGCGCGTAAATTTCGGGATTGTCGTAGACCGAAGAGCCGAAATAGGGAATCAGCCACTGGTCGATCAGATTTTCGCCGTAGTAGCTTTGCCAGTTCGAAATTCCGGCGCCGGCCACGGCCGCGTGAAAACGGCGCGTCTGCGTGATGGCCCACATCGTCATGTAGCCGCCATAGCTCCATCCGGCGATGCCCAGGCGATTGGGGTCGATGGGCAGCACGCGAAGCTCCTGATCCAGGCCGAGCAGGATGTCGCGCAAATCGCCCTTGCCGATATCCCTGACATTGGCTCTGGTGAACGTTTCGCCCGCGCCGAAGCTGCCGCGAGGATTGGGGAACAGAATGAAATAGCCCTGGCTCGAAAGCGTCGTCAGATCGAAGCCCGTGGGCCAGGCTGGTTTTCGTGCCGCCGCGGGCCCTCCGTGAACCGAGACGACCATGGGATATTTTTTCGCAGGATCGTAGTTCACGGGGTACATCAACCAGGCCTGAACATCATATTCGTCGCTGCGCCAGTGTACGTTTTCGGTTTTTCCCCAGAGCGGTTTCAGCGCATCGTTCGCGTGTGTCTTCTGCGCCCACTCGCCGACGGGACCGGCCCAGACTTCAGGCGCG
>Ga0181521_10007744_pt1 | contig 11230 bp, 8 predicted proteins | sample PEATcosm2014_Bin_32_FD_119764 | JGI IMG/M metagenome (GOLD analysis project Ga0181521, IMG submission 119764) | Peatland microbial communities from MTU Mesocosm Facility, Houghton, MI, USA - PEATcosm2014_Bin02_60_metaG | ecosystem: Environmental > Terrestrial > Soil > Wetlands > Peat | place... | reverse complement strand
GCCATCCCGACCCATGAGTGGGCGCCCCAGCACGAGAGCATGGGTGACGGCACCAACGCCCATTTTGTGTCGGTCCATTCAGAACCGGCCAACGATGGCATCGTGAACGCCCCGCTCGTCATGGGGTACTTCACCCGCCAGCAGCTGGCCTTCTACTACGAGCTGGCCGATGCGTACACGATCTGTGACAACTACTACTGCTCGGTGCTCGGGCCGACCACGCCCAACCGGCTCTACTTCATGACCGCGTCGATCGACCCGGCGGGCACCCAGGGCGGACCGATTCTCGAGACGCCGGGGCTGTCCACCGCACCCGAGCTCTTCGGCACCCTCGGCTGGGACACCATGCCCGAGGTGCTCGAGGACAAGGGGGTGTCCTGGAAGATCTACCAGCCGCCGGGCCTGGCCACCAGCGGCTCGGCCGAGCTGATGACCCTGGCCGCCGGATTCAACGTGATGCTCTTCTTCAAGAGCGTGTACAACAACCCGTCTTCTACCCTCTACCAGAAGGCGGTCCTGCCGAGCTGGCCGGGCGAGTTCGTCTCCGACGTCAAGAACAACACCCTGCCGGCGGTGTCATGGATCGTGCCGCCGGTCGCGTACTCCGAGCACCCCAACGGTTCACCGGCGGCCGGCGAATGGATGTCGCACCAGGTTGTCAAGACGCTCCAGTCGAACCCCGAGGTGTGGTCGAAGACCGTGCTGTTCATCAACTACGACGAGAACGGCGGGTTCTTTGACCACGTCGTCCCGCCGACCGCACCGCCCGGCACCGCCGGCGAACACCTCTCGGGCCCCCAGCTTCCGAGCGATGCGGGGGGAGTCAACGGTCCTATCGGCCTCGGCTTTCGGGTTCCCATGACCGTGGTGTCGCCGTTCTCGGCGGGTGGATGGGTGGACTCGACGCCGCTCGACCACACCTCGACACTGCGATTCTTGGAGGAACGGTTCGACGTCACGGCGCCCAACCTGACCGCGTGGCGTCGCCGGGTTGTGGGGGACCTCACGTCCACGCTCGGGTTCTCCTCACCGAACGAACCCCGGCCGTCGTTGCCGGCGACCCCGCTTGACCTGCCGGCCGTCTGCCCGACTCCCACCAACCTCGTCGCGTTCCTCAGCCCGCCCGAGCCGATGGTCATCCCGACCGACCAGAAGATGCCGCGCCAGGAGTCTGGCACGGCCAAGCGGCGCCCGCTGACCCTGACCTGAGCAACCCAACGATGACTAGGAGACGACGATGACCAGTGCGGAGCTGCTCGCCGACGCCTACGGGCGGGTCGGCGGCATGGTGCACGATGCGCTCGAGGGGCTGACCGCCGAAGAGCTGACGTTCCGAGTGGACGACGGAGCGAACCCGATCGCCTGGCTGATCTGGCACCTGGCCCGGGTCCAGGATGACCACATCGCGCCCCTCGTCGGGACCGAGCAGGTGTGGACGTCGGCGGGGTGGGTCGAGCGCTTCGGGCTTCCCCTCCCGGTCACCGACACCGGGTACGGGCACCGATCCGATCAGGTCGCGGCGGTGCGGGCGGACGTGGCGAACCTGCTCGGGTACTACGACGCCGTCGAGCAGGTGACGCTCGAGTACGTGCGCGGGTTGTCCGAGGACGATCTCGACCGAATCGTCGACGAACGTTGGGACCCCCCGGTTTCCCTGGGCGTCCGGCTGATCAGCGTGCTCGGCGACGACGTCGCGCACGCCGCGCAGGCCGCGTACGTGCGTGGGATCATCGAGCGAAGGTAGGCGCACCGGCGGTCTTGTGGTACATCTCGGGTCGTGAAGGTTTCGATCCTCGATGACTACATGGATACCGTCCGATCCCTGGATGTGTTCGCCAAGCTGGCTGGCCACGACGTGACCGTGTGGACGGACCACGTCCAAGACGTCGATGTCCTTTCGAAGCGGCTGGCCGACACCGAGGCACTCGTCCTCATCCGCGAGCGCACCCAGGTCGGCGGCGCGCTCCTCGAGCGGCTTTCCAACTTGGCCCTCATCAGCCAACGAAGTGTCTACCCCCACATCGACATCGACGCCTGCACGCGGCTCGGGGTCGTGGTCTGCTCCAACCTGCATTCGGGATCGCCCTCGTACGCGACCGCAGAGCTGACCTGGGGGTTGGTCCTTGCTGCGATGCGTCACATCCCCCAAGAGGTGGCTGCCCTCAAGGAGGGCCGCTGGCAGACCCAGATGGGCCGAACGCTCCGGGGCAAGATGTTGGGGATCTACAGCTACGGCCGCCTCGGCAAGGCGGTGGCCGGCTACGGCGCCGCGTTCGGCATGGACGTCGTCGTGTGGGGACGTGAGGACTCGGTGGCCCGGGCCCGGGCGGACGGCTACCGGGTCGCGTCGAGCCGGGGTGCGTTCTTCGAGTCCTGCGACGTGGTGTCGCTGCACCTGCGCCTTGTCGAAGCCACTCGCGGCATCGTGACCGCCGCCGACCTGGCTCAGATGAAGCCGACCGCACTCCTCGTGAACACGAGCCGGGCCGGATTGATCGAGCCGGGGGTGTTGGAGGCCGCTCTCGCTGCCGGACGGCCCGGGTTGGCCGCCGTCGACGTCTACGAGCACGAGCCGGTGCTGGGTGGCGACCACCCGTTGCTCGACCTCGACAACGTCGTCTGCACCCCGCACATCGGATACGTGACCCGGGACGAGTGGGAGCTCCAGTTCGCCGACATCTTCGATCAGATCAACGCGTTGGCCGATGGTGCGCCGATCAACGTGGTGAACCCCGAGGCGCTGAGCCACGCCGGGCATCGTCCGCGCTAAGACCGCCCGACACTGGGGCCAGGTTCTTGCGGCACCTCAGGCTCGGAACGGCGATTCCTTGCCCGATCAACGGAGAAGGTCGAAGGCGCCCGCGACAACGCTCAGGAGTTGCAGGGCGGTGGCCTGTTCGTTGAACGCGCTGGTCGAGTTGTCGATCATGACGACAACAACGAACGTCCGCCCCAATTTGTCGCGGGCGAGATAGCCGAGGGTGAGGACGCCCGGTTCCGATCCCCCCTTGAACCACACCGTGGGCCAAAGGTTCCCGTCGAGGTCGATGCCCCCGTCGTTGACCGACAGCACCGTGCCGACCGGGCTCAGTCCGCGCTCGGCACCAAGCGATCTCAGTCCGGCAAAGGTGCGGCACAGATCATCTGGCGAGGCGAACCACTCGATCGTGTTGACGTCCCTCGGTACGTTGCCCGCCACATCGGCGCTGGCCGGCACGGCATCGATCGTGGACCTCAGGTAGGCCGTGCGCCCGGACGGGCTCAGCGAAAGGAAGTGGTCGGCCAGCTTCGGGAAGTCGTCGTACTTGAGGGCGAACAGCTCGCTCACTGTGAGGAACGGGATGTCGAGAGAAGCGTAGGAGGACCACTGCTGGACCTGGTGCTCCACGGCGGCTCGTCCGACGAGCTTCAACAACAGGTCGGCGGCCGTGTTGTCGCTGATCGAGATCATCTTGATGGCGGCCTGTTCGACCGTCAGCGTGGTCCCGTCCGGCTCGTTTTGGAGCGTCCCGCTTCCACCGGTCTTGATGGCGCTCGTGACGGTGACCTTCTGGCTCCACCGGAGCCGGTGGTCGCGTATCTCGTTGGCCAGCGCGCCGAGCACGAAGAGCTTGAACATCGACCCGAGTGGTCGTGGAGTACCGGCTGAGATCGAGTTCACCGTCGCGCATGTCCCGTCGGCTTCGACCCGGGCGGCCAAGAAGCTCACCCGAGGGGCGGTGGCGGAGATTTGTCGGTCGACCGCAGACCAGGTCGTGAGCCTCTGAGCAGCCGATCGGAAGAGCAAGCCGTCGATCAGCCCCGCCGGGTCGACGCTGAGCTGCACCGAATAGCGGGCCGACCCGATGGCGACGACCGCCTGAAGCGAGGTTGTCCCCGTCTCGGACACCCCGACGAGAGTCATTGGTCCCGGTGGGCCCAACCCGGCCAGCACCGAGTTGAGTTCGTTCGGGCCGACCTGAGCGAGAAACGCCGTGTCGAAGTGGGCCGAGATCTCCGAATCGCTGAGCGGAAGTGCCGCGCTGGCGCCGAGCAGCCAGTCCAACTGCTGGCCGACCGGGGTGGCCGGCGATGTGACGGCGGCGTCGAAGGCACGTGGCGCCACGACACCGCCGGACGTGCTCGGCGACGCCGATCCGACCGCTGGCTGTTCCCAGACGAGCACCGTGCTCACGAGTGCGCCGAGAAGGATGGTGAGGGCCAGGGGCCCAGCCGTTCGCGCTCCCTTGGCCCCGCGCATCGGTCCCACCCCTACGCGCACGTTGGCCGAGCGTCGGGGGTCCGTTCGAGCCCGCTCATCGAGGATCAGCGACCGGTGCGGCCGTCAAGCAGCTCTCGGGTGATGTCCATGTGGCCGACGTGGCGCGCGGTCTCCTCGATCAGATGGAACACGACCCAACGCAGCGTGGTCGGGCGGAACGAACCCGACGATGCCAGGTCGAAGGAATCGTGGTAGTCGAGGACACGGTCGGCGGCCCCGGTCTCGTCCCGGTAAAAGGTGACGATGTCATCGGCCGACCAAGCGTCGGGAAGCTCGAACATGTGGGACCGCCACGACATGTCCATCTCCTCGCCGGCGAAGATCGCCCGGACCCACAGCCGCTCGGCGTACCCGAGATGGACCACGATGACGCCGAGCGAGTTGGCCTGCGGCGCGGGCCGCCATCGGAGTTGGTCGTCGTTCAGGTCCTCGAGCTTGAAGATCGCGCTCTCTCTCAGGTGGGCGAGCCAACCCCGGGCCATCGTGATCTCGTCGGCTGGCGCCGACTCCTCGGGCCTCGGCACCGTCAGCTGTGGGCGGGCCCCGTGATCCGGGGCTGCGGGTTCGTTGGGTGATCCGCTCATGGCGCCAGGCTGTCAGTGACCGAGGAGCCGGTCCACCCGAGTGGCGAGACGCGAAGGGCGCCCGCGCCGCCGCTCGCTGCGGTCGGCAACCCCGGTCGCCCACAATGCGGCGTTGATCCCCAACCACCGGAGTGGTTCGGGCTCCCATCGACGGGAGCGGTGGCCCACCCAGGGGAGATGGACCAGCTCGGTGTCCCGGTGAAGGATCAGGTCGGCCAGCGTCCGTCCGGCCAGGTTGGTCGTGGAGACCCCGTCGCCGACGTAGCCGCCCGCCCAGGCAATGCCCGAGTCGCGGTCGAGCCCGACCGAGGAGAACCAATCGCGGGGCACGCCGAGGGGGCCACCCCAGGTGTGGGTGATCTCGACATCGCCAAGCTGCGGGAACAGCTCCACCAGCGCGCCGGCGAGGGCGGCGTGCACGCGAGGCACTCGGTCGAAGCGGCTCTCGATCGCAGACGAGAAGTGGTACGGGGCGCCGCGCCCGCCGAATGCCAGGCGGCCGTCGGCGGTCCGCTGCCCGTAGATGATGAGGTGTCGATGGTCCGAGAAGGTCTCGCGATTGGCCAGGCCGGCGTGGGCCCAGAACGACTCGTCCAGGGGCTCGGTCGCGATCATGAGGGAGTACAGCGGCGCGAGCGACCGACGCTGGCCGGGGAGCGTCGATGACCATCCCTCGAGTGCCCGCACGACGACGTCCGCCCGGACCGTCCCGCCGGGTGTTCGCACGAGCGGCCGCTCCGATCCCTGGCCGGCCTGGATCGCCGTGACCGCAGTCCGCTCGTAGAGGGTGGCACCCCGGCGCTCCAGGGCCCTGGCGAGCCCCCGCGCGAGTCGTGCCGGATCGAGTGCCGCGCAGTGGGGAGTGAACGTGGCCCCGAGTACTCCTTCGGCGCCGAGCCGTTCCTCGGCCTCGGGTCCCTCCAGCCACCGGAGGTCCTCCTCACCGAAGCCGAGCGCGCGCGCCTCGGCGACATCGCCCTTGGCCCGAGAGATCTGGGCGGCGTTGCGCGCCGCCACGACCGTCCCGCCCTTGGCCAAGCCACAGTCGATCCCCTCGGTGGCCACCGCGCTGGCCACCTCGTCGACGGTCCGCTGCATGGCCCGACGCATGGCCCGGGCCGCGTCGGCGCTGTGGTCCCGGGCGATCCTCGAGTCCGAAGCGGCGAAGAGCGCCGAGCACCATCCGCCGTTGCGTCCCGATGCCCCGAAGCCGGCGACCTCTGCCTCGAGGAGCGCCACGCGCACACCGCCGTCGGTGGCTAACAGGGAGAGGGCGGTCCAAAGGCCGGTGAATCCGGCGCCGACGATCGCCACGTCGACGTCGATGTCGGTCCCGAGCGAAGGCCTCGGTGTGATCGGTCCCTCGACGCCGTCCCACCACAACGACAACGAGCGGTATCGAGCCTCGTCAGCCGAGGCGCCCCCTAGCGCCACCCGTGCTCGATCGTTTGGAGACGCGCCGCAGCGGGGCTCAGATCCGCCGCCACGCCTCGGAGAGGACGTCGTGCAAGGTGTCGACCATGAAGTCGATCTCGGTCTGGCCGCAGATGAGCGGCGGTGAGAGCTGCACGACGGGATCGCCCCGGTCGTCGGCCCGACAGATCAACCCGGCCTCGAACAGCGCACCGGACAGGTACCCGCGTAAGAGCCGCTCGCCCTCGTCGTGCTCGAAAGACTCGCGGGTCTCCTTGTCCTTGACCAGCTCGATCCCGTAAAAGAAGCCGTCCCCGCGGACCTCGCCGACGATGGGGAGCGCTTCGAGGGTGCCGAGCCCGGCCCGGAACGAGTCCTTGGTGCGCTGGACGTGCCCGAGGATGTCGTCGTGCTCGAAGACGTCGAGGTTGGCCATGGCCACGGCGCAGCTCACCGGGTGCCCGGCGAACGTGAACCCGTGGGAGAAGCTCTGGTCGCCGTGCAAGAACGGCTCGGCCAGCCGGTCGCTGGCGATCATCGCCCCGAGGGGGGCGTACCCGCTCGTCAGGCCCTTGGCCACCGTGATGATGTCGGGTTGGTAGTCGTAGCGGATGGCGCCGAACCACTCACCCAACCGCCCGAATGCGCAGATCACCTCGTCGGAGACGAGCAGGACCCCGTGCCTGTCGCAGATGTCGCGCACCCGGGCGAAGTACCCCGGCGGCGGCGGGAAGCAGCCCCCGGCGTTTTGCACCGGCTCGAGGTACACCGCCGCGACGGTTTCGGGCCCCTCGCGCTCGATCGCCCGCTCGATCTCGTCGGCGGCCCACTTTCCGAACGCCACGATGTCGTCGCCGTGCTCGGGGGCCCGGTAGAAGTTGGTGTTGGGCACCTTGATGGAGCCTGGGACCAGGGGCTCGAACGGGGTCTTGAGGGCCGGGATCCCGGTGATCGACAGCGCGCCCATCGTGGTGCCGTGATAGGCGATGGCCCGGCTGATCACCTTGGTCTTGGTCGGCCGGCCGGTCAGGCGGAAGTACTGGCGGGCCAGCTTCCAGGCCGACTCGACCGCCTCGGAACCACCGGAGGTGAAGAAGACCCGGTTCAGGTCTCCTGGCGTGAGTGTGGCAATCCGCTCGGCGAGCTCGACCGCTCGGGGGTGGGCGTAGGTCCACAGGGGAAAGTACGCGAGCTCCGAGGACTGCTTGGACGCCGCCTCTCCGAGCTCGGTTCGGCCGTGGCCGATCTGGCTGGTGAAGAGCCCGGCCAGGCCGTCGAGATAGCGCTTGCCGTGCTGGTCCCAGACGTACGCGCCCTCGCCGCGGACCATGACTGGCACCTCGTGGTGGGCGCCATAGGCGCCCAGCCGCGTGAAGTGCATCCAAAGATGTCGCTGTGCCCGCGTGCTGAGCGTGCTGTCGCTTACGTTTGTCTCGGGTCCTATGTCACTCATCTGGTCCCCCAGGTGTAGGTCTGCTTGGCCAACTTCAGATACATGAACGTCTCGGTGGAACGGACGCCGGGAACGGAGCGGATCGAATCGTTCAAGATGTGCAGCAGTCGCTCATCGCCCTCGCAAACCACCTCGACCAACAGGTCGAAGGAGCCGGCGCACATGACGACGTAGTCGACCTCGGGCAACGGCACGATCTTGGCCGCGACACTCCGCACGTCTCCCTCGACGCTGATCCCGATCATGGCCTGGCGCGTGAAGCCGAGTTGGAGCGGGTCGGTCACGGCCACGATCTGGATGACGCCGCTCGCCCGGAGCTGCTGGACCCGCCGTCGGACGGCCGCTTCGGACAGGCCGACGTCGCCCGCGATCTGGGCATAGGCCCTCCGCCCGTCGCGCTGGAGCGACTCGATGATGGCTCGGTTGGTGTCGTCGAGAAGGTTGCCCTCTCCGGGGATCGCCCACATCTCGTCGGTGGCGCCGGCGCCGCCGTCATCGGGTACCCCGGCGCTCACCTGGTCCTTTGCGCGGACGTTGGTTGCTGCTTCCACCACATCTCCTGTCGGTCGCTTGCGAGGACGACGGATTCAGTCACCCTAGTCCTCGGTTTTGATGGAGAACGACGCCGATCGTGAGCCGAACAACGGAATCCCTTTGTGGCAGGGAAGATCTTCTGCGATATTGGTATCCGTCACGGTGGGCCGACGATGCCGAGCCGCCTGGATATCGGGGGAGTGGCACTGCAAGAACTGCGCAACTTCGTGGGCGGCGAGCATGTCGAGACGGCAAGCGGGGCGACCGCTGCGGTCATCGACCCGAGCACGGGCGAGGCCTTCGCGGAGGCCCCGCTTTCCGATGCCACCGACGTCGGACGGGCTCTTCAAGCGGCCAACGACGCCTTCTCCTCGTGGAAGCGATCGACCCCGTCGGAACGAAGCCTCGCGTTGCTCCGCGTGGCCGACGCCATCGAGGCGCGCGCCGAAGAACTCGTCGCGGCGGAGTGCGAGAACACCGGCAAGCCGTTCGGCCTCACCATGTCCGAGGAGATCCCTCCGATGGTGGACCAGATTCGGTTCTTCGCCGGCGCCGCCCGCTTGCTCGAAGGCCGTGCCGCGGCCGAGTACATGGCCGGGCACACCTCTTATGTCCGGCGTGAGCCGGTCGGCGTGTGTGCAGCGGTCACCCCGTGGAATTACCCGATGATGATGGCCGTCTGGAAGTGGGCTCCGGCACTGGCGGCTGGGAACACCATGGTGCTGAAGCCGTCCGACACCACCCCGGTCAGCACCCTGCTGCTCGCCGAGATCTTGGGTGAGCATTTCCCGCCCGGCGTGTTCAACGTCGTGTGTGGCGACCGCGACACGGGCCGGGCGCTCGTGTCGCATCCGATCCCGGCGATGGTCTCGATCACCGGAAGCGTGCGTGCGGGTATGGAGGTCGCGACCGCGGCCGCCTCGGACCTGAAGCGGGTTCACCTCGAGCTCGGTGGCAAGGCCCCGGTCATCGTCTTCGACGACGCCGACCTGGAGGCGACCGCAGAGGGTATCGCCGGTGCGGCGTACTTCAACGCCGGTCAGGACTGCACGGCCGCCACCCGGGTGCTGGCCGCTCCGGGCGTCTACTCCGATCTGGTCGACTCCCTAGTCGAACAGGCCAACGGCACCACCGTCGGCCCGTACCCCCAGGCCGACGCCGACTACGGACCGCTCAACAACGAGCACCAGCTGGCGCGGGTGGCCGGCTTTCTCGAGCGGGCACCGGCCCACGCCACCGTCGCCACCGGCGGAGAACAGGTCGGCGCCCGCGGCTATTGCTTCGCCCCCACCGTGGTCGCCGGGCTGCACCAGGACGACGAGATGATCCAGCAGGAGATCTTCGGTCCCGTGATCACGGTCCAGAGGTTCGACGGCGAGGCGCAGGCGCTCGAGTGGGCCAACGGGGTCCAGTACGGCCTGGCCTCGAGTGTGTGGACCCGCGATCACGGCCGGGCGATGCGGATGGCCCGGGACCTCGACTTCGGTTGCGTGTGGATCAACACCCACATCCCGCTTGTGGCGGAGATGCCTCATGGCGGGTTCAAACACTCTGGGTACGGCAAGGACCTCTCGGTGTACGGGTTCGACGACTACACGCGGGTCAAGCACGTCATGAGCAACATCGAGGGCTGAAGAGGCGTCAATCCAGTGGCCCTGCGGGGCCGAACGGACACAAGGAGAAGTGTGTGAGCGTTTTTTCCGGATTGGTGGCCACCGATGCCGCGAGGTCTCAGCAGGCCGACAAGGGACTGAAGCACGGGGCGCTCGGGCTCATCTCGAGCACCGTGGTCGGCGTCGCCTCCACCGCGCCCGCGTACAGCCTGGCCGCCACCCTCGGGTTCGTGGTCGTCCTGATCGGCGTCAAGGCACCGATCGTGACGCTCATGGCGTTCGTGCCGATGCTGTTGATCTCGTTCGCGTACAAGGAGCTGAACAGGGCCGACCCCGACTGCGGCACCACGTTCACCTGGGGCACGCGTGCCTTCGGTCCGAAGACCGGCTGGATGGGCGGGTGGGCGATCGTCGCCGCCGACATCCTGGTCATGGCGAGCTTGGCCCAGATCGCCGGGCAGTACATCTTCTTGTTGTTCAACGCCAAGGGGATCGGGAGCGAGGCCTCCAGCGGCTGGGTGCTCCTCGTCGGCATCCTCTGGATCGTGGCCATGACGGCCATCTGCTACGTCGGCATCGAGATCTCGGCGAACTTCCAAAAGGCCCTCCTCGGCATCGAGATCACCATGTTGCTGGTCCTCTCGGTGGTGGCCCTCGTCAAGGTGGGCAACGGCACGGCGCCGATCGGCCACATCACCCCCGCTTGGTCGTGGTTCAACCCCCTGGGTGGTTCCTTCAAGGCCCTGGTCGAGGGTCTGACGCTGATGCTGTTCATCTACTGGGGCTGGGACACCGCGGTGTCGGTCAACGAGGAGACCGAGAACAAGGCGGTCACGCCCGGCCGTGCCGCGGTGTTCTCGACCATCATCCTGCTCATCGTCTACGAACTCGTCGTGCTCTCCGCGCAGTCCTATGCCGGCCTCGGAACCAAGGGCGTCGGCCTCGGCAACCCGGCCCACCAAGGCGACGTGCTCTCCGTACTCGGAGGGTCCATCTTCGGCTCGTCGGGCTTCGGAAGTTTTCTCACCCATCTGTTGCTGCTCATGGTGTTGAGCTCGGCCGCCGCGTCGACCCAGACGACCATCCTCCCGACTGCCCGCACGACCCTTTCGATGGCGGTGTACAAGTCGATCCCGTCGGCCTTCGCCAAGATCCACCGGAGGTTCCTCACCCCGACCACGTCCACGGTGGTCATGGGAGGCGTGTCGATCGTCTTCTACGTGGTCATGAACTACGCCTCGAAGGGAAGTGTGATCGTCGACTCGGTCACCGCGCTCGGCGTGATGATCGCCTTCTACTACGGGCTGACCGGGTTGTCCTGTTTCTGGTACTACCGAAAGACGCTGACCAAAAGCACCCGGGACCTGTTCAT
>Ga0181521_10007736_pt1 | contig 11240 bp, 11 predicted proteins | sample PEATcosm2014_Bin_32_FD_119764 | JGI IMG/M metagenome (GOLD analysis project Ga0181521, IMG submission 119764) | Peatland microbial communities from MTU Mesocosm Facility, Houghton, MI, USA - PEATcosm2014_Bin02_60_metaG | ecosystem: Environmental > Terrestrial > Soil > Wetlands > Peat | place... | reverse complement strand
TACGTGATCTGGATGGATTCGGCATGGTTCGTATCTCCCTCTTCCACCCTCTCGTAGGTGGCCGTGTTCGCTTTGCCGCCCGAGTATCCCACGACGGTTTTCGTCACGCCCTTCATGTGCTCATAGATACCCTGCATGCCCCAGAAGCAACCACCGGCAAGCACGGCCGCCGCCTTGCCCGCCGATTCCTGAGGATTCACTTTCGGGGGTTCGGGGACATTTACCGCCGCCATCAATCCGATGGCCAGAGCCGGGACCGTAACCAGCAACATAAACCTGTTCCGCATCTAACCTCCAGACTCCCGTTCAGGGTGTCTTTGCTTTATTTCGATTCCACATATAATAATACGCTCAAACGGACGGTTGCGTTAGGAGGGTGCCGAAAAAGTCAGCATCGTCCGCTCCCTCACGGTCGCGTCTCAGCAAGGGATATTCTTTCCGAAACGCGACCGTGAGGGAGCGGACGATGGCCGCTTTTCAGCACTGCGTCAGGCCGTTCCGCTGAAAACCACTTCCGGATGGTATACGTGCGGCAGCGCGATCCGGCCGATGGCGACCAGCCGGCCGTCCTGGCCGACTGCCTTCACGTGTTCCGCCCCCGCATCCACGCGGAAAGCCGACACCGTGAAATCGCGTCCCTGGCGAATGTGCGCTACCGTACCGTCATCGACAACCACCACCGGGAACTCGGGCAGCAGCGCGGCGGCCGGAATGACCGATTCCTCCAGCTTTCCGGCGTCCCTCAGCGTCTGGAGGCTCTGGAGCGTAAAGGCACGCGTGAGTTCGAAAGGTCCGGAGGCGGTGCGCGTCAGCGATGTAACGTGCGCGCCGCAGCCGAGCAGGATACCGAGCTGGTGAGCGATCGCCCGGACATAAGTCCCCGCCGAGCAGCGGACACGCAGCCGCGCGCGCGTGCCTTCGAGGCTGAGCAGCGTCAGCTCGTAGACGGTCACGCCGACCGGCGCAAGATCGACGGGCGTGTTCCTCCGCGCCAGCTTGTAGGCGGGCACACCGCCGATTTTTTTGGCCGATACCGGCGGCGGAATCTGTTCGATCCGGCCGCGCATCGAACCGAGACAAGCCTCGATCTGTTCCGCCGTGATGCATGGTTCGGTAACCGGACCGCAGGGCTCGCCCGCCCGGTCGTACGTTGTGGTGGCGAAGCCGAAGCGGACCTCCGTCTCGTAGCTCTTGTCGGATTTCTCGAGGAAACGCGCCAGCCGCGTGGCCTGCCCGATCATCACCGGCAGCACGCCCGTTGCGATCGGGTCGAGCGTCCCCAGGTGACCCGTGCGGCGCGTGCCGAAGATGCCGCGCATCTTGCTCACAACGTCGTGGGAGGTCCAGCCTTCCGGCTTGTCTACGATGACAACACCGTCAAGATTCACTTCTGCTGTTCCAGTTCGGCGATCGTTTTCATCAGCACAGCGCCGACGATCTCGAAGCTGCGCATGCTGAGTTTGTCCATCGTGTCCTGGGGCGTATGCCAGAAAGTCTTCTGCGAATCGAAATCGATGAGATCGACCGCGCGCACGCCGGCGTTGATGAAGGGTATATGGTCGTCGTCGATGCCGCCGCCCTGCCTCAGGAAAGAGGCCGAATAACCGAGCGAGTCGCCGACATCCCAGATCAGAGAGCGCAGCGACGCCACCGAACTGGTGTCCCACCAGACACGCAGGTTCTTGTCACCGGTCATGTCGACATTGATGAGCGCTTTGAGCGTGCGGTTAGTTCCGTCGGCGGACCACTTCGCGGCGAGATGGCGGCTGCCGTAAAGACTGTCGATGTCGCTCCAGTCGCGAATCGCCTCTTCACCGTCGAAGAAGACGAGATAGACGTCGTCGGTGCGCGCGCGGCCCTGCAGTGCGGCGGCCATTTCCAGCAGCATTCCGGTCGACGACCCGCCATCGTTGGCTCCCACGAAATTCGCCAGTCTCTTCGTGTCGTAGTGTCCGGTAACGGCAATGGCGCGCCCCGATTTGCCGGGGAACTTCGCGATGATGTTCTCCATGGGGATGGGGCCCTCGGGTGTTTGCCCGGTGAAGCTGTCGGAGATCACCTCGCATCCGCGCATGGCGAGCTGCTGTTTGATCAGCGTCCTCAGTTTCGCGATAGCCGGCGAGCCGTCGGGGCGCGGTCCGAGCGCCACCGCCTGGCGCGTGAACTCGAACGCCTCGGCGCCGTTGAAATTTTTCGCCCAGCCATTCAGCGATACAAATGTGGCGAGCACTATAAGAGTCATCACGCGCATATATACTCCAGAGTAATCGAGAGCGCACAGGGCCGCGCGCGGTCGAGACACGGGAGGCAGGCGGAACCGCCTGCCCCACCGCGAGGAAGCCGCTAAAGTCAGGTAACACAACAACTTGCCCTAAACGTGTTGTACTATTACGTAGAGGCGGCGGACGTGGCATCGCTTGGCATCGGTCAAACTCTGCGTCAGGAAAGAGAGCGCCAGGGAATTTCTCTGGACGTTATCGCACGCAATACCAGAATTCAGCCGCGCTTTCTCGAAGCGATCGAAGCGGATGATTTCGACAGCTTGCCGGGCTTGATCTTCACACGAAATTTTGTACGGCAGTACGCGCAAGCGCTGCGGCTCGATGCGGAGACAGTGTTGGCCGGATTGCCGAAGCTGGATGAATCCGCCATTCGCCTGCCCGATCCGCCGAAGCAGCCGCGCAAGCGCACTGCCTATTCGCCCCCCGGTTCAAATCTCTCTTCTCTGGTTTGGGCGGGGCTGGCGATCGTTGCCGGAATCGTTCTGTACACTCGCTACAATCCCGTGGCGAGGCTCCGCGCGGATATCGCTTCACTTCGAAAGAGCGGCGCTGCGCAAATCGGATCCACGGCAGTGGAGGCCGCGTCCCCCATCCCGCCGCAGGCTTCGCCAACCGTCACAGCCGCGCCGCAGCCGCAGGTTGCCGGGCAGGCGCACGGTTCTTCGGTTCAGGTCGTCATCACCGCGATGCAGGAGGCATGGGTTCAACTGAGCGCTGACGGCAAGCCCTCATTCACGGGCACGCTGATGCCGAACGAGACGAAAGAAATATCGGCCGCCGAGCAAGTGAAGATTGTGGCCGGCAACGCGGGCGGTCTCACGGTTTCGCTGAACGGAAAGCCACTCGAACCCCTGGGGCCGGTTGGCCAGGTGCGTGTGGTCAGACTGACGGCGGAAGGTCCGCAGTTCCTCCCGGCATCTCCGCAGCCTGCGCCCGATCCGCTCTAGCGGCGCGGCGGCGATTGCGCAGGGCCTCGCGCCTCTCGGCCAGCAGAATGCGGCGCTTCTGCCGCTCGGCCATCAGTAACTCCTGACGCCGGCGCTGTTTGGTGCCGATGTCCACTTTCCGCCAGAACTTATTGAAGTACCGGATGGCGGACCAGAGCGAGAAAAAAACCACCAGATAAAGCGACACATTGGCCCACATCACCACAGACTCGTGATGGATGCCGATCATCAGCAGTGAAATGGCCAGAACCTGGAAGAACGTTTTGGTTTTGCCGAGTTCGCTGGCTTTGATGGTGTAACCTTCAATCGCTGCGATGCTGCGCAGACCCGAGACGGCGAATTCGCGGCCGATGAGCAGCACCACCAGCCATCCGGGAACGACGCGCACCTGGACCAGGGCGATGAGCGCCGCCGACACCAGCAGTTTATCCGCGATCGGATCGAGCAGGGTGCCGATGGTGGTTACCTGGCCCCAGCGGCGCGCCAGATAGCCGTCCAGAAGGTCGGTGGCCGCGGCCAGCAAAAAAATAATCAGCGCGATCACATCATTTGTGATGACAGCGCCGTGCCAATGGAGTATGATTCTTTCCTGTACCAGCACCGCGACCAGTACAGGGACAAAGAAAATCCTGGCTATGCTGAGGCTGTTGGGAAGATTCACAGGCCTCTCCGATCTGTGGAAATCGCGGTGAATTTCCGGTTGGGATATTCTCCCTGCATCTCTCGCTTCGAATCGTTCAATTTCCCGGTTAAGTGATTGTATTCGTGGCGCTTAAGCGAATTGCTGCGTTTCGGTTCACTGGCTCGAAAAGCCTGAAATGACAATGTTTTGCGGGTGGCGCACTTCATTTGTGCACAGTATTTTCCACAGGCGGCGTGGAATTGCGGACCAGATATCGAGCCAGGCGGCGGCGAAGCGATTCCGGAGCATCGACTTCCAACTCGCATAAGTTCCCATCATAATCCTCCGAGAGCACTCTGCCACGATCGTGCAGCATAGCGATCGCCGCGCCATCGCGCAGGGGGATCCGAAACCGCACGGTTTCGATGGCATCGAAGGGAACCACTTCGTCGATCAGATCGAAGAGGCGGGCGAGGCCTTCACCTGAGAGACCGCTCGTCAGCACGGCGGGCGTCAATGGATTCTGGCCCGCGGCGCCGAGCAGTCTGGCGCCGAGAAAACGGGCATCGCGTTCTTCCACAGGCAGGCAGTCCGATTTGTTGAGCGCGAGGATCTGCGGTGTCGACGAAGCGCCGATCTCTCCAAGCACGCGGCAGACCTCCGCGATATGCTGCGCGGCCTGATCCGACGATGCGTCGACGACATGGATGATGAGCGCGGCATCGGCCACTTCCTCGAGCGTAGCGCGAAAGGCCTGGATCAGCGTCGTCGGCAGATTGCGCACGAAGCCGACCGTATCGCTGAGCAGGACGCGGCGGTGCGTGGGAAGTTCGATGGCCCGGATGGTGGGATCGAGCGTCGCGAACATGCGCGCATCCGCCAGCACGCCCGCTGAGGTGAGCCGGTTGAACAAGGTGGATTTGCCGGCGTTGGTGTAACCGGCCAGCGACACGGTTGGCACGGGGACGGCGCCGCGCTTCTCGCGATGCAGTGCGCGGCCTGTGCGCACGCGCTCGAGGTCTCCCTCGAGCTTGCGAATGCGCGTGGCGATGCGGCGGCGGTCGGTCTCGAGCTTGGTTTCACCGGGACCGCGCGTGCCAATGCCGCCGCCGAGACGGGAAAGATCGCGTCCCTGGCCCGAGAGGCGCGGCAGCATGTACTTTAGCTGCGCCAGCTCGACCTGCAGACGGCCTTCCGAAGTGCGCGCGCGGCGCGCGAAGATATCGAGGATCAACTGCGTCCGGTCGATGACTTTAACGCCGGTGAGTTTTTCGAGATTGCGCTGCTGGGTGGGCGTGAGGTCGTGGTCGAAGATCACCACGGTGGCGTGGGCGGCGTCGGCAAGTTCCTTCAGCTCGCGCACCTTGCCGCTGCCGATCAGCGTGGCCGCATCCACGTCGGGACGCGCCTGAAAAACCTCTCCGGCGATGACTGCGCCCGCGCTGACGGCCAGCTCCGCAAGTTCGCGGAACGATTCGGAGGCAGCGGCGGAGGCGGAGCCGCGCCGCCGTTCAAATCCGGCCAGGATCGCTTTCTCGGGTGATTGCTCGAGCGAAATCGTCGGTTCCGCCTCCCGGGCTTAACCTGATTAACCCTCGGCCTGTTGCGCAGCGGCGCCAACGGCTGCCGTCGCGGATGCAGCCACGGACTGGTGGTTCCCTGCCGCGGATCCCGCGTGCTGGATCGCACGCGTGGTCACGACGGTCGAAATGGCGTGCTTGAAGATCAACTGTTCCTGACTGTTGGTCTCGAGCACGAGCGAATACTTGTCGAAACTCTTGATGCGCCCGGATAGCTTGACACCACTCAGCAGATAGATCGTGACTAAACCTTTTTCTTTGCGCGCATTATTGAGAAAGCTGTCTTGTATGTTTTGCGCCGGCTTATCCATCGTTTGTCCATGCCCTGCAAAGTTTGTGCGTGCAGACAGGGCCGATTTATTGTAACGCAAAGGCAACGTATGAATGCGCTCATTTCGCCGAAAGTTCGCTGGGGGGAGGCCGGTGGCAGGCCTTTCCGCAAGGGCGGAAACGGTGAAAGCGTACGGTAGTACAATTGCGTCGTCTATTCATTGCATATGAAGGCAGATCAAATTATCACTGTCGCGGCGTCGGCCGCGCTTGCTCTCCTGGGGTGGATTGTCGGTTATATTTCGACTATTCGGAGAGACAGGTTATCGAAAAAACGAGACCTGCGGACACAATACCTGCTCGATGCTTATCGCCGACTGGAAGGTGCCGGTAATCGGCGGGAACCCGGCCCGCACGACGAGAAGGCCCTCGAATCATCAGTAGCCGACATCCAGTTGCTTGGTTCACCCGAACAGGTGCATCTGGCGCGGCAGTTCGCATTAGAATTTGCACGCACAGGACAGGCCCCCCTTGATCCGCTCCTTGAAGCATTACGGATCGAATTGAGAGGAGAACTCGCTCTACCGCCCCTGAATGAACGCATCACTTTTCTGAGAATCGTCCGTGATGCCGGAAATCGACGGACGTGATGTACAAAGCCATCGTGTTTACCAATCACGCCCGCGAGCGCTGCGTGCAGCGGGGAGCCACCGAGACGGACGTTGTCAGAGCGGTACGCGAGGGTAAGCGCGAACCGGCGCAGCGGGACTTATGGCAGTTCCGGCTGAATCTGGAGTTTCAGAAAGAATGGGCAGGCAACTGGTATGCTGTTCAGCAGGTCGTACCTGTAGTCGCTGAAGAGACGGATCGGTTTGTCGTGATCACGGTTTACACGCATTATTTCTAGGTGAATAGCTCCGATGCAAATTAGGTACGACAAGGAAGCTGACGCGTTATACATCCAGTTACTGGAAGGGCAGTTCCAGTGCCGTCCAGTGCGCGTCACCGACGATATCTCGCTTGATTTTGCGGCGGGTGAGAAATTGGTTGGTATCGAGGTATTGGGAGCCAGTCATCTGTTTCAGAATCCCGAAGCCCCGGCCATCGAATTGAGCCACCTGCTGCCTCGAATTGCGGCATAGCGGCTTTCACGCGGGATCATCGTTCCGCAGCGCTTATACTCCAGGAATAGATGCCCTCTTACGCGCGTTTTCAACACGCCGATGGAATTGCCTTCGGCCTCCTCAACGCCAGCCGGATCGACGAGCTTCGCGGCGGATTGTTCGATCCCCCGGTGAAGACCGGTCGCACCTTCGCGATCGATGACGTACAACTGCTCCCGCCCGTCGTTCCTCCGAAAATCTTCGCCGTGGGACTGAATTACAAGAGTCACATCGGCGATCGGAAGACGCCCGTGGTTCCCGAAATTTTCTACAAACCGGTCTCCGCGCTGCAAGGCCAGGGTGGACCGATCGTGCTGCCGCCCGATGCCGTGGATGTTCACTTCGAAGGTGAACTGGTGGTCGTGGCTGGCGCTATACTGCGCAATGCCTCGCGCGAGGAAGCCGAGGCCGCGGTCTTCGGCGTCACCTGCGGCAACGACGTGAGCGATCGCAACTGGCAACGCGGCCCGGGCAAAGACGTGCAATACTGGCGCGCCAAAGGATGCGATACCTTCGCGCCGCTCGGTCCTTATGCCGTCACCGGTCTGAAGTACGGGGATCTCGCGCTCCAGACAAAGCTCAACGGCGAGGTCGTACAGGAGGGACGCACCAGCGATCTGCTTTTCGGCGTTTCCGAAGTGCTCCAGTTCATCAGCCGCTATGTCACGATCTCGCGCGGAGACGCGATCTTCACGGGAACGCCCGGAAGTACGCGCCGCATGCAGCCGGGCGATGTTGTGGAAGTGACGATCGAAGGCATCGGCACGCTGCGGAATCCGGTCGCGGCGGCGTAACTGAACAGGGCAGGCGAAACCGCCTGCCCCACATGTGGCGCAGGCGGTTTCGCCTGCGCGAACACTAAACTAAGTGGAGCAATACTGAACTTTGCCTCGTTATTGCGACGTAAGCCTGCCGGTGCCGCTGGACCAGGCTTTCACGTATTCGCTGCCATTGACGCTGCAACACCGCGTTCAGGCGGGTGCGCGCGTCCTGGTTCCGTTCGGCACGCGGAAACTCACCGGCGTCGTGCTGCGCGCGCACGACGATCCCGCCGATACTCCGCTTAAGGACGCCCTGCGTCTGATCGATGCCGAGCCGGTGCTCGACGAGGAACTGCTCGCGCTTGCCCGCTGGATTTCCGGATATTACTGCGCGCCGCTGGGCGAAGTACTGCGCTCCATGCTGCCGCTGGCGACGGAGACGCGATCGGGCAAAATCTATTCGCTGACGGACGCCGGGCGCGACGCTTCGCGGCAGTTGTCCATTCAGCCCGAAGCGGAGGATACGGCCAGCCGCCTGATCGCGATGCTGGCCGCGCGGCCGCTGTCCGCGGTAACGCTCAAACGGAAGATCCCGCTGGCCGACCGCGCGCTCAAATCGCTCCAGCAAAGGGGCTGGGTGGAATGCGAAGACGTGTCGCGCGACCGCGATCCGCTGCGCGCACACGCCGCGAAGCTGCGCATCGAACTGACGGCGAACGAGCCCACGGGCAAGCTGACGAAAGCCGAGCGCGAACTTCTGGCGTACCTGTCGCTGCATCCGGGGACGCATAATCTCGCGGACATCGAGACGTCGGTGCCGCATGCCAACCAGGCCGCGCGTCCGCTGGCACGCAAAGAGCTCGTGGCGCTGACGCCGGAGCCGCTCGTAATCCGCGATGCTCCCATCCGCGCGCCGCACGATCTCAACGCCGCGCAGCGCACCGCGTTCGATCTGATCGGCGCGGCGATCACAGCGCGGAAGTTCTCCACGTTTTTGCTGCATGGCGTTACGGGCTCCGGCAAAACCGAGGTCTACCTCAATGCCATGGACGTCGCGCTCGCCGCCGGACGCAGTGCCCTGATGCTGGTGCCGGAGATTGCGCTGACGCCGGCGGTCGCGGGTCAGTTCCACGCGCGATTCGGCGAACGTGTCGCCATCCTGCACAGCGCCTTCAGCGGAACGGAGCGCGCCGGCCAGTGGCGCCGCATCCGGGAGGGTGCGGCCAGCGTGGTGGTCGCCACCCGTTCCGGTGTATTCGCGCCGGTACGGAACGTGGGTCTGATCGTAGTCGACGAAGAACACGATTCCAGCTACAAGCAGGAAGAGACGCCGCGCTACCACGGCCGCGACGTCGCCATCGTGCGTGCGCAGGCGGCAGGTGCATGCGTGGTGCTCGGCTCGGCGACGCCCAGCCTCGAGAGCCGCTACAACGCGTCCACCGGCAAATACACGCTGCTCGAGCTTCCCGACCGTATCGCGGACCGGCCCATGCCCACCGTGCGCGTCGTCGACATGCGGCAGGAGTTTCTCGAGACCCGCAAGCATTCGATTTTTTCCCGTGCGCTGATCGAGGCCATCCGCGAGCGCCTCGGCAACAACGAACAGGCCATGATCCTCCTGAATCGCCGGGGATTTTCCACGTTCGTCGCCTGCCGCTCGTGCGGCGCGCGCATCGAGTGCGTGAACTGTTCCGTCACGCTGACTTATCACCGGCGCGACCGCCGGTTGCTTTGCCATTACTGCGGCTACGCCGAAAGCATTCCCTCGGAATGTCCGAAGTGCCAGAGCGAGCACGTGCATTTCCTCGGGGCCGGGTCCGAGCGCGTCGAGGACGAATTGCACGGTGAGTTTCCCGAGGCGAAGATCGCCCGTCTCGACCGTGACACGGTGGCCGGAAAACGCCAGTTTGAGGAGATCCTCAGCAACTTCCGCGAGCGCAACTTCGACATCCTGGTGGGCACGCAGATGATCGCCAAGGGCCATGACATTCCGAACGTCACCCTGGTCGGCGTAGTGTCGGCCGACGTGGGAATCGGGATGCCGGATTTTCGCGCCGCCGAGCGCACGTTCCAGATCCTCACGCAGGTGGCCGGACGCGCCGGGCGCGGCGATCTGCCGGGGATGGTTTACATGCAGACGATCAACCCCGATCACTATGCCATTCAATTCGCCGCGCGGCAGGATTATGCCGGGTTCTTCGAAAAGGAACTGCAGTTCCGGCGCTTCATGAAGTATCCGCCGTTCGCCGCCATGGCCAATGTGCTGGTACGCGCCGAGGAGCAGGAAGACGCGCTGCGGATGAGCACGGAACTGGGGCACGAGATCACGCCCGCGCCGGAAAACATCCGTATCATGGGACCCGCCGAGGCACCCGTGCAGCGGCTGAAATCGGAATTCCGCTATCAGCTGCTGATCAAGTCCGGCAGCCGCAAAGAACTGAATGCGCTGCTGCGGCGCGCGCAGGAATTCGCCAGAGAACGGAAATGGAGCGCGACCGCGCTGGTGATCGACGTCGATCCCCTGACGTTGTTATAGGGGAAAGAAAAAGCCCGCCGCTATAGGGCGGCGGGCTTCCCTGGTGCCCGAGCTTACCGATTCACGAATTCAAGCCCGGTGAGATCCCCTGGGTACAACCATTCGCGTATGGCTTCCGGCAAACCGGCGCGGCGCTCTTCAAATCCAATATAGGTTTTGTCGCGCGCTGTCGCGTGTTCCATCGGGATCGCCATAAAGGTGCCGAGCACCTTGTTCTCCTCAGCGTTCGACACCATGACGACGGTGCGTACACTCCCTATGTCGACCAGCTTGAACACATAGGTTCCGGCTGGCAGCACAAGGCCGGGAAGCGACACCGACTGGTCAAACGTCAAGGTGGTCCGTTTGTTCCATTCGTCTGCTCTTCCTCCGACCGTCATGAACAGCAAAGCGAGGCAAGCGATGATCAGCGAGGTTCTCTTCAACATAATCATTCTCCTTTCGCACTGGCCTCCGCAGCTACACCCGCAATCGGCGATCCACAAAATCTCGCAGCGTCTGAAGGAGATAATCCCAGCCGCATCCATCGCTGAGTTGATTCACACAATGCGCAGCGCCAGGAAACACAACAGACTTTGCCGCGCCACCCCTTTCTTTCCCGCTCCGGCAGCGATAAGATAACCCGGTCGGAGGGGAATTAAATATGCGGGTGGCTGGGTTTTCCATTTTTGTGCTGGCGGCTGGCCAGTTGCTGGCGCAGCATACTTATACGCCGGCGGATATCCAGGAGGGCGGACGCCTGTTCCGCGCCAACTGCGTTCTCTGCCACGGTCCGGAAGGCGATCAGGTTCCCGGTATCGATCTCGGTCACGGACGGTTCCGCCAAACTTATTCGGACAGCGCCCTGGTGAAAATCATCCAGAAGGGTATTCCCGGAACCTCCATGCCGCCGCACAACCTGCAGGATTTCCAGGCTGAGATCGTCATCGCCTACTTGCGCTCCATTGCGACTTCGGGCCGCGCCGTCTCGGGCAACGGAGACATCGCACGCGGCAAGACGCTCTTCGAGGGCAAGGGCGGCTGCACGCAGTGCCATCGCGTGGGGATGAACGGTTCGCGCGTGGGACCGGACCTGAGCG
>Ga0181521_10007732_pt1 | contig 11243 bp, 7 predicted proteins | sample PEATcosm2014_Bin_32_FD_119764 | JGI IMG/M metagenome (GOLD analysis project Ga0181521, IMG submission 119764) | Peatland microbial communities from MTU Mesocosm Facility, Houghton, MI, USA - PEATcosm2014_Bin02_60_metaG | ecosystem: Environmental > Terrestrial > Soil > Wetlands > Peat | place... | reverse complement strand
GCCCATGCACTTTTCCGCCAAGTCCAGTGGTGCCACCAGCAGGGGATCGTAGCCGGGGTGCTCAGCGTAAGCAGTCAGGAAACTAAAAACATCGTGCACCGCGCCGGTGATCTCCGGGTCGGCTGTAAGCAGGCTGAGGTCGGTATAGAAGCGGGCCGTGGTCGCGTTGTAGTTTCCGGTGCCCAGGTGCGCGTACTGGCGGGTGACGCCGTCGGGATCTCGGCGGACGAGCAAGGCGAGCTTGCAGTGCGTTTTCAGGCCGACAAGTCCGTGGAAGACCTGGACGCCGGCATCTTCCAACTCGCGCGCCCAGCGGATGTTCGAGGCTTCATCGAAGCGCGCTTTCAGTTCCACGACGGCGGTGACTTCCTTGTGCGACGCGGCCTCGATCAACGCCGGGACAATCAGGGAATGCTCGCTGGTGCGGTACAGCGTCTGTTTGATGGAAAGCACGCGATCGTCTTCGGCAGCCGAATGAATGAACGACATGACGGCGTCGTAAGAATCGTAGGGGTGGTGCAGCAGAACGTCGTGGCGGCGCAACTCTTCAAACAGATCGTGCGACTTCGCGGTAAGGCGCAACTCCCTGGGCACAAAGGCGTGAAACTTCAAATCGGGACGCGACGCCTCATCGTAAATGTTGAGCAGGCGCGAGAGATTCACCGGGCCGTTGACGGGAAAAATCTGCCAGGGGTCGAGTTCGAAAACCGTGCCCAACCGTTCGATGATTTCGGGATTGGCTTCGGAATCGATTTCCATGCGGACGGCGTCGCCCTTGCGGCGGTTGTGCAATTCAGCGCGCACGGATTCCAGCAGATTGCGCGATTCTTCTTCCTGCAAATAGAGGTTGCTGTTGCGGGTAACACGGAAGGCGGCGGACGAAACGATGTCGTAGCCTTTGTACATGCGCGCTGCATGATGGACGACCAGGTCGGCAAGAAAAATAAAATCCATGGTCCCCTGCGAAGGCAGGCGAACCAGCCGGGGCAGCGACCGGGGCACGGTCACGACTCCGGTATAGGTGAGCGAGGAACGGCGGCGGCGGCGCAGCAATAGAGCCACGCATTGCGCTTTGTTGATGACGCGGGGAAAAGGATGCGCCGGATCTACCGTGACCGGCGTGAGCAGCGGATCGAGCTCGCGCGCGCAGTAATCGTCGGCGAAGGCCAGGGCCGCGTCGTCCAGTTCTTCGATGCCGAGCACGCGAATTCCCTGCTCCGCCAGTTCCGGCCGCAGGCGGTCGTTCCAGCAGGAATATTGTTCTTCGACGAAATCATGAGTCGCGTCTTTGATCAGCTCCCGCTCCTCGACCATGGTGAGGCCGTCGGGAGTGGTGGAATTGTGGCCGTCTTCGAGTTGCTGCAACAGGCCGCCGACCCGGACTTCGAAAAATTCGTCCAGGTTGCTGGCGGAGATGGCAAGAAACTTCACCCGTTCGAGCAGCGGATTGCGGAGATCGTCCGCTTCTTCAAGCACGCGCCAATTGAACTTCAGCCACGAGGATTCGCGGTTGAGAAGTGGCGCGCGATTGCTAAGAGTTTGCCGAACCATGTCTATGGAACCAATCGTTACGCTGGAACGTCAACGTCAATCGGGTCATCGGATGATCGGGTCATCGGGCCATCGAAAACCGTTGCCAAATTGGGTTTCGATCGCCCGATCGCCCGATTCCTTGCAACTCGCGGCTATTCTGGACGTGCCTTACTCCGGCGCGTGATGATGAATCGCAGTTCTGTTCCGTTGGGCCGTCGCAGAAACAGATGATGCTTGTCAACGCGGCCCTGAACGATCGCACCCGGCTTCCAGTCTTCCGGCAGAATCTCGTGTCTGTTCTCCGGATCGCGTTCCGCCACGATCACCGTCTTGGCGGAGCGGACCGCAACTTCGAAGTACGGATCTTCGTTGTAGATGGGGGTGTTTACGACCCAAGCTACCACCCGGTCCCGCGTCTTGACCTCGGCTCGGACGATGGTCAGCGGCAGATTGCCACTTTCGACCGCAAACGAGGCCGCTCCCAGGACCAGGAACAATACCAGCGCAAGCAAGACCCTGCCAGACATCCGACCCAAAACAGTATACCAAGCCGGGTGCAAGCTGTGGGCGGTGGAAGCCCAGGCGCCAAACGCCGCGCATTTTCAACGGTTTAACGGGGCAAGCCCCGTCTCTGCACCAGCACGTTGGAGCAACGTCGGAGCCGCTTCAGCTAACCGTGGCGGCTCCGCAGCGATCGAGTCAACGTGGATGTTTCACACCAACCCAGGCTCGGAGGAGAGGAGTCGGCGCCGTCATCCAATCAGCTATTTACTTTTCATCGCCGTGGCTGCGCTGGCGCCGCCGATAAGCGCTGCAGCTCCGCCCCAGCTCCGCGGTACATGTCGGAGTTGGTGAACCGGGTTTCCAGGGCCTGCTGCAAGAAACGCCGGGCATCGTCGGGCTTGCCGTCGATCAGCGCCTTCTCGCCAAGATAGAAATACGCCGAGCAGTGCAGGTCGCGGTCCTTCTTCGGGTCTGGGTCATTCGCCGCCGCCAAAACCGAGTCCGCTGTCGCCTTGCCCAGATAGAAGTTGATCGCCGGGCCGGGAAATTCTTTCAGGTCAAGTTTCGCGGCATTGGTGGCCAGCTCGTCTGTCGCCGCCTGGCCCGCACGGGCCCGGGCCAGGTAGAGCCAGACCACTCCATAGGGGTATTTGGGAAGTTTCGCTACGGAGGCGGCAAAATCCTGCTGGGCCGCGGCGAACTGCGCGAGAAAGAAGTGCGCCACACCGCGGTCCTCATACCACCCGCGAAACTCGGCTAAAGCCGAGTTGGCCTGGATGGCCTTATCGTAGTCTTGAACCGCGCGCTCATATTCACCCCGTCGCACGTAGGCGTCGGCGCGCGCACTTAACGCGGCGCCAAAGTGTGGGTCTAACTGGATGGCCTGATCGTAGTCCTGGAGGGCGTGGTCGTTGTCTCCCTTCGACGCGTAGGCCGCGCCACGGTCCGCAAAGGCGGCGGCAAACGGATTCGCGCTGCCGAACACATCGTCGAGTTCCAAGCCTCCGGACTCGTCGTCGAGGCCCAAGACTGCCCCAAAAGCGTCTGCCAGATCGTCGCCAATGTCCACGTCAAATTTCTTGGCTGCGCCAGGGTTCTGCTTGGAATCGGCTGGCTTCGGCTTCGGTTTGGCTTCGGCGGGCTTCGGCTTCGTTTCGGCGGGCTTCAGCCGGATCGCCTGACTGTAGTCCAGGATAGCCAGATCGTATTGGCCCTTCTTTTGGTAAGCATTCCCGCGGTGGTTGTACAGCCGGGCGAGTCTGGCTCCCTGAAGTTGGCCGGAGCCGATCGCGGCAGAGCAGAAACGAAGAGCTGCGTCTGGATTGGTATATTGTTGATCGCCGCACTGCTTGATGGCGTCGGCGCTGGCGCGCTGCAGTTCGGCTTGCGCCCCCATGTATTCGTAAAACGTCGTGACATGGGTGTCCAGGGACTTCTGAAACAACTTATTGGCTTCGTCCTGCTTGCCCGCGATCAGCGCCCTCTGCCCAAGATAGAAATACGCTTCGCAATGCTGTTCCCGGTCCTTCTTCGGGTCCTTGTCCTTGGCCGCCGCGAGAAAAGCCTCTGGTGTCGCCTTGTCCAGGAACAGGTTGACCACCGGGCTGGGCCAGGCCTTGAGATCGAGTTTTGCGGCATCCTTGGCCAGATCGCTTTGCGCCGGCTGGCCCGCCCTCGCCCGGGCCAGGTAGAGCCAGATGGCCGGATACGGGTAAGCGCGCATTCTCGCGAGGTCCTGCTGGGCGTCGGCGAATTCCCCTAAAAAGAAGTGCGCATAACCGCGGTCCCCGAGCGCGTCACCATCGTTTGGATTCAGCCGCAGGGCCTCGTTGAAGTCGAGGATGGCCAATTTGCTCTGGCTCTTCTTGGCGTAGAGCACGCCCCGGTTTCGCAGCGTGTTCTCATCGCTTGGATTCAGCCGGATGGCCTGATCGTAGTTTGCGCTGGCCTGGTCCAATTCGCCTTTCTCGTCATAGGCAGCGCCGCGGCTGGCATAGGCAAAGGAGAGGTTTGGGTCGAGCTGGAGGGCTGCGTCCAACTCTTTGATCGCCCGGTCGTAATCGCCTTTGTGATTGTAGGCATTGCCCCGGCCGTAGTGCGCCTCGGCCAGCTCTGGATCGAGGCGGATGGCTTCGTCGTAGTCCTGGAGGGCGCGGTCGAAGTCGCCCTTGCCGGTATAAGCCAGACCCCGGTTGTTAAACGCCCCGGCGAAGTTTGGATACAGCCGGATGGCCTCGTTGAAATCCTGGATCGCCCGGTCGTGGTCGCCCTTACTGTCGTAAACGTTTCCCCGGCCGTAGAACCCGTCGGCGGATTTCGGATTCAGCCGAATGGCCTCGTTGAAATCCTGGATCGCCCGGTCGTGGTCGCCTTTGCCGTCGTAGGCCAGAGCGCGATCGCGAAACGCTTGGTCATAATTGGGGTTGAGCTTGATGGCCTGGTCGTAGTCCTGGATCGCGTGGTCGTAGTCGCCCTTATCGTTGTAGGCATCGCCGCGGTCCTTGAGTGCGGTTCCATCGTTTGCATCGGACTTGATGGCCTGGTCGAGGTCCTGGATCGCGTGGTCGTAGTCGCCCTTCTGGATGTAAGCCTCGCCCCGGCCTCTGAAGGCATCAGCGTAGTTTGGACTGAGCCGGATGGCTTGGTCGTAGTCCCGGAGGGCGAGGTCATGGTCGCCCTTGTTTTCGCAGGCAATACCCCGGTAATAAAACGCCTCGGAAGAGTTTGGGTTGAGCTTGACGGCCTGGTCGTAGTCCTGGATCGCCCGGTCGTAGTCGCCCTTGTCGTTGTAGGCGCGGCCCCGGCTTTGGAAGGCGTCGGACCGGCTTGGGTCTAACTTGATGGCCTGGTCGAAATCCTGGATAGAGCGGTCGTATTCGCCCTTATCGTAGTAGCCAAGGCCCCGATAATAAATCATTGTGGAATCGTTAGGGTTGAGCCGAATAGCCTGCTCGAAATCCTGCATGGCATGATCGCGATCGCCCTTGACGTAATACGTATAACCTCGGTTGCCGAGCGCATCGCCATAACTTGGATTGAGTCGGATGGCTTCGTCGTAGTCCTGAATCGCCTGGTCGTATTCGTCCTTCTTTTCGTGCCCGTTACCCCGATTGTAGTGCGCGATGGCAAGATCCTCGTTCGACAGGCGACCCGACTTGATCAAAGCCGAGCAGGCACGAATCATTTTGTCCGGGTCGTTGGTATTCTCGGGCCCGCATCCCTGCGCATCTTTTTTCAAATTGGCCCAGCCAGGTACAACGGACAACACCATCAGTAGGAGAACCAGTCTCACGCATTTCATTTTCAGGCTCCTTTAGTAGACAAACCGCCATCGTGACGGGCCAGGGCACTGAGCGGCTTCAGATCGAGTTGCCTTGCCTTAGCAGCGCCGGACCTGGACCACGGCATCCCGGAAGCTGCCAGGCGCGCCCGGCTCCGAGGTTGACAGAAGCTCCGTCGAAAGCCACTGCGCTCGACCGGCACAGCCTACGCGACCAGCGCGTGATCGTCAACGACCTTGTTGTGCCTCCATGATGAGGCGGCGACGGCCTGTTGGGGAGGTGACCAAAGTAATACACGAAAGGCTGCGGCCATTGAATCTCATCCCCCGAACACGCCACACTAGCTCGAACCTTCATAGGTAGAAGTCTGGTAGGTGGAAGTATGGGGACCCAGCCGAATCACACCTTAGCTCACCGGCGCAGCGACCGCCTGTCGCTTGCCTTTCCGGTGGAAGCGTCGGGGATTGATCTTTCGGGGAAGCATTTCAGCGTAAAAACCAAGACGACGACGGTTAGCCGCTTCGGCTGCTGCCTGGCCCTGCCGCAATTGCTGACATCGGAACAGCCGATCTCGGTACGGCGGGCGGGAACCAAGGAACGGGCCCTGGGCCGCGTGGTGGCTCCATTAGGCGCGCACGCCGACGGCTTCCTCTACGGCGTGGGTATGGACGAGTCGTGTGAATCCCTATGGGGCATCCGCTTTTCCTCTTCGTTTTACGAGAATCTGCTGGACAACATGTATGACGGCATCTATTTCGTGGATCGGGAGCGCAGGATCACCTACTGGAACGGGGGCGCCGAAAAGCAGACCGGCTACAGCGCCGCCGACACCGTCGGGACGCAGTGCTTCAACAACCTTCTGGGGCACGTGGATGAGTCGGGCAAGGCGCTGTGCACCGGCGACTGCCCTCTGAGCGCGGCAATGGCGGACGGGCATGCCCGGGAAGCCGACGTCTACCTCAGGCACAAGGATGGGCATCGCGTGCCGGTCAGCGTGCGCGTCCTGCCCATTCGGAATAATGACGGCGCCATTGTGGGAGCGATGGAGGTCTTCACCGATTCCACGGCCAAGAAGCGGGACGAAAAACGAGTTCGCGAACTGGAGAATTTGGCCGTTCGCGATCCCCTGACCAACCTGCCGAACCGGCGCTACCTGGAATTGAAGTTAGCGCAGGCCCTGGAAGACCTGCAGCAGTTTGGCCGCGAGTGCGGCCTGCTTCTGTTCGACCTGGACCATTTCAAGCAAGTCAATGACAGCCACGGTCACGACGTGGGCGATGCCCTGCTGAAAGGGGTCGCGGAAACCCTGATGCAGAGCCTGCGCAGCGTGGACCTGGTCGGCCGTTGGGGTGGCGATGAATTTCTGGTGCTGATGACGGACGTGCATGCCATCGCTTTAGGCGATCTGGCCGAGCGCTGCCGGGCCCTGATCGCGCAGACCTCGATCGCGCACGGAGCGGTCCGGGTGTCGGTCACGGCGTCCATTGGCGCCACGCTACTGAACCATGCCGATACCGCAGCGACGGCGGTTCGCCGGGCCGACGAACTGATGTATCAGAGCAAGCACTCGGGCGGAGACCGCACCACGGCCGGGTAAAGGTGTGTGCAAATTCCTGTGTGAGCGGCCCGGTCTTGGCATTGAGGTCGGGGCGCATTGAACGGCGCACCCGGCGGGCGCATGAACTGGGCGGCCCGCCCGTTCTATGGATTTTCGCTCTCCGCTCACGGGCGAGTTGAAGTCCTGCCTTTTTTACTGCAACTCACCTACGTGCGACAGGAGCTCAACGGAGCTCAACGAAGACCAGCCTGAACTGCTCGAATAGTTGTTCGAATCGGCCGACTTCATCGTTGGAAGTGACTTGGATTTCCGATTCGTAATCCCCGCCAACGACCCGGGTAGCGACCACGATGATGCGCTCCAAGCGTCGAAACACCAGACGGTTGAGCAGCGACAGCACAAGAAAAGTGCCGAGCCCTAAAGCCCCAACCGTCAAAAGCACGAGGACGGTCTGGGTGTGCCGCATTGCCAAGTAAAAGCCCGAAATATCGCGCACCACGAACATGGCGCCCACAATGTTGCCTGCGGCGTCACGTATGGGAAAGATGCCGCGGACGAAAACGAAACTTCCATCGCGGAAACGCTCCAACACTTTTCCTTGGCTGGGCACTGCGGCCAGATCTCCCTGGAATTGAATGATGCTGTCGGTGGCCGTGGTCTTATCCGCCACTACGAAGCTGGGATTGTCATTCCAGTTATCGCGGCGCTTCCAAACCGCGTTCGAATCGGCCCAAAACTGGCGATCCACGAACTTTTTGCTGAGCAGGAGTCCGTATTCGTCTCCGGTCTGGCTTTTCATGGCGTGAATGAACTGGCCGAGTTCCTCGCCAAACTCGACGTAGCCGGTCACAGCGCCGTGCGAATCGTAAAACGGCCGCAGGATCCTCACTGCAAATCCGGCCCTGGCCAACTCGTTCCCCACTACGATGGCATGGGTGCGCGCGGCTTCTTTGTCCATGAAACGATTGAGGCGGTCGCCGAATTTCGGAGGATTGTGAAGACGAAGGAAGACGGTCATGTCCGGCTCGGGGGTGTGGAACATCCAGTTGGTAATGCCTTCGCTCTTCAACTTTGGATAGAGCGGGGCGGTCAACTCCAACAGGCGGCTGCGGTCCTTGGCTGCGAACGCGTCGCGGATCGGCGGGTTCACGATCAGCAACTCACTGACGGCCGTCATTTTACTAATCTCCCTCGCTTCCAGGATTGCGAACAACTTCTGCGCTCCAGTGACCGACTCTGCCGCCATGACTTGTGAGTTACGCTCGAAACTGTAGTGCATCAACGTCAGAATGCCGCAAACCCCGACCAGGAGGCAGGCTGCCAACGCAACCAGAACTTTCGTTCGAATCGAGTTCCATTTCATTCGGATACTCCTCACAAGCTGATGTTCAACACGTCTTTGGCGGCTTGCTTGAGCTTGGCAACGGCCGCCGGGTCATCCGGAGTCGTGGGAGAGATAAACGCGATAAGCCTGCCTGAGCGTAGCCCTATCTTGCCTCTCACTTCCGCCGCGTCTAACCCACTGTGTTTGATCTTCTCTTCGATCTTTACCCGCAGATCGTAAAGTTGGCCCACAAGGTACCCTCCCTCCGCCCGTCGCCGGCGCCCGGCACATAGGCGATTGCCGAAAACGGCCCTCCAGTGCTCTATCGGCGTCGTTCGAGATGACTTCAGTCACCGCCGCGGTCCTTTTCATGACATTTCAAAGGTTTGCCGATCTAAACTGCAACGAGAGCAGCTACCAACGGATGCTTCGGAACACCAAGAAAACCCAAAGCGAAAAAGGGGAATAATTCATGAGAACTTACCAGAAGATGGCGCTGATCGCGGTGTGCCTGACGTTGTTTACGACGAGATCGAGAGGCGACGAAGTTTCCGATCTGAAGGCGCAGATACAAGCGTTGCAGCAGCAGTCCGCCGCCATGGCGCAGAGGCTTCAGGTTTTAGAGAAGAAGATCGAGCAGGTTTCCGACGCGGCACCGCAGGCACCGGCACAACCCTCCCAACCTTTGCATTTGGTGCAGCCTGCCGGCGGCCAGCACGGATTCTTCGAGCTCAAGCCCGGCAACCCGGTCACTTTCTACCTGCCCGGAGGCGAGCTCACGACCTACGCCAATATCGATGTCTCGGTCGATGCCACCACCAAAGGACTGGGCGGGAAACTGGGCCCGGATGGCAACCCGCCGGTGGGCAACATGGGATGGATGCCTGCCTTGTCCACAAATCTGTCGTATATCGGAGTACGCGGCTTCCAGTCATTGAAGGGCGTGCCATTCAATTTCATCTATCAGTTCGAAACTCAGATTGATATCGCGTCGCAGTCGGGCACGAGCGAAACCAACAGCAACGAAAGCAACGTTGTCAAAGGCGGGCTTACTTCGCGCAATAGTTACATTGGAATCGCAAATCCAAAGTGGGGTTCGCTCATGATCGGCAAGACCGACGCTCCCTACAAGAACTCGACCATGAAGATGAACCCGTTTTACGCCATGATTGGCGACTACCAGGTCATCATGAGCAACACCGGGGGCGACAACCGGGTTGAGTTTGGCACCCGGCTTGACCACTCCATTTGGTATGAATCTCCCAATTGGCGCGGCTTCGTCATCAATGCGCTGGTCTCGCCCGGCCAAAACCGGGCCGATAACAGCGACAATCTCGCCGCCGGAGAACCCGACTGCACCGGCGGCAATATCCCAGGCAGCGGCGCCATCATTCCCGCCACCTGCAGCGACGGATCGTTCAGCCTGGCAACCAGCGCCAGCCTCTCGTACACCAACGGACCGCTGCTCGTCACCGGCGCCTATGAGCGTCACGAAAAAGTGAACCGCTCCAGCGATATTACCGGTATCTATGCTTCCGGCAACGCGTATTCCGTAATGCTCGAGGCCCAGGACGTAGCCACCGAAGACGCTGCGAAGGTCGGAATCATGTATACGTTCCCGAGCAAAACCACCTTCGGCGGCATCGTCGAGACCATGCACCGCTATGTCCCCGCGGACCTCGAATTCCAGAACGAACGCCAGCGCATGGGCACCTGGTTTGTGGCCAGTCAGAAACTGGGCCACAACAACAGCCTGCATTTTGGCTGGGCGCATGCCTTCCGCACGCCCGGCGATCCGGGACAGCACAACGATTCGAACGTCGTTCCGCCCGGCGGAGATCCCGCAACCGACGCCACCGCCGGAGCCCACGCCGACAATATCGCCGACCTGTTCACCGCGGCCTTTAAGAACCAGATCAGCCGGAACCTGACTGCGTATTTCGATTGGGCGCTGACCGCAAATGGTCCGGCGGCCCACTACGATCTGGGCGCCGGCGGGCGCGCCGTCACCACCGATTGCCACGACGCCTTTGCGGCAGCCGGAGGATTGGTAGCCTCAAATCCCCATTGCTGGACCGGGGGCAATTTGATGGGAGTTTCCGCCGGCCTGGATTATAAGTTCTGAGGAAACTGGACCGGCTCTGTGCGGCTTCGCTCCGATGGAGCGGCGGGAACGCCCGTCGCTCCAGCATCTATCCCAGCAACTCGCCCAGCTCGCGAGGACTGTCGATGAGCACATCGGGAGGGACTTCTTCCAGCGTATGCGGGGCAAAGCCGTAGGTTACGCCGCAGGTCCAAAGGCCGGCGTTGCGGCCGGTTAGAACGTCGATCGACGAATCTCCAATCATCAGCGCTTCATTCGCCGCTACACCGGTTTCCTGCAAGAGGGTCAGCACGCCCACCGGATCGGGCTTCTTGGTTGGAAAGCTGTTGCCGCCGTAGATGCGCACGAAGAACGCTCCCAGGCCCAGCGCCTGGAGGATGTCGCGCGAAGGATTGACCGGCTTGTTCGAGAGCACGGCCATCAGGCGATGCACTCCGTTCGGCTCTGCCTCATTACGACCGGCTCCATTCGGCGAATTGGCCACCGCCGCCAGCACTTCCGGAATCCCCTCATACACGGTGGTGTGATCGAGCTTGTGTTGGCGGTAGTAGCCGAGAAAATATTCCAGCGCCTGCTGGAACACGGCTGGGTTGTCCGCGTCCTTGTCGCCGAGCGCGCGACGCACCAGCACGGGAGCCCCATTCCCCACATAGCTCGCAATCAGGCTGCCCGGCAGTTCGGGGCGGTTGAGATGGCGCAACGTCGCGTTGATCGACTGAATCAAATCAAGGCGCGAGTCAATCAAAGTACCATCGAGATCAAATACCAGCAGCCGGATGCGATGCGGATCGAAGGGGCGGAGGAAGTGAATCATGAAAGTACAGGATAACGCAGGTTGCAGGTGTCAGGTGTCAGGTGTCAGTTCTCAGTTCTCAGTTCTCAGTTCTCAGTTCTCAGTTCTCAGTTCTCAGTTCTCAGTTCTCAGTTCTCAGTTCTCAG
>Ga0181521_10007730_pt1 | contig 11244 bp, 9 predicted proteins | sample PEATcosm2014_Bin_32_FD_119764 | JGI IMG/M metagenome (GOLD analysis project Ga0181521, IMG submission 119764) | Peatland microbial communities from MTU Mesocosm Facility, Houghton, MI, USA - PEATcosm2014_Bin02_60_metaG | ecosystem: Environmental > Terrestrial > Soil > Wetlands > Peat | place... | reverse complement strand
CTGACCCTGCTCCGAGGGGCCGAGGTCGGAACCCCCCGTGCGCGCGGAGGCATCGAGTGACCACGCGCCGTAGGCGGTGGTATCCCAACGCGACTTGACGACGGCGCCATCTTCCACCACGTTGGCGGGGGAGCCGGACCCACGGGAGCTCAACGCGCTCACCACGCCGTCAACTTGCAGCGAGCGCGCCAAACCCTGGCTGTCGCTGGTGCCGTCACCGGCGGAGATGTCGGGGACCAGCGATCCGCCGCTGATATATTTATCCTGATAGACCGGTGTGTCCGGCAAATTGGCGGCGCTCCAGGACACTGAGGGCGCCGGTGTCACCGACTGCGCGTAGGCCGCGCCAAGCCAAGCAAGTCCACCCAGCCCGCATAGGCCGCACGCGAGCCGGCAAGCGAGGGTGGCGCGGGGATTCATTCAAACCGCTGATTGAGCTCAGTCCTGTGTTCGCCCCATTCGAGCGTGCCCTTCACCGTGACTGGAAAAGTGAGCGTCGGGTGATCGTTGGTAGGCGTCGAGGGAGTCAAAAAAACCTCGCGCTCTTCGTGCGGCAAAATCGGGAAATCCGAGGGAGTGAAATCGTAGGAGATACCTTTCGCGTCCGTGCCGGTCAGGTATCCGCTCATGCGGCCGTGGGCGCTGCCTCCGTTGTGAACGCGCAGCGTCGGCACCTGCTGGCCGTTGAGCGTCGCGGTCTTGGGTCCCAACAATTCCAGGTCCGGTGCGCCGTCGCCAATGGTCAGGTAAACGATGACGCCGATTCGCCCGGTGACGGGCACGTTCAGGCCGTTGCTTCGGGCGATTGAAGGTTCATCGCCCTCGATCATCACCGCGAAGCGACATTCACCGGCCGGCGCATCCGCCGGCACGGTCACTTCGAAGCGATAGCGCAGGGTTCCACCACCGGGTACCATGGCCTCCGGCCGCTCGAGCGCGACCCACGGGCGGCAGCTGCCCTCCTGCAGATCGTCATGGAAGCGCACGCTGAAGTCCGGTGCCAAGGTCCAGTCCGCGGTATGGATGAGGAACTTGGCGGGCGCAGTCGACCGGTTACTCATCTCGATCACGCTGCGCAAGGTTTTTCCAGGCTTTGTCGCCAGCTCGAAACGCGGGGGCGAAACCATCGCGGCAAAGCCCTGCGCCTGCACGGATGCGGAAAGTGCGACTCCAACGAGACAGAGCAGAACCGAGAACGTCCGTCGCATGATCAACCCTCATCCATCTCGAAGTGGTAAGCGACCGGGACGGCTCGCCGCATGAGGGTCCCGTCGACGGTGAATTGGAACGTCAGCGTGTCCTCCATGAAGGGCGTGGTGATGGGGCCGGCATAGACCAGCACCCGATTGCCGGATTGAAGCTGACCGGGCAGAAGTCGCCCTTGAGTGACCCACGAAAGGCTGATCGTTCCCGGCTGCTGTGCCGGCAACGATAGATAGATACGCCCCGAATGCCGCAGCCAGGGCATGACGTTGATCCGCACCCGGATCGTCGTTGTGCCGACCATCACGTTGCCGGCTGCGGAGCGCGACGGCGCCGCGGTCCTCCAGCGCATGCTCACGGACGGTTCGAACGCCGTCGTGCCCGAATCATCGATCGTGATCGTATTCGCCTGCACCGCCGGAGCCCGGATTATGGTCAGTGTCAGGGCGAAAAAAAAAGCCCAGGCCGCGCGGCCGGCGGTGGTCATGGCGCACTCATGGTGTAGAGAACTGCGCCGAGGTACGTGCCGGCGGGCGGCACGGTGTTGTTCAGATAAGAAAACGTCAAGCAGCTCTCGTTCCAACTATTGCTGGCCATGGAGCCCACGGTCTGCACGCCGCCGCTGACGAAGGTACCCGCCGGGAAGGGTTCAGCGCCGGAATCGCCATTGCCGCTCGACGTCCACTGGATTTTTGAGAACGGAATTTTGTCGCCGCCGGCGTCGGTCAATGCCGCCGGCACGGTGGCCGTGACGTTAGCCGCGGCGGTCGTCGCGCCCGATGTGCGATAGAAGCCGCCGATATAGAGCTGGGAGGGCACGGTGCAAAACACATAGCCGTCCAGATAGCTGTTTGTGGTCGTGCTGTTGGTGGTCATGGCCTGGGCGGTACCATTGCCCACCGTCCCCGACGCCACTGTCGCTGATACGGTGTTGATCGTGGCGTTGTTCTCCGGTGTGCCGCCGCCATAGGCCGGGCCGCAATTGGGCGTGTCGTGAGGGGGCGGGAAGCTGGTGCCGCCGCAGTAGTCGGCCGTGAAGCCGCCGACGCCCACCTGCAGATAGATCGTCGTCGGCGCAGCCGGGTCAAGAGTGACCGTGTACGCCGCGGCGGAACTTGAAAAGGCCGCGAGCAGCACTGCACCGAATAATGCTCGGCGCAGGCTGCTGCGGCTGAATCGCACAGGATGGCCAGCCGTCATTCCGGCCTGCAGGCCTAACGACGATGACGGATTGGCGCGCATCGACAGGTACCGTGTTCAGCTCGGGTTACGGCATCGTCGCCGTGTAGGTCACCGTGCCGTTATTCGCCGCGGTACCGCCGTATGTGCCGGCCGGTGCCGCCACGCTGTTGGCGTAGCTGAACGTCCACTTGGCATCTGCCTGGACGATCTTGCCCGTTGCGGGAACGAGTTCGCTCGAAGGCGTGGTGGCCAGCGACGGTGCCGCCAGCGTCGCATAACCTGCGGTATTCGCGGCCGCGTTGGTGGTGATTTGCGAGTACGCAATCGAATCGCCGTTGCCGTCGCTGAGGGCGCCGGTCTCGGTGGCGGTGAGTGTGACGCTGCCGCCGTTGCCCAAGATGGCCGCGATCTCGCCGCCGCCCGCGAGATCACCGCCGGTACCGGCCACTGCGGTGCCATTGCCCACCGTGCCCGGAGCCAGGGTAAAGGTGATCACATCGGTGGTGTTGACGGTCGTCAGCGTTCCGGTCGTGTAAGCGGACCCGGTGCCGACTTGCAAATACAGAAACTGCGGAATGACGACCTGGAAATCCACCGTCGCTGTCGCGGTGAGACCTGCAGCGCCCGTCGTAACAGTCGAGGACGCGGAGGCCACCAGCGGAAGCGCCAGTGCCGCTGCGCCCAACAAAGATTTCAATGCTATCGAGATGTTCATTATCTGCTTCCTGTGCTGAGTAACGATTCGTGGGGCACTTAAACCGGGTGGGCACCGCCGACCCGCGCTCGTGGCGGCCACCAGGGCCCCGTGCGCAATATCGATACTAGGGAAATTGCCTAATGGCCCGTTTGAACCAGGTCGCAGATCGGTTTGGAGGCGCTCAAGATCCGGCTGCTTCGGCCGATATTCGGCAGTTTTTGTGGGGTAGTTCGCACCGCAGAACCGCTTCCGAAGCGCTCAAGATCCGGCTGCTTCGGCCGATAACCCGGGCTTTTGTGCGCTGGTTCGCATACCGCCTGACTCCACCGCCAGCGGCGGTTCAATCGATGAGAGCTGCGTCGCAGAAGCAGCCTGCCGCAGGCACACGGGGTTGTGTGGGCGGCGAGATTGAGCAGGGAGCGGGCGGCCGCGGCCGCGATTACGGCATCGAGGCCGTGCAGACCACGCGGCGGGTGTCGTGAGCCGCGCTGCCATGTGAATCTGCGAAATTCGACGCGGGCGGAGCCAACCCAAGCCTGCATGCGGCATCCTGCGCGATGACCCTGTGCGCCGCTGCGCTCAGGATGACGTTTCCACGAATCTCATCGTCCGATTGCGGCTGTTTGGCGGCGGCGGCGGAGCGATCGTCGTCGGACGTATGCACGGTCGCGGCCAGAGTGACATTGCGGCTGTTGCTCATGATGGCAACTGTCTGTACGCCCGCGACGCGATCGTTGCCGCCTCCCGCGTTCAAGTAGAGAACTTTCGGAATGATGATCTTGAAATTCAGGTGAGCCGTGGCACGGAGTGCAGCGCCCGGAGCTCCCATTTGCACATGAGATTCCCCCGCAGCCAGGAACGGCAGCAGCAAGGCGGCGGCCGTAACCAGGGTTCCCGCGATGGCCAGGGCGGCGCGTGCTGCGTGCAACGAGCGACGTTGAGTTACTGTCTTCAAGTTCTGAAGTAGCGGCAACGAATACACAACCTTGAGCGATTGTCCATCACTTGAGAACAATTTGCCCGCCTGGATGCAGTCATCTGAGCGATGACATAACATGCCGGCACGGGTCGCGTCTCGATCATGAGCGCGGCCGATCATCAAAAAATTGGGATCGTTACTTTGCAAAGATCGATGACGATGTCACTCGCTGGAGTGCTTGCGCTACTCGGCGGATACCACCGCGGCGCGCACGCCGAATCCGCGTTGGAGCTTTCTCCGGTGGTGGTTGTGGCCACACGGGTTCCGGAGGCGAGCTTCGATATACCCGCCTCGATCGACCGCGTGAACCAGGCAACCATCCAGGCGGGCCAGCTCCAGGAGAATATTTCGGAGTCCTTGATGACCGTGCCCGGCGTGTCCGCGGAAAGCCGGCAAAACTACGCCCAAGACTTGCAACTGTCGATTCGCGGTTTCGGCGCACGCTCGAGCTTCGGCGTGCGCGGCGTCCGTCTGTATTCGGACGGCATTCCGGGGACCATGCCCGACGGCCAGGGCCAATTCTCGCAATTCGATTTGGGATCCGCGGATCACATGGAAGTCCTGCGCGGCCCCTTCTCCGCGCTTTATGGCAATTCCTCAGGCGGCGTGATCGCAATTTTCACCGAGGACGCGAAACCCGGCTCTCTCATCGGCGGCACGGCGCAGTACGGCACCTTCAACACGCAGCGCTACGCATTGAAAACGGCGGGCGACGACGGCACCGTCAATTACGTCGTGGACGCCGCGCACTTTCAGACCGACGGGTATCGCTTTCACAGCGATGCGCAGCGCAATAATTTCAATGCGAAGCTGCGTTTCCCCGTGAGTGAGGCGGCGACCTTGACCATGGTCGCCAATGCGATCGCAACGCCCTTCGTGCAGGATCCCTTGGGACTCAATCGGGCGCAGCTCTCGGCCAACCCGAGTCAGGCGGGTATCGGCGCCATACCGTACGACACACGCAAATCGCTCGATCAGGAGCAAATAGGCGCGGTGTATGAAGACAAACTCAGCGCCGATGATGAATTGTCCGGCACCCTGTATACGGGTCATCGCGCAACCACGCAGTTCCAAGCGATACCGGAATCGACCGAGGTGCATTCGCCGCTGAATCCGGGCGGCGTTATCAATTTGGATCGTGCTTTTTGGGGTATCGATGTGCACGTGACGGACCAGCATGTGCTCGGCGGGGCGCCGTTGCAGCTCGTGGCGGGCCTCGCTTACGACGATCTGGCGGAAGCGCGGCAGGGATTTTTGAATTACGTGGGTAGCGACTTGGGTGTGGAAGGCGCGGTGCGCCGGGACGAAGCGAATCACGTGTACGACTTCGATCAGTATTTGCAGGCTCAGTGGGACCCCGATATTCGGTGGCGGCTGACGGCCGGCGTGCGCAATAATTGGGTGGATGTGAGCTCGCACAACCATCTGCCCGGCGCCGTAGACCCGGATAGCGGGGTTCGCTATGCGGCGGTCAGTCCGGTGGCGGGTGCCGTCTTTCACGCGAGTTCCGCGGTCAATCTTTACGCCTCTTATGGCAAGGGCTTTGAGACCCCGACTCTGAACGATCTCGCCTACCGCTCCACCAATGGCACCCTGCCCGGGCTGAATATCGGATTGAAACCGGCGCGCAGCGACGATGACGAGGTCGGGATCAAGGCGTCGGCGGCCCACGTGCGAACCGAACTTGCCGCCTTCTACATTCGCACCCGGGATGAGCTGGCGGTGCTGCAGAATTTCAACGGTCGGACGGTGGAGCAAAACATCGGTGAAACCACGCGTCATGGAGCGGAACTGGCGGTCGATGCGGACTGGGTCGGGGGATTCACGGCGCGGGTGGCCTACACGTACATTCGGGCAATCGTGGCGCAGGCGTATTCGACCTGTGTCGGGACGCCCTGTGAACCTGCGACCGTCGCTGCCGGCAGCTACCTACCCGCCGTTCCCATGAATGCGCTGTACGCCGGGCTCACGTGGGCCTATGCGCCGGTGGGCTTTTCGACCACACTGGAGGAACAGGGCCGAGCGAGGATTTACGCCGATGACCGCAACAGGGCCGCTGCTGCGGGCTATTGGGAAGCGAACCTGCGGGCCGGCCTCGATCAGGAAACGCGACATTGGCGGTTAAGCGAATTCGCACGTCTTGATAACCTGACCAATCGGTCCTACGTCGGTTCTGTGATCGTGAACGAAAGCAATTCGCGGTATTTCGAGCCGGCTCCGGGGCGAACTGCGTACATTATGTTTAATGCGGCATGGCGGGTGGATTGATCCAATGCCGAACATCGGCAGGCATTTCGAGCAAATTATGTGCACCAAATGTCTTGAACCGCGTTGTTCTTGATAGGTCTGAGAGAATAGATTCATTGCGCCCTAGCCCGGAGAGGGTGTGGAGTGTGGTCATGAGTAAACGAAATCTTCTCGCGGTCGGCCTCCTAGGCTCCCTGCTGGCGGCGGCGGCGATGCCGGCGCTGGCCGAGAGTCATGGAGGCGGGCACGGGGGCGGACATGCCGGCGGCCACGCGGCGGCAGGACATGCCGGCGGTGGCCATGTCGGCGGCGCAATGCATGCCTACGCCGGCGGTGCGCGCGGCTACGGCGGAAGCTTCCATGGGTCGACGTATGCGGGTCGCGCGTCTTACGGCGGCTATCGTGGGGGCGCGTACGGCGGCTATCGTGGGGGTGCGTACGGCGGCTACCACGGCTACTCCACCGGCGCCCGTTGGGGTGGTGGCTATTGGCATGGCGGCTATTGGCCCCGCGCCTACTACGGCCTAGGTTTCGCGTGGTTCCTGCCGGTGCTGCCACTCGCTTACGCGACCTATTGGTACGGCGGTGTGCCGTACTACTATGCCAATGACGTGTACTACACCTGGAACCCGGCATACGATGGCTATACCGCCACCGATCCGCCACCGGCCATGGATTCGGGCGGTGCGGCAGCCGCACCGGGCGCCGGGGCACCGTACCCCGGGGCACCGGGCGCTGCAGCACCGTACCCTGCGCCGGGCGCCGGGGCACCCTACGCGGGCGCGCCGGGCGCTGCAGCACCCTATCCGGGCGCCGGGGCACCCGGGGCCACCGATCCGGCGGCTGCGGGCCAACAATCGCGCATCTTCATGTATCCGAAGAACGGTCAGAGCGAGGAACAACAATCCACGGACCGGCGCGAGTGTCAGCAATGGGCGGCCCAGCAGGCCGGTCAAGGCGCGGCCAATAGTTCCGACTACCAACGGGCGTTGGTCGCGTGCGTCGAAGGGCGTGGCTACAGCGCGAACTAGCGACGCGTTATTGCCAGCAATCGACGTTCGGGTTCGGATCGGTGCCGCCGGCGGTCTGTAGCCCCCCTGAAGTGAGGGTGAACGTTTGGCACGCGGTATCCGACGTTTGCGGGCCGAACGTCTGGGCGGTCATCGAGTAAGTGGCCGGCGTGCCGGCGTTGACCCCGTTGGGAGGGGTTGCCGCGACCACCGTGATATTGATGATTTGGTAGTAGCCGCTGCTGCCCACCACGAACGGCACCGTCGTACCGACCGGGTAGCCCAAATCGCTCGGCGTCTGACTGTAGCTGTTATTGGTGCTGAAGAAGCGCTCCTCTAGGCTTGCCATGTCGAGCAACGCCGTTTTGGCGTCCGTGCGGTGCGACTTGAGCACGTATGATGAGTACGACGGAATGGCGATGGCGGCAATGATTGCCACGATCACCATGGCCACGACGAGCTCTATGAGGCTGAAGCCCCCGGACTTCACTCGTTTGCGTGCTGTGATTTGTGGGTCCATGTAGGCGCCTCGCGTTCGGTTCTCGGGTTAGCGTTTCTCGATCCACGTCAGGCGGCTACCCTGCGTACCGCCCGGGGGATTGATCTGTGCGAGGGTACCCGTACCGCCGATCGTCTGCGTGACGACGTACGTATTGGTCCCGGCCGCCACTACCGACGGACTGCCTGTCCCGTTTAACGCGATGCCGCTCACGGCCTGATTGTTAATGTTGAGGAAATTGTGGTTTGCATTGCCGAAGAATGAATTCGTAAAGGCGCCACCGGTGGCCGGGTTGATCGCCATGGTCCAGCCACCCGCCGATGTCGCTGAGCAAGTCGCCAGCGTCGTGGTCGGCGGAATCGTGGTATTTACGATGAATGTGCCATCCTGCAAGGTCGGATTGAAAATAATCTGCTCGTACACGGTCTGCGCATTCGTGCTCGTGCTGATGGTGGGGAAATTGGGATCGTATTGATTCGCATATCCGGACACTAGCGCGAGGTACCAGCCATATTGTCCCGCAACCCCCGAGCAGCCGCTCAGGTCCGCCCAACAAATGACATTGCTGGTGACGGTCCGGTAGTATGCGCCGGTAGCTGAGGTGCTCGTCTGGGTGCTTGCCACCGAATTATTATCATAGGTACCCGAAATCTGCTGTTGCTCCAGCTGGCCAAGACCGGACACCGCCGCAAGGCCCGAACCGGCGATCGGCGCCGCCGTGCTGCCTGAGGGCAAACTGTCGTACTGCACCGTGGAAAGCGCATTCCAGGCGCTCATATTCCAATCCCAAATGCCGATGAGGTACTGCTGGGACGTGGAGTAGGTGGCCGGAGAGTTATTGGTGAACTGGTTTTGCTCGCCGGTGCCGAACTCGACGAGTACTCGAGGATTGGTCGACCCGGAGATCGATGCGACGACGAGCTTGGTGCTGATCGGCTGCGAACTGCCTCCCGGTGTGGTATAGATTGGTGTCGGCACCCCGCCCGTCTGAGTGACCGTCCACTGGCTGGGATTCTGGCTGGTTAAGTCGAAGCGCCAGACATTGCCCAGCAAGTCGGCCGCGTACACATAGTCCGTGATGTGATCGCCGTCCATGTCGGCGGCGGTGACATAGTAAATCCCGTTCGGTGTGCCTGCTCTCGACCCCACGCCGGTACTCAGATAATAAAACGTCGGTTGCGCTCCCGCGGTGTTGCTCGCCAGCATGACGAAGATGCCGGCATCGCCGTTGTAGCTGCCGGAACCGTTGCCAAATACGGCTCCCCATGAGGTGGCACCTCCCGCAGTGAGAGCGGGCGTGTTGTGAAATCGCCGAATCTGCGGCGTTCCAAAGGTTTTACCCAGGCTGTTGCCGCACCCCCCGTTGCCCGCGCAGGTGAACGTGGCGGTGCCGCCGGTCACCGACGATGACCAAACGCCGGCGGTCTGCGTCGTGGTGAATACGAGAGCACTGCTCCACTCGCCGATGACCAGGTTGGCCGCATTGCCCTGGGCGAAGCTGCTCGGGATCGACGGCGTGCCGGGATTCGTGACGTCCAGTGCATAAATCGCGCTGCCGCCCGCTCCCAGTCCCCCGACCAACCAGCTATGCCACGCCCCGGCGTAGAAAAGATCGCCGGTCCCGGGCGTGCCGTCCACGCTGAACTTATGCGCATACAGCGTATTGGCATAGTCGTTCGCGACATTCGGGCTGGTGGTCCCGGTCGCCGTATTGAGCATGGTGGAGCTGTTGATGGTGTTGACGACATAGGCGGGCATGTAAGCCAGTACCTCTTGACCGTCGTTATCCGTCCCGACAAACACGCCGCTGCCATTGGTGGCGCCATCATATTGGCCGTTGGCGTCAAAGAATCCCGATCTGAACCCATGCAGGAACCCGTCGTTGGCTCCCGCATAGACGACGTTCATGCGAGATACATAGGTCGATTCAAAGCTGGCGTAGGCGGGGCCGCCATTCTCCGGCAACATGGTGGCCGGGTACAGGTTATCCGTCCAGGTGGCGGGGAAGGAGGCGGATGGCGCCCCGACCCAGGTCGGGCTGGAATCGACGATGTCGCCGAGAACGCTGGTGCGCTGGCGAAAGCCGCTGGGATTGATCGTGGGAGTATTCGGGTCGACCCCAAATGCATTTTGTTCATCGCCGCGAGCACCCCGCAAATACTCCAGCCGCAAATTGGCGTTTTGCGGCCAGACGCCCGCGCCCGGCGTCGGGTCTCCATAATCCAAATTGGACTGCTCATTGGCGGATAAGCTGGTCGTACCGGCGGCGGACCAAGTGAATGGAATGCCGGTGTTGGTCGTCCCGTTGTAGCTCAATATGACGCGGCCGGCATCCGGATCCTCGGCCGCGACGTTGGGTTCGCCGGTTGTGGCGCAGGTTGCACCCGCTGCCAAGCCGGTCAAGACGCAGGATGCATCCCAGTTGACGGCGGGACTGATCGTTAAATTATTGCCGTTCGCCTCCAAATACTGGGAGGTCAGCGCGCCGGTCCAGTTGTTCGAATTGTAAAAGGCGAAATACACCTGCGTGCCGGTTTGTACCTTTGCGGTCTGCTTCTGGTTGAGGCCCGCCGAGCTCGACGCCGAGTTCTGCGGCTGTGCCTGGAAGCACATGATTTCGTGAATGTTCTTCGAGCCGCCGGTCGACCCGGCGAAGCCGAAGAGTACCTGGGCCGGCAGAGGTCCGTTGGACGCCGTGATGCTCTGCCCGGTAATGATGGGCTGGTAATTACCCCCGTTGAAGCTGTATGACAGGCTCAGAAGCCCGGTCGTGCTAATCGTCAGATTATAGGTAATGGGTATCCCGTAGTTGGTCCCGCTGGTTGCCGGCGTGGCGTAGCCACGATACAGGGCTGCCTCGTTCGCGATTTTGTGAGTCAGAATCTTCCACGCGTTGGGAATCACGGCATAGTTCGGCAACGTGATCGACGGCAGCGGATTCGCGTTATAGGGGTTGGCGATGCCGTTGGTGACGGTGCCGCCGGCTACCGCCGTCGCGACCGAATAGTCCCACACATACCCGGTCCGGCAGGCTTGGTGGACCGCGGCTGTTTGCTGAGCGGCAGTCAACGTCGAGGGGTAGTACACAGAGGTCGCGGGGTTCGTGCTCAGATAGGCCCATTTCGTATTGCCGGCGCCGCGCAAGCCGACGCGGTTTGGTACATAGCCGTATCCGCTCGAGGTGTTATCGCCGGCGTAAGTCAACACGCCCGACGCGTTGATGGTGTCGCCGTTGAGAAAGTTGCCGTACTCGTCGATGCCGAGTCCGAGGTACGCGCCGACCATTCCGTCATAGCCCTGGGTGGCACTGTCGTTGGTGTTGGAGCAGGTGTAGCCCAAGCTGCCGCCCCAATCGCCGAGGGTCACGCCATAGGTCGCTTGATAGCTGGCATCCTGCAAGAAGAAGCTGATGCCGTCCGCGCCGTCG
>Ga0181521_10007727_pt1 | contig 11247 bp, 11 predicted proteins | sample PEATcosm2014_Bin_32_FD_119764 | JGI IMG/M metagenome (GOLD analysis project Ga0181521, IMG submission 119764) | Peatland microbial communities from MTU Mesocosm Facility, Houghton, MI, USA - PEATcosm2014_Bin02_60_metaG | ecosystem: Environmental > Terrestrial > Soil > Wetlands > Peat | place... | reverse complement strand
TACGCGGCCAATCACCTGACCCGAGGTCGGATACGTGGCGCCCGCATCCGCGCAATTACCCGCCGTCGCGGAGCTGATCTGTACATAGTGGCCTGCCGTAGTGCCCCCGGAGAATACGCAGGTAGCGGCCCCGTTGATCTGGATTGTGGCATTCCCGGTCGTCGCGGAGGCGGAAGCGGTGATGCCGACAATGCCGCTTGTATCGGTGGCAGCCGCGATGACGGCTGTGCTGGGCGCTCCGGTCAGCTTCGTGAGGGTGTGGATTGTGGTTCCCGTCGTTCCGGCATTGGCAATCGTGAGGGTCGAAGTGCCGCTCGCTGCCGCTGCGGAAATTACGCCTGCTGAAACGGTGATGGTTGTTCCGTCCGGTGAAAGGCATCCCAACTGAGAAGTCGTGCCGGTGGCACACGCAATGACCCCTGCCGTTATGGGAAGCGTCGATCCGTCGCCCTGTACAGCGCCCTTGGCCGCTGATGTGGCAAGAGGGAGCCTGCCGGCCCCAATGGTCCCGCTGCCGATGTTCGAAGCGTTCGTCGTGTCCGTAGTGGCGCTGGGAGCAAAGGACACCCCGTTTGTCTTCGTGCAGATGCCGGTTACCGGATTACAGTCCGCTCCCGCGAGGAAGCCTTTCATCAACCCGCCGCCGAAGATTTTCATCTCGAAATCCTGATCGGTGAGCGAATAGAACGGATACCCCATCGTATTGACCGTCGGCGCGGTTCCAGGAGCCGATCCCAGCGTCAGACATCCGTGTCCGCTGGTGTTCGTCGCCGAAACAGGCTGGTAGATTCCGCCGCTGAAAAAAGCGGTGATGACGTTGATGGAATTTGCGTCCGGGCAGATTGGGGGAAAATTCTGAAAAGCCGAGGGCTGGGAAACTCCATGACCGCCGTTCGAGTCTTGTGACTCTACGATTGTGTAGATTTTATTCGCCGTCGCTCCGGTTGGATTGGCTGACGATGAGACGGTCGCTCCGAGCGTCAGATTGACTACATTAGCCCCTGCCAGCGATCCCCAAGTAGTCGACACGCTCGTAACGGACACCACCGCTGTACCCGTGCAAGCCGCGGTCCCGTTGGTAACGGTCGCCGTTGTCGGGACAGTGGTATTGTTGCCTGCTGCCGTGATGGTGAGCGCTGTGCCGCCGGCGATGGTGTTGGCGCCTGTGAGCGCCACCGTCGCTGTGGCGCCGCCGCCGAGCGCAAGATTGCATGTTTGGGTCGAGGAGCCTGTGGCCGTGATGCCGCTCGTGTACGTGCCCGCCAGGATGCCCTGCGTTACCGTGACTTGCCCTGGAGCATTAGCGTTCAACTGCGTCTGAACCGAACTTGTCGCATCCAGGTACCCCATGGTCGTTGGGGAGACTCCATCCACGGTCTTGTTCGTTAACGCCTGCGTGTCTGAGGTCCCCACAACCGCACCCGCGGGGAATGCGGGCAATGCCGTGCAGTTTTGCGCGTTGCCGGCGATGCCTATCCCGATCGTGTACGATCCTCCCGGGCAAAGTGCGGGAGCGGTCGCCAGTGAGGTCGCCGTAGCGGCATTGCCACTCGTGTTGGCTGCGTTTGCCGGGATGTCACCGGACAGCAGAACGGGAAGCTGGGCATGGGGAAGCGTGCCGGTTCTGAGATCGCCGGCGGAGCCGCTGGTCGCCACGGCGGAAAACGACGATCCGTTGCTCTTTGTGACTGTCAGCGCCCCGGTGGCGGGATTAAGCGTGCCATCCCCCGAGATCGGGACCGCGCTCGCCACCCCGCTGTTTACGACCACCGCGCCGGTCCCGGACGGCGCGGGTCCGGCTGGACCCGCAGCCCCGCGAGGCCCGACACCGCCGGCGCCTCCGCCTCCGGTCGGACCGACCTGCGCCACGCACAGACCAATCGGCAAGACGGCTAACAGAAGAGTCTTACAGTTGATCGATGCCACCATACACCCCCTCTCCTGCGACATCTGCGTCGACGTAGATCTCGTCGAAGCGGTAGGTATTCGCGCCCTCGTTATTGGTGACCTGCCAGCCGATATTCCCTGCGCTGAATACGAACAGCACGCCCTGCATCGTCGATTTGTTCATCCCGGCGATACCGACATACACAGCACCGGTGTTTGATGGCAGCGAAACGACGCTGATCTTATTGACCGCCACGGGGTCGCCCTGCAGACACACGCCGCTCGCGATCAGTTGAGTAGTCAATTCCACCGGCGTCCCCGGTACAGGTACCTTTACTGGTCCGAATGGCATCGGATTGAAAATTGGTGAGTACATTACTTTCCTTTCGTTTTGAAGTCGTCCTGCGTATCTCTGAATGTGTTGGCCGGATTGATTGCGGCGCTGCGTTCTCCGAACATGTTTGCCGGCTTGAGAGTAGCAGCGGTTCAGGTGGGCGCCGGGCGGCGGAGCGGCTAAGTTACTGATGGGGTTGAGGCGAAAAGTTCTGAGGGGGCGTGAACGCGGGGCGGATGTCGCGACGGCGAACCTTATCCGCGGTTTCGGCGGGCTAGTTTTCGGTGGGCTTTTCGACCCGATCGACGACAAGGACCAGGGCTATGTCCTTCTTCGGTACCAGCCGCAGCCCGAGTTGTTCATGGACCGCGGTGAACAGATCCGGCGGTTCGACGCTGCGGGACTGTGCGGGTATTTGATTGTCGCGGCCGATGAACTGGGATTCGTCTGCCGTCCACTCCAGCTTGAATTCGTATCTGCCTTCTATCCCGCTCTTATCCAAAACGGGCCGATCGACAACATAGCGCTGCAGGAAATTGGCGAACTCGGCGATCGTCGCGTTCTTCACCACCATTTCGCCGAGCATGGGGAAGCCCACGGTTTCCGAAACCGTTCGGGTCACCGGGGCTTTTGGCCAGCTTGGGTCTTTCATTCGCGGAGACGATTTCGTAGACGGAGAGTTCTTTGCGGCCGCGATGGAAGCCGGGATGAAAGCGATCCCCAAGCAGCTGCTGGACCATTCTCATGGCCTCGGGCTGATTCAGCCGGCCGTCGTTGTCGGTCTCCGCAACGACGTCGAATTTGTCCGTTTCGAGCCAGGCCGGTCCGTCGGCGATCTGGCGGCTGTGAAGCATATAGGCGTAGGTGATCGGATCCTTCAGGGATGCCTGCGTGGTGGAGAACCTTCGGCCGTTTACGACTACCGACAAAGTCTCTTCAGGCCGGCTCGGGCGGATAGTCGCGACGGCGAATTGATCCGCGTTACCGGCGGTTTGCGGCCATAAGGCTGCGGTGGGAGCGAGGAAGGCGATCGACAGGGCAAGTCCGCAGAGCGGCCTGGTCATGATCGGGAGCGTAACACGAATGCGGGGTGGGGGCTGTTCGTTGGGGCTTCCGCGAAAGCGTCCCCTTACTGGGGGAGGTAAGCGTTTGGCTGCGGCCCGATGTCGCACAAAGGGTAAGTTTTGCATCATCCGCGAAAGGCCTGTAAACAAAGGCCTTGGCATGGTGCAAATATCGTCAGGCCCTTCCCTCCACGCAGGAGGGTCACCGCCGATTCGACGATTCTATTGCGTAACTCGGTCTTGAGCGGCCATCAGACTCCGACTGGCGGTAAAGAGCTTGCCCGGCCGCGCGAAACTTGTCACGCGCAGCGATCCGGCAGCGAAATCGCCAGTCTCGATCGGGATCGCCCCCGCGTCGCCGTAGAGCTTGCTGGTCACCTGACAGAGTACCCAGTCGCCCCGTTCCGCATTCGCGAGCACAACTGCCGGGCGCAGCTTCGTTTCGGAAAGGTCGGAGAATGGGAACGGTACCAGTACTACGGCGCCTCCCGCAGGTGCGACCATGCCTCATCTTCCTCGGGACGGCCCCGGTCCTGAGCCAGCGCCGCCTCACTCAGAAGCGCAAAGGGCGCTGTCCCGCACCGCCATACAGCAAAGGAACTTTCCGCAGCGGCGGTGCGGACGCGACCCGTTTTGCGCGCGTTCCTTAGAAGCGCACTCTCCGAGACTCCGGCAAGAGGACTTTCCTCGAGGATTGTGACGAGAGCTCGCCAGGTAGATGCGAGTCGTACGGGCTCCAGGAGATGCACTCCTCCCTGCTCGTCAATCACGGCCTCGATGGTTCGAATCACCCTCTTGTCCTCAGTGTAAAGTTTACCAACTCCTGCGCTTCCAACCCGTCGCGTCTCGCAATGAGTAGGTTTAAAAAGTGACAGCCGCCCTCTTAAAATCGGATAGTTGGCCGTATCGAACATCTGTTGCAGAAGTCGGATCTCGCATGGTACAACCGGAACGCATGGACAAAACCATCCGGAAATATGCCGGCGTTGCCGCGCTGGACGAGATCAAGGCACAGGAGTATCGGTACTGGCAAAGTCGGCCCGTGCATGAGCGGACGGATGCGGTTTCTGAACTCACCCAAGCTCTGTACGCGATGAAGGGCGCGGCTCCGGATGTACCCAGACTTCAAAGAACTCTTGTCCGTTTTGAACGCGAACCGCGTTAAGTACCTCGTTGTGGGAGCGTACGCCGTGTCTATTTACGCGCAGCCCCGCGCTACAAAAGACCTCGACATTTTGGTTAAGGCAGACGCCGGGAATGCCACGGCGGTTTATGCAGCGCTGCTGCAATTCGGTGCGCCGCTTGAAGGATTGGCCATTGCCGACTTCGCGGAGCCCGGGCCGTTTTTTCACATGGGCCGCGAGCCGGTTGCGGTCGATATTCTCACGGAGATTCCCGGCGTTGAGTTCGACGCCGCTTGGGAGCGCCGCGTTGAAGAGGTCATCGACACGGCGAGCGGGCTGAAAGCGAATTTTATTTCTCGTGCCGACCTGATGGCCGCGAAACGCGCTTCTGGCGGAGCGCAAGACCTTGCTGACGTTGAAGCCATCCGCAAGGCGGAAGAAAGCCAGTGAAATATGCTGCGCCCGCGCCTCGACAGACGCCGATGTTCCGGCCACCTCTGCCTGGAGTAGCCGGACACGGCCCGGCGAATTGCGCGAACGATCTATGACGGGTGCGGGAGTCTGCAAATCGGAACCGCTGCAAAACCAGTCGGTTTAAATACGGCGTTCGCCTGGGAAAGATTTCGCGAACGCGTGGTCCGGCCTTATGACCCGGCGGCGCATTGGGACTATGTTCGGCGCTGGAAGCTGGAGGTGGTCGGTGGTTTTGGGATGTCTTATCGGTCCGTTTGGGTAGCCTGTCGGGTTCCGCGTTTCCGCCTTATTGCAGCCAGCAGAATAGCACCGCCCAGCAGCGCCACCAATACGTTGGTGGACGGCTCGGGCGTTACGGAGCTTTCCTGCCAAGTCCCGGGGTCGTCACCGTTATCACGAAACTGGCGGAAAAAGCAGGCCTCAATCTCGCGGAATACCTTCACAATCCAGCCAGGTAGCCCTGGGGATCCTACTGCGTGCGCAAACCCTCATTAACTCCATCCTCCACACACCGGGTTTCCCGCTATCCTGAAGGTAGACATATGAAGGTCGCCGAAGACAAGCCGGCACACAGCGGGCACTCGAACCGGAAAGCGGCCAAAAGCGCACAGGCCGAAGGGTCCGTTGTGCGCGGTAAGGGTAAACGAGTCCGCGTCCCTCAAAACGCCACGCTGGTCCGCTTCCTCCTGCATCCAGCCGGCAAGACCCTGCTGGTCCTCGTTGCCTGTCTCCTTATCGCGGGCATGGGCGTCTTCATTCACTTCTACAACGTTTATTCCAGGATGATCGACGAGCGCCTGCGCGGCGGCCCGTACAGCACCACGGCCCGCATCTTCGCCGCTCCCGGCGCCATCGCGGTCGACGACCGCACTTCGCCCTCCGAAATCGCCGCCCTGCTGCGGCACGCCGGGTACAACGAAAATCGCACCAATCCGGTCGGCTCCTACACCGTCCGGGCCGATTCCATCGATATCTTCCCCGGCGCGGATTCCTATTTCGATCAGGAGCCCGCCACGGTCAAGTTCGCCGGCGGCAAGATCATCCGGATCGTTTCCCTGGCCGACAACACCAGCCGCCCGCTCTATGAACTGGAGCCTCAGCTCATCACCAACCTCTACAACAGCAACCGCGAAAAACAGCGCGTAGTGCACTACGAAGACATTCCCCCCGTTCTCCGCAACGCCGTTCTCTCCGCCGAGGACAAGCGCTTCTTCCAGCATTCCGGCTTCGATCCCGTCGGTATCGTCCGGTCCGCGTGGGTGGATGTGAAGCGCGGCAAAAACTCACAGGGCGCATCGACGATCTCCATGCAGCTGGCCCGCGACATGTTTCTCACGCCCGCCCGCAACTGGCGCCGCAAGCTGGCTGAAATGATGATCACCATGCAGCTCGAACAGAAGCTCACCAAAGAGCAGATCTTCGAGATGTATTGCAATGGTGTGGATCTCGGCTATCGCGGCAGCTTCACCATTCGCGGATTCGGCGAGGCTTCGCAGGCCTATTTCGGGAAGGACATCCGTTCGCTCAGCCTGCCCGAAGCCGCATCTCTGGCGGCGATTGTGCGCGGCGCCAGCTACTACAACCCGTATCGCCACGGCGACCGCGTTCGCGAGCGCCGCAATACCATCCTCGCCCTCATGCGGGGCAACGGTTTCATTGACGATCGCGAGTACGCCGTCGCCATCGAAACCCCGCTCAAGCTGGTCTCGGGACCGGCCGAATCGAGCGATGCGCCTTACTTCGTCGACATGCTCAATGACGATCTGGAAAGGCGTTTCCCCGGCTACGATTTTCACGCACGCTCCGACAAGATCTACACCTCGCTCGATCTCGATCTCCAGAAGGCCGCCAACGAAGCCGTCGCCATCGGGATGAAACAGGTCGACGACCTCGTTCACAAACAAAAGCGATTCAGGAACGCCCCGTTCGTCGAGCCCCAGTGCGCCCTGATCGCCCTCGACCCGCACACCGGCGAAATCAAAGCGCTGGTCGGCGGCCGCAACTATGGCGCCAGTCAGTTGAACCATATGCTTGCCGAAAGGCAGCCCGCGTCGACCTTCAAGCCGTTCGTTTACGCGGCCGCCATGAACACCGCGGTCGCCGGCGGAACCCGTACCCTCACGCCCGCCTCGATTGTGGTGGATGAGCCGACCACCTTCGAGTTCGATGGCCAGGAGTATACGCCCAACAACTTCGAGCACCGGTTCTACGGCCCCGTCACGCTCCGCAAGGCGCTCGCGAAGTCGTTGAACGTCGCCACCATCAAAGTTGCCGAGATGGTGGGTTACAGCACGGTCGTCAACCTCGCGCATCGCGCGGGCATCAGCGAAGACGTTAAGGCCACCCCCGCCATGGCCATCGGTTCCTATGACGCGACACCGTTCGAGATGGCCGGCGCCTGGACCATCTTCGCCAACCACGGCGTCCGCGTGCAGCCGTCTTTCGTCTCGCTCGTCAAGGAGGCGAATGGAAAGGTTTTGCTCGACCAGAAGCCGGTGACGAAGCCCGTGCTCGATCCGCGCGTAGACTATCTTGTCGTCAACATGCTTGAAGAAGTGATGCGCACCGGAACAGCGGCCGGCGTGCGCTCCCGCGGCTTTACCGCCCCCGCCGCCGGCAAGACGGGCACCGAGCACGACGGATGGTTCGCCGGATTCACCTCCGATCTGCTCTGCATCGTCTGGGTTGGATTCGACGACAATCGCGAACTCGACATCGAAGGAGCGCACTCCGCGCTGCCCATCTGGACCGAATTCATGAAGCGCGCTCTGCTGTTGCGCCGCTATGCCGACGCCAAACCGTTCGAGGCGCCCAATGGCGTGGTCACCGTCACCATCGACCCCGAATCCGGGATGCCCGCCGGTCCGCAATGTCCCATGCAGGCCCCCGAGGTATTCATCGCCGGCACCGAACCGGTCGGCACGTGCCCGCTGCATGGCGCCAGAGGCGATCGGACAACCGTGTCCGGATGGGATGTGCCTTCTCATGACAACCCTCAGAATCCGCAGTCGCCGGCGTCAATCCAGGCGCTGCCGCCGCGGCGCGATAATGGAAATCAACCGGCGCAGATAACCGGGGAAAACACACCACCTGCGGACAAACCGAAGAAAAAGAGTTTTTTTGGCAAATTGAAGGACGTATTCCGATGAGGCCGGCGAGAATTGTTATCCTTTCCATTCTTCCGATTTTTTCGATTATCACAAGCGCGCAAGTCACTCTGACTCCCGAGCAGCGCGGGGATTTGTACATGGCGCGGAAAATGTACCGGGAGGCGATCGACACTTATCGGGCGGCAGCCGGCAATTCCGCTGTCATGTGGGACAAGGTCGGCATCGCCTACCACCAGCTGGGCGATCTGGCCGCCGCGCGGAAAGCCTACGAACGCGCCATCAAGCTCGACAAGAAGTATGCCGATGCGATCAACAATGTCGGCACTGTCTTCTATGCCGAAAAGAAGTACCGCAGCGCGATTTCGCGCTACAACCGTGCTCTCCAGTTCGCGCCGGATTCCGCCTCCATCTGGAGCAATCTCGGCACCGCCTGGTACGCTCGCGGCAAAATCGACCTGATGGCCCAGGCCTACGCGAAAGCGCTCCAGCTCGATCCCGAGGTGTTTGAAAAGAACAGCTCCGTCGGCACGCGAATGATGGATCGGGGCGTTGCCGATAAGGCCCGCTACCACTTCGAAATGGCCCGTTTGTACGCCGGTACGGGCAAAAACGAACTTGCCCTCCAATACCTGCGCAAAGCGCTGGAAGAAGGCTTCAAAGAAAAGGAGAAGCTGCAGCAGGCAAAGGAATTCGCCACCCTGCGCGAGACCCAGGAATTTAAGGATCTGATGACGCTGGAGCCGCGTGTCCTGTAGGCCTACCCTTGCCATAAACCTCCAAACCATCCGTGGGGCGGCCATTCCTGGCTGCCGCCGCTTTTCAGGCGGCGTTCTTGTTCTGACTCTTCTCCTCACGGTCACGGCCTGCAACAGAAAAGCCACAAACGGCCCGTCGCCGCGCTACGCGGTCCTCCGCTTCGAAAATCTCTCCGGCGACCCCGCGCTCGACTGGACCGGGCGTGCCATCAGCCGGTCTTTGCCCTTCTCTCTCGCCGGCCCGCCCGGATCTCGAGGAGTATTGGATGGACCGGTCCTGGGGTCTTCGGCGCTCGATCGTCTTGCCGCCACCCTGGGCCCGCGGCCTGCTTCGGCGCCCGGCATTTCGAGCGAACACACCGAAGCGCTCCTCGCGGGCGCGAATCGCGTCATCACCGGTTACGTTGAGCGCACCGCGGGACAGGTCAGGATTACTGCAACCGAAGAGGACCTCTCCACCGGCAGATCGCTGCGCGTTGTGACGGCGGACGGCGTCTCCCCCATGGCCGCTCTGGACCAGCTCGCTCACCAGTTTTCGCCGCATGCCGGCCGTTCCCCAACGTCCAGTCCGGAGGCCATGCGCGCCTGGGCCATCGCCCTCGAATCGCCTCCCGCGGAAAGCATGGATCTTCTCGATCGGGCCATTCATCTCGATCCGGACTTTGGCGCCGCATGGGTTGCGCTGGCGGGCCTGGATATGGCGCGCCGCGATCGCGCCGGCGCTCAGGACGTTATCGAGCGGGCACGGCAGCGCAAGCTCGACGAGTTCAGCCTCGCCAATCTCGAACTTTTGGCCGCGGATCTTGGCGAAGATCGCGCTGCCAGAGTCGCGGCCATGCGAAAGCTCTCGTCCCTCAGCCCCGGCGATGCGGTTCTGCTGCGTTCGCTCGCGGAAGCCGAGGTGGCCGGGGGACAGTTCGCGCCGGCCGCGTCGGATTGGAAGCAGGTGACCGCCGAGTTTCCCAACGACCCGTTGGCCTGGAACAGCCTCGGATACGCTCGTTCTTACGCAGGCGACTACGCCGGCGCGCTGGCGGCGCTTCGGGAATACCAGCGATTGCGTCCTAAAGACGCGAATCCATCGGACTCGATCGGCGATTTGAACTATTCCTTTCGCAAGTTCGGCGAGGCCGCCGCCAGTTATCTCGATGCGCATGCCAAACAGCCCGGCTTCGAGCAGTATGGCGATCTTTACAAGGCGGCATGGGCGAAATTCCGCGCCGGGGACAAAACGGGAGCCGATTCACTCTTCTCGCAGTTTCGTACGGAGCGCACAAAATCGTCCGCCGGGATACTGGATCTGCTTGCCGCGGACTGGCTGTATCGAACGGGCCGCGAGCGCGAAGGAATCGCCGCCCTGCGAAAATTTGTTTCCGAAAGCGGATCCGAGCCCCTGCGCGCCGACGCTTACGCCCAGGTGACGATATGGGATCTCCTGCAGGGCGATCGCGCGCAGGCAATCAGGGACGCGGTCCCTATCGGTACAAAGATGTCCAGCGCGCCCGTATTCATGGCCCGGTTCGCGGCGTTGCCGTCGGCTCCGGCGGCGGAATGGGAAGTGCGCGCGGAGCGTATGATACCGCCTTCGATGGCGGGTTTGCGCAGGCTCGCGCTCGGATATGCTCTGCTGCTGGATGGCAAGCGCGAGGCAGCGCTCCCGGTGTGGGAACAAATCGTCAACACAAATCCCGCGACCGATTTCTTCGTCCGCGCGGTTTACACGCGCCTGCGTGGGGAAACGCTCGAACGGCCGCTGTTGCCGGACCCCGTCAGTTTAAATCAGTTCCAGGGTATTCTCGACAAACTGTAACGTCAACCTTCCTTGAAATAATGCGCTATCTTCTTCCCGCCGTCTTCTGTGTAGTAAACCGTCACCTTGCCCGCCTTTTCCAGACCCCTGCCGGTTTCCTTCACCGCCCGATCGGTGAGATGATACGTCTCTTCGGCGCCGTCGGCCGTTTTCACCGTGACCGTCTTTGCGGCACGATCGACGCTCTTCACCGCAACCGCACTCGTTTTCAGACCTTCCTTGCCGATGTGATCCACCTCGTCGGCCGTCTTCACGCCAGCCTTCTCCGTGTAATGCACAACGACTTCATCGCCTTCCTTAACGCCCTCAAACGCGTCCTTGCTTCCCTTGGCTGTGGCTTCGGCGCCATGCGCGATGGTACGGCCGGCAAAGTGAATTGTGGACTCGGTTCCCTCCTTAGTCTTCACCACCGCCGTCTTCGCGCCCCTGTCGACACTTTTTACCGTGGCAACAACCGCGCTCGAGACATCGTCCGCGGCAAAAGCACCGCAGGCAAACGACGCAAGCATGAGTGGAATCGCACAATACTTTCGCATACAAGTGATCTCTCTTTCGTGTCTATTCTAACCTAACCCGGCGTAGCCGGAACCAAACAGGTGTGGCTATGATTTGGGAGTGGGGACTGAACTCTTAACCGCGCGACACGCCGCACAGATTGAAGGCGTGTTGGGTTGCTTCGACCGGATGCT
>Ga0181521_10007721_pt1 | contig 11253 bp, 12 predicted proteins | sample PEATcosm2014_Bin_32_FD_119764 | JGI IMG/M metagenome (GOLD analysis project Ga0181521, IMG submission 119764) | Peatland microbial communities from MTU Mesocosm Facility, Houghton, MI, USA - PEATcosm2014_Bin02_60_metaG | ecosystem: Environmental > Terrestrial > Soil > Wetlands > Peat | place... | reverse complement strand
CCTCACCCGCGCGTCACGGCGTTTGCAAGAAAAGAGCAAACGCCGCGCCGCTTGCCCTCTCCCTGGTCAGGGAGAGGGATTAAGAGCGGCCGCCGTGTTTGCAGAGTCTTACACTTCCCCCCGGATCAGAGCCAGGAGAAAGATTAAGGCGGCGAGCACCGCATCTTACACCTCTCCCTGACCAGGGAGAGGTCGGCGAGCATTTGCGTGAGCAAATCGCTCGCCGGGTGAGGGTAGGCTGGGCTCCGCGTGCGACGTCTTCGGCGCTCCGGGTGAGGGTGCACCGGTCAGCGCGGCAATTCGATTATCACCGCCTCGTTGGCGGCGAGCCGGAGCGACCCGCCGATACTCTCGCCCTCGCGACCCTCGATGGTGCTCAGCAGCATCGTGCCCTTCGGCGAATCGAATCGGCGCTCCGCGCCGCTGAAATTTATCGCGACCATCACCCTTTGATCCTGCTGCTCACGGCAGAACACCAGGCAGTCGCCGGGCGCCGGGATTGCGCGATAGCTCCCCTCGAGCAGCGCGGGAGTCTTCTTTCGCAAACGGATCAGCCGCCGATAGAACCCGAGCATCGATCGATCATCGTCGCGCTGCCGCTCGACGTTGATCGCCGCGCAGTCGCCCACCGGCAGCCACGGCTGGTCGGAAACGCTGAAGCCGCCGTTCACCCCCGCCGACCATTGCATCGGCGTGCGGCACTGATCGCGCCCGACTTTGTCGCGCGCCGCAAAGAACGGCACTTGCCCGTCGCGCATCCCGATCTCTTCGCCGTAGTACAAAAAGGGGGTGCCGCGCACCGTCAGCAGCATCACGATCGCGGCGCGCGCGCGCGCCTCGGTCTCGTCGCCGCTCTGGTAGCGGCTGATATGGCGCGAGAAGTCGTGATTGGAGAGCGTGTAAGTCGGCCATGCGCCGCTTTCCGGGGACAAAATGCCTTCGGTCTCTTCGATCACGTTGCGGAATGCCGCCGCTTCCCACGGGCACATGAAGAAACGGAAGTTGAACGCAAGCTGAATCTGATCGGGGCGCAGAAACGCCGCGAGCGCCTTCTGCTCGCGCACCCACACCTCGCCCACCATCATGCGGTCGCGGTAACGATCGAGCACGCGGCGAAAGCCGCGGATCACGTCGTGAGCCTCGGGCAGCTCCTGATCGTATAGATGAAGCTGCAAGCCCTGCGGGTCGCGGCGCGTGAAGAAGTTGGAGTCGGTGCGCGGCGGATTGTCGCGCAGCGCCGCATCCTTCATCAGATAGGAGATCACGTCGACCCGAAAACCGTCCACGCCGCGGTCGAGCCAGAATGCGATCGCGGCGTGCATCGCCTCGACCACTTCGGGATTGCGATAGTTGAGGTCGGGCTGCTCCTTCAAAAACGAATGCATGTACCACGAGGCGGTCGCCGGGTCGTACTCCCACACCGTGCCGCCGAACGAGCTGAGCCAGTTGTTGGGCGGCCGATCCGGCTCGCCGGCAACCCAGATGTACCAGTCGCGCTTGGGATTGCGCCGCGACGAGCGCGACTCGACGAACCACGGATGCTGGTCCGAGGTGTGATTCGGCACCAGGTCGAGAATGATCCGGATCTTGCGCCGATGCGCCTCGGCAAGCATCCGATCGAAGCCCGCCAAATCGCCGAGATCGGGATGGATTCCGCAATAGTCGCTGACGTCGTAGCCCCAATCCTTGAGCGGCGAGGGATTGATCGGGCTCAGCCAGATCGCGTCGATGCCGAGCGACTTGCCGGTGCCGTCGTTGAGGTAATCCAGATGGGCCGTGATACCGTCCAGATCGCCGATTCCGTCGCCGTTGGAGTCGGCGAAACTGCGCGGGTAAATCTGATAGAATACGGCGGTCTGCCACCAGGGAGGATTCATTGCAGTTGTTCGCTCCTTATCCCCTTCGGTCGGGGAAGGGGTCAGAGGTTAGGTAACTCGCCTTAGATAACTTGGCGGGGAGAATCTGATCAATGGCGCGATCGCGGTTGGGCGCTTTGATAGGTGAGATGTGGTCGGGGACCGAGTTCATCGGCGCCATCGGGCGCCTGTGGGACGAGGGCCTGCCGCACGGCGATGGCAGCGGCGTGCTGCTGGTTCCGGGCCTGTGGGGCAACGATGCCTCGCTGTTCATCCTGCGGCGCGATCTCGCCCGGCTGGACTACGACGTGCGCACGTGGGGATTGGGAATCAACAACCGCTGCGGTGAGGAGACGATCGCGGACCTGATCAAGGCGGCGCGCCGCCAGCGCAACAATCATCGCCGGCCGCTGGCGGTGATCGGCCACAGCCGCGGCGGATTCATGGCGCGCGAGCTGGCCCGCCGGGCGCCCGAAGTCGCCGACCTGGTGATCACGCTCGGCACGCCGGTCGGCGCGACGACGCTTGAGAGCGCGACCTCGGGGGTCCATCTGATGCTCCGCTTGTCGCGCGCGCTGTTTGCGAAGCGGCCCGGATGCCTGACGCAGGATTGCGCATGCGAGTACGTCCGCAACGTCGCCACCACGCTGCCGGCGAGCGTCGCGGCCTATTCGTTATGGAGCCGCGACGACGGAGTGGTAATTCCCGAAAGCTGCGTCAAGCCGGGCGAGCCCAACGTCGAGGTGCCGGGCACGCACGTCGGAATGATCGCAAACCGCGAGGTGCTGCGCGTAATCGCGGAGACCCTGGCGCGCTATCGGACCTCGCATTCCTGAAAGAAGGTGACCGGCGAGACGCCGGTCCTGCTGCCAACCACAGACCGAAGTAGGGCCGGCGCGGGCCCGCCTGCTTCACATGTCAACTCTTCTTGACATGTTGAAAGTAATACGGGCGCATCGCGCGTAGCGCACGCATCTGATGGTAGGCAAGCTCGTCGTCGGGGTAGCGATGCTCCGGGCCGAGCACGCATCCGACGCGCGCGTGGCATCGCGACGCGCAGTCCGGCTCGACCTCCACGCGATGCTCCAGGCATCGCGGGATGTCCCAACCTTTGGGAAAGCTCACCGCTTTTACGGGACAGGCCGCGATACAGCTTCGCACGACGCATCCGGGGCACGGGTCGAAGCCCGCCGCGTCGCCCGGAGCGTCGAGATCGGCGTCGACCAATAGCGCGGCGCGGAACGCGATCCAGGGGCCGTAGCTGGGATTTACCAGCACGCCGATGATGCTCGGTCCGCCCAGGCCTGCGAGCTTTCCCAGTTCCATGAAGTTCAACACCGAGCGGTCCTGCGCAAACGGGTAGGTCACGGAGCATCGCAGGCCCAGCGCGCGCACGGGCGCTACGATGTCACCTTCGATCACCTCGCGGGTGTAATCGTCCACCGGATGCTCGCGGTCGGACCATCCCGGATGCTGTGCGGCATGCTGCTTGAGAGCGAGCCAGAAGTCGCCGCCGCCGTTGCCGATCACGATTATCGAGCGCGCGTCGGGCGCGGTCGCACTCAGTTGCGATTTGGGGCCGAGGGCAAGCGCATAGCGCGCAACGGGAATCGCGGCGACCAGGTTGAGTCCGCGCCGATTGCCGGCGTTGCGGATGAGTTGGAGCGGATCGGTCATCGAAGTTGCAACACAAGTGCGAAGGTTAGTGGCATTAGATTCTTCGCTTCGCTCAGAATGACGTTGCGCGGATGCCGCCTGGGTCCTGGAAACAAAGCTCCGCTGACGTCATTTTGAGCGAAAGCGAAGAATCTCATTCCACTACCATTCGCACTCGCGGGCCTTGCCGCTCAGCTTGTCTTGTACGTCACGAGCGCGTCGGCGATCAGGTTGCCCTGCGCGTCGTGCACTTCGACAGTGAGGCTCGCGACCTTTTTGCCCGCGCGTCGCACTTTGGCCCGCGCGATCAGGTCGCTCGAAATTCCTGGCCCGGTGTAGTTCACCGTCATCGCGATCGTCGCGCTGCGCGTGGTTTCGGGCAAACTCCAAATCGCCGCGCAAGCGGCCACATCGATCAGCGACGCGATCGCGCCGCCGTGGATCGGCACGTTCGGGCCGCCGCCGTTGAGCAGCTTGAGGCTGAATGGGAGGCGCACGACGCTTTCGCCTGCGTGGGCCGATTCGATCTTCAGACCGAGCATCACAGCGAACGGCGCGCGCTCGATAAGGTCGTGCGCGGGATTACGCGTGGCGGGATCCTTCATTGGTTGGCTTTCGCGCGCCGGCGATGCGCGAGCTCGAGCGCCATCTCGACCGCCGCGGCGGCGTTCGGGGCGCGATGGAGCCCGCTTATCGAATCCCACGCGTTCACCGCGACCACCGGCCGCTTCAGCTTGAGCGCGAAGCCGATCTCGGCGAGCGTACCGCCTTCACCGCTCAAGGCGACGACCGCATTCGCGCTGCCGATCACGATTGCGTTGCGCGCCTCGCCCATTCCGGTCGCGACCGCGAAGTCGATATGAAGGTTTGCGGAATCAGCGTCATACGAGGGCAGGATGCCAACGGTTTCACCGCCGGCGGAGTGAGCGCCCTCGGCGGCCGCTTCCATCACGCCGCCCAGGCCGCCGCAGACCAGGACCGCGCCGCGCGCTGCGATCTCGCGGCCGACCGCGAATGCGAGCCTGCGCAAATCGTCCGGCGCGTTACCGGCACCGATCACTGCGATCGCGACCCGGCGAATCATTCTGGTATTCGCTCAGAGGCCGACTATCGCGGGCAGGCCGGCGAGGTCGTCTATCACGAAGTCGGGCGCCGGCATTCCCTCGGGCCACGTACCTTTACCGCCGCTGATCCATGCGGTCCGCATCCCGACCCGAGCCGCTCCAACCACGTCATGCTGCGGAGTGTCGCCGACGAAAAGGATCTCACCCGCCGGCAACGAGAGCATCGCGAGCATCCGCTCGAAGATTTTGGGATTGGGCTTGCGCATCCCGACGTCCGCCGAAATGATCACCGCCTCGAACAGATGGGAGACGCCGGTGTCGGACAGCACGTCGTGTCCGGTCCGGGAATCGTCGAAGTTGGAGAGCAGGCCGAGCCGGTAATGCGGCGCGATTTTCCTGACCGCCGCGACGCGCTCGGCGGGAGCGGAGGTGACGCGCCTGACGTGCCCCATGTGAACCTGCGCGAGTTCACGGGCGAGCGCCGCCAGCGCGGCGCCCGGCGGCATCCCGAAGCGCGTGAGCGCGCGGACAAACCGCTCGTCACAGGTGGTTTCAGTCTCGCCCGACTCGCGCTCGGCCATGATTTCCCCGACCACCGAATGATACGCGTCGAGCCATCGATCGAGGTCGAAGGTGTCGCCGAGCCGCGGCTTTAGAGTCTCGATCTGAAACGGATCGGTGCTGCGAAATTTCCGCCCGCGCCATTCGACCTCGGGCAATTGCAGCGGGTCCCATCGCACCAGCGTGTCGTACAGGTCGAGCACGACCGCGCTGAACTCGCGCCTAGCCATGACGCGACAAGGCTCCCGCGCTGCCGGCCAGCGCGAGCAGATCGAGCATCAGGACGCTGCCGTTGAGGGTTACGGAGAGCCGATGCAGGCGGTCGAATTCGGCCATCCGCGCCGGATCGGGATTGGGCTCCTCGGCGACCTCCCGGATCGCGTCGACCGCCGGCCGCACCACCATCCCGGCGTACAAAGTGAGGGCAAGCGCTACCGCGAGTAGGAGCGCGGTTCCGCTCCACCATTCGCGCGCCCCGCGCGAGATCGCGAAATAAACCGCCAGCGCCAGCGCGGCGATGCCGGCCCCATAGCCGAGCAGGTAGTAGCGCGGGAAGATCACGCTCACGACCTTGCCGGCCTCCGCGATCGGCAAGCGCGTGAAAATCACCGGCGCGACGAAGAAGGAAAAGAAGATTATCGCGCCCATCCAGCAGACGAGCGACAGCAGGTAAACGAATAACGCCAGCATAGGTATAGATGGGTCTCGCGCCGGATTTACTCTCCGCTCGGCTTCGATCGGCCTCGATTGCGTTCAGTTCAGATACGGCTTGGGCGTGTTGGGAAGCGGCCGGCGCGAACCGAAGCCGCTCTCCATCGTGTGCCAGGCCAATAGCCGCGGCTCGCCGAATTGCCAGCACAGAAAAACCACTTCGCCCTCGACCTCGCCCGGAAAGTCGATCAGTCCCTGATCGATATCCTTGAGGAAGCAGCCGAAGCTTTCGATCTGCCCGGCCAGCTCGGCCATCCGGCTCGTGATCGCCTTGAGCTGCGGATGGCGGTCGATGATGTCCTGGAGTCCCATCTCCTGCAGTTCGCTATCCTGCCTGGCGAGGTCGGTCACGCGCTCGCGAAGCTGATTGGCGTGCATCTGCAGCTCGCGGATCAGCAACTCCAGCCGCGGGAGCAGCTCGTTGGCCTCCTGCTGGCTGAAAAGCTTGTCAAATTGATACTTGCCCAAGCCGGCTCCGTTGGTGGCGCGTCTGTTGAATCGTGGTTAGTTTGACTCAGGAAGTCACCTTGTCTGCGCTAACATCGTATACTACGGTAAATGAGGACGGTGGTGGAAGTGCGGAGGGGCCCTCCGGCAGAAGGATTGCCTATCGATGAGTGAAAAGACCAAAGGGGAAAAGCGCTTCGAGACGGAAGAGGACCTGAGCAAGGTCGAGATTCCCGAAGTTGTCGCGGTGCTGCCCTTGCGCGGCATCGTAATCTTCCCCAGTCAGGTTCATCCGTTCCTGGTTTCGCGCGCCTCCTCGCTGAGGCTGCTGGAGGAGGTGGGTGCGGCGCAGCGGATTATCGGGCTGGCCGCACAGAAGAACCCCGAGGAAGAGAATCCCAAATCCGACGGGCTCTTCGCCCGCGGAACCGCGGTGCGAATCCTCAAGATGCTGCGCTATCCGGACTTGAGCGTGCGGGTGCTGGTGCAGGGACTGGCGCGAATCGAGCTGGTCGACTTCCTGCAGCAGGAGCCGTACTTCACGGCCCGCGTCAAGCGGCTGACCGATACGGTCACGCGCAGCAAGGAACTCGACGCGCTGCAGGCGCATCTGGTGAGCCAGTTCTCCAAGTTCGTATCGCTGGTTCCGTACTTGCCCGACGAATTGCAGGTGATGGCGATGCAGGTGCGCGAGCCGGAACGGCTGGCCGACCTGGTCGCTTCGTACCAAGATCGCGATCGAAGAGGCGCAGGATCTGCTCACCACGCTCGACGTGCGGGTGCGGATGGAGAAGCTGGCTGCGATCCTGAACCGCGAAATCGAGCTGCTCGAGCTCGGCCACAAGATCCAGTCGCAGGTGCAGAGCGAGCTCAACAAGAGCCAGCGCGAATACTATCTCCGCCAACAGGTCAAGGCGATTCAGAAAGAGCTCGGCGAGAGCGACGGGCGCAGCGCCGAGATGGACGAGCTGGAGCGCAAGATCGAGGCCGCCAGGATGCCCGAAGAGGCGCGCAAGGCGGCCGACAAGGAGCTCGATCGGCTCAAGATGATTCCGCCCGAGTCGGCCGAGCACACCGTCGTGCGCACCTACCTCGACTGGCTGGTGACGCTGCCGTGGAGCATCTCGACCGAGGACAATCTCGACATCAAGCACGCACGCCAGGTGCTGGACGAAGACCACTACGATCTCGAGAAGATCAAGGAGCGCATCCTCGAGTTCCTTGCGGTGCGCAAGCTCAAGCAGGACAGCAAAGGGCCGATACTGTGCCTGGTCGGGCCGCCGGGCACCGGCAAGACCTCGCTCGGCCGCTCGATCGCGCGCGCGCTGGGGCGCAAGTTCGTCCGGCTATCGCTGGGCGGAATCCGCGACGAGGCCGAGATTCGGGGCCATCGCCGCACCTACATCGGCTCGCTGCCGGGCCGCATCGTGCAGGGGATCCGCAACGCCGGATCCAACAATCCGCTGTTCATCCTTGACGAAGTCGACAAGCTCGGCGCCGACTTCCGTGGCGATCCCGCCTCGGCCCTGCTCGAGGTGCTGGATCCCGAGCAGAACAACACTTTCGTCGATCATTACCTCGACGTGCCGCTGGACCTGTCCAGGGTGTTGTTCGTGACCACCGCCAACGTGCTCGACCCGATCCCGCCGGCGCTACGCGACCGGATGGAGGTGCTCGAGCTGCCGGGCTACACCGAAGAGGAAAAGCTCGAGATCGCCAATCGCCACCTGATTCCCAAGCAGCTAATCGAGAACGGGCTCGGCGATCGCAAGCTGGAGTTCGCGCCGGAAGCCACGCTCGAAGTCATCAGGAACTATACGCGCGAAGCCGGCTTGCGAAATCTCGAACGCGAGCTCGCCCGCATCTGCCGAAAGGTCGCGCGCGAGGTCACCGAAGGCGAGACCGCGCCGGAACTGATCGATCCGCCCGCGGTGCATCGCTACCTCGGTCCGCCCAAGTTTTTCTCCGAACTGGCCGAGCGCACGCAGGAACCGGGCATCGCAACCGGTGTCGCATGGACGCCGAGCGGCGGCGACATTCTGTTCATCGAGAGCACCCGGATGAACGGCCAGAAGGGCCTGACGCTCACCGGTTCGCTCGGCGACGTCATGAAGGAGTCGGCGCAGGCGGCGCTCTCGTATATCCGTTCGCGCGCCGACAAGCTCGGCATCGCCGCCGACTTCTTCGAGAAATCGGACATTCACGTCCATGTGCCGGCGGGCGCGATTCCCAAGGACGGGCCGTCGGCCGGCGTGACGATCGCAGCGTCGCTGGCCTCGCTTCTGAGCGGCCGTCCGGTGCGACCCGAACTCGCGATGACCGGCGAGATCACGCTGCGCGGCAAGGTGCTGCCGGTGGGCGGGATCAAGGAAAAGGTGCTGGCCGCGCGCCGCGCCGGAATCAAGACCATCATTCTGCCCCGGCGCAACGAGACCGACCTCGAAGACATCCCGCCTGAAGTTCTCAAGGAGATGGAGATGATCTTCGTCGATACGGTCGACGAGGTGCTGGCCCACGCTCTGTGCCGGCCGGTCGAAGATCAGCATCCGGCTGAAGCTCCGCGCGCCGTGCGAACGGTGTTCAATTAGCCCATCTTATCCCCTCGTCCGCTTGCCTCCGGCTGGCATTTAGCCGGGAAGCACAGTAAATGAGGAGTGGGGGAGTTTACAGGAAGGGCGTCAATGCCTGAGTTAAGGAAAGATCCAATCGTCGGCCGATGGGTTATCATGTCCACGGAGCGTGGCAAGCGCCCCTCCGATTTCACCGGGCACCATCACGCGCGCAAGGGTGCTCCCTGCGCTTTCTGCTTCGGGATGGAGGCGCAAACGCCTCCGGAGGTGCTCTCCTATCGCGAGCCCGGCACCCTGATCAATCAACCCGGATGGCGGGTGCGGGTGGTGCCCAACAAGTACCCGGCGCTCAGGATCGAAGGAGGACCGGGACGGCGCGGCGATGGACTGTACGACCTGATGAACGGGATCGGCGCCCACGAGGTGGTAATCGACAGCCCCGACCACGACCGCGGGATGGCCGACCTCGAGCCGCGCCAAATCGAGGAGATCCTGTGGGCTTGTCGCGACCGCGTGCTGGATCTCTCCAGGGATGAGCGGTTCCGCTACGTGTTGGTGTTCAAGAATCACGGCCCCGAGGCGGGCGCCAGCCTCGAGCATCCGCACTCTCAGCTAATCGCGTTACCGATCGTGCCGCTGAAAGTGCAACAGGAGCTGCGCGGCGCCAGCGACTACTACTTGCTGAAGGAGCGATGCATCTTCTGTGACGTGATAGACCAGGAGATACGCGAACCCAATCGCGTGGTCTTCGAGAATGAGGGGTTCATCGTAGCCTGTCCGTTCGCCGCGCGTTTCCCGTTCGAGCTGTGGATCATTCCCAAGCGCCACGGCTCGCACTTCGAGCACGCTCAGGAGGCTGAGTACCGCGCGCTCGCGCAGGCGCTGAAGGCCGGGTTGAGCACGCTCAAGATGGCGCTCGACGACCCCCCGTTCAACTACATTATCCATTCCGCGCCGGTGCGTGAGGCGCCAAGCCATCATTATCATTGGCATCTCGAGATCACGCCGGCGCTCACCAAGGTCGCCGGCTTCGAAGTCGGCACCGGTTTCTACATCAATCCGGTGCCGCCGGAGAGTTCCGCGGCGGCTCTGCGCCAGATGCTCGGCGAGAGCGTCGCCGCACAGGCCAAGGTCGCTTAGCGGGCGCCGAGAATTTCCTTCACCCGCCGGATATCGATCGCGATCTGCTTGCTCAGCGCCGCGGCTGAGTCGAACTTGCGCTCGGGGCGGATTCGTTCCACCAGCTCGAGCTTGATTCTCATCCCATAGAGCTCGCGATCGAAGTCGAAGATGTGCGCTTCGATCGAGCGTTGCACCTCCGCGAACGTCGGGCGCATCCCGATGTTCGTGATCGACGGGTACAGTCCGTCTTCCAGGATGACCCGGGTCGCGTAGACGCCGTCGGGCGGGATACATTCGGTTTCCGGCTCCAGGTTGGCGGTCGGAAAACCGATCGTTCTGCCGCGCTCGCGTCCACGCACGACGCGTCCGCCGAGAAAGTGGCAGCGGCCCAGAAGATCGGACGCGCCCTTCAAGTCGGCGGCCGCGATCAGCTCGCGCACCTTGGTCGAGCTGACCTCGATTCCGGCCGCCTTGACCGGGCCGACCACCGTCACCGCGAAGCCGAACTCGCGTCCCAGCTCCACCATCACCGACGCGTTGCCCGCGCGCTTATGTCCGAAGCTGACGCTATGGCCGACGATCACCGCGCGCGCGTTGATCTTGCCGAGGATATAGTCGCGGACGAACTCGCGCGGTCCGATTTGGCTGAATTCGAGCGTGAAGTCGATAACGATCACGCCGTCAATTCCGGAGCGGCGCAGCAGATCGAGCTTGTCTTCCGGCGCCAGGATCAACTGCGGCGCGCGCGCCGGCGCCAGCACCCGGGAAGGCAACGGATCGAAGGTAAGCACGAAAGCGGTGGCGCGTTCGGCGTGGGCGTGATCGATCGCGGTTTGGAGGATCGCGCGATGGCCCAGGTGGACGCCGTCGAAGTTGCCGAGCGCGACTACCGGCCGCAAATTGGGCTTGAGCGCGTCGAGATCGCGAATGATTTCGATCGGCGGACTCTGCCGCGCTCTGGCCGTTTTCATCGTGGTCCGGCCCGCCGCAGCCGCGGGAACCCGCAACGGCACTAGCCCTGCAGATCCTTCATCATTTCGTTCGCGCGCGAAGCCTGGGGACTGTCGCTGTGGTCGGCCAGCAACTTCTGCAACGTAAGGCGCGCGTCGATCTTGTCGTTGAGCTTCAGGAAGGCCTCAGCCTCGCGCAGCAGTGCGGCGCTGGCGAAGCGCCCTTTCGGGTAGCGCATCACGAGGTCGTTGAACTGCAGGATCGACTGGTCGTATTTTTCCGACTCGAACAACCCGTTGGCGGAAAAGTACTCGG
>Ga0181521_10007717_pt1 | contig 11258 bp, 7 predicted proteins | sample PEATcosm2014_Bin_32_FD_119764 | JGI IMG/M metagenome (GOLD analysis project Ga0181521, IMG submission 119764) | Peatland microbial communities from MTU Mesocosm Facility, Houghton, MI, USA - PEATcosm2014_Bin02_60_metaG | ecosystem: Environmental > Terrestrial > Soil > Wetlands > Peat | place... | reverse complement strand
CGGCTGGGTGTCAACGGCTGAAAAGGTAAGCGGCGATGCGCTATCTTTTCACCATCACGGTATTCGCGCCATCGATGTAACCCAAGTACTCGCCGCCGGCGGCCGCAGCCACATCTTTCGACCTCCGGGCGCTGGTGTTCACCGGACGTTTGGATGACCCATCTCGACGGGGGGCCTGCGTCGCCCGTATGGTCACTTTCTGACCACCCACCGCGTCGACCCTTTCGAGACGGAAAGTGACCTTGCCCCCGATGCCGAGGATTTTCTTCTTCGCGCCATCGACAATGGCGCCAATCGCCTCCGCGCCCTTCGGGATGACCACCGCATCTCCCACCCGAACGTCGTGCGCGACCCTGAACCGCACGGGGTCTCCTTCCGCGGCATCATTCGGGATGTCTTCCGCCAGAGTCAGGCGGATGGGCAAGGCGTCGCCGAGGACGACTGGGGTGGTTACCGGCGCGTTCGTCGCCGGCGGTTTCGTCGCCGCCGCCGTGGCGGGAGCAACCGAAGCGGGCTCCGACAGAGGGTTCCGATTGGCCCCTTCCGGCGACGGAGTTGTGGCAATCGACGCGCGTGGTGGCGTCTGGGCAGCTGGCGGCGCGGACCCTTGCCGCGCAATCCACCAGTACCCGCCAATACCCGCAGCCAATGCCGCCAGGACAAAGACGACGCCGGCAATCAGCACCTTCGAAGCGCGTGGCGAGGCCGGCGGCGGAGGCACAATCCCCCTTACCGTTCTCGGCGTTACCGGCGTCTTCATAGTCGGCATGTCGTAGAGCGCGCCGGAATCGTACTGGCGCTTCAGCGGGGCCAGCGCCGCCTGTACTTCCCGCATCGACTGGAAGCGCTGGTCCGGATCCTTCTTCAGGCACATTTCCACAATCCGCTCGAGTTCGAACGGCACCTCGGGCGTCAATTCCCCGATGGGCTGGATGTCGTCCCGAAGCACCGCGGAGAGCGTCGAGATGGGGGATGTCCCGCGAAAGGCGCATCGGCCGGTCAACATCTCATACAGGACGGCGCCGAATGAGAAAATGTCCGAACGCGCGGTGACTCTCTGGCCTTCGGCCTGCTCCGGCGACATGTAGTTCACCGTGCCCATGACGGTGCCTTCAACGGTCAGTGGCGCGCCAATCGCGGTGGCGGTAGTCCCGGTGTGGTCGCCGGGGACCCCCTCCATGAGCTTGGCAAGACCGAAGTCAAGCACCTTCACCAATCCGCTGCTGGTGACCATGACATTAGCCGGTTTCAGGTCGCGGTGGATGATTCCGGCGGTGTGCGCGGCGCCGAGAGCGTCCGCCATCTGCGCGGCGTACTGGATCGCCTGCGGCACCGGCAGGCCGCCTTTGGGAACCAGCTCGAGCAGGGTCTTGCCGGCCACATACTCCATCACCATGTACTGGGTGTCGCCATCGGTAACGATGTCGTAGATCGTGACGATGTTGGGGTGGTTCAGTGCCGAAGCCGCCTGTGCCTCATGGGCGAAGCGGCGGCGGTGCTCCAGATCGGCGGACATGCCGGCGGGCAGCACCTTCATGGCGACAAACCGGTTGAGGCGGCTGTCCCGAGCCTTGTATACCTCGCCCATGCCGCCAGCGCCGAGTTTTTCGAGGAGTTGATACTGCAGAACAGTTCGATCGACCATGGGGCCTGGGATGAACCGACGTGATCATACCACGCCCACTGCGGGAGGCTGGATCGAATTGGTACGGCCCGCTACATGCGGCTGCGGGCCGGGGCGTTCGGTTTGTTTGCACGGCACTAAGGCTTGCGCGAGGCCGCGTAGGCGGATATGGCCAGCATATCGGCCTCGGTCAAATTACTGAGGACCGGTTTCATCAGCTCACTCCAAACGCCATGCCGCGCACCTTGCTGCATGTCGAACATCTGCCGCATCAGATAGCTCGGGGATCGGCCGGCGATGCCCGGAACCGGTCCGAGACCTTTCAGGTTTTCGCCGTGGCAAACGCTGCATTTCGTGGTCTTCCCGGCGCCGGTCGTCACCAAAGCTGCGCCTTTCTTGAGGCTGCCGACGGGAACATAGGCGGTGAAACCAGACCGGTCGTCGCGAAGCACTTCAGTGCCTTCAGCATCGTCCGGCGTCTCAATGATGCGCTGGCCGAGAGGCTCCTTCTCGTTGCCTTCGAGGGTCAGAAACATACCGCCGGCGATGCGGGTCTTGGGAACCGTATTGGTTTCGACGACTTTGATCCAGGGCGTCCACTTCATCGAGCCGAAGTATTCCGCCGCAGCCTTGATCTCATCCTCGCTCATCCCTTTGGCGATGGCGATCATGGTGTTCGTGTTGGCCTTCCGCGGTTCCCCGCTCTTCCGGACGCCGCCCCGGAAATCGTTCATCTGCTGGATGAAATAGGTGACCGGCAGATCGGCAACCCCGGCGTTCTCCGGCCGGCCTTTGCCGTTCGGATAGTGGCACAGAGAGCAGGCAAACACATTCGGCTTCTTACCATGCGCGACGACATCCGGCATAGCCGGATGATCGCCCGGATACCAGTCGGCGGGTCCAAACCGGTCGCTGATCTGCGCCCGGGTGAACGCTCCCGTGCTGCCCGGGAGGTGTTTCACACTCGTGTCCGGCGGAGCCGGCGTGGCGGGTGCAGCCGCCGCGGGCGCGGGCGTCCCCGCTGGTGGAAAGCCATAGGCCCATCCCGGAGGATCGGCCGCCTGTGCGCTCATTGCCAAACCCGACACGCACAGAATGATCACGGTACCGAACAGTTTCCGCATACAACCTCCTTAACAACCACTCCGAGGCCGGAGCCACGGGCGTAACTTTGGAATATTGGGATACTATCACGGCGCGGATATGCGGTGGGGCGGTGAGCGTGAGACCGGCGCTCGGATGCTAGACTCTTGTGGGAAATGACGGCGAGTGAATTGAACACGGCGGTTTTGGAAGCGCTCCAGCGATCCGCGAAGCCATTGACCGTGGACGGCATCGGCAAAGCGCTGCCCAAGCCATATCGCGAGCCCACAGCGATCGCGGACGCACTCAAGAGTCTCGATGCGGAAGGAAAGGTCTGGAATTGGGGCATTGTAAGGAAGAAGGCCGTTTATTCGACTGCCAATGCCGACGAACGAGCCCGGCAATACATGATTGACGCCCTGCGTACGCCGCTCAGCGCTGCGAAGCTGAAGGAAATCACAAGCCGCCGGCTTGAGGGTTACCCTGCCAAAGAAAAGGGAAAGCTCCTGACGGCGGTCCTGCGCGCACTCATTGCGGAGGGTGCACTCATAAGAATTCCGCGAAGAGGTGAGCAATATTCGCGGCCTGCGGCAAAACCGGACTTTGCCGAGGCACTCTCGGCAATCAAGAGCGATTATGCCGGCGTGCCGGCAGCCGAGGCCTACCGGACATTCGAGCAGGTCTTCGGCCCCGAGTTCACTCTCGAAGAGCGAATCCAGCGCGCCGCGCTCGCCGTGGAGCCGCGGGCGCGGACGGGAAGCGTCGCATGGGCCCCGGATGTTCGTGCGCGCCTCTCACCGCAGGTGGATAAAGAGGTATTCGATTCGGCCGTTCTCGGGATGGCGCGGGCGGGCGTAGTGGGCCTCCACGAATTCATCGGCTATCTTCAGTTGAGCGAAGAACAGCGCCGGGAACTGGTGTTTGACGGGCAGGGAAAGTATTATGGCGGCATCTTTCTCCGCGCTTGACAATCCGTTCGTCGATTCGATCGTCCGCGATCCGTGGTCGGATCCGCAGGCCGAGGTTCCCGATATAGGCCGCACCGCATTCGAGGTTTGCCGCCGGGAAATCGAGAACGTACGCGGATTCCGCATCAGCCGCTCGGTCCTGCTGCACGGAGAATCCGGGTGCGGTAAGACTCATCTCGTTGCCCGCATTCGACGCTTTCTCGAAGGACAAGCTTCTCACCGCTGGCTCGACAGCGTATTCGTTTCGGTCCAGATGCAGACGAGTCCGGGCCGGATTTGGCGTCACCTCCGCCGCCGATTTGCGGAGGACCTGCTGCGCCGCCCCGCCGCTGGTCCGTCGCAACTGGATCGGATCGTCTTCAGGCGCATGGCGGATACCGATTCCAGGGGCGGATATCTCGACGACTGGCGTGAGAAGATCCTCGCCGGATACCCACGCGGTCCGGGCGACGCGGAACCCCTTGCAATGGCGCTCTGGACCATCGTCGAGCACCTCGACCGTGAGGGAGCACTCGACATTCTCCAAGGCGACCTCTACAGCCGTTTGGGGGGAGACGCAAACATCCCTGTCGCCCTCCAGCGTGTGCTGCGGCATGCCGCCCAGCGGCGTCACCAGAGTCTCGCTCACGCCTCGCTGCGCGGCGAATCCCTCACCGAGGCCGACCTGGCAATTTTGGGAATCGAGCCGGTCACTGGCGCGGAGGAGGACGAGGAACCGGAGGACGAAGCACGAGAAGCGGTTCTGACTCTGGTCCGGCTGGCAGCCGTCCCGGTCGTCTTTTGCCTGGATCAGCTGGAAGCACTGGAATCGTCTCCCAATGACGTCACCGGCTTTATGGCCTTGGGTAATGCCGCGACTTCGCTGCACGATCTCACCGGCAATTCTTTGGTCATAAGCTGCATCCAGTCTCAGTACATCGACAAGCTGAAAGGGACTCTTGGCGCCGGGTATGCACGCATATCAGAGAGCGAGCAGAGACTTGCGGGAGTAGATCGTGGCGACGCGGCGCAACTGATCGGCGCCCGCCTCGGCGACTGCGCGACCGATTATCGAGACCGGGTTCGTATGGAGAACTTCGAAGACCTGTTCGACGCAAACACGGGGCTGGCGACGCCGCGCCGAGTCATCGCCCGCGCGGCCGAACTCTTCGAGAGGACGATTCCGGTCACGGGCCGGCAGCCGGTCGCGGACGCGCTCGCGGAACGCTGGGAGCGCTATCTCGAACAGGCCGAGCGGACCAACCGCCCTGAGCTTTCCGACCAGATCCTCGAACACGGCTTACCGCTGCTCCTGCAACTCGGTTCCGCGAAGCGCGCGATCGGCAACGGATCGCGCGATCTGCAGTTCACCGTCTCGGGGGGAAGCGCCCCGGGAGCCGCGCCCATGGGCGTGAGCGTCTGCAACCAGACCAATATGCGAAGTCTGGCGGGCCGCTTTCGCAGGCTGCGCAGCGACATACTCCCGCCCGATCGGCTCGTAATCGTTCGCGACGCCCGGCTTCCCATCAGCAGGGCCTCGCGACGCACGCGCCAGTATCTGGACGAGCTGAGTTCCAGTGGCGCTCGTCTCGTCCACCCGGCTCCGGAAGCTTTGGCCGCCCTTGAAGCGCTCCGCGTTCTTCTCTCCGAGGCAAAAGCCGGCGACCTCGCGAGCGGCGGCGAGCCGATCGGTCCAGCGACCGTCGAAGAGTGGCTGGCTTCCAACCTGCCGCTTTCCCTGGCAGGTCTTATCCATGATCTCTCCCCTGAGGTTTCTTCCCCTCAGGACATCGACTTTCGCGAAAATCTGATCGAGTTTCTCGAAGAGCGGTTGCTGGTTCCTGTCGCGGAAGCGGCGCGAGCGCTGGGCCAGGCAGAGAGCAAGGTCGTGTCCTGCGCGGCGGCCAATCCAGGCGCAATCGGATATTTGACAGGTCCACCGGCGCTGCTGTATCACGCCGTAATGGGAACGGCTGTCTGAAATGCCCGCAAATCTTGCGGTACGCACGGTTCGCGAGGCGATCTACCGGGAGGCCGGATTCGTCTCCGGAGGAGGGTCGCCGGTCACCGCCGCGCTCGGCAGTCTGTTCCACAGCGCAGCCGCGGGACTGCTGGGCAACGATCCGGCTCGCAACTGCCATGAGTTGCTGGCAAACGCGGAGGCGACGCAGGAATCGTGGATCGAAGCGTTGCGCCGGCATCTCTACCGCAGTTCCATCGGGCCCTGCATCGCGGGGAATCAGGCGGGGCTCGAGTCGTCTACAAGCGAGCTGATGGTTCTGTGGGAAGCGATCGGCAACTTCAGCGCGTGGGCCGGCCGCATCCTCTGGAAAGCGCACCGCGACTTCGGATGGCCCGCCTCCGCGCGCGACATGGTCACCTGCGAAGAAGCTCTCTCGCTTGAGCTGCGGGAGACGGGCTGGACCGATTCGGTTCTGGTTACCGGCGTAGCCGATTCCGTGTGGCGCGTCCCAGGCGGAGGCTGGTGCGTAGTGGAATACAAGCTGGGACGCACCTCGCCGGAGGCCGACCTCGCCCAAGCCTGCCTCTATCACCAGATGCTTTCCGGCGGTGACGGCGCAGGCACACTCGCTCTGGTCAGCTTCGAGCCGGAGCTGCGGGAGCGGCTCTTTCAACCCGGCCAGTTGGCTAAGGCTCAGCAGAGAATCAGGGGACTCATTGGCCGCCTGGCCGGGGTGTCGGGACAGATCCCCCATTCGCGTGAACCAGCCCGGCCGCGGAGTGGCGGCGAGACTCACGCAGAGATGGCGCGGATACTGTTGCGGACACTGGAAGAGTTCGGCGCACCCGCGGTTTTCAACGCGCCGCCGGTCACCGGCCCCGCGTTTATTCGCTTTTCCGTCTCTCCCGCGCGGGGAGTCAAATCACGGGCTCTCATGAGCCTCGCCCGGGAGTTGCAGATTCGCATGAACCTCTCGAATGCGCCGATCATGAGCGTGAGCGGCGGCAGCATAGCCATCGACGTGATGCGCCCCGATCCCGAGGTCGTCCTTTTCCGGGACATTCGGGATCAGATCCCGCCGGGCGACGCTCTCCTCGGGTCCACCCGCTTCCCCATCGGTGTCGACCTTCGCCGCCGCCTGGTCCTCGCCGATCTCTCGGAACCGAAGCACGCACACTTCCTTGTCGCCGGAACTACGGGCAGCGGCAAGAGCGAATGGCTGCGCACGGCGATCGCGGGCCTGCTGCTGGGCAATTCGCCGAAGACGCTGCAGCTTCTTCCGATCGATCCCAAGCGCAGCGCGTTTAACGAACTCCGTGGGTCCCATTTCCTCTTTGAAGGAGGCGTAGTCTATCCCGATGAACAACCAGCGGCGGCTGTCTTCGAGCGGCTCGTCGAGGAGATGGAGAAACGATACCGTCTCTTCCACGAGGCGGGAGTGGACAGCCTGCGCGAATACGTCATCGCGTGCGGGACGCCAAAGCCGCGGATCGTTTGCATCTGCGACGAGTACGCCGACCTGATCAAAGGGTCCAGCCGGGGCGACCGTGAAACGCTGGAACGTCAGTTCACGCGTCTCGGATCGAAGGCGCGCGCGGCGGGCATTCACCTCATCATCGCGACTCAGGAGGCGAGGCGTGAGACCATCCGCGGCTCGCTTGACGCCAATCTGCCGGCGCGCGTCGGACTGCGCATGGGCAAGGACATCGAATCCCGTCTGCTTCTGGGGCGGAATGGAGCCGAAAATCTCATGGGCAACGGAGATCTGTTGTTCAAAGATATCGGCGAGCCCGTTCGGCTTCAGGCCCCCCTGCTGCCCAAAGAGGAACGCGAGACCCTGTTCGGTGGAGGCGCATTGTAGGCCATTACTTGTGTCCGGCTGAATTTTGCACCTGCGTAAAGTCGGCCGCCTGGCGCGCCGGGCCGGTGAGTTCCAGGATGTGCAGACCCGTGTTGGCGCGGTCGACGGCGTAGATATAGCCCCGGTTGTCCACCTCGACATTGTTCGTCTGAATCGCGATTTTGCAGGTCTCGTCCGCGCCCTGGCCGACACAGCGCTTATCCGTCTTGTCGGTAATCGCCGGGATGTAGTAGCCGATTTCCTTCGGACGATAGGGATCGCGGATATCCAGGGCGCGCACGCCGGCGTTGAAGTGTGCGACGAACAGCACGCGGTTGTAATAGATGGGCGTGAAGCTCTCGTTCGTGGAATGCGTGCCGAAACGCCCGCCGGCGGTGCAGAAATTGCCGCTGTCCTCGGGGACCGTCCAGGTGGAAACGCCGATGGGTTTGGTTTCGTCGCTAATATCGAAAATCCGCACCATCTGCCGGCTCTCCCGGCACTCATTGGGCGTAGTCTCGCCAATGACAGCGAGAAAGTCTTTCAGGCTGCCCGATTTTTGCTTCGCAAACTCGGGGAGTCTCATCTGAAGCATCGGGAACACGTTGTGAGCGCCCATATCGTCCGGCAAATCGACGCGGGCGATCACCGGATACCGCAGGTTTTCCTCGGTTGGCTCTTTGGGTCCGTTCAACAGTTTCGCCCGGTCGACGATCTCGATAACGCCATCGCGCGCATTGCCGAAAGCGAAGTAGACGCGGTTGCCTTTTGGCCCGGTTGAAACAGCTCCGTGCAGGGAGTCGGGCGTGGGCCCCCGCGCACCGGGCTGCTGCCCCGGCAGGGCGAAGTTACGGATAAACACAGGCTTGGCAGGGTCGCTGAGATCATAGATCTGAGACATGCGCGGCGTGCGCCAGCCAACCGGGCCGGAAACCAGGTAAGCGATACCGGTATCGCATTCCCACCAGTTCTTGTGGGTGTCGCGGAGGCCGCTGACGATGACGGTGAGGCGGCTGGGCTTCGCCGGGTCGGTAACATCCCAAATTTCATGCGCGCTGTTGCCGAAATCGCGCAACATATAAAACTTGCCTTTGTTCCCGTGCGGAAGATCGTTGCCGCTGCATACGCGCACCATCGACGCGCCGCCGAATTCTCCCGTTTTTTCCTTCGTCTCGCCGGGAATATGAGTGAGGTACTTCGGGTTCCTGGGATCGGTGACGTCAAGGATGGAAGTCCCGTTAGGCTCGGTCTTGCCGGTAAGGGGGTTGAGTTGCTCGCCGCCGTGATGGCCGATGTAGGCGATCCAGCGCGCACCCTGCTGTTGAATGACGGGTTGATAAGCGCTGCGGGCCTGCAGGTCGTTGTAACCCACCAGATCCATATTGCTCTTGCGGGCTTCCCGCTGCGCGTCCGTCTGAGCGCCGAGAAGACCTGCCAACACCCAGCCGAGCACCAGCAATCCTGAAGCTTTTACCGTGCAGTCTTTCCAACTCATTCCACCCTCCCGTCTTCCAGGCATTTGGAAGAATACATCAAATGCCTGGCCGATGACAGCCGGGTATGCCGATTTGCGCCACCAGAAAATCCACGACACGTTCAAAAGGATCAAAGCCAAAGACTCGTGCGATCGGGACGCGCAGGTTCGAGTTGGCGTTGATGTCGTAGAAAATGAGCCGCCCGTCGTCTGCCTCGAGATACTCGATTCCGCCCACGTCCAGCCCCCCGGCCTCCATGATCTTCTTTCCTGTTTCGACCGCGGCTGCCGGCACTTCGGCGTAGGGCAGAAATTCGACCGGGGCGGACGGCGGCGCGATGTCGGGGACGGCACAGTGTGAATCCCCGGTTTCGGGGTTGCAAATTTCGGATGGACACAAATTGAATGCTCCGTGCGAGATCACTCGCATGGCGTACAGCAACTCACCGCCAAGAAACTCCATGCGCACGATGCCTCGGGACGGGTCTACCGGGAAGTATTCCTGGAGCAAGAGCAAATTATCGGGAAACCAGAGGTCCGGATTCTCCCGGAGCAGACGCCGGAGTTCGGCCGCCGAGTGGATGAGATACATGCGGGCTCCGCTTCCGCCCTGCTCCGGTTTGACGAGAGCAGGCCAGCGATCTCCCCAGCGAGCCAGCGCGGCATCGGCATCGTTGAAAGCCATGCTCTTGGGGTGCGCAATCCCCAGGCCATGCATGAGCGCGGCTTGGGCGGACTTGCTCAGTTCGAGCGCGAAGGCGCGACTACCGTTCAATACCCGCGCACCGCCAAGTTCGAGGGAGCGCATCAGCGCGAAGGCGAAGGGCACAGCCCGGGTGTTGCCCCGCACATACGCACTGGGGCTGGCCTGATTAAAGTAAAGGGGAGCATCGGGCAACCCCGCCGGATCGAAGGCTGCTTGCTTGAGGTCGTATTTTCCAAATCGGACGCCGCGGCGTTCCAGAGCGGCAAACAGCGGTTTTTGCCACTCCGGGTGTTCGAACAGGACCACGAGGTCGTGAGTCATAGTCAAGGCCGGTCCACCGGACCATTACCGATTGTCGCCGATAACGCTTCCCTGAAATCTTATTAGTAGAATATGTTTGCCGGGGAGGAGAGTTCCGATTATGCCGATTCGAACGACCGCGCTCGTCATACTTTGCGCCGTGGCCTGCTTCGCCGCGGACTCGGATACAAGCATAGCCGCGGCTGTAAGAGAACAGGACACGGCCACGCTGCACGCCCTGCTCGGAAAGAAAGCCGACGTCAACGCGGCTCTCGCGGATGGCACGACCGCTCTCCACTGGGCAGTCGAGAACGACGATGCGGAATCGGTGGACTTGCTGCTGAAGTCCGGCGCGAACCCGAACGCCGCGGATCGCTACGGCCTGACCCCGCTCTACTACGCCTCCGCCAATGGCAATGCCGCGATTGTGCAGAGGCTCCTCAATAGCGGCGCGAACTCCAACACCACCGACAAATATGGAGACACCGCTTTGATGGCCGCCGCGCGCGGGGGCAACGCGGAGGTGATCAAGGCGCTCCTCGGGCACGACGCTTCCGTGAACGCGCGGGACAACTCCACGGAACAAACGGCTTTGATGTGGGCTGCTCGTTCGAATCACCCGGCAGCGGTGCAGATCCTGCTGGAACATGGCGCGGACCTGAACGCGCGCACCAGAACGGGCCAGGCTCCGGCGCGGCGGCTTCCCCTCGACGGGGGCGGCCCGGGTGGCGGCTCTCACGGACTGGGCATCGTGCGCGGCGGCTGGCCGGAGCGAGGCGCGCAGGACGCCACACCGGGCGCGATGACGGCTTTGCTGTATGCGGCGCGCGACGGCCGGCTCGACAGCGTAAAGCTATTCGTCGACGGTAAGGCCGATGTGAACCAGCCGGAAGCTAACGGGGTCACGCCTCTGTTGATCGCCATTGCCAACGCCCACTTCGACGTGGCCCGACACCTGCTCGATCATGGAGCCGCTGTGAACACAGCCGACTGGTGGGGACGAACGCCGCTGTGGGCCGCCGTAGAGGTTCGCAATTTGGACAACCAGAGTGGAAACGACAGCGGGGTCGATCGGGCAGGCGCTCTCGAGTTGTTCAAGACGCTGCTGGAACGCGGCGCCGACGTGAATGCGCGCACCAAAGAATACGTGCCGATTCGCCGCTGGCTCAACTTCGTCAACGACATCTCCTGGGTGGACTTCACCGGGCAGACGCCATTCATTCGGGCAGCTCTGGCGGGAGACATCACAGTGATGCGGCTGTTGCTCGATAAAGGCGCCGATCCCAACATCCCGACCTTTTCCAATTCAACCGCCCTCATG
>Ga0181521_10007716_pt1 | contig 11259 bp, 10 predicted proteins | sample PEATcosm2014_Bin_32_FD_119764 | JGI IMG/M metagenome (GOLD analysis project Ga0181521, IMG submission 119764) | Peatland microbial communities from MTU Mesocosm Facility, Houghton, MI, USA - PEATcosm2014_Bin02_60_metaG | ecosystem: Environmental > Terrestrial > Soil > Wetlands > Peat | place... | reverse complement strand
CGGGAATCCACCAGAAACACCTTGCTCGGGTACTTAGCCGCAAGCTCGCTGATTGTCCGACGCACCAGCGGCGTCACGACTCCGCCGGCAGCGGTTTCGGCCTGATCGGCCACCAGCACGACATCGAAGGCGTCAACCACTGGAATGAGGTTTTCGACGACCCGCGTCTCGGCCTCCGGGGGAAGCGGCTTGGTGGAGATGAAATCAACTCGAGGTTGGTCCTCAATGCCGGTTTGACCATTGATAAGCTTCGTGTAGGTGAAGGATTGCCAGCCGGGTAGTTCTACCATCAGGTTCGCAGTGACACCCCGCTGGCTCAAGGCGCGAACCAACTCGAACCCGAACCCGTCGTCGCCGCGTATTCCCAGGACGGCTACCGTTCCGGCGCCCAGGGCCGCCAGATTGTTGGCCACCGTTCCGCCGCCTCCCGGAGTGACCTCGGTGGAGACGACGCCCAGCCGGGGAATGCCTGTTTCACGCGATGCTTCCGAAGTGGCAGGATCGTAAGTGCACCAGCGGTCAAGGCAGATGTCGCCCACCACTAACGCTTTGAGTTTCTTGAATGCGTCCAGCGTTTGCGCTATGGTCATGTGAGCTCCAGGAGGGCGCGCCGCAGGGCCGGAACGGTCGCCCGGTGATCGCCGCAAAAGTAAAAGCTCTCGCCCCCATCGGCCACTGTCCGGACCAGAATTGTCTTGTGGGGCCGGAAATAGTATCCCGGGTCGGTCTTCGGAAGTTCGTGGTGGATGTCGCCCTGAATGGGGACCAAGTCAAAAACTGCTGTGGTGAAATTCCTGATCGTCTGTCCTTGCTGATGAGCCACGTTGCGAACCATGGCAAGAGCTTTCAAATAGACCTCGGGCGCCATGATGGCGGAGCCAAAATCAAGCATGATCCCGTTTTCCAGGCTTTCGACAGAATGGCTGAAAATCAGGAAGTCACGGTAGCTGGCCGAACCCAGAGCGCCGCCATCGCAGTTGGGATGCTCGTGGATGATGTCATATCCGACGCCCACGTGTACGGTGGCCGGAATCGAAAGCCGGTAAGCGCTGGCGAAGATGCTAATGTCTTTGTGGGGAAAACTGCTGCATTCGATCCGCCTTCCTACATTTTCACCCAGTCCCAGCAAGAGTGCCGCGGCTTCGCGAATTACGTCATTGAGTTCTCCCGTTTCGCGCCACAACCCGAACTCGCCACTGCGAATATAGCGCGCCACGCTCTCTGTGGTAGCGCCGGCTCGGGCCAACTCATAATCGTGAATGGCGCCTGCGCCATTCATGGCGATGTGGGTTAAATAGCCTCGTTCCAACAAGTCGATGATGTGGCGGCTGGCGCCGGATTTGATGACATGCGCGCCCATCATGAGGATGCGGGCGGCGCCCTTTGTTTTCGCCGCGGCGATTCTTTTCGCCACTTCGATGAGCTGGGGGTGCGAGAATTGTGGGGCCGGGCCCTCCAGCGGCAGGAGATAATCAAGGTTCATGTCATGGACGCGCTCGCCCAGAGGCTTGATCAAAAGTCGTGAACGGTCGAAAGTTTTGTATTTTGAGTTCATGGGGCGCTCTGACCCGTTAACAGCAACTGGTGTCATCCTGAGCGCAGCGAAGGATCTTTGCAGTTGGCGTCTGGCACCAACGACTCACGAACCACCGCAGAGATTCTTCGCTGCGCTCAGAATGACAGACGTGCAATTTTCTCGCACCTTAGGAGCGCAGGTTAAGGCTCTGGAAATAGAGCGCCGGAAAGATCATTCCAGCAAAGGAAATTCGGAATGACGAAGTCCGCGCCCACCTTGATCAGGCGCTCTCTCTTCCACTGGTCCACGAGGACGCAATCAGGCTCATCCGTGGCCACTCCGACGGCGACGCCGCCCGCCTCTTTGACGTCCTTGATTTCAACATACCCGTCGCCGAACCCAATCAGCGTTTTTCCGTTGCCCGCCAGCGAAGAAAGCATCTCACGGATCAGAATCTCTTTGGAAAAGCTCTGGTAGTCGTCGCGGGCGCCAAAGATCCGGCCTTCAAAATATTGCTCGATATCCAGCAGTCGAGCCTCCTCGAGGGTGTAGGACTCGTCGGTCCCGCTCGCGCAATAAAGCTTCAAGCCGCGCGCGCGCAAATCCTCCAGCGCCGCACGGGCGCCGGGAACGAGGTATTGGTCCGGGACGGCTTTACCTTGGCGCAACGCCTCTCTCCGGTCGGCGATCTTATCCATCAAACGGTCGTGATACAGGCGCTTGTATTCCAGCGGGGCCAGGGGTTTGCCACCCCTTCCTTTCACTTGACGAGCCAGTTCGATCATCTGGTAAATCGTCTGTTCCCCAGTGAGCCGCGCCACAGATTCATCCACCAGCGCCCGCAAATCGTCTTCCTTCTCTCCGGTCTTCAGTTCGGCCAGGATTTCGACCATCATGGGGACCATGACATTCATCCAACCGGCGCGAACCAGGGAGAGCGTGCCATCAAAGTCGAAGAGTGCGAGCGTCGCATCCGTCGCTGAAACACCTTTTCGGATAACTTCCATCTTCGTCATTGGCTATCAACCAATCGCTATCTCAGCCCTGAACCACTCTACCGTCCGCCGCAGCCCTTCCTCGAAGCTAACCAGGGGTTCGTATCCGAGCACCTGGCGGGCCAGCGAAATATCTGCCAAAGAATGGCGGGCATCGCCTGGGCGCGGGGGCCCATAGCGTGGTTCTACGTTCTGTCCAAAGATGTGATTGAGGATGGTGATCGTCTGATTGAGTGTGTAGCTGCGGCCCACGCCGACGTTGATGACCTTGCCAGATGCCCCAGGAGCCGTGCAAGCTTTGAGCGTTGCGTCAACGACGTTATCCACGTAGGTGAAATCGCGCGATTGTTCGCCGTCGCCGAAGATCACCGGGGTGTTCCCGCGCTCGTACGCAGGTATGAACTTGGAGAGAACACCCGTGTAGGGTGAGTCGGGATTCTGCCGCGGGCCGAATATATTGAAGAAGCGGAGGGCTACTGTTTCCAGGCCGTAAATCGTCGTGAACACCCGGCAGTAGTATTCTCCGGCCACCTTGGCGAGAGCATAGGGAGAGAGCGGGTCAGGAGTCAAAGTCTCGACGCGAGGCATCGTCGGATTGTCTCCGTAGGCTGCGGCGGAAGCAGCGAACACCAGGCGTTTGACGCCCGCGTCCCGCGCCGCCAGCAAGACGTTCAACGTTCCGGTGACGTTGACTTCATTGGCCGTTAGTGGATCGTCAACTGAGCGTGCCACGGAGGGGAGCGCCGCGAGATGAATGACGTACTGCGCGTCCCTGAAATGCGGAGAAATAGCTGCTAAGTCACGGATGTCCGCCTCTTGAAAATCAATGCGGCCGGCAATTCGCGCCAGATTAGCAGTCTTGCCGGTCGCAAGGTTGTCCAGCACTCGAACGGTTTCGCCGCGACGTACGAGCTCCTCAACCATGTGCGAGCCGATGAAGCCCGCTCCTCCGGTGACCAGATATGTAGCCATCCCCGCGCGTTCCTCCTCGACTTGAAGTGCCTGGGCGGCGGTTTCCATGTAAGATCTCGAGATGACCGGAGAACGCGCGGAATCCCGCGTCGCTCGCGATCCGACGCCCCGCTGTAAGTCTAGCACATTATTTGCCTGTTACGCGGATTGGGCGTTATGTTTAAACTTACAGGTTTCAGGGGCTTTTGCCCGTTCGGCGGCCGGTTTGAGGCCCCAGGTTTCCGCATCGCAGCTAGCAACTCCGAAGTCTGCGTCGTTCATCCTACTTACGAACGCCTGGGACTTTAGCACCTGGCGCCTGCTGCACGTTCAAACACCGGATGAATTAGAGGAGCATTTCAAAATATGAGAATCCTTGTACTGGGCGGCGACGGTTACTTGGGTTGGCCGACCGCTATGTATTTATCAGCCCACGGTCACCTGGTGGGGGTAATTGACAATTTCGCCAAGCGTCGCTGGGAAATGGAACTGAACGTCGAACCCTTGATGCCCATCCGCACGCTGCACGATCGTGTAAAGGCGTGGCACGAAGTGACGGGGCAGAAGATCGAGCTGTTCGTGGGCGACTTGCGGAACTATGAACTCGTATTGCAAGCCTTCGAGGCGTTTAAGCCGGACGCCATAGTCCATTACGGCGAGCAGCCTTCTGCGCCCTATTCGATGATTGACCACAGCCGCGCGGTTTTTACTCAAATGAACAACTTGGCAGGCACACTCAACGTACTCTGGGCGATGCGCGAGCGTTGCCCCGCTGCACACCTTGTGAAGCTCGGCACGATGGGCGAATACGGTACGCCGAACATCGATATCGAGGAAGGCTTCATCGAAATTGAATACAAGGGCCGTAAGGACGTTCTTCCGTTCCCGAAGCAGCCTGGCTCTTTCTACCACCTCACCAAGGTCCACGACAGCCACAACATCCTGTTTGCCTGCAAAGTGTGGAAATTGTGTTCCACCGATCTTAACCAGGGAGTCGTCTACGGCATCGAAACGGACGAGACTCTCTTGGACGATCGCTTGGCCACGAGCTTCCACTACGATGAGGTGTTCGGCACGGCACTCAACCGCTTCTGCGTCCAGGCGGTCGCAGGAATTCCGCTTACGGTTTACGGGTTGGGCGGCCAGACGCGCGGCTTCCTGAACATCCGCGATACTTTGCGATGTGTCGAGCTCGCGCTGGTGAATCCGCCGCGAGCCGGCGAATATCGGGTCTTCAACCAGTTCACGGAGACATTCAACGTCCTGCAATTGGCGGGATTGGTGAAGGCGCAGTCAGAAAAGCTCGGTTTCAAGGTGGAGATAAACCATCTGAAGAACCCACGAGTGGAAGCGGAGCAGCACTACTACAATCCCATTCACAGAAAGTTGAGCGAGCTGGGATTGCAGCCCAGCTTGTTGTCCGACGAGCTTGTGCAAAGCATGGTCATGCGGGTCCGGGACCATGCCGCGCGCGTTAAGCGGGACATCATCCTGCCGCGGGTTACATGGGAAGGCTCAAAGCCGCCGGGTGGGAATGAACGATAACGGTGTTGGATTTAGGTACCTCGAAATCCCGTGCAAAGCGCGGCTAGTTACGCTAGGATATAAAGATCAGCTTACAAACGAAAATCACAGGAGGATCGAATGGAAGAGACAAAACCCTTGTCGATCACCGGTCTGATCACAATCCCGGCGTTGATTACTTTGGGCATTACCATCCTGCGCCTGGTGGGTGAACTCCAACACTGGCCCAAACCATGGTTCAACAACGCAGCGGGTGGAGGAGGGGCCGTTATTGGCATCTCCTGGCTGCCGCTCATTTTTGGTCCGTATTTTGCCGTGAAACTGGCTCGAGCGGGCGACGGGCCCTCGAGTGCCGGGAAATCAATCGGACTCGCATTCGCCGGGTTGGCGGTGATGGTCGTCGCCATCGTCATAATGGGAATTGTCATGAAGACGAACCATCCGAGTCTGGCCGAGATCGGGTACCTCGTGCTGTGGCTCGCGGCGTTTATTTCCGGAATCGGCTGGCGTTCATTGGGGAAATGCCTGCTGGCTTATGCTCTCGCAGCACGCATTCCTGTGCTTGTTGTGATGTACCTCGCCATGAGCGCCAACGGCGGCCAGGGTTGGGGAACACATTACGACGCGGCACCTCCCAATATGCAATTTCCGTCTTTTGGCGCAAGATTCCTCCACACCGCGCTCTTCCCCCAGCTTGGATTCTGGATAGCCTGGACGGTCGTGGGGGGCGCTATCGTGGGGACCATCGCCAACGCCATCGCGCGTCGCAGCAAGCAAGCGGTTCCGGCCGTGGCCTAAGAACAAGGGCAGCGCGGACCTTCTCTTCAAGGTCGGAGTGATGTCTTTGTTATTCAGAGTCGAGAAACGCAGGCCGGCAATTGTAGCGAATCGCTGTCGATCGGAAATCTCAGAGTCACAAGGCCCTCCGCTTTGGAGAGCGAAAGGAGTTTCGCATGGAAGAGACAAGGCCAACGTCCATCGCCGGTCTGATTACGATTCCGGCTCTGATCACTCTGGGCATTACCATCCTGCGCCTGGTAGGCGAACTCGAACACTGGCCCAAGCCGTGGTTTAGCGCGGCGGCGTGCGGCGGAGGCGCAATCGTCGGCATCTCCTGGCTGCCGATCATTTTTGGGCCGTATTTTGCCGTGAAGTTGGCCGGAGCCGGCGAGCGCCCCTCGAGCGTTGGGAAGGCGATTGGCTTGGCGCTTGCTGGTTTCGTGGTCGTGGTCCTGGGCGGCGTAATCGCCGGAATCGCAGCCACCAAGCTGAGTTTTAACTTGGCGGGGGCCGGCTTTCTCATGATCCTGGTTGCAGGATTCATCGCGCGCCTCGGCTGGCGCGCGTTAGGGAACGTATTGTTCGCCTACGCGTTCGCGGCACGCATCCCTGTGTTGATCGTCATGTTCATTGCCATGAGCGCCAACGGCGGGCAAGGATGGGGAACGCATTATGATGTCATTCCTCCCAATTTCCATTCTCTAGGGTTTGGCGCCAAGTTCTTCTACTTTGCGCTGGTTCCTCAGATGACCCTATGGATCGGTTTTACGGTTGTCGTCGGATCTATTTTCGGCGCCATTGCCGCCGCGATCGCTGGGCGAGGAAAGTCGGCCGTCGCGCCTGCGGCCTGAAGTTGGCCGATCACTTTCGCGGCTTGCTGATTAGCTGCCAAGCCGCCGTGAGGTGCGCGCCAAGCTCGTCGTCGCCGATCTGATCGAGTTCAATTCCCACCCAGCCCTTAACTCCCACATACGGTGGTCTGTAGTAGATCGCCGGGCTGCTGGCAATGAGAGCCTCTTGTTCTCCTGGCCGTGCGGGTATCAAAACCGCGATGTGGCCGTCGTGATGGTGATTGCTGGAGAACATCGCGAAGACGCGTTTCTTGACGAAGAACGTTGGTTCACCGTGCGAAAGCTTCTCGGTTGCGCCCGGCAGCGCCAGGCAGATTCTGCGGACCCTCTGCAATTGCCTCTTGCCTTCCATGCCCTATCGCTCCTTAACAATTTCAGGTGCCACCGTGCGGCAGTGGACCTTGGAGGTCAGCTTAAGATTATAATTGAGAACCCGGCAGGGGATGTGCTGATAAGTGGAAGCAAGGCACAGGTCGCAAAAGGGGGATGCCTATGAATGCACGTTTCTTTTTCACCCGTTCCGGGTTCGTTGCGGTGGTTCTTTTCCTCGGCGCCGTTACGGTCGCGGTTGCGTCAACCGGGGGTTATCACCTGCTCAAGAAATACTCGTTCCGGGCGGCGCAAGGAAGTACCCGGGAGTATTTTGACTACATCACTGTGGACTCCGCCGCGCGCCGGGTTTACTTGTCGCACGGCACGGAAGTCAAGGTGATCGACGCTGATTCCGGAGCTCTCATCGGCAACATAACCGGCCTAAAGCAAGACCATGGAGTAGCTCTGGCTCAGGAGTTTGGACGCGGTTTTGTCAGCGACGGTGCGCAGGGGAAAGTGGTGATTTTTGATCTGAAGACGCTCCAGGTCATCGGCGAGGCCAAAGCGGCCGACGACGCTGACTGCGTGGTTTACGACCCGGCCTCCAAACGCGTTTTTGTGATGGAAGGCGACCCGAACAGCTTGACAGCGATTGACGCGAAAAGCGGGAGCGTGGTGGGGACCGTCGAACTCGGTGGCTCTCCAGAGTTCGCGGTCGCTGACGGCAGGGGGACTGTTTACATCAACCTGGAGAGCAAAAGCGAAATCGCCGTGCTCGATTCCCACGCGCTCACCATCAAGTCTCGCTGGCCGGTTGCACCAGCCGGAGGCCCCACGGCCCTGGCCATGGACAAGGAGCACCGGCGGCTGTTCAGTGCCGGGCGCGAACCCCAGATGCTGGTGGTAATGGATGCCGACAGCGGAAAGGTCGTGAAGTCGTTTCCGATCTCCGGAGGAGTAGATGCTGCCGCCTATGACCCCGGAACCGGCCTGATCTTCGCCTCAACTCGCGAGGGCATGCTCCATGTCTTCCACGAGGATTCCCCTGACGCGTTCAGAGAGGTCGAGGCGGTCAGGACAGAGTATGGCGCCAAGACCATGGGGCTCGACACCAAAACCCACAACGTCTTTCTGGACACGGCGGATTTCAGTCAGCCTTCTTCCTCCGGCCCAGGCCAGCGCGGTCCTCGCCGCGCGGCTGTTCCGGGCACGTTTCGGGTCTTGGTCTACGGGCAATGAAATCCGAGGCTGAAAATCTAGAACCACCAAGCCCTGGCTCACCGGCGGGCGATTAAGCGATCACGCAAGGTCGAGTTTGCTGCCATATCGATGCACGTCCAGGCCATTGCCAGCGCACCGCGAGCCTAGCACGGACTTTCCAGCCACTACGCGCGTGAGAAAGGCGCAACGAACCAAGGGGCTAGCTCATCTCATAGAACAGTGGCTCCACGAGCCACGATTCAGGGCACGCGACAACAGGGAGGATGGCATGAAGATCGGCATCATTGGCGCCGGCCATATCGGGGGGACTCTGACTCGCCGTTTGACCCGGTTAGGGCACGAGGTGTGCGTGGCCAACTCGCGCGGGCCTGCGTCGCTCGCGGCGCTCGCCCAGGAAACCGGCGCGAAAGCTGTTGAGGTGCGAGAGTCAGCACGCGCTGGCGAGGTGGTTGTGGTGACCATTCCGGAAGCGGAGATTCCGAACCTACCCAAGGATTTGTTCGCTGGAGTAGCGAAGGATGTAGTGATCATCGATACAGGAAATTACTATCCGCGGGAGCGCGATGGCCGGATTGCCGGCATTGAATCTGGCATGACCGAAAGCCGGTGGGTGGCGAATCAGCTCGGACGTCCTGTGGTCAAGGCGTTCAACAACATCTACGCAAAGCACCTGCTGGAACTGGGGCGGCCGGCCGGCAGCCCCGGCCGGAATGCGTTGCCAGTCGCCGGCGACGACGCACAGGCCAAAGCAACCGTGATGCGGCTGGTGAACGAGCTTGGATTTGACCCCGTCGATGCCGGCAGCCTCGACGATTCATGGCGCCAGCAGCCGGGCACTCCGGTTTACGGGCCGGACTTCGATGCTGCGGGAGTGCGGCACGCGCTGGCCCAGGCGAGCAAAGAGCGTGGACCGCAATTTCGGGCGACGGAGAAGAGCCCGGGCAGTTATGCACAGCCCGCCTGACGCTGCGGGGCAGGTCTGACAGACCAAGGAGGTGGAGATGTCTTCAGCGCCTTTACCCAGCGCACTCGATTTTAGTACGCAAGCTTTCCGTACTTTGACCGAGGCTCAGATCAGCCGCATCCGTCCCCACGGCAGGGTGCGTGAAGTCAAACCGGGCGAGATCCTGTTCGAGCCTGGCGACATTCAAATGCCCTTCTTTGTGTTGCTCTCGGGCAGCATGGAGATTGTGCAGCCGAGTTTTTCGGGTGAGCGAGAGATCGTCAAACACGGTCCGGGAGAGTTTACCGGTGAGATGACCATGATTTCGGGACAGCGAGGCCTGGTGCGTGGCCGCGTGACCGAGCCCGGTGAATTTCTAGAAATCAGTTCCGAGGGCCTGCGGTCGCTCATTGCCAAAGATGCCGAGTTGAGCGAAGTGCTGATGCGGGCATTCATTCTACGCCGCCTCGCCCTCATTTCTCGAGGCCTGGGCAATGTGGTTCTGATGGGTTCGCGCCACTCTGCGGGCACGCTCCGTCTGCGCGAGTTCCTGAGCCGGAACGGATACCCCTACACCTACATCGATCTCGACACGGACAGCACCTCGCAAGAACTGCTGGACCGATTCGAAGTGAAGTTGGACGAAATTCCAGTTCTGATTTGCGACGGCCGCAAGGTCCTGCGCAATCCCAGCAATCAGAAGCTTGCCGAGTGCTTGGGATTCAATGCGAACATCGACGACCTGCGAGTGCTGGACCTGGCCATTGTGGGCGCGGGGCCCGCCGGCTTGGCCGCGGCTGTTTACGCTGCCTCGGAGGGCCTGGACGTTCTGGTCATCGAGACGGAATCTCCCGGAGGTCAGGCTGGCTCCAGCTCGAAGATCGAGAATTATCTTGGCTTCCCCACCGGTGTGTCAGGGATGGAGTTGGCCGCGCGAGCGATTACTCAAGCCCAGAAGTTCGGCGCCAGGATGATGGTGGCACGCAGCGTGGTTCGCCTGAACTGCAAGAAACCGCTCTACGAGGTCGGCCTCGATGATGGGAGCGTGTTGCGGGCCCGGGCAGTTGTCATCTCCACCGGGGCTCAGTACAACAAGCCGGCCATTTCCAGCCTGCCGCAATTCGAGGGTCAGGGCGTCTACTACGGCGCAACCCATATTGAGGCGCAACTCTGCGATAACGAAGACACGGTCGTGGTCGGGGGAGGGAACTCGGCGGGCCAAGCCGCCGTCTACCTCTCCCAAAACGCCCGCAAGGTTCATATGCTAGTCCGTTCCGGGGGACTGGCAGAATCGATGTCCCGTTACTTAATTCAGCGCATTACCGAAAACCCGGGCATCGACCTCCACTACAACACAGAAATCGTCGGCCTGGAGGGCAACCACCAGCTCCAGCGCGTAGCATGGACCGACAGGGTAACAGGTGAAAGCTCGACGCACGACATTCGGCACGTTTTTATCATGACCGGGGCTTCGCCGCGAACCGAGTGGCTGAAGGGGTGCCTGGCCATGGACAGCAAGGGCTTCATCCTCACAGGCCGCGACCTGGAAGTGCCGGGTGAAGTCGCTCCGCCCTCTCCCTGGCCTCTCGCCCGCGCCCCGCTGATGCTGGAAGCCAGCCTTCCAAGAGTATTTGCGGTTGGCGATGTGCGCTCGGGAAGTGTAAAGCGCGTGGCCTCGGCCGTGGGCGAAGGTGCGATCGCCGTAAGTCTGGTTCACCGCGCCCTGGCGGAGGCGTGAAGAACAGTCGAGAGTCGAAAGTCAAGAGTCGAGAGTCAAGAGCCGAAAGTGAAGTGTTGCCAGTTGTCATTCTGAGCGAAGCGCAGAATCCCCGTAGTGGGTTGGACGTACGACCCGCTAACAGACGGTGCTGGCGCCGAGGATGACAACCCTTTCGACTCTCGACTTTTGACTCTCAACTCCGGAGGACTTCATGGCGGCGGAATGCACGCATCTCGATCAAATCAAAATCACCACCACCGACAAGCACGTATGTGAAGACTGCATAAAAACCGGCGACACGTGGGTCCATCTCCGCCTGTGCGCGGAGTGCGGTCACGTGGGATGTTGCGATTCGTCCAAGAACAAGCACGCGACGAAGCACTTCCGCAAGACCCGGCACCCCATTATGCGCTCCAACGAAAGAGGCGAGAACTGGGGATGGTGCT
>Ga0181521_10007715_pt1 | contig 11261 bp, 9 predicted proteins | sample PEATcosm2014_Bin_32_FD_119764 | JGI IMG/M metagenome (GOLD analysis project Ga0181521, IMG submission 119764) | Peatland microbial communities from MTU Mesocosm Facility, Houghton, MI, USA - PEATcosm2014_Bin02_60_metaG | ecosystem: Environmental > Terrestrial > Soil > Wetlands > Peat | place... | reverse complement strand
GGTCTGGAACAACACGCTCTACGGCATCACGACGTGGAGCGTTGTCTTCGCGCTCGACGCCCGCACAGGCAAAGAACTCTGGCGATGGGACCCGGAAGTGAACCAGCCCGCCGTGCGCCCGCGGATCTGCTGCGGCACCGTCAACCGCGGCCTCGCCCTGTACAACGGCATGATCTTCGCGCCCGCCATCGACGGACGCCTGATCGCGCTCGATGCCCTCAACGGCAAACCGGTTTGGGAAGCGCGGGTGGCTTTTCCGCAGGATCTGTACACGATCACCATGGCCCCGCGCATCGCGAATGGCAAGGTGATCGTGGGTGTTTCGGGCGGCGACAAACCGACGCGCGGCTTCTTCGACGCCTATGACGTCAAGACCGGCCGCCGGGCCTGGCGGTTTTACACGGTTCCCGGCGATCCGTCGAAACCTTACGAAAACGAGGCGCTGCGCGCAGCGGCCAAAACCTGGGGCGGGGACTTTTACACGAAGGGCGGCGGCGGCGCAGTCTGGGACGGCGTCGCCTACGATCCCGAAACCAATCTGGTCTACGTGGGCACCGGCAATGCCGAACCGTGGGTGCAGAAGTTCCGCGGGGCGCAGCACGTGGACAACCTCTATACCTGCTCCATCCTCGCCGTCGATCTCAACACGGGCCAGCTCAAGTGGCACTACCAGACGGTCCCCAACGACAACTGGGACTTCGACAGCGTGCAGCAACTGATGCTGCTCAACCTGACGATCAACGGGCGGCAGCGCAAGGTCATTACCCAGGCCGCGAAGGACGGCTTCTTCTATGTGCTGGACCGGGGCACGGGCGAGTTCATCTCCGCGGGGCCGTTCGTGAAGGTGAGCTGGGCGACGGGCTTTGACGAGAGAGGGCGTCCCATGGTGAGCCCGGAAGCCTACTACGACACCGAGGGAGTCGAGATCTTTCCCACGGGAGGGGGAGCCCACAACTGGTCGCCGATGTCGTGGAACCCCGCAACCGGGTTGGTTTACATTAACGCGTCTTACATGCCGTTTCTGTACCAGGCGACGGAGGACCTGAAACCCGGGACGACCGGTTACGTGCGGCCTTCGGGCGAGGTGCGCCATCTGGAGAAGTCGATAGGCCCAGTCGCTCCGGACGGCGTGCGGGGCGGACTGCAGGCGTGGGATCCCGTGAACCAGAAGCTGGTCTGGCGCGCGGATGGCGGAGGCGGCATCGGCGGCGGCACGGTGACTACGGCCGGCAACCTGGTGTTTCAGGTAATCAACGACGGCACCTTCCGCGCGTACAGCGCCGACAAGGGAGAGAAACTCTTCGAGGCTAAGACTGGGCGGACAGGTATGGGTGCGCCCATAACCTACGAAGCCGGGGGCAAGCAGTACGTCGCGTTCATGGGCGGTTTGGGCCGCGTGGCCAATGTGGTGGGGGCGACTAACGATACAGTCGAGTTCCCGCCGATGCTGTTTGTGTTCGAGCTCGACGGCAAACAGGAGCTTCCGAAACCTGCGCCGGCCCCGGCCCCGCGCGGGCCAGCGCCGGAACAGGCCAACTGAGCGAAAGTCGCCTAACCCGCCTGACCTATTCGCTCGCCGGGACCTGGCGCTCTACATATCGACGACTTGCGTGTTCTCGATACAGGCAGGTCCTCTGCCACTCCGTGCATGCAATATCCCGGCTGTCACGAGCGCCTTCCCGCCTGTCGACGACCTAAAGACTGACCAGCTTCGCTCCGGCCAGGTCGTCAATGCGCTCCCGATGCCGCAGCGCATCCTCGAAATTGCGCCGCGCCACACGGGCGTGCTCCCGCGTCACGATTTCGGCGCGCATGCCCTCCCGGTTCGCGATGGCCTCAACGATGGCGCAGTGCTGATCGGCTGAGATCAGAAACAATTCCCGCAGATCGTTGGAAATATATTGCCGGTTGAGAAATGCGCTGGGAGAAGCGAAGGGCAGGCAGCAGGCGCGTTCGATGGCGCGGCGCAGCATGCGGCTGCCGGCCAGATCGAGCAGGGCCGAATGAAACCGCGCGTTGAGCTCGATGTATCGCGTGAACCCGTCGATCGTCATTTTCGATTTGCGAACCAGGGTCAGGATCTCCCGGCTCAGCGTCTCGATCGGCGCCAGACTGCGCGCGTCCTTCAGCCGTTCCGCCGCCATTCGGGCAGCAGCGCCTTCGAGCAAGCCGCGCAGTTCGATCGAATCGTGGATATCTTCCACCGAGAAGCTCTGCACGCGGAAGCCGCGCTTCGGCAGAACTTCGAGAAAACCCTCGTTCGCCAGCCGTTCCAGCGCGAGATGCAGCGGGATGCGCGAGATTTTCAACTGTTCCGAGAGTGGAACCTCCCGGATCTTCTCTCCCGGCCGCAGCCGGCCCTGCACCAGCATTTCCCGCAACGCCAGCGTCGCGCGCGCGGTCTGCGATGAAGACCCGGATTCTCCGGCGCCGGCCCGCCTGCGTACCGTCAGTTTCGGCATATCCCTGCCTGCGTTCCCGCTCAAAATCGTTACGGCGGCGTGGGCCCGAACAGGGCTGCGTTGACAGCCGATCCGCCTCAGGTATAGACTTTAGCACGATAGTAAATTGCATGCATTTTCAAACGTGTGTCCTGTGCCGGCTGAAAACCGGGAAAGGCAATCGCTCGATGAGCAAGAGAATGTTCGCCACGGCAACGCTGCTGGGGTTGATGGCATCGCTGACTCCGGGAATACTGAGCGCACAGGGCGCCAATCCCGACGCGTTCGCGCGTGGTGCCGCCCAGGGGCCCGGCCGCGGGGACGGGGCGCCCACCGGACCCGCACCGAAGAATGCCGACGGCAAGCCCGACATTTCCGGCGCTTGGGAGCCCAACGCCATCCGCCAGAACGTGGATATGGTGGCTACCGGAATCCACCCTCCCTTTCAGCCGTGGGCCGAGAAAGTTTATAACGAGCGCAAGGCGAATATCTCGAAAGACGACCCCGAAGCCCGCTGCCTGCCACCCGGCGTGCCGCGCATGAGTACAACACCTTACCCGTTCCGCATTATGCAGACGCCGGGACTCACGCTGATCGTTTATGAAGGCGGAGCGCACATCTGGCGCCAGATTTTCACCGATGGACGGCCGCATGAAAAAGATCCCAATCCCTCATGGCTGGGCGACTCGATCGGCCACTGGGATGGCGACACGTTTGTGATCGACACGATCGGCTTCAATGGCAAGAGCTGGGTTGACGAATCCGGCCTGCCTACCACCGACAAGCTGCACGTGATCGAGCGCATTCGCCGCGTCGACGCGGGCCATCTCGAAATCGAGCACACCGTCGACGATCCCGGAGCCTATACAGCGCCCTGGAACTTCACGACGCATCCCAGAGTACTCAGGGGCGAGATGATCGAGTACATCTGCCAGGAAAACAACCGGGACGTGGAGCACCTGGTCGGCGGCAGCGGCAAGTAATTCTTACATGACAGAGAAAAGTCTCGAAGCCCTCTTACAGCACACCACCCCGGTGAAGCTGTTACGAAATTCAGGAATTGGACCTTACGTTTATCCCGTCGTGCAAAGCGAATACACGAACTGGCGGGACGAGCAGCGCGCCTGGCAGCAGACGTGTGTGTTGTTTAACCAGTCTTATCACATGACCGACATGTACGTGGAGGGCCCGGATGCGCTCAGGCTGCTCGCCGATCTCGGGGTCAACACATTTAAGAACTTCGGTCCGAACAAAGCCAAGCAGTACGTGGTCTGCAATTACGATGGTTACGTAATCGGCGACGTCATCCTGTTCGGACTGGAGGAAAACTTATTCAACCTCGTGGGCCGGCCCTCGGTTCATAATTGGGTCCAATACCACTGCGAAACCGGCGGCTATAAGGCCAAAGTGACGCGCGACGAACGAGCCGCGGCACAAAAGGGTACCGTGGTGCGCAAGGCATACAGGTATCAGCTACAAGGCCCAAACGCGCTGAAGGCGATGGAAAAGGTGCTCGGCGGGCCGGTACCGGAGCTCCGGTTTTTTCAAATGACGACCTTCAGGATTGCCGGGAAAACGGTCCGGGTGCTGCGTCACGGCATGGTCGGCCAACCGGGTTTTGAGTTGTTTGGCCCGTGGGACGAGGGCGAGGCAGTGAAGGCAGCTATTGTCGAAGCGGGTAAGGACTTCGGGTTACGCCTGGTGGGCGCGCGGGCGTATTCCTCCAACACCCTGGAATCGGGTTGGATCCCATCGCCGATTCCCGCCGTTTACACCGGTGAAAAAATGAAAGCTTACCGTGAGTGGCTGCCCGCCAACACCTACGAGGCGATCGGTTCGCTTGGCGGAAGTTTCTACTCCGAGAACGTCGAGGACTACTATCTGACGCCATACGACCTCGGCTACGGATCCATCGTCAAGTTCGATCATGAATTCGTGGGCCGGGAAGCGCTCGAAAAAATCGCCAAGAATCCGAAGCGCACTAAAGTCACACTGGCATTGAACAGCCACGATGTGATGCAGGCGATGGGAACCATGTTCGATAAGGGCGATCGAGCCAAATTCTTTGAGTTTCCATCGGCTGTATATTCCACCTGGCCTTATGACAAGGTCGTGAAGAACGGCAGGACGATCGGAATCTCGACTTGGGTTGGCTACAGTTCCAACGAGGGCAAGATGCTCACCCTGGCAATTCTGGATAACGAGCACGCAGACATGGGTAACGAAGTTACCTTCGTTTGGGGAGAGCAGCCCGGGACCGGGTCGAAGCCAACTGTCGAAAGCCACGTGCAGAAAGAGATCCGGGCTACGGTTTCCCCGGTGCCTTATTCGGAAGTGGCGCGGGAAGCGTATCGCTCCACGTAGATCACGACGTAGACCACCACGTAGATAACGACGTAGATGAAACGAAGCGACAAGCGAATACTTACCACGCACACCGGCAGTCTCGTCCGTACTCCGGAGTTGAAGGCTTTGGCTCAGTCCGGCAGGGACGATCCGGAGGTGGTCCGCCGAGCCACCGCCGAAGTCGTCGGGAAGCAGGCCGCAATCGGTCTCGACATTATCAGCGACGGCGAATTCGGAAAATCGAGCTGGTCGAATTACGTGCTCTCGCGGATCACCGGATTCGAAATTCGTCCCGATAAGCTGCGGCCCGTCGAATGGCTGGGCCGCGACCTCCAGCGCTTTGGCGAAGTGATTGCCCGCGAGATGCCGACCGTGCTTGTCGGCCGTCCGACGGAGGCATGCGTAAGCCCGATCGAATACAGCGGTCACGCCGCCATCCGCCGCGCCATCGAAAATTTTCAGGGAGCATTGAAAGGCGTCAGGGTGGAAGAAGCCTTCCTTACCGCGGTGGCCCCGGCCAGCACGGCCTACGATGGCGTGAATGAATTCTATTCATCGGACAAAGACTACATCTTTGCCATTGCCGAAGCGTTGCGTCAGGAATATCTTGAGATTTACAACTCGGGCCTGCTTCTTCAGGTGGACGACGCCGTGCTGGCCAACATGTACGATCACTTGGTTCAGCAGAGTCCCGAACGCTATCGTGAGTGGGCGCAGCTCAGAGTCGACGCGCTCAATCACGCGCTCCGCGGCATTCCCGAGGACCGTATCCGCTATCACGTATGCTTTGGAAGCTGGCATGTCCCGCATCTGGCGGACGCGGCGCTCGAAGATATCGCCGATCTGATCGTACAGGTGCGCGCCGGCGCTTATTCCATCGAAGCCGCTAATCCACGGCATGAGCACGAGTGGCGCGTCTGGCAGGGTGGCAGATTGCCGAAGGGCAGAATCCTGATTCCCGGAGTCGTCACTCATCACACGATCACGGTGGAGCATCCGCGGCTGGTCGCCGATCGCATCATTCGATATGCGGAGATTGTCGGCGCGGAAAACGTGATTGCCGGCACGGATTGCGGTTTTGCTCAACTGGATGTGATCGAACGCGTCCCCGAACCGGTGATGTGGGCCAAATTCGAGGCTCTCGTCGAGGGCGCCGCGCTGGCCAGCAAAGAGCTTTTCTGAAGCGATCCCCCGGCCCCGCAGTATCAACAAATCCGATAGAGAGTATCACCCGGCAATCGTCGACACCAGCCCGGGCTGCCCATACAATTGCGGAATAGCCGAAGCTGCCGCGCCGACGTATGCCAAAGGGATCGGTGTCTCTCAAAAAGAAAAGCGCAACGGACACGCAGCGCGCCGAGGCGGGGAGAAGTATTGAGAAATCGGTCTCTCTCCGCGGCCCGCGGGTCGAAAACGGATTAGCCGAACGCGCATACGCGGTCATCCGCGAACGGATCGTGGGCGGCGAATACCGGATGGGACAGGTAATTTCGCGGCGGCGAATCGCGGCCGACCTGGGAATCAGCTTCCTGCCGGCTTCGGAGGCTCTGCTGCGTCTTCAATGGGAAGGACTGCTCGAAAGCCGGCCGCGCGCGGGCACGCGGATCCCCATTCCGAGCCGGCAGGATATGCAGGGCCACTTCGTTGTGCGGGAGGCGCTCCAGGTGCAGGCCGCAACGATGTTCGCACAGTGCGCGACGCGTGCAGAACGAGCGGAACTCATGAAGCTGGCGTGCTGTCTGGATGCGGGGGGTATAAGCGAAAGTACAGCCCCTCGGGAGCGGTTGACGCTCCATGAGAAGCTGCACCTGAAGATCGCGGAATACACACACTGCGAAGCGTTGCATGAACAGATGCGGAAGCAGTCCGCGCTCGCCTCAGCCTGGTTGTGCGCGATGGGGTATGCGATGCCGGAGGAGGCGCAACCCAGGCACGAACCGCTGATGAAAGCCCTGACACGGCACAACTCCGGGGCGGCGGCTGAGACGATGCGGGCGCATGTTCACGCCGAAATGGAGAACACCCTGCGCGCTCTTGAGCCTTCCTTCGAGATGAACGAAAAGCACAGGCGGGTTTACTCGCGCACGACAGGCCCAAGATCGCGAAAGCGAACTGCGGAAATGGCGCTCGAAATGGAATCTGTCGCGGCTGACATGCCGGCCGCGCATTCGCAGTCTGCGCGAGCCAGGTTCGAGCGCGGTTACTTTGCCGGTTTCGCGCCTTCGGCCGCCGTATAATGCTGAAGATCCTTCTCGCCTTCCACACAGGCGTATTCCATTTGTTCGTAGTCGCCGGCGTGATTGCGCACCAGATTGAATGCGATCGTCCACGGTCTGGTGAACACCTTCACATCCTCGATGGTGGCCTCATAACGAATCGTATTCGAGTCCTTCATCGTAAATCGCTCGACCACGTGAAGCGCATCGCTGTGAAAGTTTGCCGCCATATCGAACCATGTCCCGGGGTTTTGGTTGGTCACATCGACAACCAGAGTGTCGCCATCCCAGTGGCCGCGCGAATCGCCTTCAAAGAGCCGAATGGCATCGGGTATATGCGGTCTGTTGTCCAGCGGCCGATTGGCAACTGGAACGATCCGGTATGAATGGAATGCTTCATACAGCAGCACCACGTATCCGGCAGGCTGAAGGATCTGAAAACCGAATGGAGTGTACATCTGCCGCGGCACCCCGGACAGATAGCAGTGGGCCTGCGGGTCCTCGAAGAGATGGTGATCCATCAAATCTTTCTTTTTCTCCATGGCCCATGGTTGATAGGGGATTTTTCCATCCGGCGGATCGACCACCACGCCTCTGCCGGCGGGAATACCGTACTGTTCCTTCTCATGCGTCTCGAGATCGAAGGCGCTGAAGAAATTGGCGGTCTCCCAGTAGCCCTGCATATCCGGCTTACCCCCATCCGGCTTAACCCCAGCCAGCCTCGTGAAAGGCTTGGCCGGCGGCTCTTCTGCACGGGTGCGGCCACGTCCTCCTCCCGCCTGCCCCTGCCCGAACGCGGCTTGCGCCATGGCCAGGATGCCGAGGCTGAGAATCGACGGAATACGCGAGCTTCGAGCGATCATTGGGCTTCTCACTTCAGCAGGCCCGCGCCGTTTTCCCTGTAGACGTGACACTCGTATTCGTAAAGCTGCGCATTCTTCTCCGTGTGGCGATAGAGCGGCATGCCGATCTTCCACGGCTTCGTGTACACCTTCGGATCTTCGATGGTCGCTTCATAGCGCAGGGTGTCGGGCGAAGTGCGGGTGTAGCGCTCGATCACGTGGAGAGCGTCGCTATGGAAGTCTCCCGAAGCATCCAGCCAAGTCGATGCTTCATTGTCGCCAACGTCCACCACCAGCGTGTCGCCCTCCCAATGCCCGCGCGAATCGCCCATCCAGAAGGCGATGTCGTCCAGATGCTTCGGATTTTTCATGTGGACGGTGCGGGAAGCATGCACGTATTCGTAAGTAATCGCCACAAACTCGGGCGTCTGGAATATCTGAAAGGGGAAGGGCATGTAAGTGATCCGGGGCACTCCCGGCAGCCAGCATTTGTTTACGGGATCGGCGGCAGCGCGGTTCGCGAAGTTCTCGGCGCGTTTGGCGGCAGCCCAGGGCTGGTAAGGAATCCGGCCATCCGCGGGATCGACGATCACGCTTTCGCCGGCCCGGATGCCGGCATCCGCGCTGTGCGCTTCGAGACTCGCCGCCGCCGTATTGCGGGCCTCCCAGATTCCCTGCAGGTCGCGCCGGGAATCGGACTTTGAGGCTTCCGGAGCCGCCGCAATAAGAAGCAGCGTCCCGGCGAGGCCGAGCGGGAGGATACGCAGGGGGCTGCCCAGGATGCCACGCATTTACTTCTTTTCGGGCGACGCCGCGGGGACGCCGTCGTTGGCGGAGCCGGCAAAAAACTGTTTTCCGTCGGGCGTCTTGACGGTGCGGGCATTCATGGTGTGAGACCCGTCTTTGGCGAGATAGCCTTCGATTACAACCTCGTCCCCGACTTTGAGACTGTCGCGACGCCACCCGGCACGATAAAGCATATTCGGGGGAGCTGTCTCGCAGGCCCAGTTCAGCGTGTTGCCTTTGTCGTCGGTCACATCGACGTGAACCCAGGAGTGGGGATTGATCCATTCGAACTCCGTTACCTTGCCCTTGATCGCGACCGGCTTATTGCCGTCGAACTCCGCCGCGAACGAATGATGCGCGAAGGAAGGCGCAGCGCCGCCGAGGAGGGCCGCGGCGAGGGCCGCAGTCCGAAGACAGCGTCTCATCGCGGATACCTGAGCCGCGGCGGAAACGGCGATTTTGGGGAGTCCATGTGGGTCCTTATGGCGATGATATTGGTTCGGCTGCATACGGGGTATAAGGTTCGATTCGCGCGGCGAGGCACGAATAATGCATGCATTGTTGAGTCCGTGGGAATTATATCCCATGGCTCGCGCTGTATTCAACATCGTTGAGCGACGACGCCACGGCTATTTTGCATGCGCGGGCTCGGGCTTTGGAGTTAGGAGTTCGAGATGGCCACAGACCGCCCGGCCGCGTCCCGCAGGCGGTTTCAAGGCCTTTTTTGACCTGTTCGCACTAAGCACGTACAAGATTGACAAGCCCATGAAAACAGATGTAAACTCATGTCTCGGATTTAAATGCATGCATTGTTGGGCGTGCTGATGTTCGGTAGGCCGGAACTCACCGATGCGGCGAGTCGAATGCAGGGCGGCTGCCTGCCGGGATGACGCATGCTGAAGAACATCGACCTTAGACTCGTCTCCGTGGTCGGCGAGCTCAGCCGGACGAGGAGCGTGTCCGCCGCGGCGCAGAAGCTCTCGCTCAGCCAGTCGACCGTCAGCATGGCCCTTGCGAGGCTGCGCAAGCATTTCGACGATCCCCTCTTTGTGCGTACCTCCATCGGTATGGAGCCGACCCCTCGCGGGGCCGAACTCATCGAGGTGATGAAGAGCGCCGAGTTCTACATGCACCAGGCACTGGAGCACAGATCGGTTTTCGACCCGCTGAAATCAACCCACGTATTCCGACTCTGCTCGACCGACATCGCGCAGCTCACGCTTCTCCCAACCCTGATGAAACGCCTCCGGCGCAGCGGACCTTCCATGAGTGTAACTTTGCGAAATATTTCCGACCTGACGCACACGCAGCTGGAGTCGGGCGCGGCCGATCTCGCCGTTGGCTTTATCCCTCCCATGGGTGCGGGATTCTGCGGGCAAAGGCTTTTTCAGGATCGGTTTGTCTGCGCCATGCGGTCCGACCATCCCAGAGTGGACAAGACTTTGACGGTTGACCAGTTCGAGAACGAATCCCACGTCGCCGTAACGACTTCGGGCACGGGCCACTCCATCGTGGAAGAGACGATCGAGACCAAGCGCATCCGCCACGAAGTCGGCCTCCGCGTGACCAGCTTTACCGGGCTTGGCCCCATTCTGGCCAACACCGATTTGATTGCAATTCTGCCGGAGCAACTGGGGATCTTCTTTGCCCAGGCCGGGAGGATCAAGCTGGTGGAGCTGCCGTTCGACATTCCGCCGTATCACATTTATCAACTCTGGCATGAGCGGCTGCGCCACGATCCGGCAAACCGGTGGTTCCGCAGGTTGATCGCCGAGTTGTTTATGAGCAGGAAGGATGCCCCTGCGGTGGTACGAGCCATCAACGGCTACTCAGCCGCACATGGATAGTCGAGCGCCATTTTAACGTCCCGATCGCTCATTGCGAATTCACGGGGTGCGTGATTTTCAGAAGAGAATCTTCAAGGCGAACTGGACTTGGCGCGCGTTGCCGACAATAGCCGTGATTGCTCCCGCCGTGGGCAGCACGGTGCCGGCGCTCGAAAACACTCCGGCCGACGGGGTCGAGAAGTTCGGGTGATTGAAAATATTGAACAACTCGGCGCGGAACTGGGTATTGATCTTTTCCGTGATCTTCGTCGACTTCAATACTCCGAAGTCCGTGTCAACGTAACCGGGCGCAGTCAGGGCGTCTCTTCCGAGGTTCCCGACGGTTCCCACCTGCTGCAGCTGGAAGCAGTTCGGATTAAACCACTGGTGTACGTTCTGATTGGCGTATACGTTGCAGCCGGCGATGTAGTTCGGCCGCTCCGAATCGAAATTGTTCTGCAGAAGCGCCCGATCGAAACCGTCGATAACGGTAAACGGAATGCCCGTATGCCAGGCCTGGACGCCAGTGAGTTGCCAGCCTTCCTTGAACCGGTTGCCGTGGAACGGCAGCAGGTACACGATATTAGCGGCGATGTTGTGCCGGATATCGAAGCTGCAGCTGCCGGTATCGATCTTTTCGTTGTACGGATCCTCGACGGCGGAGGATCCGTTGTTGCCGCCCAAACCGCCATAGGTATATGTGTCGTCGACGCAGTGAGACCACGTGTACGACAGTTGTGCCTGGAAGCTGTGCGAGAAGTTGTGCTTCAGCAGTGTCGTAAGCGCGTTGTAGCGCGAGTAGCT
>Ga0181521_10007713_pt1 | contig 11261 bp, 10 predicted proteins | sample PEATcosm2014_Bin_32_FD_119764 | JGI IMG/M metagenome (GOLD analysis project Ga0181521, IMG submission 119764) | Peatland microbial communities from MTU Mesocosm Facility, Houghton, MI, USA - PEATcosm2014_Bin02_60_metaG | ecosystem: Environmental > Terrestrial > Soil > Wetlands > Peat | place... | reverse complement strand
CTGTGGCACTCGGTGTTGTGCCCCGGCGGCTTCGTCACGACGTGGCTCACCCGCTGGCGCCGGTCCTCGGTGTTGGTCGCCGGGGACGTCTCGTACGTGGCCGTCCCGTCGGGGTCGTCCTCGGCGGGACGGTTTACAGGACGCCTCGAACGCGGCGCTCTTGCACGAGGATTATTTTAGCACTAAATTTCGGACATGAGCACGTACCGCACGACAGTCGACTCGCCCTGGCCCCCCGCGGATACATTCGCCTACATGGCCCGTTTCTCGAATGCCTCCAAGTGGGACCCGGGAGTCCTCGCCTCCGAGGAGTCCGAGCCCGGACCGCCGCGACGCGGGAGCACCTACCGGCTCGTGGTCGTGGCACTCGGGCGGCGCCTCCCGCTCGAATACCGCATCGAGGAGATCGACCCGCCGCGCCGGGTCGTGCTTCGGGCCGAGAGCGCGGCGATCCGTTCGACAGACGTGATCGAGGTGTCGCCGCTTGCAGAGGGTGGCTCCAAGGTGACCTACGAGGCGACGCTCAGGGCCAAGGGGGCCGCTCTCGTGTTGGCCCCGCTCCTCGGTGTGGCGCTGCGGCGCATCGGGGACCGGGCTGCGGCGGGGCTCAAGGCCGCCTTGGCGGCCTGAGAGCGTGCGCACGCCGCAGCCGCGAGCACGTCGGGTCCTCGCGGGGATCGTGGACGCCGCCGCGGAGACGACCGTCGTCGTCAGCTTCAGTCGTTTGGGCATCGCCTTGCGGCGGCGGCTGGAGGGATGGAACGATCCGCCGCCGATGCACGGCCAGGTCGCGGTCGTGACCGGCGGCACCTCGGGAATCGGACTGGCCGCGGCGACGGCCATGGCCGGGCTGGACGCCACGGTCCACATCGTGGGTCGCGACCCCGAACGCGCCGCCCGGGCGCGCACGGTGCTTGAGCGGGCCGGCTCCCAGCCGGTGGGAGTCGACATCGTCGACCTCTCCGACCCCGAGGCCGTCGCCGATCTCGGGCTACGCCTGATCGACCGTTACGACCGCGTCAACGCGTTGGTCCACAACGCCGGGTCCCTTTCCCGGGTCTACAAGGCGACGCCGGCCGGGATCGAGACGACCGTCGCGACGCAAGTCCTCGGCCCGTACGTGCTGACCGCGACGTTGGCCCCGCTCATGTGGCCCAGCTCGCCGGCGACCGTAGTGACAGTCAGTTCCGGTGGCATGTACACCCAAAGGTTCGACCTCGAGCACCTGGAGATGCCGGCGGACGGCTACGACGGGGTCCTCGCCTACGCCCGTTGCAAACGGGCGCAGGTCGTGCTGGCCGACGCCTGGGCGAGGCGCTTCGGCCCGGTTGGCGTGCTCAGCTACGCCATGCACCCCGGCTGGGCGGCCACTCCGGGCCTCAAGTCGGGCCTCCCCCGTTTCGAAGCGTTCTGGCGGCCGCTGCTGCGAACTCCCGCCGAGGGTGCGGACACCGCCGTGTGGCTCGCCGCGGGCGGACCGACCTTCGAGGCGGGCGCCCTCGGGGTGCCGGCGCCGGCCTCGGGGTTCTTCCACGACCGCAGGAGGCGCCGCGAGCACCGCTTCCCCGTCGACCGACCGACGCGGCCCGGCGACGCCAACGCGCTGCTGGCGTGGTGCGCGGCCCGTACCGGGATCGTGACGCCGCTGCCCGCCGACGCCGAATGACTCCCCGCGCCTCGGCTGACGCTTGCTATGGGCGACACTGCGGGCACAGGCCGAGGAGATCGAGCTGGTGCTCGGTCACCTCGTAACCCTGTTCTTCCGCCACCGCCCGGGCCGCCTCGCCAAGCGCCCTTTCCAGCTTCGGGGAGGGGTGCACGTCCTCCACCTTCCCGCAGGTCGCACAGACGAAGTGGTGATGGTGGCTGGAGAGCTCCTCGGCGAGCTCGAAGCGACCGTGGTCGTCTGCGCCCGCGACCCTGCGCACGACACCGACGTCGATGAGAGCGGTCATATTCCGATAGGCGCTGCTCTGGGCAAGCTCCGGTGCCGAGGCGACGATCTCGGGAATCGTGAGCGGCCTCCCAGCCGCCGCCAACGTCTCCACGAGCACCCTGCGCAGGTGCGTGTAACGCTGGTCCACACCGGCCAGCCGGAGGCTTGCGGCCTCGTGCACAGAGCGCGCGATCACCACTGCCCGAGACATTAGGTCGGCTCGACGCTCGTTCCCTTGGCCGTCGCGAGGGGCACTGGTCCCGTCGCCGGATGACCGTCTCCGTCCTGGCGCGCGGCACCGGAGCGCTGCCACGCGACCCAGCCGCGCCCGGCAACGAAGAAGACCGCGCCGAGCACGCCGACGAAGAACCCGACGGGCCAGTCCGTCTCGTACGAAGCCGCAATGGCTATCCAGACGATGGTCAGCGACAAGCCGATGGAAAGACCAAGGGCACCGAGTGGCCTGTCGGTGAAGGATCGGGCCGTACCCGGAGCTCCGATCATGAGGCTGAACATCAAGAGGGCCCCGACGACAGGCACCGACATCGTGGTGGCCAGTGCCACCACGATGAGAAAGCCCATCTCCATCCGCCGTGTCCCCACCCCACGGGCTTGTGCCACCTCCGGCATCACCGACGCCAGCAGCAGCGGGCGGTAGAGGGTCGCGACTGCGAGGAGACTCACGACGCCGAGCCCGGCGGTCGCGAGGACCTGATTGCTGGAGACCCCGAGCACTTCGCCGAACAGCAGCGCATAGATCGCTGACGCGTACTGGTCGCTCCAGCTGAGGAACAGTGCCCCGAGACCCAGCATGAAAACGAGCGCGAGCGCGGTCACGGCATCGTGGCGGCCGCGCTTGCCCAAAAAGCCGATGGAGAGCGCGCTTATGACGGCAAAGATCCCCAGTCCCGCCAGAGTGCTGGCACCGATGAGCGAAGCGCCGGCGGCTCCGGCGAAGCCGGCTTGAGGGACCGCGTGGGCCACGAAGGCTGATCCTCGCAGCACCGTGAAGAACCCCACGACGCCTGCGACCACGGCGACCATCGTGGCGACGATCCAGGCATTGGCCATGATGCCCGAGAACATCACCGTGCTCCGCGAGCCCGGATTCCCTCCGGCTGCCCGCCGGCCGCACCGCCCAGGCCCTTGCGGGCGGCCATGGCCTGGGCGCCGGCCCGTCTCGCCTGGCGATGGCTGGCGAAGTCGGACAGCAGGTAGACGACGAGGACAAGGGCCACCACGAAGAAGCTCACCGGCCAGCCCCGCCCCGTCGGGGGCCAGTAGTAGCTGTCGTAGGCGAGCAGAATGCCGATCCATGTCACCCCGAGCCCGATGACCGCCGCCCAGGCGATCGCCAAACCGGGCCGCTTGGTCAACCGCAACGCCGCCGCGGCAGGGCCGATCAACACCGCGGTGGAGAGGATCGCCCCGATGGTCACACAGGAAAGCGACACCGCCACGGCCATCGCAAGCAGGTAGAGGAGCCCCACCGTGCGTACCGGCACGCCCCGGGCGGAGGCGACGTCCTGGCTCACCGCGCTCAGGAGCAGCGGACGGTAGAGCAAGGCGACGATCGCGAGGGCGAGCACGCTCAGCACCGCGAAGACGGGGATCATCGACGCCCGTAGGACGAACATCGAACCGAACAGGATCGTGATCGTCGCACCGGTCGTGTTGTCCTGGGTCGTGCCCAGGTAGAGGAAAAGGGCCGCGATCCCAAGGCCCGCGCCGAGCACGATCCCGGTCGCCATGTCCCTTCCCCTCGGCCGGCGGCTCCCGAAAAGCTCCATGGCCCCGGCTCCGATGATGGCGAAGGTGATGAAGCCCCAAAGTGGGTTGGCCCCGACGAGGAAGGCGGCCGACCCACCCGTGGTGCCCAGGTCTCCCAGGGAATGGCCCGCAAATGACTGACCTCGGATGACCGTGAACACTCCCACCACGGCGGACACGAGGGCGACGGCGCCACCCACCACCACCGCCACCCGGACCGGTTCGCTCGTGAACAGTCCGGGTTCGAAGATGCCGTTCAGCACCGCGGTCATGGTCGTCACCCGAGCCCACGGGGCACAACGGTGTGCCCGCTCTCGCCCTCTGGGTGGTGGGCCTCGTCCTTGCCCGCGACCACCAGGATACGGCCGTGAACGTGCAGCACGTCGACGTGCTGGCCGTACAGGGCGCTCAGCACGTCCGCACGGACAACCTCCGCGGTCGACCCGCTTGCGGCGCGGCCGGCCGCGACGTAGACGACCCGGTCCATCACCGGCAGCAACGGGTTCATCTCGTGCGCCGAGATGAGGACCGCGATCTGCTGCTGCTTCGCGATCGTCGCCAGAAGGCCGACGACCTCCTGCTCGCTGCGGATGTCGAGGTTCGCGAGGGGCTCGTCCAACAACAGGAGCCTGGGCCTGGCTATCAACGCGTGCGCGATGAGGGTCCGCTGCAGCTCACCGCCCGAGAGCTTGCCGACGCGGGTGTCGGCAAAATCTCGGGCGTCAACGGCGTCGAGCATCTCGTCAACCAGGTGCCGGCGGCGGCGAGAAGGAAGGGGGATCCCGAACCTGTCGCCGTCGAGCCCGAGAGCCACCAGGTCCCGCGCGCGCAACGGCATGTCCGGATCGATACCGATGTTCTGCGGGACATAGCCGATGGACCGGTTACGACGCGGCCGCGGGTGGCCGCCGAAGAGCACCTTGCCGGAGGACGGCGTCTCCATGCCGAGGATCACCCTGAATATGGTCGTCTTGCCTGCACCGTTGGATCCGATGAGGCCGGTCAGCTCGCCGGCATGGAGACTGAACGCGACGTCGTGGAGGATCTCCCGACCCGACAGCCAGAGGGAAACACCGTCGAGGGAAAGAATCTCCTCTCGTGGCGCGCCGGGCCGGAGCACGTCTGTCACAGGTGCTCCGTCGAGACCTTGTTCGCGGCGGTCCTGTCGAGCGCCCGGACTTCGGCCAGCATCCAGGTCTGGTAGTCGTAGCCGGGCACGGGCATCGTCTCGTACACGCCCACGACCGGAATCCCGTTCTTTTTCGCAAGCTCCAGGAAAGACTGCGTGATCGAGTCGGTCACCTGCTCGTTGTACAGGAAGACCTTGATCTTGTGCCCAGTGAACAGGTCGTCTTCGGTGGTGATGTCCTGCGGTGCCGGGTCGACGCCGTTCATGATGTCGGCTTGCAACGCCCAGGGCGTCTCGTTGCGGGCCCCCACGGCCTCCAGCATGTAGTCCGCGACCGGTTCGGTGGTCGCCACCGGAGTGCCCGGATGGCTTGCCTTGAAACTCGCGATCGCCTGGAGCCAAGGGTTGAGGGAACGATCGAATCTCACCAGGTTGGCCCTGAAATACGAGGCGTGGGCCGGGTCGAGCGCGGACAGGTCGCGGCTTATCACCTCGGCTACGGCCGGCATCGTGCCCGGGTCGTACCAAAGGTGCGGGTTCGGCGTGCTGTCGGGAAGCCCGAGCGTCTTCTGGACGTCGATGATCCTCCGTTTGGGGTTCGGCGAGGCGGCCTCGATCGAGTTCATGAAAGTGTCGTAGCCGACGCCGTTTTGGACGACCAGCTGCGCGCTGGCTATGTCGTCGGCCACAGACGGGCTTGCCTCGAACGAGTGGGGGTCAGTGTTCGGATTGCTCAGGATCGCCATAACCTTCAAGTACCTGCCACCGACCTGGCTGATGACGTTCGCGTACTCGTTCTCCGCCCCCACGGCCGCGACGACTGCGAACTCGCTTCCGTGGGACACCTCGAATGACAAGGCGACCTCGTCTCGACCACCACGAACGGAATGATAATCACTCTTATTAGGAGGGGCAACCCCTGACTTCGACCCCTTTCCCGGAGGCGAGCGTGGGGCCGTGGCAAGCGCCGGGCGATGATGGTCGTGTGCCCCGGATCAACCGGGCCGGGGCGCGAACAGGCCCGTTCCGCCGGTCAGTCGAGCCTCGACGCCGCGCGTCGTGAGCTGATCGGCAGGCTTCCCGAACCCCGGCACCGCAATCCAAGCAAGGGCCATGAGCCGCTATAGTCGCCCGAGGCGCGATGAGGCCCGCTCCTCGAATCGTCGGAGACCCCTTCGACTGATGGCTTCTACCAGCTAGGACGGATGCTGGTAGGGCCGTACGTACCCCTGTCAGCCGAACAGGGAGTGCGGATGAACTCGTATTACGTCTTCGCCATCTGGATCGCGATGGCGCTGTTGGCCTCTGTCGTCAGCGTCAGGTTCGGGATCTCGGTCGCTCTCGTGGAGATCCTCGTCGGGGCTGTCCTCGGCAATATCCCGGGCCTCAAGGAGCACATCACTCAGACCGACGTGACGACGTTCCTCGCTGGTGCGGGGTCGTTGATGCTCACCTTCCTCGCGGGTGCCGAGATCGATCCGGTCTCGCTCCGAAAACATTGGAGGGCGAGCTTGGCCATCGGCGCCGTGTCCTTCCTCCTGCCCTTCCTCGGGACCTTCGGTTTCTGCAAACTCGTGCTCGGCTGGCCTCTCCACGGCGCGGAGATCGGCGGCGTGGCGCTGAGCACGACTTCAGTCGCGGTGGTGTACGCGGTCATGATCGAGACCGGTCTCAACCGCGAGGACCTCGGCAAGCTCATCCTCGCAGCCTGCTTCGTGACAGATCTCGGAACCGTTCTCTCCCTCGGCGGGCTGTTCGCCACCTACGGCTGGCTTCTTCTCGTGTTCGGGACGGTCACTGTCGTCACGCTCCTGGTGCTCCCGAGAGCAACGCGCTCTGTGATCCGTCGCTTCGGCCACCGCGTGAGCGAGCCCGAGGTGAAGTTCCTCCTCGTCGTGCTCTTCGGGCTCGGGGGCCTGGCGACCGCAGCCGGGAGCGAAGCGGTTCTGCCGGCCTATGTCGCCGGCCTTGTCGTCGCCGGTTCGTTCATGAACGACCGGGTGCTCATGGACCGGATCCGCTCCATCGCCTTTTCCTTGTTGACGCCCTTCTTCTTCTTGCACGCGGGGCTCTTGATCTCCGCCCCGGCACTCGTGTCGGGGGCAGGGGTGATCGCGTTACTTTTCGGCGTGAAGATGGTGACCAAGCTCCTCGGCGTTTGGCCGACAGCCACGGCCCTGCACGTCCCCGGACGCGAACGCGCCTACATGACGCTGCTCATGGCCACCGGCCTCACCTTCGGGTCCATCTCCGCGCTGTTCGGGTTCACGCACCACCTCATCGACAAGACCCAGTACACCGAGCTCGTGACGGTGGTGCTCCTGTCCGCGCTCCTGCCGACCCTGGCCGCCCAGCAGCTCTTCCGGCCCGAACTGCCGACCGAGCGGGACGAGCTGGAGGCGCTCGGAGAAGAGGACCTGTCACTGCCTTTGCCCCGGTGAGAAACGGGGCACAACGGCCGTGGCGGAGGTCGGCGGGCCGTGCCCGCTCGGCAGGGTCGCCCGCAACATGTTTGACATCTCGATATGGGACCTTTGGCTCTATGGCGCCGCCGGTGCCCGGACATAGCGTGAGTTGAGGTCCTGGGCGTGCCGGGTGCTCGCGGACGCTCCCTCACCGGCGTCCCTAAGACGCCCGGTACGCCGGGATCTTTCCGACCGGTTTCGGATTGGACGACTCGCGACGCAGTTCGTGAATCGTCGTCAGGAGCCCATCGCGTTTCGCCGCCGGCGCCGCCTTTGGTGCAGGCCGAGCGCGGGCGGCCGGATCCCGGCGAGCCGGTGCTCGTGGGTGAAGCCCTGGGCCCTGCCGAGGAGCCCGACCGTGGTGTTGACCAAGGAAACATGTGAGAACGCCTGGGGGAAGTTGCCGACAAGACGTCGCGCAACGGGGTCGTACTCCTCGGCCAAGAGGCCGAGATCGTTGCGCAGGGACAACAGCCGTTCGAGCAGCTCGACGGCCTCGTCGTGGCGGCCGATGAGGTTGAGGTCGTCGGCCAACCAGAACGAGCAGGCCAGAAACGCCCCCTCGCGGCCGGTGAGCCCGTCGACATGACCGGACTTCTGCGAGTCGTACCTCGCCACAAGACCGCCCACCATGAGCTCACGCTCGATGGCCTCGACCGTCCCGACCACCCGCGGGTCCCGCGGCGGCAGGAACCCCACGATCGGGATCATGAGCGCACTGGCGTCGAGCTCCCTCGAGCCGTAGGACTGCGTGAAGGTGTTGCGGGCGGCGTCGTAGCCCTTCTCGCACACCTCCCTGTGGATCTCCGCACGCAACGACTTCCACTTGGCGAGCGGCCCTTCGAGCCCGAAATCCTCGACGTCGTGGATCGCCCGGTCGACCGCCACCCATGCCTCCACCTTGGAGTGCGTGAAGTGGCGGCGGGGCCCGCGCACCTCCCAGATGCCGTCGTCCGGCTGGGCCCAACCGGTCTCGATGAAGTCCATGAGCGCGAGCTCGAGGTCCCAGGCCGGGCCGGCAGGTTCCAGGCCCGTGCGGCGAGCCTCGTGCAGCGCGCCGAGGACTTCTCCGTAGACGTCGAGCTGGTATTGGCCCGAGGCCGCGTTGCCGATGCGCACGGGCCTCGAGCCCTCGTAGCCGGGCAACCATTCGAGGACGTCCTCCTTCAAGTTCCTCTCACCGGCGACTCCGTACATGATCTGGAGCTTCGATGGGTCGCCGGCCGCGGCACGCAACAGCCAGTCGCGCCAGGCTGCGGCCTCGTCGCGGTAGCCCGCCGCCATGAGCGCGGACAAGGTGAGCGTCGCATCGCGCAGCCAGCAGTAGCGGTAGTCCCAGTTTCGCTCCCCACCCAGCGTTTCCGGCAAGGAGGTGGTGGGCGCGGCAAGGATGCCGCCGGTCGGCTCGTAGGTGAGCGCCTTCAAGGTGATGAGCGATCGGACCACTGCCTCGCGCCAACGATGAGGCTCGAAATTGGCAAGGTCCGCCCACTCCTGCCACCGGCGCTCGGTCTCCTCGATCACGTACTGGGCGGCGACGGGACGCTCCACTTCGCCGTGGGACGAGAAATGGGTGAGCACGAAAGGAACATGCTGGCCCTCGCGGAGGCGGAACTCGGAGACGGTGCGCATGTTCTCGCCCCGAGTGTCCGCTGTCGTCCACAGCGCCAAGCCGTCCGGCCCGGCCACCGCCACGAGCTGGCCGTCGTAACGGCGCACCCACGGCACGACAGACCCGTATTCGAAACGGATCTCCAGATCCATGCGCATTTCGACCGCGCCCCGCGAGCACTCGACCAACCGCACGACGGTCGGGCTTTGCTCCCGCAGCGGCATGCAGTCGGTGATGCGAACGCTCCCCTCCGCCAGGTCGAACTCGCTCTCGAGCACGAGGGTGTCCGCGACGTACCGGCGACGCGTCGCCAGCAGGGGCTCCCCCTGGCCGGGAGGCGGGCTCGCGGCCGGAGCGATCCGCCAGAACCCGTGTCCGACGCCTCCTAGAAGGCGGGCGAAGCACGCCGCCGAGTCGAAACGCGGCAAGCAGAGCCAGTCGATCGACCCGTCCCGGCCTACGAGAGCGGCCGTGTGGGTGTCGCCGATCAGGCCGTAGTCCTCGATGGGGAGCGTCACCGGGCTATCTTTCCCTGCCCGGCGCCCCGTTGTGCGGACGCTCCCGACTGGCGGAGCTCGACGCTCATCGCGCGATACAGCCGCCGGTGCCCACGATTGTCGAGCTCGGCAGCAACTCCGCCTTCTTGACGCGCTGGAGGACCCCTGGGGACGCGAGCGCGTAGCCGACGTCGTCACCGGTGGGCGACCTCGAGAAGACGACTCCGATGACCACGCCGTCCGGCTCGACCAGAGGGCCGCCGGAGTTCCCGGGCCGCACCAGGGCCTGGATCACGTACACCTCGCGGACCGTTGGGTTCTCGCCATAGATGTCGAGTCCGGTGGCGAGGATCTCCGAGCGCACGCCCGCAGGGTCGGCCGCGAGGGGACCGCCCTCCGGATACCCGAGCACGACCGCCTTGGTGGCCCGGCCCACCGTCTCGGGGTCGAGGGAAAGGGGCGGTTCCGAAAGACCCCGCACGCGCAGGATCGCCAGGTCGAACTCCGGGTCGAAGAGCTCGGCCACGGCAACGTGGAAACCGACCGCGTCCTCGACCCTGATCGACTGCGTACCGGCTACAACGTGCGCGTTCGTGACGACCAGGCCTCGCGCCACCACGAAGCCCGAACCCTCCTGGACTTCGCCGCAGCCGACCGCGACGACCTTCACCGTGGAAGGAGCCGCCCTGCGGGTGCCGGCGCGCACTTCGACCGCAGACGGATAAGGGACGGGCCCGGCGAGCTGGATGAAACCATCGGCCACGAGCTGCAGGCCTTCGTCGCTCAAGAAGCGCTCCACCGGCGCGAGCGCCGTCGGGATGGGTGGCATTACCCCTGTGACGACGCGGACGATTCGGGAACCGTCTATCTGGTTGGCAACCAGGGGGAACTGACTGTTCACCAGAATCGAGGCCAGCAGCCAGACCACGACGAGAGCGCCACCCGCGGCCGTGATCGCGCCGCCCACCGCGTCGACGCCGCCAAAGCGCGCCCGGCGCAGGCGGTTCCACAGCCCCGCGCCCAGCTGGCGCCCGGCGGCGGCCAGCACCGCCGCGGGCACGAGAAGAAGAACGAGGGCGGTGACGGTCTTCGCATGCTGCCCGCGCACGTGCGGGCAAACGACGAGGACCAGGACGACACCCAGGGCAAGACCACCGAGAACCCCGCCGTAGGACAGGATCTGGACGGCTGCTCCCCGCCGGAATCCACGGAACGCCGCCGCCAGGATGACGACGACGACGATCAGATCGAGAACGTCCATGTCACGGTCGGGTCATGTCCCGTTCGAGCTCACGGGGACTTCGCGGAGGAGCCGTGGGGGTCGTGGCGAGACCGGCGACCGTCCTCGTCGCGGTCTCGAGACACCGGTCGGTCCATAGGCTTGGGGCGAGTGTAGGCGCGTGGCCACGAGGGTCGAACGCGGCCGTGTGGCCAATTGCGCCTTTCTCGGCCGCGTTCTCGGGCTGCAAGCGACCGCTCGGACCCTCGAGGGGCTCCGCGTCCGGAACCGGTTGCGCGCCGGGCGTCCAGGTGTTCCAAACTAGAGACATGGTCCGATCATCCGACCGACGCCTCGCGGTCGCGCGGCATCCCGCCTGGGGCCGCTCGCGCACCTCCGGTCTCCCCCGATGGCTCGTCCGGATTCTCGGCGCCCGCCGCCGGCCCCACGGTCTGAGCGAAGGGCCGACGCAAGAACACCACCACCGCGACATTCGCGGAGGGGGGGCGCGGGCGGCCGTGTTCGGCATCAGCGACGGGCTCGTGACGAACATCTCTTTGATCCTGGGGCTCTCGGGTGCGAGCCCGCCTGCCGGCGTCGTCAGGCTCGCCGGTCTGGCCGGGCTCTTGGGGG
>Ga0181521_10007710_pt1 | contig 11264 bp, 10 predicted proteins | sample PEATcosm2014_Bin_32_FD_119764 | JGI IMG/M metagenome (GOLD analysis project Ga0181521, IMG submission 119764) | Peatland microbial communities from MTU Mesocosm Facility, Houghton, MI, USA - PEATcosm2014_Bin02_60_metaG | ecosystem: Environmental > Terrestrial > Soil > Wetlands > Peat | place... | reverse complement strand
CTGGCGCACCGCTTCCAGCGCCTGTGTGAAGAAGCGGTCCCGCGCTTTATCGTCGTCGAACCGGTGGCCTGACTCTTGTATCTGCATGGTCAGCAGGTGCGAGCCGGCGAACCCTGGATCGATTCGCTCTTGTTCGATAGGTGACCGCGGCCTCGCAAACCTCAGGAGGCTTTTTCAGGTCGTTATTGCCGGTCGTGAAACCCGATAGAGCTGCCAGGCAAATGCTCCCAAACCCAGGCAAACCACAACGAAGCGGACTAGCCCGCCAAGATACGGGATGAACCCGACGATGGTGAGGATCAGCAGGCCCACCAGTAATCCCAGCAGCCAATCGCTCTTAGTCGCCCCAGCCGGCTTCAGAAGCATCTGCCCCAGGAATGCTCCAACCCAAAGCTTTGCCAGGTAGATCGCAAACAGATACGTCGCGAGCAACATTAGCGAGACCGGAAGGCCAACCAGCGTGATGGCGGTCACGATGATGGCCACAGGTACGCCCGCCAGAACCGCAAACCCAAGCCCGACGCTGCGCCAGCCTGAGCCCACCGCGTGCGTGCTGCCCTGGAAGAAGCCGGGGAACAGAACCAGGCCTAACCATCCCACCAGCATGGCGGAAGCGAGCCAGACAGCTTGGAAGAAGTAGAATTTGGGACGCGCGAAATGGCTCTCCCTTGCGCGCACTTGAATGTCACGTGCGCCCGTAATCGTCGCGCCGTCGGCGATGTGTACGTTTTTCAGCTCGCCCACGCGAGCGGTCAGGCCGCCGCCGACTCGGGCGGTGTTAGTCAGGGTAAGGCTATCTCCGGTCATGGTCAGTTCGCGGCCGATGCTGCCGCCCACATCGGCATTGCCCACGGCCATGGTCACGCTGCGATGCACCTCGCCCTCTAAGCTGGCATCGCCGGCGGCAACCACCACACCGCCGCCCACGCGACCCCGGTCATTCACATGTAAAGATCCCATCAATCCGTAGAGGTTGCAGCTCAATTGCCCGTCCAAGTCGAGCGAGTTCGAAAAGTCGTAGATGTTGCCTTCCACAGTTCCGCTTACCTCAGTTCTCTTGGCGAAGGTCACTAAATCTCCCTTGACCGTGCCACGCACTTCCACCGACTGACCAAAAGCCAGCAAGTCCCCATTGACCACGCCTTCCACACGCACAGTGTTGCCGGTGGCCAAAAGGGTATCGTCGATAGTCTCATTCGCCCCTACTAGAGTGACGAATTCACTGTGACGCCGCTCCAGAGCAAAGCCCGGCAACGACAATGCGAGCAGCATGATCAGCAGTCGCAAGCCAGGCTGGCGCAGCCGCCATCGGCGCCCCAGCAGCAGTGCGCTGCCGCCCAACAGCAACAGCAAAAGGATCTTCCCGACGAAAGCCGCATAATCAGACAGCATGGCAGTACCTCCGTGTGCAAAGTAGTAAGAAAGGTTGAAGATCAGGTTCGTGCGGCCGCTTACGCTGAAGGGATTTAACCACTGCAGCGCTTGCGGAATGCTCAACTCATTGATCCAAGGGACAACGACCAAACCTAGCGCCAACACCGCGGCCACCACCGCTATTTCACCTCGTGCCCAGGACCACGGCAGACGGGAGAAGCCCGCCGGGCTGGCTGCTTCTTCCGGAAGCTCTTGCAGGCTTTCGCTGAGAACACGGTTCTCCGCGCGTAATGCGTCCAACAGTTGCCGGCAGCGCCGGCACGTGGTCAGGTGATCGCGCAGGCGCCGTGCCTCCTCCGCCGGCAGTTCACCGTCCACGAAGATAGCGACGATCTGCTCCGAATAACATTCCATATTCACTTGCTCCTGTGGCCCAGTTTCCGGCGCAGCTCCTGCTTGGCGCGAAACAGCAACGCCGCCACGTAGTTCCTCTGCAGGCCCAACTGCTGCGCGATTTCGTCATAGCTCAATTCGCCGTAATAGCGCAGGACCAGCGGCACGCGATAGTTCTCCGGCAGACGTGCAATGGCATCCCGCACCTGCGCCCTCTCTTCCGTGCTGAGGACTGCACCCAGCGGCGACGGCTCCGGGCTGGCTGCCTCCATGACAGCGACTCCTTCTTCAACTTCCACAATCAGCTGCCGTCCACGCTTCCGCAAAGCGTCAATGCATTGGTTGCCGGCCACCCGCAGCAGCCACCTGAGGAACGGTATTGACCCGTCGTAGCTCGCGATTGAGCGCTGCAGCTTGAGGAAGACTTCGCCGGTGGCATCTTCTGCGCTCTCCCGTGAGTCCAGCATGTAACGGCACAAGCCGAATACCCGTCGGGCATAAACGCGATAGATCTCCCCCAGCGCCTCGGTATCTTGGCCTTGTGCGCGCTCGATTACGCTCTCCAGATCCGGCCCCTCGGTTTGCGTGGCTTGGTCCTCGCGGGACTGCGATCCTTTCGCATTGTTTCTCTTGGCGTCCATAAAGCAGTACGCTGCAGATCGAACAAAGTTACACAGATTTTAGGGATGAGGGAATGCAGCGAACTTAGCGGGGAGGATGGCCACCCGGCGCGCTGGTGCCGACCGGAGACTGTTCTGCCGCTACGCTATCCGTCGTGCGGTCCGCCGAGGAGATTTGATTTGTATCGTTTCCCTCAGGCGGTTCTGGGATGATCAATCAAAATTCGAGTTAGCCATGCGGCTCTCTAGCGCTCTTAACTCTCCTCCTCCGGATCAATACAGAAACCTACGCCGAACGCTCAGCAGTCTCGACTTGGACTGGAAAATCCGTGGCCGGGATGTCGAAAAGCAGTGTCTTAAGCGCGCCCGCGACCTAGTGATCAGTACCCTCAACTCGCAGCTCAAGTTCATGCAGCCCCGGACTGTGTGGACGCCAAAAGCGGCGAACGGGGCCACCCTCACGGGAGTGTGGGGCTGCTATTCGCTCCTGGAGGCCATGTACCTGATGCTCTTCCTAGACATCGCCGGTGGCGGGGCGAAAATCGTGCAATGTGAGAAATGCGGGGCGCTTTTCTATACCGAACGAGAGAGAGGCAAGTACTGCTCTGCTAAATGTGAAAATCGCGCGCGTGCGCTCCGCGCCTACCACAAGAAGAAAGGTGGCTCATAATGGCTGTTTACAGACCAACGAAGGACTCCAAGGTTTGGTGGTACGACTTCATCTTCGAGGGGCAGCGCGTGCGAGAGAGCGCTAAGACTCGCTCCAAGACCGTCGCCAAGGATGCCGAGCGTATCCGCCGCCGCGAACTGGAAGAGAGCTACAACGGCATCAAGCGCCGCGACCGCGCCAAGCTCTTTTCGGTTGCCTCGGACGAGTGGCTCGTGCTCAAGAGCCTCACCCTCGCCGCCTCTTCGCAGCGTATCGAGCGCGACAATCTCAAGCATCTCCGTCCGCATTTCGAGAAGCGCCTGGTTACCGACATTCAGGCGAAGGACGTGAGCCGTTACCAACAGGCCCGCCTGGCGGAGAAAGCCGCGCCGAAGACAATTAACCTGGAAGTGGGGACACTTAGAGCAATCCTCCGACGCCATCGTGTATGGGCTGAGATACAGCAAGACGTTCGGATGCTTGCCGTCCAGGATGACGTTGGACACGCCCTTACCTTAGAGGAAGAAGCTGCCCTGCTTACTGCCTGCCTCAAGAGCCGTTGCCGCTGTCTTTACCTTGCCGTTATGTTGGCCCTGAATACTGGAATGCGTTACAGCGAAATCCGATTGCTGCGCTGGAGACAACTGGATTTTGTAGCCAAGATTTTGACGGTAGGAAAGTCGAAGTCGCCAACCGGAACCGGACGGGCAATCCCGTTGAATAGTCGGATCCTCAGCGTGCTGGACATGTGGGCAGCACAATTCCCCGGCCGAGAACCGAGGCACTTTGTTTTTCCCAGTGAGAGGTACGGCGCCGCGGGCGAGGAAGATAGCTTTGGCTTCACCGCTGGCGCGGTCACCTATGATACGGATCCGACGCGGCCCATCGGGGACTGGAAAGAAGCGTGGGAGAAGGCCAAGAAACGAGCGGGCGCGATTCTGAAGGGCAAAACGGAGGAGGAAGAGTCTGAACCCCTGCAATGCCGATTCCACGATCTCAGGCACACCGCTGTGACTCGCCTGCTGGAGGCCGGAATTCCGTATCCGGTAGTGGCGAGCATTATGGGATGGTCAGCAGCCACTGCAATCCGCATGTCGAAGCGTTACGGACATATAGGCAGTAAGGCGCTCCGCGATGCCGCCGACGTGCTGGGCGGAGTGAAAATTCCCTTGGAGTCCCTCAAAAAGTCCCCAAAGTCACGTGAGGTGCAAAATGTCGCTTTGCAGTAAGTCCAAGAAAAGAATGGCTCCTCAGGTAGGACTCGAACCTACAACCCTCCGGTTAACAGCCGGATGCTCTGCCATTGAGCTACTGAGGAGTGTCGGTGCACTTGTAGCACGTCCGATTGTGAATGTATTGTAGCGGCAGAGACGCAGCGCGTCAAAACCGGCAGTGGCCAATTTCGCGACATATAATTACCCGAGTGCCTCGAGGTCGGTACTGAAAAAACTGTGCCGCTGCCTCAAAGCCGAGTAATTTGGGGGCGCTCGACACAGCTGCTACGATTCTGCTGGCGAGCCTTGACTGCGTTACTCTCGCCGCATCGATCACCCATGAACCTTCACCGCATTTCCTGCTTTTCACTCGGTGTGTTCAGCGCTGCTGTTTTGGTAGCTTCAATCGCCATGGCTCAGAACCACACATCCGGTACTTCATTCGCAATGGACATCCCCAAGCCGCCCGCAACCAAGCAGCAGCCCGTCACCGACGACTACTTCGGCCAGAAGGTCGTCGATCCCTATCGCTGGCTCGAAGACCGCAACAGTCCCGAGACGGAGCAATGGGTCGCCGAGCAGTTGGCCTACACGCGCAGCGTCCTCGACAAGCTGCCAGGACGCGACCAATTGCATCAGCGCCTGGAGCGATTGCTCCAGATCGGCAATCTCGGCGATACCCAGGTGGGCGGCGAGTACTACTTCCATACTCGCCGCGAGGGCACGCAGAACCAGCCAGTGCTGTATGTTCGCAAAGGGGTTGACGGACACGACGACGTACTGGTCGATGTGAACCTGCTCTCCAAGGACGGCACGGTCGCACTCGACTGGTGGTACCCGTCGCACGATGGAAAGTACGTCACCTACGGCACCTCCGAAGGCGGCTCGGAAATGAGCACGCTGCACGTGATGGAGACGGCAACTCGCAAGCTGCTGCCCGACACGATTGCGCGCACGCGCGCCGCCAGCCTGGCATGGAAGCCCGACGACAGCGGCTTCTACTACACGCGATATCCCAAGCCGGGCGATGTTGCCGCCGGAGAAGAGATGTACAACCGGCACGTCTTCTATCATCTGCTGGGCAGCGATCCGGCGAAAGACCCGCTCATTTTCGGCGAGGGCCGCGATGCGCAGGACTGGCCCAACGTCTCGTTGTCGAATGACGGCCGCTGGCTCAGCCTCATGGTCGAGCAGGGCTGGTCAAAGAATGAAGTTTATTTGAAAGATGTGCAGACTGACTCGGCGCCGCTGCGCATCACCAGCGGCAAGGAATTTCTTTACTTCGCGCAGCCATACAACGGCGATCTCTATATCCTGACCAACGAAGGTGCTCCGCGCTACCACGTCCTTAAGACGCCCGTAACCACGCCCACGCACGAGCACTGGCGAGAGATCATTCCGCAGTCTGATGCGGTCCTCACTTCGCTGGACATCATCGGCGGGCAACTCTTCGCGCGCTACGAACTCAACGCCCACTCGCTGCTCAAGCGCTTCGCCACCGACGGCAAGCTGCTGGGTGAGATCGCACTGCCAACGCTTGGCACCGTCACCAGCATCGGCGGTGAGTACGACAGCACCAGCGCGTTCTACCTGTTCTCGTCGTTTACCATGCCTACCACCATCTATCGCTTCGACATTCCCAACGCCAGGAACAGCGTGTGGGATTCGGTCGAGACCCCCATCGATACGAATCAATACGAGACGAAGCAGGTCTGGTACACGGCGAAAGACGGCACCCGCATTCCGATGTTTCTGGTCATGCGTAAAGGACTGAAGATCACGGGACATAATTTCGTGCTGCTCACCGGCTATGGCGGCTTCAATGTCAGCCTCACGCCCGAGTTCTACAAGAATCTTTTCCCATGGCTCGATCACGATGGCATTTTCGCCGTCGCGAACCTGCGCGGCGGCAGCGAATTTGGTGAGGACTGGCATCGCGCGGGCATGCTCGAGAAAAAACAAAATGTCTTCGACGACTTCATCGCCGCCGCCGAGTATCTCGAGAGAGAGGGTTACACCGATCGCGAGCATCTCGCCATTCGCGGCGGCAGCAACGGCGGCCTGCTGATGGGTGTGGCACTGACCCAGCGGCCCGATCTGTTTCGTGCTGTCGTCTGCCAGGTGCCGCTGCTCGACATGCTGCGCTACCAGAACTTCCAGATCGCCAAGCTGTGGATCCCCGAGTACGGCTCGTCGGAAGATGCGAAGCAGTTCCAGTGGCTCTACGCCTACTCGCCGTATCATCATGTGAAAAAGGGAACGGCCTATCCCGCGGTGCTGTTCATGACCGCCGATACAGATACGAGGGTCGATCCCATGCACGCCAAGAAGATGACCGCGGAGTTGCAAGCTGACAATGCCGGTCCTAACCCGATTCTGCTACGCATCGAAACCAAGGCTGGACACGGGGCAGGGAAGCCGATTTCCAAACTCGTCGAGGAGTGGACGGATATCTACTCGTTCTTGTTTTGGCAGGTGGGAATGAATTGAAGCAGCAACTAGCAATTAGCAATTAGCAAAACATCCTCTTCCACTAGAGCCTTGTCTTCCTCGCGGCTTCCGGCAAGCGCGAAGGAGTTGGTCTGCGTCGCCTTGCCGTTTTCAACCGCGGTGATCACGTAGGAGCAGCCGATCCAGTGGGCCTCCTCGAAATCGATTTGCGAGCAATGCGCGGGATGATCGGGATGGGAATGGTAGAAGCCGACAATGTCGAGGCCGCCCTGATGGGCTTCGCGTTGGACCCGTATGAGTTCGCGCGGGTCGATGTGGTAGCGATTCTTCGGCGAGTCAGTACCCGTGTTGTTGCAGCGGATTGTGGACCGCACGGTGCGAACATCGCCTTCCGCCGTGCCCAGAAGGATTCCGCAACACTCGTTAGGGTAGGTCTCTTCACCGTGGCGGCGGATTTTGTCAAAGTCAAAAGTCGAAAATTTGAGCATCGACGTCGCGCACTGCCGTTATTGTCCGCTCGCAGCCAATGCACACTTTGGAGCGGAGGGCGGCTTCTTCTCGGACCTGTTCTGCTCGAAGCACCACTTCACTTGATCATCGGAGAACTTGTTCACCACGCTGACCGGCACATCGGACCGTAGCACTTGTCTGAACTGGAAATCGATGCTGCCGTCAGGCGCTACTGTGGCCAACAAGTAGCCATACACATAGGTCTTGTCGAGAGGAGAGTCCGGGCGCTCCGGCGGCAAACCGTAGCGCACTGCGCCCGCGCTCCCCACAATCCAGCCTGGCAGCACGCCGCCCTGATGGCAGGCGTTGTTGTAAACGTCGTGCAACAGGAAGTGCGAATGGCTGGCCACGACGTAGACGTTCTTATGGTTGTCTTCCCGAAACTTAATCAACTGCTTATAGACATCGCGTCCGCTGGCTTCCTGCTGCGGGGTGTCGTTCATGCTGTGCCCTGCCGCCCAACTATCGGGCAGAGCCTCGTGCATACCGACAACTAGGGTACGGACAGAATTGTTTTTTGCGTCGTTCCTCAGCAACCTCTTGAACCATGCAACCTGCGCCGCGTCGAACATATCGGGGGATGCATTGTCCATGGTAATGAAGTCAATCCCACGATGAATCCAGTGATAGTACGTGGTCAGCAAGTGATTGTTGGAGTCGTCCGCAAGGCGCTGATGCTGCAAAACCGGCTGATCGAGCCAATCAGCGAACTGCGCGACATATTGCTGACGCGTCATAGGCGAAACCAACTCGTGATTGCCGATTGCCAGGAATACCGGCAAATCGCCAAAGGGCGCAAGCTGCTGCTGGATAAAGTCGGGCCAGGCATCGTCGAAATACTGCGAGATGGTGGCTTGGGGATGGGTGCGACGGTAATCCTCATCGAAATTGTAGATGGCTCGATAGTCGCCCAGGTGCCAGTAGAATGCGGCGCCGTCGGCGCGAACGCCGGCGGCAATAGCGGGCATCACGATGTCGCCGCAGTTGCGGGAATCGCCCGAGACAGCAAACTTCCAGGTTCCGCTTGAGGATTGCGGATTCTGTGCAGGCAGTGTACCGCTGAGGCCAATGCTCAGGGCGATTACTAGAATTATTGTGCGGTGTAATTCAACTGCCGCGCGGCCATTCATGATATGTATTCCCCAAGCGCATGATGATACCGGACGCTGCCCGAGTCAGCAATTCAGCCCCAGCCCGGGGTGAACAACAGCAGCTTATTGCCATTTCCCCTGTAAATCGATAAGCTGCTGCCGTCTTCCAGGATTGCCGGTTTGGGAGGAAATAATGCAGTTGAGTGCTCGCGGTCTTGTCTGGTGCGTGTTTATTCTCAGTTTGCTCGCCGGGATCACCGGTGCTGCTTCCGCAAAACAGGATGCGGGGAAAGGTGACGAGGCACGACTGAAGGGCGCTTATCGCTTCGAGCGCGGTGGCTGGGTTTATGTGCACCTGGAAGGCGCGCCTGCCGACCTTGGCTACCAGCACGGATATCTGCTGGCGCCGGAGATCGAAGACGGCTTCAGAGTGGTGCAGTTCAAGAGCGTTCATCAGACCCAGCGCGATTGGGCGTTCTATCGTGCGACGGCACAGAACATCCTGTGGCCGCATATCGACGAGGAGTATCAGCAGGAGCTGCAAGGGATCGCCGACGGGCTCAAGGCGCGCGGCTCAACTCTGGATTTGTGGGACGTGGTGGCGCTCAACGCGATGGAGGAAATCCCCGACTATTACGTGCCGTGGCTTAATCGCCAGGAAAAACGCGCCAGCGCTCCCGACCTGAAAGCGCCGGGCAATTGCAGTGCTTTCGTCGCCACCGGCTCCTGGACCAAGGACCATAAACCCGTCATCGCCCACAGCAACTGGACCGACATCCCCACCGGCAAGCGCTGGACCATCATCTTCGACATTGTCCCGACGCGCGGCTATCACATGCTGACCGACGGCTTCCCGGGAATCATCGTCAGCGATGATGACTTCGGTATCAACTCAGCCGGGCTGATGGTCACGGAGACGACCATCACCGGCTTTACCCTGTTCGATCCCAATGGCAAGCCGGAGTTCGTGCGCGCCCGCAAAGCGCTGCAATACGGCAGCTCAATCGGTAAATATGTTCAGATCATGCTCGACGGCAACAATGGCGGTTACGCCAACGATTGGCTGCTGGCCGACAACAAGACGGGCGAGATCGCGCGCTTCGAGATCGGTCTGAAGCTGCATCGCGTCTGGCGAACCAAAGATGGCTACTTCGAGGGCTCAAACTTCCCCAGTGATCCGCAACTGACCAAGCTGGAGACCAACTTCGATCCCGGCAACATGACCAATTCGGCCAATGCGCGGCGCGTGCGCTGGAAGCAGGTGCTACAAGCGAACAAGGGGCAGATCGATGTCGCGCTCGGCGAAAAATTTCTTGCCGACCATTGGGATACGTACGAAGGCAAGGAAGATCGCGACACCCGGAGCTTGTGCGGCCACGAAGAGAACTCCCCGACAGGAGAGCCGGCGTGGAGCGACCCGCCTTACAATCCCGGCGGCGCGGTTACGGCGCAGGCCGCGGACAGCACCATGGCGAAGAACATGACGCTACAGGCGCGCGCCGGGCATCCCTGCGGCGAGGATTTCATTGCCGACATATTTCTGAAGGAGCATCCGGAGTTCGACTGGCAGCGGCCGATCCTCAAGGATATGAAGGGCAACCCCTGGACTGAGTTCAAGGCCAGCGATAAGCAGTAGTTACGGGCTTCGGATCCCCACGAAAAATATTCCTGCAACTTGCGTGTTACAACAATCATCTCCTCTAGCAGCCGTGCTGAATGGCCGCCGTGGGCGGTCTGGAGGAGGACATCTTGCGGAAGCTGCTTTCCACCCCGAATGATTTCACACTCACGCTGGTGCGCCTGGTTCTGGGCATCGTGTTCTTCGCTCATGGCGCGCAAAAGATGCTGGGCTGGTTTGGAGGCCACGGCTTCCACGGCACCATGGGCTTCTTCACCCAGCATATGGGCATTCCCGCTCCCTTCGCATTTCTTGCCATTTGTGCCGAATTCTTCGGCGGGTTGGGCCTGATCGTTGGTCTGCTCAGCCGTATCGCGGCGTTTGGCATCATGGTCAACATGCTGGTGGCTATTGCCACGGTGCACCACGTCAACGGGTTCTTCATGAACTGGACCGGGCAACAGAAAGGCGAGGGCTTCGAATATCACCTGCTGGCGATTGCGATGTGTCTGTTGATCATGATTAGAGGCGCGGGAGCGCTGTCGGTGGATCGTGCGCTCAGCGCTTCGGGCCAATGAACAAAGCCTCCGCCGCGGCGGAGGCCTGGAGACCTTCGAAAGAGAGAGCTACTGTTTTGCGGCTTCGGTTTTTGCGGCTTCGGTCTTCGCGGCGTCGCTCTTGGCGTACTTGCGGCGGAAGCGTTCCACGCGACCGGCGGTGTCAACCAGCTTCTGCTTGCCGGTGAAGAACGGATGGCAGGCGGAGCAAATTTCCACGTTGATATCGCCCTTATGGGTCGAACGGGTCAAAAAGGTATTGCCGCAGGCGCAATGGACGCGCACTTCTTCGTAAGCGGGATGGATCGCTGCCTTCATGGAACTCCTAAGCTATTGACTGCAAACAATTTTACCGGATAGCCCAGCATTGCGGCAACCCGGCCTCGGTGAAACCTGTCCCTTTGACGAGGTGAAGTGTGCGAAAGATTCATCGCAATGCGCGACTTCCACAACGTCGCATCTGGGATGGCGGGCTTGCGCTGGCGACGCACTGCGATTCACGGTTGGCCTATTTCTTGTTAACCGCCTTCCTTAGCTCAATGCCGGGCGTAAATTTCGCCACTCGGCGTGCGGGAATCCTGATGACGCCTCCCGTCTGCGGATTGCGTCCGTTGCGTGCCTTGCGCTGCGAAAGCGCAAAGCTTCCGAAGCCAACCAGGGTCACGCGTCCACCCTTTTTCAAGACACTGGTGACCGAATCGATGATGGTGTCGATTGCCCCTCCAGCCGCGGTCTTGCTGATGCCATGGGCGGCTGCAATTTTCTCAACCAGGTCCGCCTTGTTCAT
>Ga0181521_10007709_pt1 | contig 11264 bp, 8 predicted proteins | sample PEATcosm2014_Bin_32_FD_119764 | JGI IMG/M metagenome (GOLD analysis project Ga0181521, IMG submission 119764) | Peatland microbial communities from MTU Mesocosm Facility, Houghton, MI, USA - PEATcosm2014_Bin02_60_metaG | ecosystem: Environmental > Terrestrial > Soil > Wetlands > Peat | place... | reverse complement strand
TTCCCGACATGAATGCCGCGCGCGAAATCCAGATACTCAGGTCGAAACCCGACGGCCACCCCCAGCCCAGGGAGGACCACAGCCGGATTGCCATGCCGGCTGACGCCACTGATCTTTTGAGCCATTTGCGACCATCTTAAACCAGGAGGGCCGCCGCGGTGAGCCGGACCGCGATCAGATTCCGGGAGGCCAGGCGCGTTTGCGGCCAGTAGTGTGGGCAGTTTGAATGGCGGGCAGAAAATGATTTGAACTGGCGTTCCAGATGGGGACACGGCCAAATCAATGTCTTTTTCGCCTTTTGTTTGCTTTTTATAATGAAGATTATGCGATACTGTTGCTATGATGATGCCAAGTGCTCCCGAACCGGTACTTTCCACGGCAGGCGCCTGGGCACCGATCATTCAGGTCGTTTTGGCTAGTCTCCGAAGCACAATCACGAAGACCATGTATCGCAAGGCAATCGAGGATTTCCTCGATTGGCAGGAGCAGCGCGGTTCCGATTTCAATCAATCGGCAGTTCGGGGCTACCTAGTCTACCTCGAATCTGTTGGATATGCGCCAGCTACCCTCAATCAGCGCTTGTCGGCAATCCGGAGATTTGTGGCGGAAGCGGCGAACTGCAATCTCCTTCCGCTGGGTGAAGCCGTGGGGATCTGCCGCGTCCACAACGTTCGTCAGATGACAGCCCCGTCCGCTACGTCATTGAGTAGACAAAAGTCGGAGGAACTGATCAACGCTCCAGACGGCCAGACGACAAAGGGTATGCGAGACCGCGTCTTGTTAGCGCTGCTCGTCGGGTGTGCTCTGCGCCGTCGTGAAGCCGTCAACCTCGATGTGGAGGACATTCAATACGAAAGCGGCCGGGCGGTGCTGATACGCGTCGTCGGGCAGCGGGGACGCATTCGCTCAGTCGCGATCCCCGATTGGATAGAAGAAGCAATCGCACAGTGGCTGTCGGTGGCCCAGATCAGGAGTGGGCCCCTTCTGCGTGCTGTGTCGCGTCTAGGCACGATCGCTTCCAGCCGTTTGTCTCCACAGGCCGTGTTCAATACCGTGCAGGAGTACGGAAAGCGTATCGGCGTAGTCGTACGCCCACATGACCTTCGTCGAACCTGTGCCAAGCTCTGTTGTCCCAACGATGCTGGACTCGATCAGATCCGTGTGTTGCTGGGCCACTCGAGCCCTGCGACTACCGCGCGATACCTCTCCGGCCGGCAGAACGTATCGACAGCCGCAAGTGAGCGGGTGCGCCTTCGTTGGAAGCAAGCGAGTTGACCAATGGGACCCGCCGATACCGTTCTCCACCAGCTTGGATATGACAGCTCACCCAACTACGTTCCAGTAGAAGAGTTGCTGTCGGATCCGAACTATGGCTTCCTTTATCGGAAGGCCCAACAGGAATGTCACGTTAAGGGTGTCTATCTCTTGCGCGGCAGAAGACAACCGGTGGGACAAGCCGACGTACCGGTCGTCTATGTCTGTAGCGTTGATTCGGAACAGGTGGCAAGGCGCGTCCACCAGCTTGTTTGGAACCAAGACTTGGTCCCGTTTCTGATTGTAAGCAGCCCGAAGAAAATTCATCTCTATCCAGGCTTCCGGTATGAGTACGGCCCGGACCTGCAACCCGACCAGGGAGCACTCCGTGTCTTGACCGACTTCAACCGAGTAGCCAGCGACCTTAGTGCCTTTCGTGCCGACGCCATTGATAGCGGTGAGACATGGCACGAATGCGCATCAGCGGTGCGCGCTGAGGGCCGAGTGGATTGGCACCTGCTTGGCAACCTGCGCGATCTGGAAAAGGAGTTGGTTTCGGACGGTCTCGCTAATCAGAGCCTCATTCATGCAGTGATCGGCAAGTTTGTCTACCTTCGATACTTACGGGACCGGAAGATCCTCTCGGATCGCAAGCTCGAAGGGTGGGGGCTGAATGAGTCCTCGACACTCAGCCGCGCAGCGGAACCCGAAACGTTCTGTCTGCTTCTTGCTCACCTGGACGACTGGCTGAACGGTTCTGTTTTCCCATTAACGAAAGACCAGGTCGCCGACTTCGGTGTTGAGCGCCTGCGCCGCGTCGCAGGCATTTTTCGCGGTGACGAGTCTAGCGGACAGATGGCACTTGAATTTGCCAATTACGACTTCTCATTTATTCCGATTGAGACGCTGTCAGTAATTTATGAGCAGTTTTTGCATATGCCCGAAGATCCGTCCTCCGAGGTTACGCGCGGGCGCGAACAGGGCGCATACTACACCCCTGTTCCCGTCGTGAATTACATGATCGACTGTCTGGCTCGTAAATCTCCGATGCGGCCGGGTATGCGAATCCTGGACGCAGCGTGCGGGTCCGGCGTATTCCTGGTCCAATCCTATCGGCGGCTGATTGAGGGGCAGTTCGAAAGCGGAGTACCCCCGAAACCACTGGAGGCTCGGGATATTCTAATTAAGTCCATTTACGGGATTGACGTTGACCCAGATGCGTGCCAGATTGCGGAACTCAGTCTGATTTTGACGTTGCTGGACTACGTGAACCCACCCGATTTGGAAGCTCCGCGCTTGCGGCGTTTCTTGCCATCGCTGCGAGAGAGCAATATTTTGCGCGGAGATGCGTTTGACAAAGATCTGCTTTCCTCTGCGCTTACTGGTACAGGTTTCGACTGGATTCTCGGTAACCCACCCTGGAAAGAACTGAGCCCGGATCGGAAGCTGGACGAAATCGCGTTGCGGTGGGCGGCAGATCATCGTAAGGAGCACCCCATTGGCGGACTTCAGGAGGCCGAGCTATTTGCCTGGCGAAGCCTTCAGTTCCTCACCGCTGAAGGCGTCGCTGGTCTACTATTGCCGGCCATGACGCTGTTCAAATCGGAATCCAGGGCATTCAGGCAACAGTTCTTTGGCCAGGCAGCGGTCTGGTCCGTCGCGAATTTCGCTAATCTCGTCAACGTGCTCTTTGGTGGCCGGTCAACCGTGCCCGCGATGGCGTTGTTCTTTTCGCGTGATGGCGCAGGCGCCGAGGTCGACCGGATCGAATTCTACGCACCGTTCCTTGCTAACCAACCCGCGCTCTGCAAGGGGCGCTCCACACAACGCCGCGAGAGCTGGAATCTGCTTGTGAATGCCAGCGAAGTCAAGGAAGTGGGATATTTAGAGGCTCTCAGAGGAGAAAGTCTTACCTGGAAGATCGCAACCTGGGGATCATTTCTCGATCAGCGACTCTTGGGGCGGCTCGCCAATCGGACGCTAGCTTCGCTGGAGGATGAGCGCCTCGTCGTTATTTCTCAAGGGCTGGAGACGCGTGAAGGCTCCCAGAACTCGAAGAAATATCCGTTGGAGCATCACCCTGAACTGGCCGGACGCAAGCGATTGAAGGTTCCGCCTCTCAAGGGGAAGCGGCATCTGATTTGCTTTCCCCAGTCCGTCGTTGGTCCCCGTGGAGACGTGGCGGTAATCGAGATTCTGCCGGAAGAGGAGACCTATGTGCGGGAGGGGCGTTTTGAGCTGCCATACGAGGTCTGCGAGTCGCCACACGTTATTGTTGCGGCTTCTCGGTCTTTTGCGGTCTATGACGAGGAATCGCTGCTTATTCCGCCGCGACAAATCGGAATTGCCGCAAGGCGCGGCACACCCGCTTTGTTGCGGGCCTTGGCGCTTTACCTCAATTCCGACTTTGCTTTATATCACCAGTTCTTCACGACACCGGAAGCTGGCATTCAGAAGACGCGGAACACCCTGGATTCGCTCCGAAATCTGCCAGTTCCGTTCGACGAGAATAGCTCAACTGCAGAGTGGCAAGAGCTTTTCGATCACGTGCTCGCCAAGACGCAAGAACGCAATGATTTCGACGATCCCGAAATATTGGAGCAACTGAATAACTTAACCGCTCGCTCGCTCGGCCTTGATGATCGCGAGCAAGCTTTGGTCGAGGACTTTGTTAGAGTCCGTTTTAGCCTGACCCGCGGGAAAGTCACAGACTCCGTTGCCGGAAGGCCCACGCCGCAAGAAGTTGAGATGTACGCACGAACGCTTCGCGACGAGCTCGATGCGTTCATTGGTAAAGAGATGGCGGCATCTCACTCCGTAGGCGTTGCCAGCCAAGTCGAAACCGGTGTCGTGGAAGTACGACTGATCCGTAACGTGCCTGCGCCACAACCCGTCAGGGTTGCGGCTACCAAGGCGGCGGTCGATCACGAGTATGCGCTGGCTCGGAAACACCTGTCTGCCGCCGATCTACAGTGGGCCTACTTTCGTCGGGACCTGCGGATCTATGCTGGACCGAGTACATATTTCTTTAAGCCGTTCGAGCGTCTGCATTGGACGCGCACTCAGGCAATGCTCGATGCCGCCGAACTTCTGGCCGAGATGGTAACGGCTGAAACGGAGCCAGAACCTTATCGTGCCTGATCTGCGGAACCAGAGCCTTGACGCGACGAGTGACCGTCCTGTGTACAAACTGTCCTTCATTCGCCGGTGTCATCAGCTCCTTGCATATGGTTACGCAGAATTAGAATCGGCTACCCTCCACGCCGAACAGGAGCCAGCCATAACCGGCGAACTGGTCCGCGCAATGAAATCTGTACAGGAGCGCGCGGACGCGCCGCGCTGGATGATCTATTTGCACATCGCGGATGATCCACCTGTGAACGCTCCCGGCCGCTTCGGAAAGAGAAGAAGGCGGGTCGACATCGAATTTGAGCGCTCGGAGCGCGGCCGACGCCCACGATTTCAGTGCGAGGCAAAGCGCCTTTACCGGAACGATTCGCTTGAGAAGTACCTGGGCGAAGACGGCCTGGGCAGGTTTCTCGCAGGGGACTATTCCAGAGATGAGGATGTCGCGGGGATGCTGGGGTACGTACAGGTGCGGAGTGTGGCAGATTAAAGTGGAGATCTTCGCTCCGCTCTGAATACAAACCGCGTTCGGCATGAGGTTTCCTCATCGGAACCGCTGACCTCAGCCAATCTGGGCGCGGAGTTAGTCTCTACGTGGCTATCGGAGCACCGGCGGCCAACAGTAGGCCGGCCGATCGCGATTTATCATTCTCTGCTACTCTTCCATGGTGGTTGGACGGCACCACCACAAGCCGACTCCATCTGAACAAGCATCCTCGCCGGATTGGGAACGCCAAGCCCGCATCGCGCCGGCAACCTCGATTCCGCGGCGCGTGCGGAATCCCCTCGACCATCGTTCCCACAATTGGGAACATCGGGACGTGAAGGTTTTCGGTGAGACCGTCATCGCCGGATTCGCGAAAAAACACCCAGCTCCCCGCCAGCCTTTGCAACGGTTTGCCACCATCGCCCGCTCCGCCCTTTGGCTGTGTTTTCCGGCAGTCGAAGAGACGTTTCCGGCCGCGGATCATGCGCCGGCCACCGGCACGCTGGCCTTCAACATCGGCGGAAACAAGTACCGGCTCATCGCACGCGTCGATTTCGAAGAGCAGTTGCCTCTGATCGAGACCGTTCCGACCCATCGGGAATACGGCCGGGAGGACTTGTAACTATACCCACCGCCGCCTACCGTGGGAGAAACCAGACTTCTGCGCCTGTTGGCCCTGCTGGTCGAGGACTACGACCGCCGGAACGCACTCCCGCCCGACAGCAGCACGCCCGCCGAAAAGCTCCAGTTCCTCTTGCAGCACTCCGGGAAAACGGCAGCGGACCTCCAGCCCGTTTTCGGACAGCGCAGCCACGTGCACGAGGCTCTGAGGGGGAAGCGAAGCATCAGCGCGCCGCAAGCGCGAAAACTCGGCCAACTATTTCGCGTCAGCCCCGGGCTGTTTCTCTAGCCGCGTTACTCCCCGCCCGCCGGCTTCCGTGCAGCGGCGACTCTCCACGGGCTCTGCTGGCTGCTCCCCATCACGTTGGCTGGCCATCTGGGCGTACATTGCATCGGGCGCCAGATCGATCTCACCGGGCCACGCCACCGCGCCACAATCGATGAGGACCTGTTCGAAAAACGGCACATCCGCCAGTGGCGCCAGCGCACCGGTCAGCTCTTCTCGCCTCAACCGCACACGTCCCGCCAATCCGTCTTTGAATCGGACAAACAGGCATTCACCGCATTCTCGCCCTGAGTTTTCTGAATCATTTCAATCACTTCCGGGTTTCAGGACCCGCCAGCCCAGTCTTGGCCTGCTATACCAGGATTAGTAGGCGCCAATGCGTAATCCCTTCGCTCCCTTCATCGCCATCGCCAAGTCGGCCTCTTGCCCGCCCAGACAGCCGTACCCCATTGAAACTGAGTCGCTTACGCTCCGAAACTACCCGGGTGACGCATCTTGCCCAAAAACCCTTCAAGATGCGTCACCCAACTTCGCCCCACAGACGCAACTAATTGAAACAACGTGGCTTAAAACGTCACAATTGACAACTCCACATACCCGAACGAGATGCGTCACCCGGTCGGTGCGCGTCGCACCTCGCCAACACCGAGCTTTCCGCCCCGCTCCAGGGTTGATACAAGAGGATTCCGCTGTGAATGCGATCTCCATCCTCGTCCTGACGGCCGCCTTGGCCAGTACGGCCACCGGCCAGCCGCCGGTCGCTCCCTTCGAAACCCGCGCCGCGCTCGCCTCGCACGGCAGAATCGACGACCTGGCGTTCGATCAGTGGAAGCGCCTGGGTATCCAACCCGCGAATCCGTGCTCCGACGAAGTGTTCGTCCGGCGCGTGTATCTCGACGTCATCGGCACTCTCCCCACGCCGGACGAGGCGTCGCAGTTCCTGTCGGATCAAGATCCCGACAAGCGCGCCGCCTTGATCGGCCGTCTGCTCGCGCGCAGTGAGTTCGCGGACTACTGGGCCATGAAGTGGAGTGACTTACTGCGAGTCAAGTCGGAGTTTCCCATCAACCTATGGCCCAACGCGGTGCAAGCCTATTACCGCTGGATTCACACCAGCATCAAGAGTAACTTGCCCTATGACCAGTTCGTGCGGCAGTTACTGGTTTCGAGCGGCAGTAACTTCCGCGTGCCCGAGGTCAACTTCTACCGCGCCGTCCAGAGTAAGGAACCGCAAACCATCGCGCAAGCCGTCGCGTTGACCTTCATGGGCGCGCGCGCCGGGAACTGGCCGAAGGCGCGCCTCGACGGGATCGCGGCCTTCTTCTCCCAAATCGGCTACAAGTCCACCGCGGAATGGAAGGAGGAGATCGTCTACTTCGATCCCCAAAAGGGCGCGCCGGGCCCCGCGGCCGTCTTCCCCGATGGCGCGCCCGCTCGCATCGCCCCAGGCCAGGACCCGCGCGAAGTTTTCGCCACCTGGCTTCTCGCGCCTGGGAATCCGTGGTTCGCGCGCAACATCGTCAACCGCATCTGGTACTGGCTCCTGGGCCGCGGCATCATTCACGAACCGGACGACATTCGCCCCGACAACCCCGCCGTCAATCTCGACTTACTGACCTACTTGGAGCGCGAGTTAGTCGCTTCCCACTACGACCTCAAGCACATCTACCACCTGATTCTGACATCGCAGGTCTATCAACTCTCTTCGATTCCCAGGACCGGCGATCCCCAGGCCGCGGCCAATTTCGCGTATTATCCGCTACGCCGCCTCGATGCCGAGACGCTGATCGACGCCGTGTGTCAGATCACCGGCGCCACCGAGGAGTATTCCAGCCCCATCCCGGAGCCGTTCACCTTCCTGCCGGAGGGCCAGCGCGCCGCCGCCCTGCCGGATGGCAGCATTAGCAGTGCTTTTCTCGAGATGTTCGGCCGCCCGCCCCGCGACACCGGCCTCGAATCGGAACGCAACAACAACCCGACCGCCGAGCAGCGCCTGCACCTGCTGAATTCGAGTCACATTCAGCTCAAAATCCAACAGAGCACCAAGCTGAGGATGCTGGTGCAGGCTCGTCCGGGAGGCAAGCCGCGCGACCCCGTCGACCGCATCTACCTGGCGGCGCTTTCGCGTTACCCCACCGACGAGGAGTTGAAGACCGTAGCGGCGTACTTCCTGTCCGTCCAAGGCAACAAGTGGCCGGCCGCCGTGGATCTGGCATGGGCGTTGATCAACAGCGCCGAGTTTCTTTACAGACATTGAGCGAGTAACAACTATGGCAACTGTATGGATTTCCAGACGTGAGGCGCTCTACCGCGGCCTGTTCGGAGCTGGCAGCCTCCTGCTGGCCGGCGCCGCCCCCCGCCCCGCCCGCGCCGCCGCGCCACCCCCCAAAGCCAAGTCGGTCATCCAAATCTGGATGTGGGGCGGCCCCGCGCACGTGGATACCCTCGATCCCAAACCCGCCGCCGGCTACGACTACTGCGGTCCTTTCGCCAAGCCCATCCCCACTAGCGTAAGTGGAATGGAGATCAATGAGTTGCTTCCCTTGCTCGCGCGCCAGGCCGACAAGTATTCCATCATCCGCAGCATGACGCACGGCGTCTACGCTCACGAAACCGCGTCTTACATGGTCCAGACCGGGCGCCGGCCGGGCGAACGCCTGCTCTATCCCTGCGCCGGCGCCGTGGTCTCGCTGCTCCGGGGCTACAACGCCGGATACAGCGGATTGATTCCTCCCTACATCGTGCTCACTCAACCCCAGGGCCGGTTTTCCGAGAACGGGTTCCTCGAGGAGCGCTATCGCCCCTTCGCCACCGGAGGCGATCCGGCGCAGACCCGCTTCGCCGTCGAGGGCGTGGTGGCGCCGGGCGTCTCCGACCAGCGGCAGAAGGATCGGCGCGAGTTGCTCCACAACTTGAACACGCTCGAAAAGGCCCTCACGCACGATCCCGGGTTGCAGGCTCTCGATGAGACCGAGCGGCAGGCCTATGAGCTGATCCTGGGCGATGCCGGCAAGGTGTTCGATCTGTCGCAGGAAACCGACGAGATGCGCGACCGCTACGGCCGCAACACCTTCGGCCAGTCCTGCCTGGTGGCGCGGCGGTTGGTCGAGCGCGGCGTCCCTTACATCACCATCAATTACGAAGGCTGGGATACACACCGGCAGAACTTTCAGGTGATGCGTCAGAAGCTGCCGCAGATGGACCGGGGCATGGCCACCCTGTTCCAGGATCTCTCGGAGCGCGGCCTGCTCTCCAGCACCATCGTCTGGTGGGGCGGCGAGTTTGGCAGAACGCCCAAAGTCATGTGGGAAGCGCCCTGGAATGGCGGCCGGAATCATTGGGGCGACGTCTTCTGCGCCCTCGTCGCCGGCGGCGGTTTCAAAGGCGGCCATGTGGTGGGGGCATCGGACGCCAAAGGAGAAGCGGTGCGGGACCGGCCCGTATATCCGTGCGATCTCATCGGCAGCATCTATGAGCTCCTGGGCATCGACCCCGACGCAAAGATGCCCAATTCCCAGGGGCTCGACGTCCGTATGACGCCCACCCTTGCCGACGGCATCAAGATGGGCGGCCGCCTGAAGGAGATCATGTGACGCTCCCAACACGCTGGCTGGCCGCTCTTCTGGCGGCCGTCCCGGCCGTGCTGGCGCAGAACGCCCCGCACCTCGCCTATGTCCTGCCTGCCGGCGGCCGGCAAGGTACCACCTTCCAGGTCACAACCGGCGGACAGTATCTGCCCAACGTCTCCGCGGCGTATGTTTCCGGCAGCGGCGTTCGAGTCACGGTCGTCGATTACGCCAGGCCCATGAATGCTATGCAGGCCACCGAGTTGAGAGACCGGATGCAGGCGTTGCAGAAGGAGACGATGACTGAGGCCGTCCGGAAGGAAATAGTCGATACCAGGGTGAAGCTTCTGCTCTTCAATGCCAGGAGGCTCACCAGTCCCGTCCTCGCCGAAACCGTCACGCTCCAGGTCGCCATCGCTCCCGGCGCGGCGCCCGGCAAGCGTGAGTTAAGAGTGGCGACGCCGCAAGGGTTGTCGAATCCGCTGGTCTTCTGCGTCGGCCAACTGCCTGAATTCACCGAGACGGAATCCATCAGCGTGGTTCAACCGAACCCCAATCAACCGGCTCAGGCGCAAATCACCCAGCCTCCCACCGACATGCCCATTACGCTGCCGGCCACCGTCAACGGACGCATCAAGCCCGGTCTGCCGCGGCCCCAGGCGCGTTCGGGCGAACCCTTCACACCCGGCGAGGCCGACCGGTATCGGTTCCAGGCGCGTCGGGGCCGGGAGCTGGTGATTGCGGCCAGCGCGCGCGAATTGATCCCCTATCTGGCCGACGCCGTCCCCGGCTGGTTTCAGGCCGTTCTGACGCTTTACGATTCCGGCGGAGACGAGCTGGCGTATGACGACGACTACCGCTTCCATCCCGATCCCGTCATCCACTTTGCCGTGCCCAAGGACGGCGAATACATCATCGAGATCCGGGACGCCCTCTATCGCGGGCGCGAGGATTTCGTGTATCGCATAGCCATCGGCGAGCTGCCGTTTGTGACCAGCGCCTTCCCGCTGGGCGGCCGCGCCGGCTCCAAGACCACCGTCCATCTCACCGGCTGGAACCTGCCCGCGAGCAAGATGACGATGAATGCCAAGGGCAAGGCGCCCGGCGTCTATCCGCTTGCCAACTCAGCGGTTTTCATGGTGGACACCCTGCCCGAAGCCTTCGAAAAGGAGCCCAACAACTCCCCCGCCGCCGCCCAGCGCGTCAAGCTTCCCGTCATCGTGAACGGCCGCATCGATCAACCGGGCGACTGGGACGTCTTCCGTTTCCAGGGCCGCGCCGGTCAAGCCATCGTCGCCGAAGTGTATGCGCGCCGGCTCGATTCCCCGCTCGATTCCGTGCTCAAGCTCACCGACGCCAAGGGCAAGCAACTGGCGTTCAACGACGATTACGACGACCCGGGCGCGGGATTGGAAACGCACCACGCGGATTCCCGAATTCTGACCACTCTGCCCGCCAACGGAACCTACTATCTTTCCCTCGGCGATGCCCAGCAGAAAGGCGGTCCGGAGTACGCCTATCGCTTGCGCATCAGTGCGCCACGGCCCGATTTCGATCTGCGGGTGACGCCCTCGAGCATCAACGTGAGCGGTGGCCTGACCGTTCCCATCACCGTCCACGCCCTGCGCAAGGATGGATTCTCCGGCGACATCGCGCTGGCGTTAAAGGGCGCTCCCAAAGGATTCACCCTGATCGGCGGCCTGCTGCCAACTGGCCGGGACGAGGTGCGGCTCACGCTCACCGTTCCGCCGCAGCCCCAGCCGGCGCCTTTGAGCCTGAGCCTGGAAGGCCGCGCCACCATCCAGGGGCATCAGGTCGCCCGCTTGGCGGTTCCGGCCGATGACATGATGCAGGCATTCGCTTACTGGCACCTGGTTCCCGCCAGTGACCTGAAGGTCGCCGTCCGAAGAGGCGCCATGCTCAG
>Ga0181521_10007707_pt1 | contig 11265 bp, 7 predicted proteins | sample PEATcosm2014_Bin_32_FD_119764 | JGI IMG/M metagenome (GOLD analysis project Ga0181521, IMG submission 119764) | Peatland microbial communities from MTU Mesocosm Facility, Houghton, MI, USA - PEATcosm2014_Bin02_60_metaG | ecosystem: Environmental > Terrestrial > Soil > Wetlands > Peat | place... | reverse complement strand
GGTCTTCCAGCCTCGCGCTCTCGGCCGCCAGTACGCGCCGGCCCAACCGCGTAAGCCGGTAATAGCGCCGCCGCGCATCGTCCAGTTCCGGTCCCGGACGCTCGTCGGATTCTTCGATCAGATCCGCATCGATCAGCCGCTTGAGCGCGCCGTAGAGCGTGGCCGGCCAGAGCCGCACTTTGCCGCCGGTGCGCTCCAACACTTCCTGCATGATGCCGTAGCCGTGCTGCTCCTGGTCCGCCAGCGACAGCAGGATATGAAACCAGTGCGGCTTCAGCGGGAGAAAGTTGTCGGGCTGTTTCATGGCAACTATATATCAATCAGTATATACCGCGTGGCGCACGCTTCAGCGCGGGCGGCGCTCTGGGCAGGGCGAACTTCAGTGCGCTGAACGGACCCTTCACCTATCCACAGTTTGAGCTAATAGTCGCGAGTGTCCTCCGATGGCAGGCCGGCTCGAACTCATTTTCCCTACCGACTGAGTTTAAGACGTTGCGTGATGCTACAGACGCGTGGCTATACGAGTTGCTCAAGAAGCGTAGGCCGATTGTGATTAAGCTGTAAGGCCGGGCATAGCGGGATAGATCCTCCCTGACGCCGTAGCGTTTATCCACCGCACCACACGCACGGATAACCAGCCCCGCACAAACCCAAACACCGGTCACACCCCCCGCAAAAATTCCCGCCCCCTTGTTTTCAGCCACTTATACCAAATCTAGCCCAGGTCCCCCAAACCTCCCTCCTAACATGAAGATGGAAGTCCGGCCAAACGCGGCCGCAACCCACCAATATGAAAAATACCAATGAACCGCGCACCCCCACCGAGGCCCAGATCGACGCTAACCGCCTCAATGCCCAGAAATCCACGGGCCCGCGCACCGACGATGGAAAAGCCGCATCCAGCCGCAATCACCTCATCCACGGCCTGCGCGCCAACAAACACATCTTGCTCGATGAGGACCCCGCCGAATTCCTCATCCTCGTCCACGACCACTTCAACCGCTTCCAGCCCGTCGGCCCCGCCGAAGAAAAACTGGTCCTCCGCATCGCCGCCGATCAATGGCGTCTCGACCGCACCATCCCCATGGAAGCCGGCATCTACCGCGAACGCATCTGCACCCTCGCTAAATACGACGAGATCCGTCAGGAACAGTACGCCATCAAGAAACGTTACGCCGAAGCGGAAGGCAGGCCTGTGCCGCCTCCGCCCACCCCGCCAGACGAAGGCGACCTCCTCGCCCGTGCCTTCAACAAGGATTGCGACCGCGTCAACTCTTTCGCTAAGCTGTCTCGCTACGAAGGCAGCACCGAACGCTCCATCGACCGCTGCCTTCGCCAGTTGCAGAAGTTTCAGGCCGCGCGCAAGGCTTCCCCTCCCAACCCGCCAACTGCTTTAGAAAGCGAGAATTACCATTCGAACCCAAAAAATGGGGGTAGTGAGGCAGGCGCTTCCGCCTGCCAACCCTCGAAAACTTCTGTTCCTGTTGTGCCGTGTACAAAGAGCCGCGTGAGGGCCGGCGACCTTCTGCTCGTCGAACCTCGACCACGGGACGCGCAGTTGGTGGGGCAGGCGCTTCCGCCTGCCAATTCCCTCGCCGTGTCGCCGTGTCGCCGTGTCGCCGCGTCGCCCCTCCCCCCCGGCGCGCGAAGCGCGCCTGTATACTCTCCTTATGAATCGCCGCCAGTTCCTCTACGCCAGCGCCGCCAGCTTGGCCCTTTCCACCGCCGGACGGGCAGCACCCAAGCCCCGGCGTGTGGGAATCATCGGCCCCGGCTGGTATGGCAAGACCGATCTGTTCCGGCTGATTCAAGTCGAGCCCGTCGAAGTCGTCGCGCTCTGCGATGTCGACAAACAAATGCTCGCGACCGCCGCCGAAATCACCGCCACACGCCAGGCATCCGGCAAGAAACCACGCACCTACACCGACTATCGCGAGATGCTCAAAGAGAAAGACCTCGACATCGTGCTGGTCGCAACGCCGGATCACTGGCACGCCCTGGCCATGATCGCGGCGGTCGAATCTGGCGCCGACGTCTACGTGCAGAAGCCTATCAGCGTCGACATTACCGAGGGCCAAGCCATGCTGGCGGCGGCCCGCAAGCACAAGCGTGTGGTGCAAGTGGGCACGCAGCGCCGCAGCACGCCGCACATCATCGAGGCGCGCGACCGTTTCATCAAGGAAGGCAAACTGGGCAAAATCGGCTTGGTCGATATCTGCTGCTACTATCACATGCGCGCGACCGAAAATCCTCCGGATACCGACCCGCCGCCGTATCTCGATTACGACATGTGGACCGGTCCCGCGCCCATGCGTCCCTACAACAAGCTGGTGCATCCCCGCGGCTGGCGCGCATTCATGGAATATGGCAACGGCATCGTGGGCGACATGTGCATCCACATGTTCGACATGGTTCGCTGGATGATGGATCTCGGTTGGCCGAAGCGCGTCTCTTCTGAGGGCGGCATCCTGGTCGACAAAAACTCCAAGGCGAACATCTCCGACACACAGGCCGCCACTTTCGACTATGACGACTTGAAGATCGTCTGGCAGCATCGCACCTGGGGTGCGGCCCCCGATCCCGATCCGAGTTATTCCTGGGGCGCGACTTTTTACGGCGACAAGGGCACGCTCAAAGTAAGCGTGTACAGTTACGATTTTGTGCCCGAGGGAGGCAAAGGCGCAGTCCATCGCGATGTCACTTATGAGTTCGACCAATACCCGGTGGATAAGACCGAGCCAGACCTGGAAAGGCATGTGGCGCCGGCCATCCGATATCACATGAAAGACTTCCTGGCCGCCATCGATGCGCGATCGAAGCCCGTGGCCGACATCGAAGAAGGCTACATCTCGACCACAAGCTGCATCCTCGCCAATATGTCTATGAAGCTCGGCCGCACCTTGGCATGGGACGTGGAGAAGCAGCGCATCGCGGGCGACGATGAGGCCAATCGCCTGCTCGCGCGGCCCTATCGCCATCCCTGGGTGCATCCGGATCCGGAGCGAGTGTGACGCGGCCCGCTGCGATCCTGTGTCTTCTAGCCGGCGCAGCGTGTGCGCAGGAACCCTGCACAGTCGCGCGGCCCACCGCTACGTACGAAACTCCACACGTGGCAGGCGACCCGCCGCTGGATACGAATGCTGCCGGGCCGGTCTGGCGCAACGCAGGCGTTACGTATTTTTCTGAGGACTGCAGCAAGCAGATCGACTACCCGTCGCTCCGCACCGAAGTGCGCTCCTTCTGGACGGACACGCATCTCTACCTGCTCTTCATTTGTCCCTACAAGGAGCTGAACCTTTTCCTGCCGAAGCTCGCCGGCGGGCCGCGCGACAAGCTCTGGGATCGCGATGTAGTCGAGATGTTCCTGGGCGACGATTGGAAAAACATCCGGCATTATAGCGAGTTTGAGATCGCGCCCACCGGCGATTGGATCGATCTGGCCATCGACCTCGATCGCCAGAATTACGACCAAGGCTGGCGATCCGGATGGAACACCGCGGCGCGCATCGATGAAGGGGCGCATGTCTGGTACGCGGCCGCGCGCATCCCGCTCAGCGCGGTGAGCAGCTCGCCTGTGAAAGCTGGCACAAAATGGCGCGCCACCCTGTATCGCATCGACGGTCTCGGCCCGGATTCGGCGCGCCACTTTCTCTGCTGGCAGCCCACCTGTGTGGTGAACCGCGATCCCAATCACGTGCCGGAGAGTTTCGGCACCCTGGTTTTCACCACAGGCGATGCGGTGCGCGCCGGCCGTCTCCAGTTTGAAACCCGCTGCGGCGGCTGCCATGGCGCGGACGGCATGGGCGGCGAGCGTGCGCCCGCCATCGGCAGCGGCGATCGTGCCCGGCTCCGCTCCGAAGATGCCGTCCGCGAATTGATCCGCAACGGCATCCCCGACGCAGGCATGCCGGCTTTTCATTTGCCCGACCAGGACCTTTCGGAATTGGTCGCGTTCGTCCGCTCGCGCGTCACGCCTGCGCGCGAGAACATGCCGGCGGGCGATGCCGGCGCAGGCGCAGCGTTCTTCTTCGGAAAGGGCCGCTGCGCGGAATGTCACATGATCGGCGGCCACGGAGGCGTAACCGGTCCCGACCTCAGCAATGCCGGCGCGGATCTGACGCTGGCCGAAATGGAGCAATCGCTGCTGAACCCAGCGGCACGGCGCAAGCGTGGCTATGAAGTCGCTACCGTGCGCACGCGCTCCGGCGAGACCATCCGCGGCATGCTGCGCAACGAGAGCCTTTACGATCTCCAGTTGCAAGCGTTCGACGGACGTCTCCACCTGCTCCGCAGCGCGGAAATCGCAGGGATCGACCGTGAGGCCGCATCGCATATGCCCGCCCTCAAACCCGACGAAACCGAACTGCAGAACCTCTTGGCATACCTGGCGGATCCGCGCGTAGAGCCGCCGGCGCGCGATGCCGCGGACCTGCCGGGCGCGATCCCGTGGGACCGCATCGCTCATCCGCAACCCGGCGACTGGCCCACCTATCACGGGCAACTGGGCGGCAATCGCTACAGCACGCTCGATCGGATCAACCCTGGCAACATCGCCCGCCTCGCGCCGCGCTGGATCTTCCCGATTCCCAATGCGCGCCATCTGGAAGTGACCCCCGTCGTGGTGGACGGCATCATGTATGTCACCAACGTGAATGCCGCCTGGGCGCTCGACGCCGCCTCGGGCCGCGAGATCTGGCATTTCGAACGGCCCCGCAGCCAGGGCCTTTCCGGCGATGCGTCCGGCGGCATCAACCGCGGCGTGGCTCTGCTCGGCGATCGCGTGTTCATGGTTACAGACAACGCGCACCTGATCGCCTTGCATCGCCTCACCGGCGCGCTCCTGTGGGATACCCAGATGGCCGACTCGGATGAGAATTACGGCGCAACCTCGGCCCCGCTGGTGGTGAAAGACCTGGTGATTTCCGGAACCTCGGGCGGCGATGAAGGCATTCGCGGATTCGTGGCCGCCTACAACGCCGCCACTGGTGAGCGCATCTGGCGCTTCTGGATCGTCCCGGCGCCCGGAGAGCCTGCCGCCGCTACCTGGATGGGCCATGCCATCGAACATGGCTGCGCCTCCGCCTGGCTCACCGGCACATACGATCTCGAAACCGACACCCTCTTCTGGACCACCGGCAACCCCTGCCCGGATTTTAACGGCGACGAACGCCAGGGCGACAACCTGTACTCCGATTCGGTCGTGGCGCTCAATCCTCAGACCGGCGCGTTGAAGTGGCACTTCCAATTCACGCCGCACGACCTGCACGACTGGGACGCCGCCGAGACTCCCATGGTGGTCGACGCAACTTACGGCGGCCGCGATCGGAAGCTGTTGTTGCAAGGAAATCGCAACGGCTTCTTCTACGTTCTCGACCGCACCAATGGCCAGTTCCTCGCCGCGTCGCCCTTTGTACACTCACTCACCTGGGCTAGCGGCATAGCGAAGGACGGCCGCCCCGTGCTTCTGCCGGGCAGCGAGCCGACGCTGGCCGGCGTACGCGCCTGCCCTTCCATGGATGGCGCCACTAACTGGATGTCCACCGCGTTCCATCCGGGCCATCGCCTGTTCTATCTGCTGGCACTCGAGAAATGCAGCGTTTTCTCGAAGTCTTCGGCGGTGTGGAAAGCCGGCGAATCGTATTATGGCGGCGGCGCTCGCGAAGTTCACGGCGAAACGCCCCGCCAATACCTGCGCGCCCTCGATCTGGAAACCGGCAAGATCGTTTGGGAGGTTCCGCAATCGGGCGAAGCGGAAAGCTGGGGCGGCATTCTGGCAACCTCCGACGGCCTGGTGTTCTACTGCGACGATTCAGGCGCCTTCGCGGCGGTAGACGCAGCCACCGGCACACCCCTCTGGCACCTGCAGCTCAATACGTCCTGGAAGGCATCCCCGATGACCTACCTCGCCCAGGGCAGACAATACGTTGCGGTGGCCTCCGGAGGAAACGTAATCGCCTTCGGGTTGCCGGAATGACGTGGCGCACGCTTCAGCGCGGGTGCCCTTTGGGCCGCGGTGAACTTCAGTTTGCCGGGCTGCCCCACGTCAGTAAATCGACCAACACCCCGGCGTGATCAGCTCCAACAAGTGCTGGTCCGGATCCCGAAAATACAAGCTGCGTCCGCCGCGCGGCCAGTCCACCGTGCTTTCAATCGCGATGCCGCGCTCCTCCAGACACCGCTGCCACCGGGCTTCGGCCGAGGCCGGGATGGCAAACGCCACGTGCAAGGGTCCCGCGCCGTCGTGCGGCGGAATCGCACCGCCCGGAGTTGGGATAGCCTCCAGCGTCGCCCCCTTGCGAAACAGCAGCAGGACGTTTCGGTCCGCCACGCTGAGCGCGCAAAAACGCTCGTCTCCGATCAGCCTCTTGAACTCGCAAACGTCTTCGTAGAAGCGCGTGGCGCGCTCCAAGTCGTCCACGTACAAGCAGGTTTCGACGACTCCGGTTACTTCGGGCATTGACTCCATTTTAGCCCCTTGCGACCTTTTGGTCGTCTGGCGCATCATTGTTACCTATGGCAAAGGCCGTCCTGTTGGCCATCGACGACGACCGCGAAGTGCTCAAAGCCATCGCGCGCGACCTTCGCAACCATTACGCCGAGAACTACCGCGTGCTCTCCGCCGACTCCGGCGAAGGCGCACTCGATCTGCTCGGCAAACTGCGGCAGCGCGGCGAGCCCGTAGCCCTTTTCCTGGCCGACCACCGCATGCCGCAGATGAACGGCATCGAGTTTCTTTCGCGCACAATGACAGCTTTTCCGGATGCGAAGCGCGTTCTGCTCACGGCTTATGCGGATACCGAGGCCGCCATACGCGCCATCAATGAGGTCAAGCTCAATCATTACCTGTTGAAGCCCTGGGATCCACCGGAACAGAACCTCTATCCCGTTCTGGACGATCTGCTCGAAGACTGGCAGGCATCCTACCGGCCGCCCTTCGAAGGACTGCGCGTGCTCGGCACGCGTTGGTCTCCGCGCTCCTACCAGCTCCGCGAGTTCCTGGCGCGCAACCAGGTGCCCTACCAATGGCTGGATGTGGAGGCTGCCGACCGCGATCCGGAAGTGCGCCGCGCACTCGACATGCTGGCCCCCGCTGAGCAGCAATTCCCCGTGGTTCTGTTCCCCGATGGCGCGCGCCTGCCCGATCCCAGTCACGCGCAAGTGGCCGGCCATATCGGGTTGCAGACCCGCGCCGGTGCCGAATCCTACGATCTGGTCATCGTGGGAGCCGGCCCGGCCGGTTTGGCAGCGGCCGTCTATGGCGCATCCGAGGGTCTGCGCACCGTGCTCGTCGAGCGCGAGGCGCCCGGTGGCCAGGCCGGCCTGAGCGCTCGAATCGAAAACTACCTGGGCTTTCCCTCCGGCCTCAGCGGCGCCGACCTGGCGCGCAGGTCCGTCGCCCAGGCCAAGCGCTTCGGCGTCGAGATCCTCTCGCCGCAGGACGCCATAGCTTTGCGCATCAAGGATCCGTACCGCATCGTACGGCTGGGCGACGATAGCGAAATCTCCGCCGAGGTTCTTGTGATCTCCACCGGAGTTCAATGGCGCAAATTGGACGTGCCTGGCATGAAGCACTTGACCGGGGCCGGCGTCTACTACGGCGCGGGGTCTACGGAAGCCGCATCCTGCCGGGACAACGATGTGTATGTGGTCGGAGGTGCGAATTCAGCCGGCCAGGCTGCCATGAACTTGTCGCGGTTCGCGCGGCGGGTCGTCATGCTGGTGCGCGCCGAGTCGCTGGCGGCATCCATGTCCAAATACTTGATCGACGAAATCGGCCGCACGGCCAACATCGAGGTTCAGTATCAGTCGCATGTCGTGGAGGTGCACGGACACGACCACCTGGAAGCCATCTCCATCGAACGCCAGCAAACCGGCGCGCGCGAAAGGGTGGATGCCATCGCGCTGTTCGTCTTCATTGGCGCCCAGCCCCGCACCGATTGGCTGGAAGGCATCCTGCTGCGTGACAAGCATGGCTTCATCCTGACGGGCCCCGATCTCATGCGCGATGGCAAACCGCCGCAGAGCTGGCCCCTCGAACGCGACCCTGGCTTGCTGGAAACCAGTGTGCCCGGCATCTTCGCGGTCGGCGATGTACGCCACGGCTCGGTGAAGCGCGTAGCCTCCGGCGTGGGCGAAGGCTCCGTCGCGATTCAATTCGTGCATCAGTACCTGAGCAAGATGTGATATGACACTGGCCGAAGAGTTGCGCGCGGTTCCCGTTTTCGCCGATCTGCCGTTGGACGGCTTGGAATGGCTGGCCTCGCAGATGACCGAAGTCCGGTTCGCGTCCGGCGAGGTCATCGTTCGCGAAGGCAGCCCCGCGGACCGTATGCTGATTCTGCTGGAAGGCGAGATACGCTCGCAAGCCAGTAATCCCGGGTACCCGGCGTGGAGCTTCCGGGCGCCTAGCATCACGGGCATGCTGCCGTTTTCGCGCATGACAAGCTTCCCCGCTACGTCGCGCGCCTTGTTCCCTACGCGCGCGGCCATTCTACCGGCGGAGCGCTTCCCCGAGATGCTCGAGCGGTTGCCCATGCTGCAATCGCGCCTGGTGGGCGTCCTGGCCGACCGCGTGCGCAGGGCCACGCACTTGCAGGATCAAACCGAAAAGCTGGCGGCGCTGGGCAAGATCTCGGCGGGGCTGGCGCACGAGCTCAATAACCCGGCAGCCGCCGCGCGTCGCGCCGTAGGCAGCTTGCGCGAGATGTTTCAAACGTTCCGCGCGGCGGCCGCCAGGCTGGACGCGCATGTGTTGTCCGCTGAGCAGCGGGCGGCGGTGCCGCGATGGGAGCGCGAACTGGCGGAACGCGCGGCCACTGCCGAGCAGCAGGATTCGCTCGAGCGCAGCGATTGCGAGGATGCCATCGCCCAATGCCTGGAACGCCATGGGGTGGCGCGCGCCTGGGAACTGGCGCCCGCCCTGGCGGATGCGGGCTGTGATGCTGCCTGGTTCGAAGGTGTCTCCGCCCAATTTCCCGCGGAGGCCTTGGGCGATCTGCTCGCGCGCATGGCCGCATCGCTCGCCATCGGCGGTCTGTTGAATGAAATCGAAAACTCCAGCAGCCGCATCTCCGACCTGGTCCGCGCGATCAAAGAGTACACCTACATGGACCAGGGGCCCGAACAGGAGGTGGACGTCCATCAGGGTCTGGAAGGCACCCTGCTGCTGCTGCGCCACCGCCTGAAACACGGCATCACGGTGAAGCTCGATTTCGACCGCACCCTGCCGAAGATCTGCGCACGCGGCAGCGAGCTGAACCAGGTCTGGACCAATCTCATCGACAACGCCATTGACGCGATGCAGGGCTCGGGTGAGTTGCGCATTCGCACGGCGCGCGAGTTGGATCGCCTGCTGGTCGAAATCGGCGACAACGGGCCCGGCATTCCGCCGGAAATTCGCGACCGCATCTTCGAGCCGTTCTTCACCACCAAGGGCGTGGGGCAAGGCACCGGGCTGGGGCTCGAAACAGCAATGCGAATCGTGCGCGAGCACGGCGGCGAGATCACGGTTGAATCCGTCCCCGGAGATACGCGCTTTCAAATTCGTCTGCCGCTCCCGCGGCATTCAGGAGCAACATCATGACACCCTGCACTCACACGGACCAGATACGCACCGTCACGCCGCACACGCGCGGCTGCGAGGAATGCCTCAAGATGGGCGATACCTGGGTCCATCTGCGTCTGTGCCTCAGTTGCGGCCACGTAGGCTGCTGCGATTCGTCAAAGAACAAGCACGCCACCAAGCACTTTCACCAGACCAAACACCCCATCATGCGCTCTCTGGAACGCGGCGAGAATTGGGGATGGTGCTATATCGACGAGGTGGAACTGGATTTCTAGGCGATCGACTGCTACTCATTCGTGCCGCAGAAACATCAACGCGTTACCTTCCACGCACGAAGTCAAATCCCCGCCAACAGCGACTCCAGCTGCGCGCTGAAGCCTCCCACGAGCTCGGTGAGAAGGTCCTTGTCCAGAGCCACGATTGAGATACGTTCGCCACGGAATCCTTCGGCAGTCCCGTAACACGTGCCGGATGAGCAACGTTGCCCAGTACTTCTGCCCATTTAGAGCATCTCCCTGCACGACCACGACGGGCCTTCGAAACCCAGGTCCAGACCCTGCGGGAGCAGGCAGATCAGCCCACCAGATCTCACCTTGCGCGATCACCACTCGCTTCTCTCCAGGACGCGGTGGCCGGCCGCGGATGTGAATCCGCCCGCCGATCGTCCCAACCCGGCGCAAACCCGATCCATGGTCTCTGTGACCTCGTGGGCCGCGCGCCCGCGCCAAATGCTCTCTGACGGCATCGCTGAACAACTGGCTACGCGACTTCCCTATGCCTCCCGCAAAAACATCATCCGGAATAGAAACCACCGTCTTCGTCTACGCTTTGCGTAACCTCGCGGGGAGACTTCGCGGCCCTACAGCTTGAACTCCCGCACCATCTCCACGCAGGCCTTCACATTCTCCACCGGCGTCTCCGGCAGAATCCCGTGGCCTACGTTGAAGATGTGGCCCGGCCGCGCGCCGGTGCGCTTCAGCAGTTCCGCGATCTTCATCTTCAGCTCCGGCAACGGCGCGAACAGCGCCGCCGGATCCAGATTGCCCTGCACCGCGGAGCGATAGCTGATATCCATCCAGGCCTGGTCGATATTGATGCGCCAGTCGACGCCCATCACGTCGCCCCCAGCCGCATGCAACTCGCGGAAGAACCCCGAAACGCCCGTGCCGAAGTGGATCACCGGCACGCCGGTGGAGCGGATGCGCTCGATCAGCGCGCGGGAATAGGGCTGCACGAAGCGCACGTAGTCGTCCGGCCCCAGCGTGCCCACCCAACTGTCGAAGACTTGGATGCAACGCGCGCCGGCGGCCACCTGCAGGCTGGCGAAAGGCGCCTGCACATCCACGATCTTGCCCATCAGCCGGCGCCAGAGCGTCTCGTCGGAGTACATCATGCGCTTCGTCTGGAGGTAATTGCGCGACGCTCCGCCCTCGATCATATAACTGGCCAGCGTGAAGGGCGCGCCCACGAAGCCGATCACCGGGACCTTGCCAGCCAGCGCGCGCACTACGTTCTGAATGGCTTCGCCGACATACCCCAGATCGTCGGTATTGGCTGTGGAGAGGCTGTCCACATCCGAGTTGGTGTGAACGGGGTTGTCGATGTGGGGACCTTCGCCGGTGGCAAAGCGCAGCTTGAGCCCCATAGGCTCGACTGGCAGCAGCAGATCGGCAAAGATGATGGCGGCATCCACGTCCAGC
>Ga0181521_10007706_pt1 | contig 11267 bp, 8 predicted proteins | sample PEATcosm2014_Bin_32_FD_119764 | JGI IMG/M metagenome (GOLD analysis project Ga0181521, IMG submission 119764) | Peatland microbial communities from MTU Mesocosm Facility, Houghton, MI, USA - PEATcosm2014_Bin02_60_metaG | ecosystem: Environmental > Terrestrial > Soil > Wetlands > Peat | place... | reverse complement strand
CACTTCGCGCACTGTCCGCGCGTAATACTGCGCCGCCCCGCCGATGGCATTCAGATACACCGCACCGCATTCCTTCAGCGCCGCCAGCGTCTTCGGACCCATGCCGCCCTTGCCGATCACCGCGCGCACTCCGTACCGCCTGATCACGTCCGCCTGGTACGGCTCCTCGCGGATACTCGTCGTCGGACCCGCCGCCTTCACCGTCCACTTCCCGTCCTGCTGCAGCATCACCGGACCGCAATGGTAGAGAACCGCGCCATGCAAATCCACAGGCGGAGGATTCTTCATCAGATACGCGTGCACCGCGTCGCGTCCCGTATACATCTCGCCCCGCACCAGCACCACGTCGCCGACCTTCAACGACCGGACCGTTTCTTCCGACAGTGGCGCGCTCAGCACCACCTCGCGTCCTGTCAGCGGGAAACCTTCGCCCTGCGTCATGCGTTCCACCGGACGCGACGGATCGCGATACAGCCACCGCGTAATCGCCCCGCTCGCCGGGTCCAATCTTACGCCGAGCCGCCGGAACGCCCAGCAGTCGTAAGCGACCGACACGAAGAAGCTCGCCGGCAGCCGGTTCACCGCCGCGATCTTGCAGCCGATCAGCGACACGCGCCCGCCGAAGCCCATCGCGCCGATGCCCAGTTCATTGGCTTCCTTCATGACGCGCGCTTCCAGTTCGGCCAGCGCCGGATCGGGATTCACGTCGTCGAGCGTCCGGAACAGCTGCTCCTTCGCGACGTCGTAGCCATGTGCGCGATCGCTGCCGATGCACACGCCGAGCGCTCCCGGCGCGCAACCTTGTCCCTGCGCCTGCCAAACGGCGTGCAGCAGGCACTTGCGGACTCCCTCAAGATTGCGGTCCGCGCGCCCCAGCTTTTCTAAATTTGCCGGCAGAGAATACTGGATATTCTTGTTCTCGCAGCCGCCACCCTTCAGCACCAGCTTCACTTCGACTTCGTCCTCCTCCCACTGCTCGAAGTGAATCACCGGCGTGCCGGGTCCCAGATTGTCGCCGCTGTTTTTCCCGGTGAGCGAATCGACCGAATTCGGGCGCAGCTTGCCCCGTTTGGTGGCTTCCGCCACGGCCGCGCGAATCGTCTTCCGGATCGCGATCTGATTCACGCCCACCGGCGTATGCACGTAGAACGTGGGCATGCCCGTGTCCTGGCAGATCGGACCTTCGTCCGTAGCCGCCATGTCGATATTCGAAAAAATGATGTTCAGCGCCTGGGACGCCTGCGTGTTGGGCGTCTCGCCCACCCCGGCCGCGGTCATCGCCGCGCGCACGTCCGGCGGCAGATTCGTGGACGTCTGCGTAATCAGTTCGACAAGACTTTCTTGCAGGAATTTCATGGAAAAACCATTGTAACGATACCCTGGTGGCTGAACCCGGACTCTGATATATTCAGACCCAAATGACGAACCGACGAACCTTTCTTCAACAGTCCTCGCTGCTTCTTGCGGGAGTGCAATTCGCGCGGGCCGCAGACCCGGTTTACGTGACAGCCGAAACCTCCGCCGGCAAAGTGCGCGGGGTCTCGGTCGATGACGTCAAAATCTTCAAAGGCATCCCGTATGGTGGTTCCCCGACCGGCAAGAACCGTTTCATGCCGCCCGTGAAACCGGCGAAATGGACTGGCGTGCGTGACGCTCTCGCCTATGGACCCACCGCACCCCAGGGCGTTAATCCGAACGCCGCGCCCAATCCCAACATACCGGCGCAGGGCGAAGACTGCCTCGTTCTCAACGTCTACACGCCTTCGCTGAACGGCGGGAAAAACCGTCCGGTCATGGTGTGGCTGCATGGCGGAGGTTTCTCGACAGGTTCGGGATCGGGCGCTACCATCGCCGGCGCAAACCTTGCGCGCAGCGGCGACATCGTCGTGGTCGGCATCAATCACCGGCTCGGCGTGCTCGGGCAGACTTACCTCGGCGAAGCGCTCGGTTCCCCATTCGCAACATCGGGCAGCGTCGGAATTCAGGACATCGTACTCTCGCTCCAGTGGGTGCGCGAGAACATCGGGCATTTCGGCGGCGACCCGAACCTGGTGACGATCTTCGGCCAGTCCGGCGGCGGCCGCAAAGTGGCCACGCTGATGTCGATGCCCGCCGCCAAAGGGCTTTTCCATCGCGCCATCGTGGAAAGCGGCGCGGTGCTGCGGCTGACCACGCAGGAAGACGCGATTAAAACGACCGGTCTGCTGCTCGCCGAGCTGGGCCTGAAAACAGGCGAGGCGCGCGAGCTGCAGAACGTGCCGTTCGAAAAGCTGGTGGCCGCCAACGACGCCGTCTACAAAAAATTCACCATGCGCGAACCTGGCATGACGGAGGACTCGCCGATGGTCGACGGCAGGATCATCCCCGGCCATCCCTGGGACCCGGCCGCGCCCGAGGTTTCCGCGCGCATTCCTCTGCTGATGGGTAACACGCATACGGAAGAGACGCTCTACGACCGCCCGACTCCCGAAAAGCTGGCGCTGGACGAGGCCGGGCTCCGGGGGCGCGTCGCTAAGCGGCTTGGCGTCGACGATCCGAGCGGCGTCATCGCGGCCTATCGAAAAGACAATCCGGAAGCAACGCCGTGGGACTTATACATTCTGATCGCGACCGACCATCCGCGCGGCACTTACGCACGCGAACTGGCGAAGCGCAAAGTCGTGCAGGGCGGCGCGCCGGTCTATTTTTATCGTTTCGACTGGGAGACGCCGGAAGGCGGCGGCCACATGCGTTCGCCGCACGCGGTCGAAGTTCCGTTCGTTTTCGAAAACATCAAAGTCGCGGGGAAACTCATTTCGCAGATGCCCGAGGCCTTCGCGCTTTCCGAAAAGATCGCCGCGGCCTGGGTCAGCTTCGCCCGCACGGGCAACCCGAATGTGCCGGTTCTGCCGCGCTGGCCCGCGTATTCGGTCGAGACGCGCGACACCATGCTGTTCAGCAACGAGAATCGCGTGGAGCAGGACCCCGACCGCGCGTCGCGCCTCGCGATGGAAAAAATCCTGAAGCTGGCGTAGGACATTCGGCTGCAAGCCGCGTTTTTCTGTCACCGCAGAACACGGCTGGCAGCCGTATGTCCAGGGCCCTACCCCAGCAACTGCGCCGCCGGCTTCGCGAAATAGGTCAGAATGAATTCCGCGCCCGCCCGCCGGATGGCCGTCAGGCTCTCCATCATCGCCCGCTCCTGATCGATCCAGCCGTTGGCCGCCGCCGCCATGATCATTGCGTATTCACCGCTTACCTGATAACTTCCCAGCGGAACGTCGAATCGGTTGCGCGCCTCGTGGATCACGTCGAGGTAAGGCATGGCGGGTTTGACCATGATCATGTCCGCGCCCTCTTCGATATCCAGCTCGATCTCGCGCATGGCCTCGCGCGCATTCGCCGGATCCATCTGGTAGCTGCGCCGGTCCCCGAACTGGGGCGTCGATTCCGCCGCCTCACGGAACGGCCCATAAAATACCGACGCGAACTTCGCCGCATACGACAGAATCGGCGTCTTCTGATAGCCGTTGGCGTCTAGCGCCTGGCGGATGGCGGCCACGCGCCCGTCCATCATGTCCGACGGAGCCACGATGTCGGCACCGGCGCGCGCGTGCGAGAGCGCACTTTTCGCCAGCCAGTTCAGCGTGGCGTCGTTGTCGATTTCCTCTCCCACTACTTTGCCGCAGTGCCCGTGGCTGGTGTATTCACAGTTGCAGACGTCGGTGATCACGAGCAGGTCCGGCAGTTCGCGCTTGATCGCCCGAATGGCCTGTTGCACGATGCCGTTGTCGTCGTAGGCCCCCGACGCATCTTCGTCCTTCGATTCCGGCAATCCGAACAGGATGGTGCCGCCTATCCCGAGTGCCTCGATCTCGCGGCACTCCTCGACCGCCGAATCGACCGACAACTGGCATTGCGGCGGCATCGAGCTGATCGGTCTGCGCACCCCTTCGCCCGGGCACACGAAAAGCGGAAGAATGAAACTGGCCGGATCGAGCCGCGTTTCGCGGACCAGCCGGCGGATCGATTCACTCGACCGCAGCCGCCGCGGCCGATGGATTGGAAAAGGCATCTGAACGGATTCTACCCTCCCGGCCGCGGCCCCTGAGGCCCGGATGGAAAAGAAATTGCTTCTCAAAACGCGTTCCGGAAGCTGTATAATCTCCGGAAAGAGCTTCTATGAGGTGAGAAAGTACCGGCCCGTACACCCTTGACACCGCTTTCAGGATCATTAAAATAATTCGTATCTTCAATTCGTAAACCCGAACGTTCCCTATGCAGACCCCCTGCGAACACAAGAAAACAGCCATCATCGCCCGCCGCGATGGCGTGGACTACGTCGAGTGTCTCGACTGCCGGCAGATCTTCGAAGCTGAGGATCTCGAACCGGCAACGGTCGTCGAGGCCGAGGACGAATCCTAGCCCGCTCCGCTTTCTCCCTCATCCCTGAACGGCCCGGAAGCGCTTTCAAAGGCGCCTGCTAGCATACCTCTATATGCACGATCTGGGGGCGTTTCGCGCCAATCTCGACGCCATTGCCCAACGCCTCGCCACACGCGGGCTGACGCTGCCTGTTGAGTCCTTCCGCGATCTCGACGCCCGGCGCCGCGCCGCTATTACCGAAACCGAGCAGTTGCGCGCCCGCCAGAACGAGATGTCGCGCGACATCGCCCGCCTGCGCAAGGAGGGCGCCGGCACGACCGAACCCCAGCGCCTTTCGCGCGAAATGGGCGACCTCATCGCCGCGCTCGCGAAGACCGTCGAAGAGGCCGATGCCGGTTATCGCGAACTGCTGGCCGGCGTTCCCAACGTGCCGCACGAATCCGTTCCAGTCGGAAAATCCGCCGACGATAACGTAGTCGTCCGGTCGTTTGGCGAGCCCCGCCGGTTCGATTTCGAGCCGAAGGCGCACTGGGACATCGGGCCGGACCTCGGCATTCTCGACTTCGACCGCGCCGCCAAAATCACTGGCGCCCGCTTCGCCGTCTACTGGGGACTCGGCGCCAAGCTGGAACGGGCGCTCATCAACTTCATGCTCGACGTTCATTCCCGCGAGCATGGCTACACCGAGGTGCTGCCCCCGTTTGTCGTCAACTCGGCCAGCCTTTACGGGACCGGCCAGTTGCCCAAATTTGCCGAAGACCTCTTCAAACTCGAGAAGACCGATTACTGGCTCATTCCGACTGCGGAAGTTCCGGTTACCAACCTGTTTCGCGATGAAACGCTCGCCGCGGACAAGCTCCCCATCAGCCTCTGTGCGTACACGCCGTGTTTCCGCAGCGAAGCCGGCTCGTACGGCCGCGACGTCCGGGGCATCATTCGCCAGCACCAGTTCCAGAAAGTCGAGCTGGTGAAATTTACTCGCCCGGAGCAGAGTTACGATCAGCTCGAGCGTCTCACGGACAACGCCGAAGACATTCTGCGACGCCTGGAGATTCCGTTTCGAACGGTTGTTCTCTCGACCGGCGACATGGGCTTCAGCTCGGCGAAGACATACGACATCGAGGTCTGGCTGCCCGGACAGAACGGCTATAAAGAGATCTCGTCCTGTTCGAACTTCGAGGCTTTCCAGGCGCGCCGCGCCAACATTCGTTTCAAGGAAGGCAAGAAGACGGAACTCGCCCACACGCTGAATGGAAGCGGTCTGGCGGTTGGTCGTACATGGGTCGCCGTCGTCGAAAACTATCAGCAGCGCGATGGCAGTGTTGTGATCCCTGAAGCCCTGCGGCCGTACCTCAACGCCGAGCGCATCACACCCTCCGCCGAATTGAAATAGTCGGATTCTGTGACCTTGCGGCAGGGCCGATGGCCTTCGCATCCGCGCCCTGTTGCGACGAATTCACTCGATGGTCAGGCGAACTTTGACCGCGGGAGCGTTCGCGCCCTGGCGTGTCCAGAACGTGAGCACCGCCTCATACACACCAGGAACAAGCGAACCTCGCTCCACGGTCACCTTCACGCGATCCGCATCGACCGCCGCGCCGATCCTGGGAACGCGCCCCCTGGTTGGAGTGGCTCGCAGCCAGGCCACGTCGTGGCTATCGATGGAATATGCCAGATCGGGCCAGGTGCTTCGCACCAGAAGCGCTTGCGGCTCCGGCGCCGGCCCGTCCCTGGGGTAACGGAACTCAAGGATACTGACCGAAACAACGAGAATTGGCGCCCCTGTCACAATCAGCATCACGTCTCTGACTCTCGCACTGCAAGCATTCGCAACGCGAATCTGGAAGTGGTAGGTTCCCGCTTTCCGCGGCACCCCTTCAAGCTGGCCCATACCCGTGATCGCGAGGCCCTCAGGAACGTTACCGGACGCGGTGAAGGAGACATCTCCCGGGTCGCAGCGTTTCCCTCCGGCGATCATCAGTAGCGGCGGCGAGTAAGCCTCGTCGACAACTGCCCACGGGAGCTCCGTCGGCGCAAAATCAAGGCCCTGCGAAAAGGCGGGCAAAGCGGAGAGCAGGAGCCCGAGTAGCGCAGACGTACCGTTCCGCATGCTGACGCCTCTCTAATCCTTTGCCGCCAATTCTCCGATAGCAAACTGGAGGGACCCGTGTCCAACATTCAAAGAGCTTTTATCGGTGTTCTAATCGGCAGTTCAATGTTAGCATCGGCAGCGGCCAATGCTCAAACAATACCGGCAATATCTTCCCAGCTACGGCCCGCTGTTCCCCGTCACGTGCTGTCAAACGAGGGAATTGTTGCATTATCGGAAGCTGGTTACGATCAATCTTTCATCGTCGATCTAATCCGGCAGAAACAAACTCGCTTTGATACCAGCGTGGAAGGTCTGGCTTTTCTGGCTGATCATGGCATTCCGGAGAATATCGTTCGCTTTATGATTGCGAACGAGAATAAACCTGCGGCCCTGCCCTTGGCGGGCGACGCGGCCCTGGCGCCCGTCGCGGTGCCCATGCGCGTCGTGCGAAGGAAAGTCCTGGTTCCGGATACCAGAATGACATCTCTGCCAACACTGGGTCCCCCTGTGATGGTTATGGAGGCAAGGCCGGAAGCATCGGTCGTCACCGCACTGACGGCAGCGCCGATTTATCAGTCTCCGGCATCCGCGCCCACCCAAAGCATCGTGCTGGGCCGCGACAACCGCTGGTACGTCGTGGTTTCCCCGAGTGCGACCGTCGTCAACAACGCGGGCGGCTCGTCACCGGTCAATTCATATATCAATTATTTTCCGGTCTGGTAGCGAACCAGGGCCTTTCCGGCAGCGTCAATTCATATAGTTGTATGGCGCTGCCGGACTGTACGCGCGAAAGCAAAAGGCCTTAATTTCCACTCGCGTTTCGATACACTGCCGCCGCCTTCGACTCGCTCCACTTCGGCGGGTCGGGTTCGTCGGCAAGCTCGACAATTCCCGCGGCGACCCCACGATCCACCTTCGCCATATTGGCGTAGTCGATTTTGTCCAGCGTATCGCCCAGCGCGTGGTACCCCGGGAATTCGAACGCGACTGCGATCGTATGCGCCACAATTCCCTGCCTCGCGAACGCATAGTTGTCGCTGCGATCGAAGAAGTCGTCGGCATCCCGGCGCTTGTAAGTTTTCACGCCCGCCAGCTTCGCGGCATCGCTCACGATCGCGGGCAGGTTGGAAAAAGACGGTCCGGTAAATGCGAATGTGCCGACCTCTGTGCCGCTGTTGTCGTCGGTGCGGCCCATCTGCTCGAGATTGACGTTCGCCACCGTACTCTTCAGAGGAACCAGCGGATGATGCGCGTAGTAAGTAGATCCGAGAAGCCCTTTCTCTTCCCCGAAGAAAGTCATAAAGAGAATGCTGCGCTTCGGGTGCGGATTGAAGGCTGCCAGAGCGTCCGCGATTTCGATCACCGACGCCGTGCCGCTGGCGTTGTCGTTTGCGCCGTGAAAAATGCCCTCGGCATTTCGCCCGAGGTGATCGTAGTGCGCGGTGAGCACCACATATTGATCCCGCAGAACCGGGTCCGAACCGCGCAGGATCGCCGCCACGTTGCGCAGCGGAAGTCTCTCGACAACGGGTGCGCCGACGTGCAGCGAAAGAACGAGTTCCCCATCCCGGGACAGCAGCGCGGCGGCTTCCGAATCGTAAATCTGAACGACAGGCACGGAATCCGCTTCTTCGAGATGCGGGCCTAAAGGCTGTAGTTTGCGGGATCGACTTACCAGGACGATCAACGCCGGCTTGCGCGCTTGCAACTCATCGTGCATTTCCCGAGTGGCGTAGCGTTCATTGCCCACCACCACGCGGCCCGCGATGTCCGGAATAGCTCCGCTCGCCGGAAGCTTGAGAACGGGCGTGTCCTTATAATCCACCGCCGCCTCGGAACGGGCGTGCACGCGATCCGCCACAACCCTGATCTCCTTAGTCCCGGATTTCAGTTCCAGCCCGACACCCTCCGGATCGGGTGTCACTCGTTCGAACTTCGCCACCTGAAAGTAACTGCCATCCGGTCCCGCGGGATCGAGCCCGCCCTTCCGAAAATGCGCGGCGATGTAGTCCGCCGCGAGTTCCAGTCCTGGCGATGGCGTGTCGCGGCCCGCCAGTTCGTCGGATGCGAGGTAAGCGAGGTCCGCGCTAAGATTGTCGGCAGTGATGCGATCGAGGGCCGCCTCCTCCGCGGCGGGCAGACGGCTGCTGTTGACCTGAGCGGCGCCCAGGGAGATCGCGAAAACAACTGCAGCGAGAAACCTCTTCATGCGGCCTTCCTAGTCTATCCGGACGCGCCGGGGCCGGGTACCGTTGCCGCGAGCCAGGAATGGAAATATACTTAAGGACCGCAACAAGAGAGGAAGCGTATGAAATCAAGTGATCGTTCCGGATTGTCCCGCCGCAATATCCTCAGGAGCGCCTCGGCCGCCGGCGTGGTCCTGCTCCCGCAGGCACTGGCCGCGCAGTCAACCGGCGCGCCCGCTCAGAAAACCAATACTGTCGCGGGAAGAAAGTTCAAAGCGGTTGTCTCTTCCGGATTCGGAGCCAATACAACGCATCTCGAGGAACTGACGCTGCTCCCGATCAGCGGACGCCAGGTCGTGATCCGTACCGAGGTCAGCCAGTGCTGCTACACCATGACTGCGCGTATTTTCGGCACGCAGGACCCGCCCGATCCCCTCGGCCCTCAGGCTCCGGTCATCGTGAACGACCCGAACCTTCCGCAAATCCAGGGACACGGGGGAGTTGGAATCGTGGAAGCCGTCGGACCCGAAGTGCGCCGCGTTCAGGTAGGGGATCGCGTCATCGTTCCGGTTACGGCGCAGTGCGGCCAGTGCTACCAATGCCTGCGCGGCCGTGCCGATCGCTGCCAGATTCTGACCAACATGCCGCTTTTCCCGATTGCCACGCGGAGTAATGGCGACAAAATATACGGCGCGGGCAATATCGGCGGGCTCTCCGACGTCATGGTGGCAACGGAGGAGTCCGTCATTCCGGTCTTCACCAGTGCCAAATCCATCGAACTCGCGATGCTGCACTGCGTCGGCGGCTGCGGACTCGGAACCGCCATGACCCTCTCGCCCGTTGAACCAGGCTCTAACGTCGCCGTGTGGGGCGGCGGACCAGTGGGACTGAGCGCCGTGCAGGGCGCTCGTCTGATGGGTGCCGCGCAGGTCATCCTCGTGGAACCGATTCGCGCCCGCCGCGAGCTCGGACTCAAAATTGGCGCCACCACCGCCTTCGATCCGAATAAGGAAGGCGACAATCTCGTCCCGAAGGTGAAAGACCTTTGCAAAGGCCCCACGAATCGCCGCTATGCCGGCGGACGGAGCGACCTCCGCAACCGGGCGCAAATTGCGGCCAATATCGGGCCCGACCACATTATCGAAGCGGTCGGCTACGATCGCGCGGTACCGAAGGCAGAAAAGGGTCCCGATCCCACCGGCATTCAACCGCTCGAGCAAGTCTGGCAAGCCTGTCCCACCGGCGGACACATCTGCACGACAGGCGTGGGTTTCCCTCCGCAGGCGACCATCGCTTTTCCGGTCAACCAGTGGACCAACGCCAGCAAGACGCATCACTCGAGCCAGTTCGGCGGCACGAACAGCATGCGGGACATTCCCCGCTATGTTCGGCTGATCGAATCCGGCCGTTACGACGCGGCATCGATGATTACTTCGACTTACTCGCTCGAGAAGATCATGGACGCCTATCGTGAAGTAATCGACCGCACGACGGTCACCGCGATGATTGTTATGAGCTGAAGGACTCAGTTTCCCGAAACGGCGATCGACACGCCCGCGCCCGTCGCCGCTGTCCCAACCTGGAGAACCACAGGCACCTGACTTCCCGTCGGAACGCCGGCCGGAATCAGCACATCGACCTGCATCAGGCCAGCCACCGCGCCGGGTGCGGCACCAGCATAGACGACGGTCGCGTTCTGTCCGCCCACGGTCGCCGTCACGGCCAGAAGCGGCGCCGGCAGCGGCAGCGTTAGCGGGGCCAGAACGCCGTCCATGCCGGCCGGGGAGGTTTGCCCTTCGCCCGTGGCGTAAAGCTGAATATAACCTCCGACCTTCACCGGATTAGCCGCCGAGTTGAGCGTGCTGTCCACGTTGTTAACCGCCGCGGCCTGGCCGACTCCCGAGCCATTCGCGGTGAAAATCGAAGGTGCCGCCGCGGCGACGGGCACAGCAAACGTCGAGGATTGTCCCGCGTAACTGACACTCACCTGAGCCACAGATGACCCTGTAACTTCGTAAGGAACGATGGCTGAAATCTGCCCCGCCAAAGTATAGATGAGGGGCGCGGCAACACCGTTGAATGAAACGCTGCTTCCGGCCAGTTGACTCCCGAATGCCCCGTTGACCGGTGCCGCGATCGAGATCGTCGAAGGCCCCATACTGGTCCCGTAGATCACGACGATTTTGCCCGGCGTTACCGGCAGCACGCTCTCGCTGGCCGCATCCGCCAGAGCGCAGACCAGCGTGGGCCGACTGGTTGGCTGCAGGCGTCGCACCGCGTTGTTGTTGCTGTCCGCGATGTAGAGATTGCCGGATCCGTCCACCGCCGCATCCCGCGGAAATGAAAGTTGGGCACTGGCGCCCGGCCCGCAATCTCCGAAATAAGCGAAACTGCCCGTGCCTGCCACGGTGGTGATGGTCCCGCTGGCGGAGATCTCGCGCACGCGGCTGTTCCCCGCATCGGCGATGAACAGATTGCCTTGGCTGTCAATCGCAATGCCCTGCGGATTCTGGAGTTGCGCGCTCGCGGCGGGTCCGCCGTCCCCCAGGCCTCCGGTGCCGTTACCCGCCAGCGTGATGATGGTCCCGCTTGGTCCCGGCGAGACTTTCCGGATGCGGTTGTTG
>Ga0181521_10007704_pt1 | contig 11268 bp, 5 predicted proteins | sample PEATcosm2014_Bin_32_FD_119764 | JGI IMG/M metagenome (GOLD analysis project Ga0181521, IMG submission 119764) | Peatland microbial communities from MTU Mesocosm Facility, Houghton, MI, USA - PEATcosm2014_Bin02_60_metaG | ecosystem: Environmental > Terrestrial > Soil > Wetlands > Peat | place... | reverse complement strand
CCCCAGCCTTCGGCTTCTTCCGCTCCGGCGTTCAGGCGCCTGAAGAACGGCTCATCGCCGTAGTTCGCTCGCTCCGCGGCCGCCTGGCTGATGATGGTTGCCGACACGTAGACGGGTGGAATCGGCGCGCCGGGATGTGCCTTCCGGATGAACTCGACATAGTGGCCCAGGACGCCGGATTCGATGTCGTGGGCGCCGATCATGTGGTAGGGCACGAGCAGGAATTTCTTGCCGGCAAGCCACTCATTGTGCTTCTGGACAACTGGAGCCAGCTCAACGATTCCGCGAGCAGCAGGGTTGCCCTGAAGAATCAGGTGAAGCACGGCCATGTAGTGACTCTTGCCGCTGCCGAAGCTGCCATGGAGAAACGCGGCCTTGCTGGTTCGGTTGGCTACTGCGCTGCGAATCATCGACAGAGCGGCGTCGAAGCAGGTGGTCAGCTCGGGTGTCACGACGTAATCGCTGAGCGTCTCTTCAGGGCGGGTAACGCCCTCGGAGAGGCGGAGGACGTACTGGTCCTTGTAGACGCGGTCGGGGATTTCTATCAGGTCTTTGATGAGCGTCATGGGAGCCTTGCTAGTTCTACAGCGCCAGATCGATCGGCGTCGAGAATGCAAACGATGCCGGGGGAAGTCGCGTGCAACAAGCCTGAAGCGCAAGCGAAGGGCATTGAATGATAGGCATTTTCGAACGCGCCCTTCGCTTGCGCTTCAGGCTTGTGATCCTGGTCGATCCTGGAATTCGAGCACGTATTCCATTGCGATCGCGAGGCTCTCATGGTCGTTCAGCCACCGTTTGCTGCCCCGTTGCGTCCACCAGTTTGCGCGAACGGTTCGCGGCTCGGAAGATTCAAGCGGTTCCTTCAGCCTCCGGGTGCACCAGGCCTTGAACTGGTCCATGACGTCTTCGGGGTTCCGACCAGGAGCTGTGACGACGACGTGAACATGGTTGGTGCGGCATGCGACCGCGTGTAAGTGCCAGCCACGATGGTGGCAATGATCGGCGATCGTGTTTTCGACGAGTTCCCTTTGAGTCGAGTCGAGAATCAACCGCGCTTCGGTCATGAGCGATCTGGATGCCTGCTCGAGGTGAGCATCTGGCGGGAGAAACTCGCCTGGCTTTGCGACCCAGCCGCGTTCGTCGCCGAGAAGCCAACTGCCGTACGTGGTCCAAGTCAAGAAATAGGCGAGTGGTTCATCCTGAGGAACCCGCCCCGCATCGCGAGACATTGGAGTGTCCTATTTCATCCGAAGTCGCTTGGTCAAACTTGTGTGTCGCATGACGGCCAAGCACTGGAAATGCAACAAGCCTGAAGCGCAAGCGAAGGTTAAAAATTCATTTAACCCCATTGGACCCTTCCCCACAAGTCCAAGAATCCAGCGCGCTCAATTGTTCCAGAACGTCAGCGATATCGACGACCTTTGCCTCCGAGTCGCGTGCGACGAGATCTGTCCGGAGTCGAGCCGCGCGGCGAGCGAGGAGTTCCTGGAACCAGGGGACATCGAGGGTCCGGATCCTCTCGACGACGTCCGCGTCTCGACCACTTCGGCTGAGGACCAGTCCCAGAATGGCATTCAGAGCAACTGCTCCATACTTCTCGCGAGGAAGGAGTCGCGGCCGCGCATAGACATCGACGAGTTCCTCGAGCCGCAAAGCTAACTCGGAATACTGATCGCGCTGTTCCGGAGGATTCGCGGTCAGCTTGCGAACGACCATCTTGGTGACCTCGACTTCGAGTTCAATTGGGATCTCCAGTTCCCCCTCCTCCTTCAAGAGGCTGGCGGCGGCCTCTATGGCATCACCGACGGGCGCTGTCGCAACGTAGTTCCGGATGGCGGAACCCACGGCAACCAGATCGGCTGGATCATCTAACTCTCGGTACTTCTCGATAAACCGCCTGAGCAACGGCGCAAGTGCGACGGCTTGCAGACCTCGGAACGGCAGCACTTCGGATTCGAGGATCAGCGTCCGGCGCTCCTCAGGCTCCAACTCGTGGCGCTGCAGAGACGTGACGACTGCTTCGCATCGTGATTCAGGATCGACATCCTCCGCCTCGGCCGATTCTACCTCGGCATTCATCTGCTGGGGCACCATCGCCCGGCGGATCTGATCATCCGGAGAACCCGCAATGAAGACGATGCGATCGGCCATGAACCAATCTCCCGGGCCGATCGCTCTCCGGATCAGCCCCAGTGACTTGTCTCCTGATATTACCCTGGCACCGAAGAAGCTCATACGAACCCGACGCGCCAGCGAGGGGAGTGCCTCAGAGCCCTCGCTGGCGCGTCGGGTGAGTATGTGCTAAGGATGCGAAACTTTCTTGCCGGGGTAATAGTTTAGGTGATTCTCTCCCCGATCGCGACAGGAAAGCGCCCGACCTCTCCGCGAATCCTGGTACCCTATTCCTTCTCAGAATCTCTGCGAGCCCCGCGCCTGTGACCGGCGGAGCGTGTACTGGTGCCCGACTTTCGGGAGCGGCGAGCGGTACGCTGCGGCTCCCACGCCTTGATCTCGGGGATCGTTTTGCCCAGTTGCCTGGCCTCTTCCTGGATGAAGCCCTCGAAGTAGTCGCCCATGGGGACGCCAAACTCGGGATCGATCTCGTTGTGCCACTGCTTGAGCCAGGGGAGAAGCTCGATCAGGCAGGCCAGGAGGGGGATCAGGCGGGGGTCGTCGCGGCCGCCGAGACGTTCTTGGACATCGACGTAATAGGCACTGATCGCTCGGGCGAGCTGGAGGTGGTCGTAGCCGGCCCAGGCGACGATAAGCGTCCCGTCCGGGCCCTCGCAGTGCGGAAAGCTTACCCAGCGCTCCTTGGGCACGTCGAGCTTGCCCCGGAGCCGCCAGTAGTCGCCCTTCAAAAAGTCGACGCTCGTGTACCTGGGCGGCACGGGGATGTTGCCGACCTGCTTCTTCTTGAGTGCCTTCGCGTCCAGCTCGGTCAGGTAATCAGAGTGATCCTTGGGGAGCTTGGTGCGCGCGTCGATTGAGTCTTCTTGCCGCTGGAGCGCCCAGGTCTTGTCCCACTCATCGCGCTTGCGGAGGCTTGAAGGCTTGTAGCGGAGGACCGGTAGTAGCGGGACACTCTCGGCCTCGACCAGCTCGGCCACGAGGCGGGCGATGTCGAAAGCGGGGTCGTCGCGGTAAAGCTCGCCGACCTGGTGGAACTCGGGGTCTTGGCGGGCGACGTCGGCCAGCCTGGCGACGGAGGTCAACGCCATCCCGAGCCGGGCTGTGGCCGTGCCCGCATCGTTCATCCGGCCGTCGAAATCAAAGTAGGATTCGAGGCGGTCCAGGAGCCAGGACCGTAGCGCTCTCGCGAGCTGATCGGCCCAAGGCTCCGTGTTCCAGCGGCGCTTGTTGTCCGGCTGCTCGATCAGTCCGATATTCGGGTCGTTCTCTATCAACTCGATCCGGCGTTCAGCCGTTTCCCTGTAGTCGTTCGGCCAGTCGCGAGGCAATTCGGTGATTGGGCTGCTGCCGTGTCTCTCAAACCAAGCGGTTTGAAGTTCACCTGAGGCCATCCTTCTCGCGAGGACAAACTCGAAGGCGCGTTGACCCAAGGCGACGCCCGGAACCTGCTCCCCGTTTTCAAGCTTATAGGCCTCGGGGTCATTATTAGGAAGCAGGTCGTAGATCTTATAACAGAGCCAGTCCAATTCCTCTTGAAGCGCCACCATGCGTGTCCTGATACTATCTGTCTCAGAGCGAATTGTGTTTAGTATCTCCCTTGTGGGCACCCTGGTCCTTACCAACTCAACTGGACTGTTCTCATGGAGCCGACATGAGAGAGAGTCCATCTCTCCAGCAATGGATCGCACAGAATCCAAGTCCTTGGGCAAAGGGAACTTGTTTAGGCTTGTTCCCGCGAACTCTCGGAATTGCTCCCATTCCTCCTGCTTGAATCCTTCGTTTACCCCACCGGCTCCTTTATTGTAGAACACCTGCTTCATCCAGAAGCACGCCGTCGAACTGTTGAGGATGCCGAGCAGGGCGAGGTGCGCATCCTCAGTCGCTCCCGACGGCAGCTTGATCACGGGGGCAGACCGGTTGAAAACCTTCCCACCGCGGTCGAGCACGAAATGGTTGTGCGTGGCAACGAAGGCAAATGCGATCGAGAGCGGGGTGCGCAGCCTAGCGGCATATAATTCGCGAAGACACCACCAAGGGATCCCCTTTTGTTCGACCGGAACACTGAAGGCACGGCGCTCTTTCAATACTGTGCGGTACCTCCAGAGGAAACTGAGATGGTCAGCAACTTGGTCGGGCGGAAGTCGATCGCCTAAGTCGGTATTCGGCCAAAGAGTGACGAGGTTAGTTACGCACTGCCAGTCACGGATCATCTCGCCGTCCGCGAGTGGTTTCCAATGTGTTAGGGTCGCTCTGTTAACGACGTCGCGCGGCAGAAGCAAGCAGTTGTCTTCGCCAGTAATGACCAGAAAACCAATCTCGTCGACCACTTCTGAAAGCATCCTCTCTTTGCCCTCGTCGAGTCGTTCCTTTAGCTCGGCCGCCCCGCCCCCTCCAATCGACCACGGATGCTTGAGAAACGCTGCGCGTGGTGTGTCGACTACGCTGATGTACTCGCTCTGCGAGCCTGGACGGTCGATGAGTTCCATGATGGAGCGCCAGACCTTCCCCAGAGATGGATCGATCATCGAAGGCGGCTCACCCCGGATGCCGAAGACAGCGCGGACGTGGCGACTTACCGGGAGTTGGTTTCTTGCGAGCAGGATCACAGTCGAGGTTCCATGGCTCGGCATTGCTATCTTAGAAGTGTCAATGACATGGGTCAGATCGATGCGGGAAAAAAACACTTCAATTAGCTTCTTGCCGAATTCCCGCTTCATGAAACTGTTGGCCGTGATCTGACCCGTATAGCCGCCCGCCGCCGCGAGAGAGACGATCCGCTCCAGGAAGGGCACAGCCAGCGAGTACTGTCGGTGACATGTCCTGTATCGCTCACGATAGGCGGCGTTAAGCGCCGAATCCTTGGGCGTGATGTAGGGCGGGTTCGCGACCACGGCGTGATAGGTCTTGGGCCGAAGCAATCGCTCCAGGGCGCCCCGATCCTCAGGCTGATACACGTGGTCCGTCGGAGCCCATCCCATCGTCTGTTGATCTCCACCCGGACTTCCGTGCAGCAGCGAATCGCCGCAGGTGAGGTGAATCTCGAACCCCGGTGCATCGCTTAACCGCCAGACACCGCAATCCTTGAGCGCGGCGAGCAAGAGCCGGAAGCGAGCGATCGCGATCGCGTACGGGTTCACATCGACTCCGTGCACACTATCGAGCGCCCGCTGGACGAGCACTGTGACCATTGCTCCCGGCTCCTTCTTCCGCCAGCGCTCGATCAGCCTAGCAAGACTCCCGAGCAGGAAATGCCCACTGCCGCAGGCCGGGTCTATCATCTTGAAGCGGTCGTCGGGATGGAGCCTTCCATCGGGTTCGAGCCGTGTCTCGTAGCCCAGCCTGGCGAGTCCGAATTCCTCGATCGCCGGATCGAGTGACCGATCGAGAATGAACTCTTCGACGAAGACCGGCGTCTGGAGCAGCGCGTAGAGCTTTCGTGCCTCCTCGGAGAGGTCCTGATAGAGGTCGCCGAGGAAGCGGGTATCCCAGCTCGGGTCAGTGAAGTCGTGGGCCAGCGCCCCGGTGTTTGGTTCAATCCGCTGGAAGAATCGTAGCAACTCCCCGGCCGCATCGCCGCTGAGCCAGTTCGGGATATCGTGGATCGGGTTGTGCGCGCCGAAGACGTCCCGGGTCGGCGGAAGCTCCTCGAGTCGGTCGAAAACGGCAATCAGGTAATCGCGGTCGTTGAGCGTGGGGTTTGCCCGAAAGTAAAGTTCATGCTCATCGCGGGCCCGCTGAAGGCGTTCTCCCGGTCCGGCGATCCTGGGTGGGTCAATCAGCGCGTTGTCCTCCAGGAACCGCACGAACACGCAGGAGAGGACCCAGGCGGCCGCCGTCTGGGTGATGTCATCACTCCGCCACTCGTCGAAAGTCTGTGCGGTGCGGTTGGCCTCTGTCGCCTCCTCGAACTCCTGACGCAAGTGCGCCCCCACTTCGGGAATCTCGGTCGACTGGCTCCGTTCGAGCAAGTCGGCCTCGAGCCTCTTGAGCAGCTTCTGGAGGTCCGAAAGGAGAGCGGCACGATCGATCATCGGTAGTAGGACCTTAGAGCGGTTTACCTTCGCATCGCCCACATGCAGCCCACAACGGCAGATTCACGGATTGCAGATCACGAGGTACTCCCTAGCCGCGTAGCGGCGGAAGTTCATAGCCTGAGGGCGTAAGCCCCAGGAAGTGCCCAGGCGTGCCCTGCTGTTCCCCGTTTCCGAGCCCCAATCGGGGCGACAGGACGGCTTGGCCTCGGCTCGCGCGTGTCGCCCCGTCGGGGCTGGAAAAGGATTCTTTTGTCATCTCTCTGGGTCCTGGGGCTGACGCCCCAGGCTATGAACTGTCGCTCCTTCGGAGCTTAATGAAAACCGCTCTACCCTGAACGGTGCCTGTTGCCGATCCAGCTCTCCGGGATTCGAGCCCGCTGTCCGGGACCGATCAGGGGGATTGGTTTTCCGTCCAGCAGCAATTGATGATCACCAGGCACCAGCAGCCAGAGGCCGGGAATTCCGCCGCGCCGCCCGACTTTCTGGGACAATCGGCTGAGGAACTCCATCTGATCGTACCGCGCCAGGAGGCCGGGGTAGATCATCAGCATCGTCTTGTCGACCTGGAGCAGCCGCTCCTCCACGACCGGCATGGCCCGTGCAACCAGCATCATCAGCTTATCCCAGTCGCCTTCTCGCGGTCTGGCGTCGGTCTCGAGGACCAGGTTCCACGTGACACGTGCCTTGTCGGCAATCTGCTTGAGGCAGTCAAGGAAGAGCCCCTCGAAGTCAACGAGCTGAACAGGGAACCGTCGACAGAGCTCGTCGAGGGCGCGCTCGTGGTACTTCGGGTTGACCAGCAGCGTCAGGAACGAGCCTTCCTTGAGAGCGCGCCGGAGGCGTTCCTCGAACTGGCGGGCATCCGCCTCCTCGGGCGTGATCTCGCTCTCGTTGACCTGCCCGGTCGCGGTTTGAACCCGTGAGATCGACTGACTCTGGCTGCTGACCGAGATCGGGTTTCGATGCGGGCTGACATAGCACCCGGCTCCATCCCGAGCGGCGGGGTCCCAGGAGAACTCGAACCCGGCATCCCGGAGCAGCCCATCGAGCTCCGGCCGATCGGGCAGCCGCTCGGCTTCGGGATAGCGGCTTGCCACTCGCTCTCGGATCTGAGCCACCGTCAGAGTCTGCACACCGAGCAAAGCTCCCTGGGAAAGCTTGAGCGTCCGGGCTGCCGGCATCCCTCGGGGATACAGCTCTTGCCGGCTTGACACGGCCGCATTCTCCGAGACCGCCGCCGCAAGCCGGACGAGCCGAGTGTCGGCGATGGGGACCCTGGAAGGAGGGAAGACCTGACGAAGTCGCTCCAGGGCCCGTGCAGGGGCTGCCAGGGGATCTTCGCCAGCCAGCTTGTCAGCCTCGTCCCCGAGTTTGCCGGCGTAGCTTGCCAGCTCGCTATCGAGGGCGATCAGCACGCAATGACCATCGCGACGGACGAGGAAGCGAGGCTCAGCCATCGTTCGTTCGACCTCCACCGTCGCGCGTGCCACGGCCCTGGCCCGTTGGGTGCGCAGAGGCTCGTCCTCGCTCGATCCCCGACTGGACAGCAGCGCCTCGGCCAGCTCGTCAACCGTCTGAATTCCGCCGCTGGCTTTGAGAAACTCGACGACGCTGGAGCGTACCAGGGTGATGGCCGGATCCTTGGACCACCGGACCGAGAGCTTGGCGACGATCTGGCCAATGCGACCACGGGTGACCTTCAGAGCTTCGGCTACCTCCGTCTGGCTGGGCCAAGGCGAAGGCACTGCCGAGTCGAGCCCCAGCAGAGCTTGGGCGGTGCGCTGGGTCGTATCACTATCGCGGATTCCGACCCGCAGGACTCGTTGCGTCAACAGATCGATGCTGAATGTGGCCGGGTCGATTGGTCCCAGAATGAGGCCAGCCTCCTCGGACTCGGAGTCGGGGCCGTCCTTCGTTCCGCTCGTCGAAGGACTGCCAAGCCGCTCACGGAGGATTCGCACCGCGCTCGCGATTTCCCGTCTCGTCGTGTTGCCCACCCCACGCAGACGCAGCAGCCGCCGAATGGGCACCGTGAGAAGGTCCTCCACGGTGATGACATTGGCCCTGTCGAGGGCGTTGGTTGCCCGAGTCCCAAGCCCAAGCTCTGGAACCAGGGTGTCAAAGGTCGCCTTGGCCAGTGCTTGGCGATGCTGCGACTCATCGGCGTGATCGGAGAACTTGCCAGGCTCTTCAATCCCCTCAAACGCGTGCCGCCAGATTCTCCGCATCTCCTCGGCGTTGTCGAACCTCTCGTTGATGTTGCGACGAAACGCTTTCTTGAAGAAGCTGGTCAGGTGCTCCCGCAAGCTGGCGTCGAAGAGCTCGGGCTCGATGGTGATCTCGGTTTGTGGGCTGAGCTGTGAAGGTTCCGTAGCTCCATCCCCCCATGTCGGGAGAACTCCCGTTGCCAGCTCATGGAGCGTCATGGCGGCCGCATACCGTTCGGCATGGAGGTCCCAGCGTGGAGGCTTGCGGAGCGGCAAGAGAGGATCGAGGTAACCGTTTGTGCCGGCCCGGAGGTTCTCCGCCGGGGTTCGTGAAAGTGAAAAGTCGAAGAGCACCAGGTGGAGTTTGTCTCCCCGGCCCAGCATTCCGACCGCGATATTGTCTGGCTTGATGTCACGGTGAGGAATGCCCTGGTCTTCAAGATGGTTGACAATGTCGAGCAGGTCTTCACCGAACCGTTGCAGCAAGTCAACGTGCAGCCGGCCGTCCTTACGGAGCCGCTGGCCCAGGGTCTCGATGATCTTCCGGTCCTTGTCGGCGAAGACGGGTCGCAGCAAGAAGGCGGCACGATCCCCGACCTCCATGAATTCGACGAAGCTCACGATGCCTTGATGGCGCAGGTCCTCCTTGGCGAGCACCTCGGCCTCATCCTTGATGCGAGGATTCTTCTCTGGATCATTTGCCGCCTTGAGAACGAAGTGGTCGCCGTTCCGTGTGACGAGTAGGGCCACCGAACAAGCACCCTGCCCCAGACGGCGGACGACGCGATACCCGCCGGGTAAGAGATCCCCAATTTGCGCCTGGGCTGGGTCGGCCACATAGTCGTGTTCAGGCGAAGTCAGCTCGGATTCGACCTCGTCGAGCTCACGGAGGAATTCCACCGCCGAGTCCGTGCGATTGGGAACCTCGGGATGGGTGCTGAACTGGACCAGGTATTGCAGGGCCTCGCCGGCACCGTTGAGAACTGAGCTGATCTGCAAGCCTTTCGTCGCTCTCAGCCTGTTGCTCAGCTCCAGGGCGTTCGCTGCCGGCGGCACGCCCGAGAAGATGTGGTACGCAATTGCTCCCAATGAGAAGACGTCGACATGCTCTCCCGTGTTGTCGTCGGAGAGGGCCTCGGGGGCCATGTACGCCGTACTCACGTCCTCAACAAGCCGTTCAACATGAGAGGTGGCTGCTACAGCCTGTGAACCACCGGACGAGGCCGTCCCCTTGCGGTATCCGACTTGCCAGTTGAAGATTTTGATCCGCGGCCGGGGGCTCGAGAGACCTGTGACCAGAATACTCTGGGGACAGAGAGCGCGGTGGACGACCTTCTTGTCGTGAGCGAAGCTGATCACCTCGGCGATTTGCCTGACGAGCTCGAGCCGGGAGTCGATACTGAGCTTGTCTCTGTTCTGGATCAAGTAATGGTCGAGGCGGACACCGAGCGGGTCGTGCTCGAAGATGAGCGCGGGGCCGGCCTCGTGCTCCGTGAATCCATGAGCGCGGAGAATGCCGGGGTGGCTGAGCATTTCCAGCAGTTGGAACTCACGTAGTGCCGCGCGTTCGATCATCCGGCGATCTTCCACGCTGGTACCTGCCCGCACGAGGTAAAGGCGAACGCGCCTCTTGGAATCGGGCACCTGGACATGACTGGCCTGCCAGTCCTGATAGCCCGGCCCTTCGCCGATAAGCTGTTCCAGAACGTAATCGCTCACCTTGCGGTACCGCTGGGAGGGGCGAATCCCAGCCTGCTCCATGGCCTGGCTGACGACCCTGGCCATCGGTCGGTCGTGAGTCCCCCTGGGCGTGGGATCGAGCCCCGGGCACTCCCGCCGAATCACAGCAGCGATAACCCCCGGACGAGCGGGAGTATCTCCAGCGGGCTCCTTGTCTCGCAAACAAACACGGAGGCGAGCGTTGGCCAGCAGCTCGCAGTTGAGATCGGGAGCCGAACAGAAAACCAAGGGTTCGATGAAGGGAATCTGCCCCTTCTTCTGACAAGCCCTTTGCTGCTGGAGCAATGACCGAAGCTTCTTCGCTTTGAGGTTGGCGGCAATCAGCGGGTTGTCGACCGTCGAGAGCTTACCATCCGTCTCCCAGGTCCAGGTGCCCGCATCTCCAAAGACCCGCCCAGGGCGACTCTTGATCTCAACCAGGAAAAACCCCATGGGGGTGAAGACCAGCAGGTCAACCTCGTTGATGCTGCCGTCATCGGCGATGAACTCGAAGTTCGCCCAGGCTCGGTAAGGCTCGGGCTCGGGAAACCTCTGCCGCACAAAGCTCAGCGCATCCCGTTCCCAGGGATACTTCGATTCAGCAACCGTTGTCCAGTTTCCCGTGATGCTCATCGCCAGCGATCCTGAACTCACGCCTTCTGGTCTCTGTCTCTCCGATGAACTGCTGCCGGAACCGTAAAACTCCGCGTTTCTCTACTTTTTCCTACCGGACGTCCGTCCAGTACCGGTGAAAGGGGGACGTTTGGGGGCTGTCGTCCGGAATGACCACCGATCGAGCCCTAGACTCGCGTGGCTGCCGGCTGGAGTGGTGTCGCGAGCGGGCGGCGGGCAGCCATCGTGGGGCGGAACATCATAAGGAGGACCAGGGGGAGATAGAGCAGGACGAGTGTTCCCCCTTTGTCCAGGTACCAGAACTGGCTGGCCACAAGGAGCGCTGCCGACAGGGAGATCAACTCGGCCAGGCTCTTGCGAGCCGGCCAGAGCGTGGTGACGATGATCAGGGCAAGATACGCGATCAGAACGGGAAGTCGGAACGCCGTGTCGATGCCGGCCCAGAAGCTGCCGGTCGACTTGGGCTCGAACCAGGGCAACAGACCGGCCTCGGCGATGCTCCGGGCCCCCAGGGCGCGCGCCCATTGCCCCAGCTCGGGAAT
>Ga0181521_10007703_pt1 | contig 11270 bp, 16 predicted proteins | sample PEATcosm2014_Bin_32_FD_119764 | JGI IMG/M metagenome (GOLD analysis project Ga0181521, IMG submission 119764) | Peatland microbial communities from MTU Mesocosm Facility, Houghton, MI, USA - PEATcosm2014_Bin02_60_metaG | ecosystem: Environmental > Terrestrial > Soil > Wetlands > Peat | place... | reverse complement strand
CCGTCGCCACTCTTGGCGGGCTTCGAAGGAAATCGCGGACCTGGCGCGGGGGGCGTCACTCCATGAAATCCGGGCCGTTGGCTTTTCATCCCTCCTCGACTTTGATGAAGATCCATTTCGCAAGGCCTCCACGGTCGAATTTAAACACTGATTTGCCCCTGGGTCCCCTATCCGGAGTTCCGGACGCCATAGCTACATCACGTATTTCCAAGCAATCCGAATCCCTATTCCGTTCCCAATATACGACTACTTTGGCGTTCTCCTCGAAGTCGGAATCGGAAAGCTTCTGACGCAACTCTTTGACGGTCATATACGGTCTCCTTCATCGGGCATTTTGCTTAGTGCCCCGCATCTTCTGCCACGGCGAGAGCTGCTGCGTTTCGCGGGAGAGCCCGCCCAAGTCCTGGTAGCTCACTTCGTATTCGTAAACCGCTACGTGGCGGCAGTCAAGGGCTGTACTCGGTGGGTTTTCGTTCGTCAATCCGGCGTCGGGTATATACTCCCGTTCCAGGGTGATGCGTTATATGGGCCAAAAGGCATTCTCGCGTGTCGCTGGGCTGATTTTTCTCCTGGTCGCAGTCGCGCACCTCTTACGGCTTCTCCTGAGATGGAGCGTGATTCTCGACGGTTGGACCGTCCCGATGTGGGTGAGCGCAATCGCACTCGTCGTCGCAGGATTCCTGGCTTTCGAGGGACTCAGACGACGCCTTTAGCCGGCTCCCAGCTATCTCCCACACCCATCCACTGGCCACGTGCCCAGGCGTCCCAAGTGGGACACGTGGATGGCCTCCGGCGCGGACTTCCCATAAGCCCGTTTCTGGCCAGTGACGGCCACTTGTCCGATTGCGAAATTTCATTGGGGAAAAATGCAAAATGCGCCACAAAGGGGAAAGCATACGGCGCGTTGGGCAATACGTTGGACGCCGGAAGAGGTGAATGCTCAGTGGGGAGGCTGGCAGAAATTAGAAAGGCGAGCCCATTGCCTGACTCGCCCGTCCCTGCAAACCATGCAAGGTCTCCCGAGCTGGAACGTTATGCGACCAAGGGCAATTTGGTTCACTCGGAAGGGCTTCGGGTGTATAAGTGTGCTCGTCCAGCGGGTCAAATCGGAAATCCCGGTTGAATTCCGTTTCACGTCAAGGAGATGAAAAAATAGAAACTGAGGACGCGAAAGAACAATTGTCGCGGCGTGGATTCCTGGGAGTTGGCTCGGCGGCCCTGGCTGTGGCAGTCGGAGCTCTTTCCGTTAGTGGCGCAGCCGCCCAAGAGCAGTCCAATACCCAAACGGCCGCAGGCGATAGGAGCAAAAGCGATCCTGGCCCGGCGAATTCCGACCTCGACGGGCAGAATCCGGATTCCATATGGCCGCCTTCAACGGATTCCAAGAGTTTGGTTCAAACCTTCAAATATCCCTTCTCCTTTGCGAACAAGCGAACTTACGAAGGCGGATGGTCTCGCGAGGTGACCGTTCGCGAATTGGCCGTCTCGAAGTCTTTGGCTGGCGTAAACATGAGACTCACGGCCGGAGGTGTTCGTGAGTTGCATTGGCACACGGCGGCTGAATGGGCAATCATGCTTTATGGGTCGGCGCGTATCACGGCTATAGATTTGGACGGAAAAAGTTTTGTCGCCGACACAAACAAATACGATCTATGGTTTTTCCCCAGCGGTGTTCCGCACTCGATCCAGGGTCTCGAGCCCGACGGTTGCGAATTCATGCTGGTTTTCGACGATGGGAATTTTTCGGAATCAGAAACGGTGCTGTTGAGCGACGCGATGGCGCACCTCCCGCGCTCGGTCTTGGCAAAGAACTTCGGGCTTCCCCAGGAGGCTTTCAAAAATCTGCCCAAGGAAGAGTTGTTCATCTTCCAGACCGCAGTTCCCGGATCGCTGGAGAACGACCAGAAAGCTGCCGCGGGAGCGCTTCCGGGGTCGTCGCGCGATTTCGCTTTTCGCACCATGGAAATGCCTCCGACGAAGCGCACCAAAGGCGGGGAGGTGCGCATCGTTGATTCGACCAAGTTCAAGGTCACCACAACCTCGATGGCCATGGTCACCGTTCACGCGGGAGGGCTGCGCGAACTGCACTGGCACCCCAACGCCGACGAATGGCAGTACTTCATTTCCGGCAAGGGAAGAATGACCGTCGTGTCTACGGGCAACAAGGCGCGCACCATGGAATTTCAGGCGGGCGACGTCGGCTATGTTGAAAAAACCCTGCTGCACTACATCGAGAACACCGGCGATTCGGATCTAGTCTTCATCGAGATGTTCAAGAGCCCCCTCTACCAGGACCTTTCATTCACCGAATGGCTGACGCACACGCCGCCCGAACTGGTCATGGCGCACTTGAAGATCGACAGGGCGACATACGACGCCATTCCTCGAGACGAAGCAGTCGTCTTGCCGGAATAACGGGTCTATTTACTGCTGACGAACTTCGACTTGCCGCCGAGAGGGCTTGGCATATGAGAGTGGCTCGTCTTTGCTAGTTCGCTCCCATCGCAGAGGAGCTAACCTTCTGATGGTGTGCTTGAGGTTCATCCCGAGAAACAGAGAACCCACTTCCGGACGGGAACTCATTGATTCCACCCTATGGGAGACTTGTAAGGAAGCGCCAACTGGGCGCCTTCAACTTGGCGTATCTTCCCGTTTTCGATCTTGAAAAATTCAGCGAGCTCAACGCTGAAAGGCCTTTTTGCGGACGGCGGCATGTCGATTTTCCCGATGCCAGGAACGTCCGCCGATAGCACCGTTCCGGGATGGTTAAACATGAAGAACCCGAAAACGATTCCCATTTTCTCATCTACGATCAGAAACCGCCGCGGGTCGACCGACTTGATATAGGCCCAAATTCTTGTATTCATGTTCTCTCGACATCCCATTCCCGCGGGATTGAAATCGCCGTGCCCCCATCCTTCGTTGTATGAAGGATTATTGGTGTCCTGTGTTCCGTCCAATACTCGGTTGCACTTGTCATCAAACGGAACCATGTCGCCTGACAGATGCACCAGTCCTTCGAAATATTGGTTTGTGTCTTTGAGCATAACGGACCGAGGGGTGCGCGTGGCGACAGTGACAGGCTGCAACCATACCGAATTCGGCCCCATTTTTTCCAGATTCTGAGCGGGTTCCGCGCCCCGACGGACCATCGTCTCAACTTCGGCAATTTTTCTATTCTCGATCTTTAGGCGAACCACAAGTATCGCCGGCGTACCATTCTCCCGAATGGTCGCCTCAATTCCGACTTGGCCTACTTGCGGATCGGCGAAGTAGATCTTGTAAGTGCCCATCCCGCTGATCGTGCCCCACAGAGCGTCGCCGAGCTTCAGCGGTATCGTATTCTCGGTGAATTTCACGCTGGCAGTGACGGGAAGTTGGCTCGGATCGTGCGCCACGAGCGCGCTTAGATATTGGTCGATGAAACCCGTCAGGCAAGCGTAATCGCATACCTCGCCCGAACTTCGTTGGGCGCGGCCACCGTCGACTGCCCGGGCTCCAGACACTGTCAGAACGCCTAGAGTCAAGATTCCGATCGCGGCGACTCCCATCACTCTCGTTAGCATATGCGTTCCTCCGATTCAATCGATAGCGGTGCCTTACATTGTCGGCGCTTAGGTCTCAATTTCGTCCCAGCACGTAGGATTCTACCCATTCACGAGACTTGGCCACTACGAATTAACTCTTTGCCGCTGCCGATAACGATAGTAAATGAAAACTGGGACTCCAGATAAAATCAGCATCAGGCCTGCTACTGATTCTACCGGTCGTTCTACCCTATAGAAGTCCTCCGTTGCGCGCACGTCCGGACGACATCCCGTTGTTGGTCGAACACATCCTTGGACGTGGGCGTCATTTGTATCCCAAGTGCGGTAGCCTCACCGAGCAGCAGATCAAGCAGCTCCAGAGTTATGGCTGGCCGGGCAACATCCGCGAATTGCGGAACGTGTTGGAGAGGGCCGTGATCATTTCGCAGGGAGGCCCGCTTCGCCTAGACCTTGCTCTGGGAAACGGCACAGCAGGCAAGCCTTCCCAGCCAACGCAAGACCCGCGGCGCTCCAATCCGTTTTCTTTCCTCACGCAAGAAATGACCGAAAAAGGAGTTCAAGCGGGAGGTGGAACGGCACCTGACCGGGCAGGAGACAGAACCCTGGGAACTCATCTACTTCAAGCTATATAAGAGCCAGCTGCCAGTGATCGAGCAGGCCCTTGAAACCGCCGCGCTGATGCTGGGAAGTGACAAGTCTCGCGGGTACATGCTGGAAATGATTTGCGCTGATTTTCTGGCGGGGGCAAATCTCGACAGCGGCAATTCCGACGCTCTAATCATCTCTTTGGATCGGCTCTTTGATGCCCTTCCGCAGACCAAGAGGCAGGAATTCCTAGACAAGGCGCGAATGACTTTATGAACTCCGTCCGCCCCAGACAGCCGCGGCTGCGGCTTGATCGATGTTCTTACGAGACCTTGCACCTTCAGGTGCTTCGGCGAGATGGCTGGCGATGTCAATCCTGTGGATCGCTGCGTGATCTCGAGGTTCATCATATGCAGTCGCGCAGTTTACTCGGTGATGATGCAGAGGACAATCTCATCACCCTATGCGCTGGGTGTCATAAACACACCCATTTAATCCGATAGCATCTCGTCCCCGCCCAAGAGACACCTGCTAGGTGGTCCTATCCGGACCGGACGCTCTCATGTGCCCGATGCCCGAGCCACCAAACAACCGTTCACACCACCTATTGCTATGACTTCTGACTCGGGACACTAGCCCGAGGTCGCTGGTTTAGCCTGCATCCATTGTGGCTTCAAGATCTCGTCGATGAGAAACAGGTCTGTGAGCAGTGCCCGGAGATGGATCGAAGCATTCAGGTTATCGATCAACTGAGAGCTGAGGGTGATCTGGGCAAGAGTAGGAACTCGATCTGTTTATTCAACGACCGATGCTCCTTTTCAGTGCTTCCAGTGCGATCCGAGGTATTCCACCGGCCCGGGGGGGAGTGCGATCCCTGCTCCGCTCTCACACAATTCCTCTTCGCTCCCCCATTCAGGCAGATTTTCGCATTCCAGATCGATTGAACCGGTCAGTCTTTACCGAACTGCGGTGCTTACTGAGCTTACCTTGCCTTCGGATCGGTTGGATCAACACGTCTGCCGGAATTCCAAATTTGTCATGCAGACTCCGAATCATATTCAAAGACAGCGGCCGATCTCCTCGCATGACCTCGTACACGCGAGTTCGCTGGCCGATCACACCGATTAGAGACCGGAGATCCTTTCCCCTCTGTTCCAATCTGAACTTGATCGCTTCAATCGGGTCAGGAAAATCTATTGGATAGTGCTCTTTTTCATATGCTTCGATCAAGGTTACAAGAACATCCAATTCGTCACTCTCGGGCGAACCCTTGGACGAAGCCCACAATTCTTCTACCCGGCGGAGCGCCCGCTCATAATCCACTTCCTCTTTAATCGGCTTGATCTCCATATTTCACCGTTTTCACATCAATCTTGTCATAGTCCGCGTGCGAACCAATCCATTTTATGAACACGATTTGATGTGCGTAATTGATCGCCACAACGAGCCTGTAGGAATTTCCCTTGATGTTGAAAACGGCCCTGTCCGATCCCACAATGCTCGCATTCGCGTATGCCCTCACAACATCAGCGGGCGTCCTCCATTCCGCTCTGAGCACCTCGTGAAACCAAGAGTCGAGCGCGGACTTGACCGCCTGTTGATCCTTGTTTCCTGTCAGCGTGTCGATGAACCGCCTCAGCGTTTTTCGCGCAATCACTCTCCATGTGTACCCAAAATGGGTACACCGAAATCCGGGGGTGTAGCATTTCGGCGCCGCATACCGAATAGCGCGGCCAGCCTCGCCTCCGAAGAGGCAGCCACCGCCGCCTTGACTTTCGCAAACTCGATTATTTCTTCTTTTTCTTTCTTAGGCCCGGCAGAATGGTTTCAAGTATCGAAGTAACTTGTTCGGCCAGCCGCCCGGACTCGGCTACTTTGTTTAGCTGAAAATAGATGTCGGCGACATCCCCAGCTTTCCGTGGTCCTACAGCACAAACTACGACAATCTTTTTCTCTTCGGGGAGAATCTGATAGATCAACCGATGGTTTGCGAACTCGTGCTTCCAATACCCGGATAAAGACGAGCGAAGAGGTGTTCCATAACCTTCCGGGTTAACTGCAAGTTTCTTCTTGATGACTTTTGCGAGCTGCTTCTTGACGCTACCATCAAGAGCGCCAATATCATTTCTCGCGTCCTCCGTGAAGACAACCTCATATTTTGGCGCCGGTGTTTCTGATTCTGTCATCCGAAGACTTCATCCATTGTGTAGAGTTTGGCCTTTGAAACGCCGCGTTTCTTCAGCTCTACCAGGCGGTTCGTAAGTTCGCGATCAGCAAGGATCTCAAGAGTCGCGAGAATGGACTCCCGCTCCGCGACAAGCCGGTCCAAAAATTCCTGATCGACCACGTACTTTGCAACCTGGCGACGGTTTTCAATCAGCAAAACCGTGTTGTCCTTGACTGTTTTGAGATGCTCTCTCAGATCATCCCGAAAGTCAGTCGCAGACACCTTTTTAACCCTTATCGCATGTGCCATCGACATTGCGCTCTCCCACTGTCCCTCTAGGTACTAACGTACTATTCGTTGAATGAATTGTACGATTAATATCAAGCCGGTGTCAAGGAGTGATCCCCGCAGTTCAGGGTCTCACAGCCGTAAATTAAGACAACCCAAAGGCTGAGAAATAGAAAGACTTGCGCGTTACGTCAGTAATGAGACCGTGAAAAACCCCCTGTCACGTCGTTTGAAGGGCGAAAGTGGACAGCGCGGCCGCCAGTGCGGCAACCCACGGCCCGAAGCCTGTCGAGCCAAGATAGTTCGATTTCTGAAAAACCTTCAGAACCTCCAGAACCTCCACAACCTTCAAAATTTCCGACTCGCCGTGCGCCAAGCGTCATTTAGCAGTCTTGCTCAGTCAGGTCGTTATCGTCATCATCATTGTCTTGGATGCGCTCTTCTTCTTCTTGTTGTTGAGGCTTGTCATTGGACCCCCCACAGTGTGTGCACCCGTTCACGGGATCCTGCTGAACCCCATAGTCACGCGCCACCTTGTGGATTGTGGCGCGGACTTCACCCAGCAGCCAGAGTCCGTTTCCACCGCTGCCAATCGGTTCGGTACGAAACCCAATGGATTTCAATCTGCGACCAACCGTCTCGGGGGAAACCCGCAGGATCTCACCCCGTCTAGCTAAGAGCGTGTTGGTGATCTCGGCCAGCTCGGCCGCCCGAACGGTTGCTCGACCTCCCTCATGAGAGCAACACAGCAGGGCTTCCAGAACGACGGATTCCAATCCCGCCGAGCGCTCCACCTGGAACTCCTGGTCCTGCTGACGGAGGAGCGGAACTAACCCCGCCTGCAGTTTGTAGTCGTCAACAATGCACCCCGCAAGGCTACGTGCCAGACACTGCGTCGGGGCCGTCATCCCCGCGACGTCAAAGTCGGGCGGCCGAACATGGGAATATGTCTTGCTTCGATACATCAACAACTTCGCCTGAAACTCCTCCGCGATCTGGTGGCTTGCTTCCTCACTCAAAGCAGGAAGTTCCCGGCGCGTCGGAGCCAAAGAGATCTGCAGAGCCAGGCTCGCCAGAGAAGAGTCCCGCAGCGGCTCCGGCGAGCAAACGGCCTTGGCGCAGTACAGGTCCAATGTCTGTCCCAGTCTCGGAAAATGCATACCCTGGCTACTCGAAGCGCGGAGAAATTTTTGAACAGGGACACTGAGTTCCGCGGCGTCCAGCAACAAAGTTGGTCTCAAGTACATCGGCAACGTCCAAAGACCAGCGGGATTCTCCGCCGTCAACAAGAGTGAATGCCTGCAAAGCAGCGCCAGTAGTTGCAAGAGTACCCCGCGTGAGGCGGTTGCCGGTGCAACAATCGAAAGAAAAGGGGCAATCGGCGCGCGGTCAACGAGCCAAGTCCCGAAGATGAAATACACGATTTGCAAGAGAAATCGTTCGGGTAAGTCGTTATAGAGAGCTAACAACTTGCGGATTTCGTCGAACAATTCCCGGGTCGATGAGTAGGACGCGGCGCGTATGGGGAAGCGTAACGCCCCCAAGACCGTGGGATCCGCCGGGGCCGGAACGTATGTTTTGCCATCATACTCGACGCTTCTTACGATCCGATAGCGGTCTCCGTCCCGGGCTAGGAAACCGACTTCACTGTTCCCTTCCTCGCGACCCAACTCAAGAATCCCCCGGTTTGGAAGGAATTCGCCGGCGGTCGGAATTGGGCCCATCGCGGTGGTACGTTTGTTAGTTGCCATTCAACGACCTCTGCAGAAGCACCGACGAAAGTGACCGGCCGCTCGAAGTATTCTCCTTTTCGCAAGGCGTCGAGTCTTCCTGGCCGCTTCGCGGAACTGCAAGACTCGGTTCCTACGGGGCGTGCTGTCTGTTAAAGCATAAAAGCAATCGGGCATAGAGAGTACTCCGGCTTTTTGACATGTAACTAATATGACAAGTGCCTCGTAGGGATCCGACACGCTCCCATACCTTCATGTCACGATAAGGGCTGACAAGCTTTCGTCGGTCGTGCGAAGGTGAAAAATGAGTGAGATCGAGAACAAAGAGAATGGGGGCCCGAAAGACAATCAAGACGCTATCTTCCCGGTCTTCGTCAACGAGCAGACCGCCCGCGTGCCTGTCCATGGTTCGGTACCGCGCCCGCTCCAGAAACAGGCTCCGAATTGTGAGTCAAAACTGCCGGAAATTCTCGACAAACTCCTCAAAGATCCCAACTTCTCAGTCGCCGAGGTAAACCGCCTTATCGCAGTCGAAATGGCCCTGATTGTCCAGGATATGCGAACGTGCGAGAGTGACGGCGCTGCTGCGTTTAAGCGAAAGAACTACATGGGGCAGATTGGGGCTCTGCGCGCGTTGGCCGAGGCTGCGAAGGAGGCCGACGCTTGGGCAAAGCGCGCCGACGTGCTGAATTTTGATGGACCAAAGTTTAAGTTTGCATTCGACAAAATTGTCGACTACTTCAAGGAGGCCGCTCTGAAAGCGCTCAAGGGCGATGAAAGTACAGTGAATAGCATCCTGAGCCACTGGCGCGACATCATGGCCGTGCACGACCAAGAACTGCGGCGCGAGACGGAAAAATTTAGCTCCGGCACGGATGCCCCCTCCGCCCATCTCCCTTCGCAGGAACTCAACGAACCGCGTGAGTTCTTCAAAGGTAAGAATCTGCAATGCCCGGAGACTCCGCCAACTGGTCAATCGGCAAGCAAGCCGACAACTGAAAATGGCGCTACGGATAACCCGACGGCGGACCACAGTGAACGTAGTGATCATCATGAACCTGAAAACGGTACTGAGCCACCAGAGGACTCGGTCGAATCCGAGCCAGATGAAGATGGCGCTCCCGATGACGAGACGACGGACTACAGTGAACATAGTGATGATGAACCTGAAAGCGGTACGGAGCCATCAGAGGACTTGGTCGAATCCGAGGCAGATGAAGATGGCGCTGAGGATAACGCGACGGCGGACTACACTGAACGCGGTGTTCATGATGAACCTGCAAACGGTACTGAGCCACCATACAGGGACTTGGCCGACTCCGACGCAGATCTGCCTATGATGAGGAACGTGTGGGAGAGCAGCAAGCGCGAACAGGAATCGGACTACGATGTCGAGCCCCCGCCAGACTCGGGGATTAAGCCGAAGGACGGTAACCCACCGGGGCCAAGCGGGGACGATATCGAGCCCCCGTCAGACTCGGGGATCAAACCGAAGGACGCTACCCCACCGGGGCCAAGCGAGGACGATATCTAGCGAGTACTGTGGAACGAGCCCGGGTAAAGAGCTTAGGTAGTTGACACCCCACAGGCCGGCGGCGAGGGCCGGCCTTGTAGATTCAACTTTCGGATCCGTCGCTCTGAGGGAGATCAGCAAATGGACGGCGCGGTCCCTGCCAACTCAGCAGAGTGCGAAACCCGAATCTGGCGTGCGCGCGGGATGCCACTCACCGAGAAACCACTCGAAATATCATGGTATATGTAGTAGTATCGGAGTGTTTTTAGCGGAAAGAGGATTGTTCTACATGGCGCCGAAGTCAAACCAAACTGGGAAACAGCCCCAAGCCGGGCGGGCCGCGCGAAAGTCGAAGTTTCAGGCGGATTTGGCTCCCGCAGAGGATCGGATCGTGCGTGGGCTAAAGCAAGAGTTGCAACTTGGCAGCAACACGGACTTTCTCTCTGACGCCCTGGCATTGTTCCGTTGGGCTGTATGGGAAAGAAAAAATGGCCGTCGCATCTTTAGCGAAAGTGAAACGGGCGAACGAAAAGAACTCGTGTTGCCGCGCCTCGAACGTGTTGCCCCTGAACTCATGCTCCCGCGCATAGAGATTTCTTGGACTCCGCGCGAGTTGGAAAGCCTCGCAGAGCTTGCGTCGAGAGAACCCGCCACTCCCACGGAATCCCTCGTTCGGGCTATGCGAGGCTGAGTGGCCGTTCTCATCCGTCGTCTGGAAGAGCAAGACGAACTCGAGCCTTTCGACTGTGGCGATGAGCCGCTTAATAACTACCTGAGGCGGTATGCTTGGGCGAATCAGCAGAAGAGTTCCATCGGCGTGACTTATGTCGCCATCGATGAAATAGCCCCACGCACAGTCATCGGATACTTCACTCTCGCGACGGCAAGCGTGCCCCGAGACACCTTCCCCAAGAAATATGTGCGTGGACTCCCGCCATACAACTTGCCGCTAATTTTACTCGCGCGGCTTGCGGTAGACCGGCGATTCTCAGGAAAAGGGCTCGGACATGCTCTCATTTCCGAGGCCTTCAAAATCGCACTTCGAGTTGCGGATGATGTGGGATGCCGCTGTGTCATTACGGACTCATACCGAGACCGGGTCGATTGGTATGCGCGCTATGGTTTCGTCGCCCTAGAAGGTGTCGCCGAGAGTGGTCATCAACGGATGTTTCTCGACATAAGAACAATCCGTATGGCAGTTAAGGGCGCATAGTAGCTCCACATGAATGCATTTGGGATCGCGGCCCAGGTCTCACGCCGAGGGGTTCAGGCGTGTCGGCAGGAAAACAAGATCACGGTAACGAGGCACGGGTTTCCTGCGGCGATGCTCATTCCCCTCGAAGCAACGAAGACGAAACTGACGCACAAGGAAATCGCGGAAGGTATGCGGAAACAGATCAAGCCCGGAACGATCAGAGTCTGTGAGATGCTTCGAGGGG
>Ga0181521_10007696_pt1 | contig 11278 bp, 9 predicted proteins | sample PEATcosm2014_Bin_32_FD_119764 | JGI IMG/M metagenome (GOLD analysis project Ga0181521, IMG submission 119764) | Peatland microbial communities from MTU Mesocosm Facility, Houghton, MI, USA - PEATcosm2014_Bin02_60_metaG | ecosystem: Environmental > Terrestrial > Soil > Wetlands > Peat | place... | reverse complement strand
GTCCCGGCCGACCTCGCGATATTGCAGCCGCAGCAGTTCCTCGCGGGTGCCGCCGACGACCACCCAATCGCATTCCTTCACCGGCATGCCGAGCAAGGCATCTCGAACCGCCCCGCCGACCAGATACACTTGCATAAGTGAATAGTAGCAGCATCACTTCGCGGTACTGCGTCCTCTCCGGCATCGCGCTGATCTGCGGGTCGATGGGCGGCTGCTATTTGCTGGAAAGCGCGCAAGGCGAGCTGCAGCTCATGTCAAAGCGCGAGCCGATAGCGCGGGTGATCGCGAGCCCCAGGACGCCGCCCGCCGTGCGCAGCCAGCTCGAGGCCGTGTCGGCGATACGCGAATTCGCCAGCCATGAGTTGGGTCTGCCGGACAACGGCAGCTATCGCAGCTATGCGGACATAGGTAGGCCCTATGTGGTGTGGAATGTGGTCGCCGCGCCGGAGTTCTCGGTCGAGGCAAAAGAATGGTGTTACCCGATCGTCGGCTGCGTCGCGTATCGCGGCTACTTTGTCGAGCGACGCGCCCGCTCCTTTGCCGCCGAATTGCAACGGCATGGGCTGGACGTGAGCGTGGACGGGGTGGCCGCCTATTCGACGCTGGGGCATCTCAATGATCCGATTCTGAGCACGATGATGGGCTGGAACGACGTCGAGTTGGCAGCGATCGTTTTTCATGAGCTCACGCATCAGATGATCTATGTGCCCAACGATGCCCAGTTCAACGAAGCGCTCGCCACCACGGTGGAGGAAGAAGGGGTGCGGCGTTGGTTGCGCGCGCAAGGTCGCGATGAGGCATTGGCGAACTTTGCCGCGCAGCAGAAGCGTTACCAGGAGGTCGTGGGGCTCCTGAACCGAACCAGAACCGAATTGCGCGCGCTGTATGCCACTGCAATCGAGCCGCGGCTCATGCGCGAACGCAAGATTGCCGCATATGCCGACCTGCGGGAGTCGTACGCGCGCCTGAAAGCCGGATGGGGCGGCCATGCGCCGCTCGAGGTTTGGTTCGAGAGGGACATCAATAATGCCCATCTGGCGTCGGTCGCGACTTATTTCGATTGTGTGCCGGGATTCAAGCGCGAACTCGAGGCGGCGGCAGGAAATCTCCAGGCTTTTTATCGCCGCGTGCATGAACTGGCGCTACTCGATCAAGCACGGCGCGACGCAATGCTGTGCGGTCAGCGTTGATGCCGAACCGTCGTTGCCGCGGCCCTAAGGGCGCTCCGCGGTCGCGCCGCCGGTGTGCTCATGGCCGACCGGCGCCCGACCCGCCGCTGCGCGGTCATGGCTCAGGCGCGCATTGTCCTCAAATGCGCCGAGATACTGCCGTGCAGATGCGACCATGGAGTGCGGCTTTAGCTTGAGTTTCGCGAAGCCGTCCTCGGCGCAGACGCTGTCGACCGTCAAGGAACGATAGTTGTCGGTGGAGAAAGGGCGGCCGGGAACGAAATCCATGAAAAGGGCCTGCAGTCTCGCGACGAAGTCCGGCAGCCCGACGATCCAGCGGCGATGTCCGGTGATGTCGGCGACCAGTTGAACGATCTCGCGCAGCGTGTAGACCTGCGGGCCCCCGAGTTCGTAGGTCTGGCGGCTCGACCCGCCTCCGTGCAAGCAGCGCAGCAGTGCGTCGATCACATCGTCGACGAACACCGGCTGAAATCGCGCATTGGGTTTGGCGAGCGGGAAAACCAGCGGAACCGATGCGAGCAGCCGCGCGAAGCGGTTGAGGAACGAATCGCCGGGTCCGAACATGACCGAAGGCTGGAATATGGTCCAATCCAGGCTCGTGCTTTGCTCGCGGATCAGCCGTTCGGCCTCGCCCTTGGAGCGCAAATAATAGCTCGGCGCGTCGACCGCGGCTTTCAGTGCCGACACCTGCAAAAGACGCGTGACACCCGCGGACCGCGCGGCCTGCAACACGCCTCGCGTGAGCTCGGTGTGGGCGCGACGAAAGCCCTTGCCGCCAAAGCCGCGTTCGTTGAGGATGCCGACGAGGTTCACCACGACATCCTTGCCGCGAAAGCGCTCGCTGAGCTGCGCCTCCTCGTAGACATCGCAATTCTCGAGCGTGAGGCCGGGCAGCACCAATAGATGCTTGTGCTGCTCCCGATCACGCGACAGCACCGTGACCTGGTGGCCGTCCTTGATCAAGCGGGCGACCAGCCGTGTCCCGAGAAAGCCGGTGCCGCCGAGAATGCAGAGGGACAGACGCTTCATACGGATCAGCGAATCGGGATCAGCACGACGGCAGAACCGCGCCGCACGTTGAGCACCAGGACGGCGGCACCCTTCGCAGCCTCGCGAAACGTCTTGGTGTTCGTAACCGGCGTACGGCCGACACCGACGATCAAGTCGTTGGCTCGCAGGCCGGCCTGCGACGCCGGACTGCCGTCCTGCACCGAGCGCACCAAAACGCCGCCGCCGTCCGCCGCGTCGGCGAGGTCCGCGCCTTCGAGGCCCCTATTGATGTCGAGCGCATTGGCGGTCTCGGTCTCGCTGCGTTCGGCTATCAGAGCCGTGACCTTGTGCGGCTTGCCATCGCGCAGCAGGCCGATTTCCACCTTATCGCCCACGCGCAACATGCCGATGGTATTGCGCAGTTCGCCGGCGTCTTTCATGGGGGTGCCGTTGATCGACGTGATGATGTCACCGGTCTTGATGCCGGCGCGTTCGGCGGCGGAACCCTGGCTTACGCCGGCGACCAATGCGCCGCTCGATTCGCTCAGGCCAAACTCCTTGGCGATGTCCGGCGTCACGTTGTAAATATTCACGCCGAGAACGCCGCGTTTCACCTGGCCGTACTTGATCAACTGATCCATCACGCCCTTGGCCATGTTGACCGGGATGGCGAAGCCGATGCCGATATTGCCGCCGCTGCCCGAAAGAATCGCGGAATTGATGCCGACCAGCTCGCCTCGCAAGTTCACCAAGGCGCCGCCGGAATTGCCGGGATTGATCGAGGCGTCGGTCTGGATGAAATCCTCGTAGCCTTCAGGATTGATGCCGGAGCGGCCGAGCGCGCTGACGATGCCGGCGGTTACGGTGTTCTGCAGACCGAATGGATTGCCGATGGCGACCACATAGTCGCCGACCTCGAGGTGCGACGAATCTCCCAGGGCCATGGCGACGAGGTTCGGCTGCTTCGCCTGCAACACCGCGATATCCGCACCCTCGTCCGAGCCGATGACCTTCGCCGAAAAACTGCGGTTGTCCAACAGAGTGATCGTGATCTCGCTGGCGTTCTCGACCACATGATGATTGGTGATGATGTAGCCGTTCTTGGCGTCGACGATGACGCCGGAGCCGGCACTTTGAAATTGCCGCTCGCGCGGCTTCGCATCCGGCGGCACATCGAAGAAGCGACGGAAGAACGGATCGTCCAATAAGGGATTGCGCTGCCCCGGTTTTTCCTTGATGGTGCCGCGAGTCGCTACGTTGACGACCGCGGGAGAGACGCGCTTGACCATGGGAGCAAGCGAGGGCATCGGCGCCGCATCGGCGGGAGGCGGTGCGGGCAAGGCGGCGAATGCCGCCGGTCCGTTGAACAGCGCCGCTGCCAGCGTGGCCGCCGCAAATGTGAGTCGCAGATTCATGCGCAATCCTTTATAGCTGATTTTGCCGGGCAGCGGACGTCATACAACAGAAAGTAGGGCCGGACGCGTTCGTCCGACCCTACACGTCGCTACTTTCGATCTGCGATCTTACACGTAAGATCACGCGCGGCGGACCCTGTTAGGCGGCTTCCACCGTGACTCGCTGGGGCTGCACTTGAGCGAGTTTTGGAATCGCGACCTGCAGCACGCCGTTGACCGCCTTCGCTTTGATGTTCTGCACATCCACCGATTCCGGCAAGCTGAAGCGGCGCTGGAATTCACCGGTGATTCGCTCGATGCGGCGATAGCCATCACGCGCCTCGCGCCGCGACTCCGCACGCTGACCGCGAATGGTCAGCACGCCCTGCTCGCAGGTGATTTCCACCGCTTTAGGGTCTACGCCGGGCAGATCCACCTGCAATAGGAATTGGTCGCTTTCTTCGTGGACATCAACCGGCGGCAGCCACGCCCCGGAGTCCGCGGCGGTCGTCTGTGCCGCGCCGAACAACTGATCGATGTCTCTTTGGAACCGGTTGACGAGGGACCAAGGCTGATAGCGCAAGACGGTCATAGTGTTTCTCCTGAATTTAAGTGATGTCGAATGACGATTTCCAATACAGTTCAAAAGGAATTCGCTTGTGCCGGAAATTGGGTCGCCGCAACCCATTTCAACTGCAGCGCCGCGGGTCCGGTGATCGAGTCGCTCCTCGGAAAACGCGAAATCAGACGTGCGCCGATGTCAATGGCACATAATGTGAACCGGATCACGAACACAATATCTAGCGATTCAGCTTTTTTCCGCTTGACCCAGGGCTCACAAAGTGTAATAAGGAAATTTCTCGGGAGAATATTGTAACTTATTGAAATTATTCTGATTTTTTACATTAAAATTTACATAAAAATGTCTTGACGCTGGTTGCCGTGAAGTCTTAACCTTCGACACCGGACACAATATGTTGTGGTCTTGAGTTCGCGAGAGTCCCCCCGCCGTTTTTCAACCGCTCGAAGGCATTTCTAGCGCGTCGGGACCACCGCCACTTGTCTTTGCGTGTCGCGCCATAATTATAAGGGAGCGTTTTAAATACCCATGAATACGGTGGTCAAGATTCAGTCCAAAGATGTCGGGAGTATTCCCTATCAAGAAGCGTCCTATGACATCTGGGACAAGAAATATCGCCTCATCGCAAAGGACGGATCGCCCATCGATAGATCCATGGACGATACCTACAAGCGAGTTGCGCGTGCGCTCGCCGACGTGGAATCGGAAGAGCTGCGCGAACAATGGTACGAATCGTTTCTGTGGGCGCTGCGCCATGGCGCGATTCCGGCCGGCCGCGTCATTTCGAATGCCGGCGCTCTCGAACACAAACCCGCCACATCGACCATCAACTGCACGGTGTCCGGCACCATCCGCGATTCGATGGATGACATATTGAACAAGGTTCATGAGGCCGGTCTCACGCTGAAGGCGGGTTGCGGTATCGGATACGAATTCTCGACGCTGCGCCCGCGCGGCGCATACGTCTCGGGCGCCGGAGCCTATACCTCAGGGCCTTTGTCGTTCATGGATATCTACGACAAGATGTGCTTCACCGTATCCTCGGCCGGCGGTCGGCGCGGCGCACAAATGGGTACTTTCGAAATCGGCCATCCGGACGTGCTTGAATTCATTCGCGCGAAGCGCGAGAACGGCCGGCTGCGACAATTCAATCTGTCGTTGTTGATCACCGATGAATTCATGAGGGCGGTCAAGAGCGACGGCGAGTGGAAACTCGCTTTTCCGCTCGGGCGCAAGGAATTCCATGCCGAGCAGCCCGATCTGAGCGATGCCTCCAAGTTCGTCTGGCGCGAATGGCCGGACACCGACGGGTACATGGCGAACGAGGAAGGTCTGGTCGCCTGCAAGATCTATAAGACTTTGCCGGCGCGCCGCGTCTGGGATCTGATCATGTCCTCGACCTACGATTTCGCGGAACCCGGTTTTATCCTGGTCGACCGGGTCAACGAGATGAACAACAACTGGTGGGCCGAGAACATCCGCGCCACCAATCCCTGCGGCGAACAGCCGTTGCCGCCGTATGGGTCCTGCCTCTTGGGGTCCGTGAATCTCACGAAGTTCGTGGTCGACCCGTTCACCGATGATGCGCGCTTCGATTGGGAGACCTATCGCAAGGTGGTGAAGGTATTCACCCGCATGCTCGACAACGTGGTCGAAATCAATGGGTTGCCTTTGGCGCCCCAGCGGGATGAGATCATTCGCAAGCGCCGCCACGGTATGGGCTTCTTGGGTTTGGGCTCGGCCATCACCATGCTTTGCATGAAGTATGGTTCCAAGAAGTCGGTGGCATTTTCACAAAACGTGGCGCGGGAGATGGCGGTCGCGGGCTGGGAAGCCGGGCTCGATCTGGCGCGTGAGAAAGGTCCCGCGCCGATCTTGAACGAGGAGTTCACAGTGACTCGCGCGATGCTGCGCAAACGTCCCGAGATGGTCAAGGATGGCTGGCGGGTCGGCGCAAAGGTCGCAGGCCGGGTGCTGCACGCGCGCTATAGCCGCTACATGCAGCGAATTGCCGAAGCCTCGCCCGAACTGGTCGACGAGCTGGCAGAGGTCGGCGCACGCTTTACGCATCACACCTCGATCGCGCCGACGGGCACCATTTCGCTGTCGTTGGCGAACAATGCCTCGAACGGCATTGAGCCGTCCTTCGCGCACCATTACTTCCGTAATGTGATACGTGAGGGCAAGAAATCCAAGGAAAAAATCGATGTGTTCTCCTTCGAACTGCTGGCTTACCGTGAAATGGTGAATCCGCGCGCGATGCCCGATTCGCAGAACGCGGCCGAGAAATTACCGGATTATTTCATCTCCGCGGACGATATTGGTCCCAAGGAGCACGTGGACATCCAGGCGGCGGCGCAACTTTGGGTCGACTCTTCGATCTCCAAGACGGCCAATGTACCCACCGATTACAAATACGAAGATTTCAAGGGCATTTACCTGTACGCATTCGAACAGGGCCTCAAGGGCTGCACGACGTTTCGCTTCAATCCGGAAGCCTTTCAGGGTGTTTTGGTCAAGGAAGACGATCTGAAGAACACCACCTATGTGTTCACTCTGGAGGATGGCACGGAAATCGAGGCGCGCGGCGATCAAGAGATCGAATACGACGGCGAAATGCATACCGCCGCGAATCTCTTCGACGCGCTGAAAGAAGGCTATTACGGGAAGTTCTGACATGGCTCATATCAAAATCGGCAAGAAAATCGCCAAGTATCGCGTGCTCAAGCCCGAACCCCTCGACGCGCCGTCCGCGCTCGCGAGCAAGGATCCGCTGAAGACGCAAGACAACGTGATCTGGATGCACGAGAAGCTCGAGCGTCCGGACGTGCTGATCGGCTCGACCTACAAGATCAAGACGCCGGTGTCCGATCATGCGATGTACGTCACCATCAACGATATCGTGCTCAACGAGGGTACCCCGCACGAGCAGCGGCGCCCGTTCGAGGTCTTCATCAATACGAAGAATCTCGATCATTTTCAATGGATCGTTGCGTTGACGCGGGTCATTTCGGCGGTGTTCCGCAAGGGCGGCGACACCACCTTCCTGGTCGACGAACTGAAGGCGGTATTCGATCCGCGGGGCGGCTACTGGCAGCCCGGCGGCAAATTCATGCCCTCGACCATTGCCGAGCTGGGCTATGTGATCGAGCGTCACTTGCAGTCGATCGGATTGTTGAAGAAGCCCGAGCTCGACGTGCACCAGCGCAAGCTCGTACAGGAAAAGCGGGCGGAGTTCGAGGCGCGAACCAAACAGACCGATGCGTTTTCCAAGTCGCATTTTCCCGAGGGAGCGCAGCTGTGCGCGAAGTGCAGCACCGCTGCCGTGGTGATGCTGGACGGTTGTAAGACTTGTTTGAATTGCGGCGACTCGAAGTGCGGATAAGATAGTTAAACTATTCAAGCTCTTGGCGTTCAGCTTGATGCTGGCGCCGCTCATCTGTACTCATGCCCTCGCCGCCGAGGCAACGGATCCTTTCGCTCATCCGCCCGAACTCGAGCGGGATGTGCGATTCTGGATCCGCGTGTACACCGAGGTCACCACGGACCAAGGTCTGCTGCACGATGACTGGAATCTGGGACTGGTCTATGAGGTTTTGCGGTTCGACCCGGCCGCCTCGCCCGCGCAGCGCGAGCGTCGCGTGGCGGAAGCCAAGGCGCGCTATGCGGCGCTGCTGCGGCGTTTTGCGACGGGTGCCACCGATGACTTGGGGCCGCATGAGCGGCGGATATTGCATGCCTTCGGCGATGGCGCGACACCGGCGCAATTTCGTGATGCGATCGATCGGATCCGTTTCCAACTGGGACAGGCGGATCGATTTCATGAGGGCTTGATACGAGCGGCGGCTTGGGAAAAGGCGATCGCGAGGACGCTGGAGCAACACGGCGTGCCGGCCGAAATCGCCGCCCTGCCGCACGTCGAGTCGTCCTTCAACCCCGCCGCGTATTCAAAGGTAGGTGCGGCGGGACTGTGGCAATTCATGCCCTCGACCGCAAAACGCTTCATGCGCGTCGACAGCGTGGTCGACGAACGCTTGGATCCCTACAGCGCGACGGAAGCGGCTGCCAATTTATTGCTCTACAACTATCGGCTTCTCGGTTCTTGGCCGCTCGCCGTCACCGCCTACAATCACGGGCCCGGTGGCTTGCGCCGCGCCCAGGAACAATTGGGCACCAGTGATATCGCGGTCATCGTCAAACGCTACCAAGGCGCCACCTTCGGTTTTGCTTCCCGCAATTTCTATGTCGCGTTTCTGGCCGCCCTCGAAGTGGACCGCAACGCGAAGATGTATTTCGGACCCATCACGCCGCTACCCGACACGGAGAGCACTCCGGTGGAATTGCCCGACTACATCCCCGTGAACACGCTGGCGAAGGCGTTCAAAGCCGATTTGGGAGCGCTGCGCGTCTTGAATCCGGCACTGCGCCCGCCGATCTGGAGCGGAGCGCGATGGGTGCCTCGAGGCTATGCGCTGCGCCTCCCCGGTACGCCACCGCAGACGGAGATCGTCGCGGGATGGGCGCGCGTGCCGCCGACGCAGCGCTACGTGGCGCAGCGCAATGACGGCAGCCATCGTATCCGGCGTGGCGAGACGCTGGCCGGCGTCGCCGCCGCCAGCGGCGTCAGCGTCGCACGGTTGCTGGCGGCGAACGGGTGGAGCAATTCGCACGTCCTTGCTCGCGGCGACGTGTTGCGCATCCCGCTGCCGGCGTCGCGAGCGGAGCTGTCCGGCGCGGCACCGGAGAGTCCCGAACTGGCGGCGATCGTGCCCAGCGCGACGGCGATCGACGCCCCCAGCCCCGCTGTCGCGCCGGAGGCGCCGGAGGGCCCAAGCGCTGCGGAGACGGCCGCCCCACACACCGGCGTCGGCGAAAATGTCGCGACATTGGCCAAGGAGCCGGTTTCGCAACGACAAACAAATAGTGCGGCTTTGCTGCCGGCCGGAGCACCGACGGGAAGCTCGGATGCAACGGATTACAGCGTGGGCCCGGGCGATACCGTGGTGGTACAAGCGGCTGAAACCTTGGGGCATTTCGCGGATTGGAGCGGCGTCGAGCTCCAAGCGCTGCGCGCGTTGAACAAGTTGCACAAAGATGCCATGGTTACGCTCGGCCGCAAGATCAAGCTCGACCTGTCCCGAGTTACCGCGGCGCAATTCGTCGCTGCGCGCCGCGATTATCACCGTCAGCTACAAGAAGCGTTTTTCGCCGCGCATCGGATTGCCGGCACCGAGAACTACAGCGTGAAGCGCGGTGAATCGCTGTGGACGATCGCACAGCGCAGCGAGTTACCGGTTTGGTTGGTGGCGCAATACAATCCCGATGTGGATTTCAATGACGTGCGACCGGGCACCGCCATCACGTTGCCGCGCGTCGTCGGAATCAATCGTCAGTAACCACGAGCGTGCAAATAGCGCAAGAGCGTCTCACGCGCGGCGTGGCCGGCCGTGAAGCGAACGGGAGGGTCGCGGCCCGCGGTGAAATCCAGCGCAATCATCCCGCTCGACGCCATGCGTTTCAGAATTTGCACGTCGAGATCGAAATACGCGGTTTGGCCCCACGAAGCCACCGGCCGATAGGGGGCGTGAGCGAGTTCGGGCGGCTCGATGGCCGACAGCACCGTCGCGCCGTCGTCGAGAGTCAAGGAAACCGCGCCCGGCATGCGAATGCTGTCGAACTGCCAATCATTGCTCGGTGCCAAGTGTACCCAAAGCCCGTAGCTGAGGTTGCCCATGTTGTCCCATTCCACAGGCGCCAGGTACGCGAAGCTCATGCGCCTGCCGGACGTTGCGCTAGTGTCGGCGCTCTGACTGAGCTCGATCGGCTTGTGCAGCACGCCCACCGTCATCCCGGTGCGTTCGTCAAGAACTTCAGCGGGTTTGACGGGGGATTGGACGGCGCAGCCGGCCATGAGTCCGGCGGCAAATGCTGCTTGAAGCCGCGGCAAACGCATCCGTTTCATTATACCTGGGAGCCTGTCTGAGTATTCCCCCGGCTCACGCGGAATACTCAGCCAGGCTCCTGGTCCGTGAGCTGCAGCCGGTTATGTCGCGCGCCATACACGCTATAATTTTAATTATGATCAATCTCGACCGCCGGAATCGCGCGAGGGTCCTGTGGGCAATTCTGTTGCTCGCATCCGGCATCGCGGGCCCGGCCGCCGCTGGCGCCGAGGAAATCGCGGCGGCAGACCACGTCGTCGTCCATAAATCCGAGCACAAGTTGTATTTGTACAGCGGCAACCGCTTGCTGGGCGAATACAAGGTCGCGTTGGGGCTCGCCCCCGTGGGACAGAAGGAGCGCGAACACGATTTTCGAACGCCCGAAGGACGTTACCATCTTGCGCGGCGCAACACGCGGAGTGACTACTTTTTGGCGATCCAGGTGTCCTACCCCAACAAAGAGGACGAGTTGCGCGCCCGCAAGAAGCGCTGGGCACCGGGCGGATCGATCATGATCCATGGCCTGCCGAATGCCCCGAAGCATCCGGCCGCTTACTATTCCTTGAACGATTGGACGGACGGCTGCATTGCCCTATCCAATTCCGATATGGTCGAAGTGTGGATGCGCACCCAAGACAACATCCCGATCGATATCTATCCCTAGGAGCCTGTCTGAGTATTCCCCGTGGCCGCGACCGTGGCAGAGTTCGCTTCAGCCGAGGCGGAGCCGACGCGGTTGGGTCAACACCCAATGAGGAGGCGACAACGATGGATGAAGCGAAATCTGCCCGGTCCCAAAGGGCTCCTAAGGAACTGTGTGGAAACCACGATCCTGTCCACTGACATGGTCGATGCTCGAGTCGCGCCCAAGGGCAGTCTCGAGCACCTTTCGCAGCAGGAAATCGCCAAACTGCTCGATTCCGGCCAAGGCGGTCTTTATCCGCTGTTTCGAAAATGCGCGCTCGCCGTACTCAATTCCGGCAGCGATCTCGATGACGCACGCGCCATCTTCGAAAAGTACCGGGACTTTGATCTGCGCATCGTGCGGCGGGCATGGGGGATCAAGCTCGAAATCAAGAACGCACCGGCCGCGGCGTTCGTCGATGGGGAAATGATCAGGGGATTGAAGGATCATCTGTTCGCCGTGCTGCGTGACGTGGTTTTCATCTCGAACGAGATCAT
>Ga0181521_10007695_pt1 | contig 11279 bp, 8 predicted proteins | sample PEATcosm2014_Bin_32_FD_119764 | JGI IMG/M metagenome (GOLD analysis project Ga0181521, IMG submission 119764) | Peatland microbial communities from MTU Mesocosm Facility, Houghton, MI, USA - PEATcosm2014_Bin02_60_metaG | ecosystem: Environmental > Terrestrial > Soil > Wetlands > Peat | place... | reverse complement strand
TCGCCTTCGATATACCAGAGTTGCAGCGCGTTGAAGAGGTCGTTGAACGTCATGCCGTTGAAATCGTCCGGGTCGAGGCCGTTTTGAATGTTGCGGAGCTTCATCGCGCGCACAAAAACTTCAAAGGTGTAGCCGCAGCAGTAACTGCAACGCGAGCCGTCGGGATACGCTTTGGCGACGACCAGGCCGCGATACCAGAGGTCTTCGGTCACACCGTTGTAGATGTCGTATTCGCGGGGGGTCCAACTGCAATGATAATGATACGTGCCGTTGGTTGGATACGCGGAAATGACTTTCAGCACAAACGGATTAAGCGAACTTTCGGCGTCATTGGTAACCATGTCCTCGCGGGCGCAGGCTTTCGCCAGCGCTTTGTCCACCGGCGAAAATCCCCGGTCATCCACGGGATAAACCCGTGGCGTGTAAGTGTAACGGCGTATAGAAGGGTTCGTTTCGCGACCTGAGATCGTGTTCGTGGTCGGAGCAACGGAAGTGGACGAGGAAACGGGCTTGCCAACGGCGGGGTTCGGGGATTTGCATCCAACCAGACAAAGCAACGAGAAGACAGCAGCCCAAGCGGCGACCAGCTGGTGTGGCGGAAGAGTAATTATTTTCATGCGAACATTCTGGCAGTTTTTATATGGGTTTCAAAGTTTTGCATGGCATTAGTTTAATGCAATGCCACGCCCTTCGGCCGCGACCGGGTGCGTGACTTTGCCGTTCATCACGACGACATCGTGGCCGCGCCGGGCGGGTTGGGACGCGCCCGAGGGAGGCAAAGCGACGCGATTTTCCTGCGTTTTGATTTTTTCAGGAAGGCCGATGATCATAACCTGCCGCCATGCTATCACAGCCGCCAGCCAAGTCAATTTTTGACGCGCGCGATTTGACATTGCCGCCGGAGCGCGAGTTGTCCCAACTCGCAGCGCCCCCGAAAAATCAACTGCTGCGGATTGAGGACAATCCGCGCTCCGCGCCTTTGGGCAACACGCCCTCAAGTTGCGTCCCGCGACCTGCAAGTTTCAACGTTGCGCTGGTTGCCGTCGGCACGTTAGCTTTTCGCGGACGGAATCGTTCATGAAAACAAAAATCGGATGGCGCAAAAATAAACGCCGCTTCAAAACCGTTGCCTCGGCTGCTTTTGCCTTCTGGCTCGCGGCAAATTGGGTTCAGGGGCAGGGAACCAACGGCATTCAAACGCTCGCCCGGCTTCAGGAAAAAATTGCCGCGCACCTCGCGCAACCGGGATTCTCAGGCGCGCTTTGGGGCGTCAAAATTGTCTCGCTCGACACGGGAAAAACTCTTTTTGAATCACATGCCGACCGGCTATTGAGCCCGGCGTCCAATTGCAAAATGTTCACCGGCGCGCTCGCTTTGGACCGCTTCGGCGGCGATTACAAAATTTTCACGCCGATTTACGCGACGGCAAAACCAAATCGCTCCGGCACAATTCACGGCGATTTGATTATCGTCGGCCACGGCGACGCGACGTGGAATTCACGGCGATTCGGCACCAATTTCTGGGACATATTCGAACCCTTTGTTTCTGCGCTCACGAACGCCGGCGTCCGTCGCGTGACCGGCGACCTCATCGCCGACGCGACTTTTTTTCATGGCGAGCCGACCGCCTCCAGCCTGACGATTGACGATTTTCAAAACGGCGAGTGTCCTTACGTTTCCGGGCTCTCGATCAACGACGGCTGGGCGCAAGTCCGCGTCACGCCCGGCGCGGGCGTGGGCGCGCCGTGCCGACTGACAATGATGCAGCCGGACGCCGATTTAGTTTTCAGCAATTGCGCGGTGACGGTTTCGAGCCATGGCGCGCAGCACATCGAATACTACATGCCGTTCGGTGAAAAAATGATTTACGTCTTCGGCCAGTTGCCGCTTGGCGACGCAAGCGAACGGCTGGACATCCCGGATTTGGAACCAGCCAGGTGGTTTGGCGTCGCGCTCAAAGACGCGCTCGCGCGGCACGGGATTAAAATCTCCGGCCAGGTGCGGAGCGTTTCATGGCCGCAAAGTTTCATTTTGAACACGAATCGAACCGTGAAAATTGGCGAAGTTCTTTCTCCGCCGCTTCGCGAAGTCATTCGCCTTTACATGAAGCCGTCGCAAAATCTGGAAAACGACACAATGCTCGCGTACGTCGGCGAAACGACGCGTACTTCCGAAACGGCGCCGTGGCGAAGTTCCGAAGAACTTGGGCTTGCCGCGCTTCATCAATTTCTCGTCACGAATGGTTTGCCGACCAACCAAGTTCATTTCGACGAAGGCTCGGGCCTTTCGAATAACAACCTGGCAACGGCAAACTCCATTGTCGCGCTGTTGCAATTCATGGCGACGAACCGCTGGGCGCAGGATTTTAAAAACGCGCTGCCCATTGCGGGCGTGGACGGGACATTGCGCCGGCGGATGACCAATGCGCCCGCCGCCGGCACCGTCCGCGCCAAGACCGGCACCTTGCGCTGGGCCAATACGCTTTCGGGTTACGTCACCACGGCGGCGGGGGAAAAACTGACTTTCAGCCTGATGTTGAACCGCTATGACCCGCCGCCGGATCGCAAACGGACGGATGAATTGGATGATATCGCGGTGATGCTCGCCGGTTTCACCGGCCGTTCGGATGAATAAGATTCAAGCCACGTATCCACTGGGTCGGCGGTGAAATAAAACCGGGTTTTCCGGATTCCGCCAGCATGGAAATCACGGCCACTTTCTTTTCGTGTTTCAATATATTGCTCATATTTTCCTCATATTTACTGTTGACTTTTGAATAAAGTAATACTATATTCAGAAAATGTCAATAAACAATAACAAAAAAAGAATCGGCAGCGGCGGCCCAAGAGAAGGTGCTGGCCACCCCGAAACCGGCATCACGAAGGTAAAAAAATGTATTTCCGTCACCGGGACGGTTTGGCAGGATGCCTTAAAATTGTGGAAGGGAAAAGGTTCAGACCTCGTTGACCGCTTGCTTAGGCGATTCGTAGCAAGAAAGGCCATACAATGAACACAGTATCCATCAAACCGGAGATCATACGCTGGGCGCGAGAGCGCGCTGGTTTTGAAATCACCGACCTAGCGAGGCCGTTCCCCAAATTGGTAGAATGGGAAAAAGGCACCTCCGCTCCAACTTTGAGGCAGTTGGAAAACTTGGCGAAACGTCTATGGGCGCCATTGGGGTATTTCTTTTTACCCGCTCCCCCTGAAGAAAAACTTCCCATTCCCGATTTTCGCAGCGTCCATGACACACCCATTCAACATCCAAGTCCGGATTTGCTTGAAACGGTATTCCTGATGCAACGTCGGCAGGCATGGTATAGAGATTTTGTAATTGAAGAAGGGGCTGAACCGCTTGATTTTGTCGGTTCCGCAAGTTTGAAGGACAAGCCAAACGAGGTTGCAAATAAGATGCGAGCTACGCTTGGGATTGGGTCCGGCTGGTCTGCTTCCATGAAAAAATGGAGTGATGCATTTGGTCTTTTATGGCTAAACGTGGAGCGAGCCGGGATTATTATTGTTTGCAATGGCATCGTAGGCAACAACACGAGTCGCGTGTTGGACGTAGAAGAATTTCGAGGTTTTGTGCTGCCGGACTCTTACGCGCCGCTTGTATTCATTAACAACGCAGACGCCAAAGCTGCGCAAATGTTCACCTTGGTTCACGAACTGGCTCATATTTGGATTGGCAGTGCCGGAGTTTTGAATTTTCGGGAGATGAAACCGGCAGAAAATGAAACCGAGATTTTTTGTAATAAGGTTGCAGCCGAATTTTTAGTCCCAAAAAATGAACTCGCCAAAGTGTGGGGCAGACTGAAATCTTTTTATGAATTGGCCAATCATTTTAAGGTCAGCCCGCTGGTTGCGGCGCGAAGGGTTTTGGATGTTGGCTACATCGGTAAATCTGAATTTTTCGGATTCTATAATTCCTATATGTCAAGAGTGCGCACTGAAAGGGCGTCAAAAGAAGGAGGCAATTTCTATGCGAACTGTGATTATCGAATAGGCCGACCTTTTGCAGAAGCTATCGCCCGCGCCGCAAAGAGGGGGAATCTGCTCTTTCGTGATGCCTATAAACTGACCGGCCTACAGGGAGAAACATTTGACAAATATATCTTGAAAGTCAGCAAGGAAACCGGATGAGCGATGACAACACACGATACCTGATTGACACCAGCGTATTTATTCAAGCGCAACGGACATATTACGCTTTTAATTTGTGCCCCGGATTTTGGGAGAGTTTGGTTTGGCTTCATAAACAAGGACGTGTGTTTAGTCTAGACAAAGTGATGGAGGAAATCTGCGACGGAGAGGAGGATGACTTGGTAAATTGGGCAAAAAAGTCCATGCCCAGCAAATGCTTCCTTGCGTGTGATGATCCCGAGGTAATTGGTTGGTATGCTAAAATGCAATTGTGGGCAAATTCCGAACCCCAGTTTTCACCGGCGGCCAAAGCAGAGTTTGCGAGCGCGGCGGATGCTTGGCTTGTAGCCTATGCAAAAGCAAAAAACCTAACGGTGGTTACCCAAGAAGTGTTTTCTGCCAATGTCAGATGGCGAATTCCGATTCCGAATGTGTGCAAAGCAAAAGATTTCACGGTGCCATGTGTTGATATTTATACAATGCTTCAAGCACTTGATGTAAAATTTGAGTGGGCAGCGAAGAAATAGAATTTCAAATTAGGGCACTACCGGCGATTTGCTTGAGTTCTGGCCGTGCTTGTGTTTAATGACCCCGACTTTATGGACAACTACCAGGAAGCACAGATTCTCGAAGTCTCGCGGCAGTTCCAGATTTACGGCGACTTGCTCCACGCCGAGCCGTGCAAGATTGGGCACATCAACGAAACCTACATCGCCGCCTACAACCAGGGCGGCGTGCATGTGCGCTACGTGCACCAGAAGCTCAACACGAAGGTGTTCAAGTATCCGGACGCGGTGATGAGCAACATCGAGCGCGTCACCACCCACCAGCGCCGCCGGCTGGCCGAGCAGGGCGTGAAGGACGTGTCGCGCCGCACGCTCACGGTCATCCCGACGCGCGAGGGCCGGACGTATTACAGGTCGCCCGCCGGCGAGTGCTGGCGCACGTTCGCGTTTGTCGAACGCGCGCGCACCTACGAAACGGTGGAGTCGCCGGTCCAGGCCTATGAGGCGGGCAAGGCCTTTGGGCGGTTCCAGAGCTTGCTGGTGGACCTGCCCGGAGCGCGCCTGGCGGAGACGATTCCGCATTTTCACAACACGCGCCGGCGCTTTGCCGCGCTGCAAAAGGCCATCGAGGAGGACAAGTTCAACCGCGCGGTCGAGGCCAAAAGCGAGATCCAGTTCGCCCGCAAGCAGGAGAAGATCGTGGACGTGATCCTCCACGGCCTGGCCAGGGGCAAAATCCCGGAGCGCATCACGCACAATGACACCAAGTTCAACAACGTGATGCTCGACATCGAGACCGGCAAGGGCATGTGCGTGGTGGACCTCGACACGGTCATGCCGGGCTGCGTGCTCTACGATTTCGGCGACATGATTCGCACCACGACCAGCCCAACGCTGGAGGACGAGCTCGACTTGTCGAAGGTCCAGATGGGCATGCCCATGTTCAAGGCGCTGGCCCGGGGTTATCTCGAAGGGACCGGGCCGTTTCTGACCAAAGCGGAGCGCGCACTCATCGCCTTTTCCGGCAAACTCATCACCTTCACCATCGGCCTCCGGTTCCTGACGGACTTCCTCAGCGGCGACACTTACTTCCGCGTACACCGGCCGCGGCACAACCTTGACCGCTGCCGCACGCAGTTCCGCCTGGTGGAAAGCATCGAGAAGCAGGAGGAGGCGATGCAGAAGTTCGCCGATTCGCTCTAACGCCGGGCATCCCTGCCCCACTTTCGCACGGCTGGAGGGTTGATCCAGCCGTCGAATTGCAAACGATAGTCGCCGCTGAAACTCTGATTCGTCGGCTAATACCAAATTGCGTTCAAAACAGTGCAAACGGATACACGCACCCCCTCATCGCATAATCCACAGGCAACCACTTTGACTTGTTCTTCTTTGCTCAATTTGTGCATGCGACCATTATGCTTGAGCGGTCATGCTTTGTCAACAATTAACGGACAGATATTTCACTTTTTTGCTTGACAATGCCGATATGATAGTCATAATGTGCTTATTGTCAAAGATATAGTATTAATTTCAAAGGACATATATGCGGACAGATGGATGGACATATTTGACTACGCACCCTTGGATAACCTTTTCGGTTGACCTTCGTGCTGCGCCCACCTCTCTTTGGATGAATTTGGGCGAGGCCAGGTCAAAGTTTGAGCATATTGCCGGAGTCCCCCTAAGGCCCGATGTTGCCAAAAGGCTTCACACAATTTATTTGGTAAAAGGGGTTCTTGGAACTACGGCCATTGAGGGAAATACATTGACCGAAAAACAAGTGCTCCAGCACCTTCAAGGAGAACTTAAGCTGCCACCCTCTCAAGCCTATCTCCAACAAGAAATTGACAACATTATAGCCGCTTGTAATGGCATAGCCCAAGACCTTTGGACTGGTTCACCCTCTGCTCTAACCTTGGACAAGATTAAACAGTTTAACAGTTTGGTTTTAAAAAAACTCCCATTGGCGCCAGGTGTAGTTCCAGGAGAAATCCGGATGACTTCCGTCGGTGTTGGACCATATCTTGGCGCACCAGCAGGCGACTGTGAATATCTCACAAGCAGGCTTTGCGATTGGTTGTCGGGTTCCGATTTTGATTGTGCGGAAAAGGACGCAATGATTTATGGCATTATTAAATCCATGCTTGCGCATTTATATCTTGCGTGGATTCACCCGTTTGGTGATGGAAACGGAAGAACCGCGAGGTTAATGGAGTTCCAGATTTTAACGGCTGCTGGAGCGCCTTCGCCAGCAGCCCACTTGTTAAGCAATCACTATAACCTTACACGCACGGAGTATTATCGCCAGTTGGATTTGGCAAGTAAGTCCAACGGAAATATAATTCCGTTTCTCCAATATGCAGTACAGGGCTTGGTAGATGGGCTGACGGTACAGCTACAGGCAATTCGCAATTTCCAATGGGATATTACTTGGCGGAATTTTGTTCATGAAACATTTGGTGGCAGAGACAAGATGAGTCCATCAGAGGTGAGACAACATCATTTGGCTTTGGATTTGAGTCAACTCGACGACCCAATTGTTCCTGTTGATAAAATTCGGGAAATCTCCCCACGGATGATTGCTTCATATTCCAAAAAGAGCGGTAAAACGCTTAGACGTGATATCAACAAACTCAAAAAACTAGACCTTGTTGAAGAAACAAGCAAAGGCGTGAAAGCAAAAAGCGACAAGATTTTGGCCTTCTTGCCCGGAAGGGCACCAAGAAAAATAGCTAAAATAACCAAATCATGAATGGGTTTTATTACCCCAACGAGGACGAGCTGCTTTCCTGGCAATTGCAGTGCGTTTTTTAGAGGTTAAGGATTCTGCCCTCGCCTTGCCGCCCTTCAACCCGCCAAGCCTGCCCAATGCGACGGCGGCGGGGTTCTCTGCTGGCGCGGGGTGTCCAGTGGACTGTTGAACGATGCGGTAAGCCGTCTCGTTCAGGTCACTGCTTGTGCGCTTAGGCATGGCGCAACATTGCGCCGATTTCCTCTATATTCAAGCCGAAAGTGAAATTTCAAATTTCAAACTGTACCACTACCGGCTTTTGTTGCAGTTTGATTGCACATCAATATAAGTCGCAGGCGAGACGCTACTCTTCACCACTCGCCGGGAGGATGCGCCTCGCCCGCACCAGCGTCCGGATCCAGTTGTCGTCACGGATGGCTGAATCGGGATCGAGACTGCTGATATGCACCATTTCGGACGAGTGAATGAAGAGCTTGTCCCCGAGATAAATCCCCACGTGCCTGATGCGCTCCGGTGTGCCGCGATGTGCGCGCGACCCGAAGAACAACAGGTCGCCCTTCTTGAGCTGGCTGAAATCCACCGGCACTGCCACGCCCTGCTCCGCCTGCTGGCTTGCATCGCGCATCAAGCCGATGCCGTTCAGGAAGAACACCGTCTTGGTGAAGCCGGAGCAGTCAAATCCTTTGGGCGAGTTGCCGCCCCACAGATAGGGACGGCCCATAAACTCCCGCGCCGTGCGCTCGATGTTCCCGGCCGTGGGCTGCCGCGCCTGCTTCCACGCGACGTAATCCGCGGCGGCCTTCTTCGGCAGAAAACCCGCCCGCGCGTCCGGCAGCTCCACCTTCCACCAGTCGCCTTCCTCGCCCGTCTTCCGCACCAGATCGCAGAGCGCCACGTCGGACACCGGCTGCGCGTCCGCCTCGGGCCGCTCCCGAATGCACTCCTCGCACGCGGTCACCATCAGCAGCGGCCCGCGGTTCCAAGCCTCAACCTGTTCGCGTGTGCAGCGGACGAACGTCCCCTCTTCCAGCCACGAGAGGTAGCCATCGCCCGACTGGGTGAGATACCAGGCAAACACCGCGTTCGTCGTGCTTTTCCACACGCGGACCACGTTGCCCATCAACACCTGGGTGCCCATTTCCGCCTTGTGCGACGGCAGCACGCGTCCGCTGTTAACGCTCAGGCAGGAGATGCCCCACACCTGATCGCCCAGCTTCCCGTCCGGCAGCACCTGGATGTGGTCGGTGACTTTGGCGCCGGTGCGTTCCACCGCCCGGACGGTTTCAGTCCTGGCCTTGGCGCAGTCCACTTCGCCCGTAAGGACGAGTTCCGAGCCGTGGCGCTGCACCCCGACGTCGAAGATCCTCAGGCGGTTGTCGGGCGCGTATTTCTGTTTAACCTCCTGAATCACGCGGGTAACGGCAATGCGGTTATCCGGCTCCGGCTTGGGGCTGTCGCCGTCCAAGTGCGCGCAGCCGCACAGCATTCCCGCCAGCGTCGCGACCATCAACGCCGAGAGCCAATTTCGTTTCCACGCGCTCATAAGTCCAAACATGAGATTCCAGCCACGAAGCCGGCAGGGCGGCGGTGGAAAGAAACCGGCAACGGAATTTTCCGCCGCAGCCTCATGGCCCGGAGCGCGCGCGGAAGAAACGCTGCAAATCGTTTGCCGGCGGAACAAAGTTTAATTCCAACACGCCATTGGTCGCCACGAGATTGGTAATCGCCGTCCAGTTGACCAGATTCGTGGAGGTTTCAATGACATAAGTCGCGCCGGCCTGCCCGCTCGCGACCAGTTGCAAGCTGCCGTCGGGCTGCAAGCTGATGAGCTGGAATTGCGCCGGTTGCGTCGGAATGATGGAAAGCAGCGCGTTGGAACTGAGGACGGATCCGGCGACGTTCGTGGCGATGACGGAATAATTTCCTGCGCTGGCGGCTTGGATGTTGGTCAGCACGAGGTTGGTGTTCGTCATACCGGAGAGATTCGTTCCGTTGAACAGCCATTGCAACGCCGGCGCGGGCAGGCCGGTGGCGGTGACGCTGAACGTGACGTTGCTCCCGAATCCCACCCAGACACCTTGCGGTTGCGCCGTGATGACCGGCGCGACCGCGGGCACTTCCACCCGCAGGTTGTCCACGAGGCCGAAGCTTAAATTCGTGTTGTCGGTCAGCGACGCGAACGGGTCCCAGAAGCCGACGAAGACGTTGCTCGCGGTGAACGTCGCGTTGGAAATCGTCGCGAACAAAATGCCGTCCACCGCCCAATTCACCGTGCTGCCGCGTCGCGAAACAATCACGTCATGCCACGCCAACCCAAATGTGCCGGGGTTCAGGCTTCCGGTCTGCTGCGGGTAATTCGCCTGTTGCAGCGCGGGCGCGGACTGGCCGGTCGGAAATGCGGACGTGTAATAAGGGTTGGCGTTGTCGAGCGAGCCGGCGGCATAAATGCCGGTGCCGGCGTTCTGCCAGTTCTTGCCAATGTAGCCGGAGTAATCGCCGAACGTGGTCGAACTGGCGCTCACACCACCGTCGCCGTCGGCGGAAAAATAAAATCCGTCGGCGTTCGCGTTGGTGGTCCATTCGGTGCGGTTGCCGGCGGTGCCGATGCCGGCGGTGAGATATTCGGTGGAGCTGGCGCCGCCGGCGGGGAACGGGCCGTTGACGTTGATCCAGCCGTCGAAATGCAGCCGGTAATCGCCGCTGAAACTTTGATTCGTCGGCGAAATCGAAAGCGCGGCGCAGACGCCGAGCGTGAGGTTGGCTTTCATCTGCACGCCGAGTGTCGTGCCACCGGTGGAGTGCGGCGCGGACGGAATTCCGAGCGTCGAGTAATCAAAATTAAACGCGACGGCGGTGTCGCTGGAGCTTTTGTTGACGATCCAGTTCGCGGCGGAATTGGTGTCGAACGTGTCGGAGAAAACCGTGGTTTGAACGGGATAAACCAAAAGCGAGACGACGCCGCTGGTGATGCTGCCGGAATTATTCGTGACGATGACCGCGTAATTTCCGGCGTTGGTTGTTTGCGCGTTGACGATGTTGATGGTGGCGTTGGTCGCGCCGGGGATGGTTGCGCCGTTGAGCAGCCACTGATAATTGAGCGGCGGTGTGCCCAAGGCCGCGGCGGTGAAGCTCGCACTGCCGCCGGAATCCACAACGCGGTCAAGCTGGGACGCCAGGGTAACGCTGGGCGAGGCGTTCGTGACAACGACCAGCACCGCGACCATCTGGTTTGAAGTGCCGTTGAATACGTCCAGATCAACCGCGCCCGTGATGCCAGGAACCGAACCGACCCAACTGTATTGCCACGCAGTCCAGACACCCGAACCCCATTCTTCACAACCACCGTCCTCCCAAGGATTGCCGGTCTGCGGATTTCCATTATCGGGCTGGGCGATCCAGGAGTTCCACTGCGCCACACTACTGTCAAGATTGCAGGCTCCGCCGCTGCCGGTAGCTGTATAGATGACTGGTATAACCGCGACTCCCGCCGCCGCCGCTTTACTGACAATGGCATTGCACCACTGGTTGGCCCAGTCCGCATAACTGGTGGCACCTACCGGGATGTTGTTCGGTGCGGTGAAAGTCTCATAATCCAGCACCGGCTGGATGCTCAAACCGTCGCCCTTGATGTAATTGCCCGCGACGCTCCAGAAGTAGTTGGCTTCCGCGCTGGGCGTGTTGTCCTCGGGGTGGGCGAAGTGATAAGCGCCAATGCAGACGCCGGCGGCCTTGGCGTTGACCGCATTGATGGTGAAATACGCGTCGGGAATGCTCACCCCCTCCGTCGCCTTGGCCCAGGCGAAGCTGATGCCGGAACTTTTCACGTTTGTCCAGTTGATGGTTCCATCATAGTGGGAAACATCAACCCCCAGCGGACG
>Ga0181521_10007689_pt1 | contig 11283 bp, 12 predicted proteins | sample PEATcosm2014_Bin_32_FD_119764 | JGI IMG/M metagenome (GOLD analysis project Ga0181521, IMG submission 119764) | Peatland microbial communities from MTU Mesocosm Facility, Houghton, MI, USA - PEATcosm2014_Bin02_60_metaG | ecosystem: Environmental > Terrestrial > Soil > Wetlands > Peat | place... | reverse complement strand
TGGCGTTCTGGGTGAACGAAGAGAACGGGGGCCGCGGCGCCGACGCGTACCGGGCATTTGTGGGCGACCGGATCAAGGGCCACGTGGCCGCCATCGAGATGGATGGCGGGGCCGAGGCGCCGGTCGGGTTCGGCGCCGGCGCCGACCGGAATTCGCTTGACATGCTCAAACAGATCGGCACACTGCTCGAGCGCGTCGGCGCCAGCGGGATCGCCGGCGGAGGCGGAGGCGCCGATATCGCGCCGCTCATCCGCGATGGTGTGCCCGGCCTCGCCGAGCGCACCGTGGGCACGCACTACTTCGACTGGCATCACTCCGAGGCGGATACTCTCGACAAGGTGGACCTCCAGGATTTTCGCAAGAACATGGCGGCCCTGGCGGTGATGGGCTATGTGCTGGCCGACATGCCCGGCCGCCTCCACTCCGCCGCCGAGCCGCGACCGTAAGGGAGCATTAGTCCGACGCCCCAAGTGATATCCTCTGAGTAGCAGAGGGCACGGATGGCTTTTGGGAGGGTATTGCTTCGATTGGGATGCGGCCTTACCGTTCTGGTCGCATTGTATGCGTTCCAGCGCCCGTTCCGCCAGTTCAACGGCGTCGAGTACGCCATCGGCGACATTCCCATGCCCCCCGACTGGCAGGAGAAGGCCGAGTGGGCCTTCGCCCGCTTGATGTATCCGCCCGGCCCGCTGAACGGCTACCGCAACCGCGACCTCGACTGGCACGTGGGCGTCTCCCTCTGGACCCAGGATTTTCCGCGTGCCGACCGCCACTTTGCGCAGGCCATGCGCCGTTTGACCCGCATCCATGTTCGCTCCGTCGAGCAACCGGTCAACCTGGACGAGGGCGACGCTTACGATTGGCCCTGGCTCTACGCCGTGCAGGTGGGCGAATGGGGCCTCACCGGCCAGCAGGCCAAAGAGCTTCGCGAGTACCTGCTGCGCGGCGGATTCTTCATGGCCGACGATTTCCACGGGGCCGCCGAGTGGAGCGAGTTCGAAACGCGCATCCGGCGCGCTTTCCCCGACCGGCCCATCGTCGACATCCCCGACGACGACCCCATCTTTCACACGGTCTACGATTTGAACGACCGGTACCAGGTTCCGGGCCAGGCGCACCTGAGACTGGGCTACAAATACGCCGACGGCAAAGGAGCCCACTGGCGCGGTATTTACGACGACCGGGGCCGCGTCATGGTGGCCATCTCCTTCAACTCCGACATCGGCGATGCGTGGGAGTGGGCGGACGATCCGTGGTATCCCGCGAAGTTTTCCGACCTGGCCATTCGCCTCGGCGTCAACTATGTGGTTTACGCCATGACGCACTAACGTCCCGCCCTTCTATTCCGCCGCCGAGCATGTAAGAAATAAACCGCGAAGCCGGCGCCCATGATGATCCAGAAATGCGTCAGGCGCAGAGTCACGTCGAACACCGCCATTCCAATGGCCAAGCCCCACATGCAGGTTTCGCCGACGAAGCCATCCACCCAGTTGGGCCGGCCCCCGCCGGCAGGGACGCGCGGGCGCCAGGATGGCCAGAGCCGCGGGACCGTCTCGAAATACCTGCGGTAGCTCTCGCCCTGCGATTCCAGCAGGCCCGCCTCCTCGCGCAGGATCAAACGATAGACGAACGGGACGGTTGCGGCCACCAGAAAAAGAAAGCCCGTCCGGCTGGCCATCGGCCCCATTCCGAAGGCCAGCAAGATGTTCCCCAGGTAGAGCGGGTTGCGGACGCGGCGGTAAGGCCCATCGGCCACCAGGCGGTCCGAGTGCAGTTCACTGTCATGGACCACCGAACTGTGCAGGTAGGCCTCGGCCCACGACCGCACCAGCGCCGCCAGGGTGACGAGCAAGACGCCCGCCGCGAGAATCGCCCGTATCCAGCGCCCCGCCAGCGGCGAATTCAGGCCGCCCAGAATCATGCGCGCCAGCGCCATGGACGCGTTCGTGTGGTCCCACGCGTAGCAACTGAATCCCAGGCAGAAGGTTCCCGAGATGATCCAGAAGCGATGCCGGAATTCGAAATCCGTGGCGCGCCAACTCATATCAGCGCCTCGGCAGGGCAATCGTGATGTTGCGGTACTTCATCCCGCCCGTATGATCCCCCTGGATATAGATCGGGCCGGGCTCGGCCTCGTTCGAATCCAGGGCGCCGCCGGTGATTCCGGGAATCTCCTGGTGGTCGATGGTGGTGACGCCGTTGCGAACCACCGTCACCACGCGTCCCACCAACGTAACGTCGAAGCTCTCCCACGTGCCCGGCTTACGTGGCAGCTCGACCGCGGGAGCGATAAACCCATAGATCGACCCCACCCGGTGGGATTCATCGTTGAAGCTCAGCGGTTCATACTCCACCTGGACCTCGTAGCGCCCCCGCAGGTACACGCCGCTGTTGCCGCCCTCCGGGCAGTTGAATTCGATGTGCAGCTTGAAATCGTCGAACTTTTGCGTGGTTTCGATGTTGGCGCCTTTCTTCGTGTTCAGCAGCGTCCCGTCCTGCGCCACCCACTGGTTGTCGGAAGGAGTGGTCGGCTCCCATCCGTTCAGATCTTTTCCATCGAACAGCGGTTCCGGATTGGCCCATGCTTTGGGCGGCTCGCGTTTCAATTCGGGCGCGCGCACTCCCGTCAACTGGCTCACCGCATAGCCACGCTGCTGAACGCCGGTGAGTTTATCGCCCTTCACATCCAGGGCCCAGGTGAGCGCGGGTCCCTTGGCATCCGCCGCGGATACAGTCAGGGCCAGGTGCGTCCCATTCAGCTCTACGTCGGCCGCCGGGTGCACGCTTCCCGTGCGCGGCTGGATGCGGACCTCGAATTTGCCGCCCGTTTCCACCAGTTCCATCCAGCCGGGGTACGATTCTCTTGGCGTGGTCACGGTGATATCCCATCGGCCGGCAAACGGGCTGGGCGCCGCTATCAGCAGAGCCGGCGCCACGAGAGCCGCCGCAAAAACCAGTAATCCGCGAAGTGGTTTCATCACAGCATTAGTGTAGCCGACCCGGCTTTCTTGCGGAGCCCCTTCGCCCCATCACATACTGGTTTACATGCGAACCGGTTGCGTGCTCACGGCTGTTGCGGCGTGCGCACTGCTGGTCTGTACACTCTGCGCGCAGAGGCCGTTTCGCCAGTACCCGGCCTGGGAGTACAACAATTTTCCCATCCCGCCGGATTTCAACCAGCCGGGCGAGTGGACCTTCGCCCGCCTCATGTATCCCACCTACCACATCCCCATCGACTGGCAGTTTCGCGGCTTGGACTGGACTCACGGCAACACCAACTGGACCATCGATTACCCCCGCTCCGACCGCCATCTCGCCGCCGCAGTCCGGCGGCTGACCCGCATCCAGACCCGCTCCGCCGAGCAGCCCATCAACCTGGACGAGGACGACGACGTGTTCAACTATCCGTGGCTCTATGCCGTCGAGGTGGGCCACTGGGAGCTGACCGATTCCCAGATTGCCAAGTTTCGCGAGTTCCTGCTGCGCGGCGGGTTTTTCATGTGCGACGATTTCCACGGCACCGTGGAATGGTCCGTCTTCATCAACAGCATGAAGAAAGTGTTTCCCGACCGCGCCATTGTGGAACTGCAGAACGCCGACCCCATCTTCCACACGGTATTCGACCTGGACGACCGCTACCAGGTCCCCGGCATGCAATACGTATACAGCCACCGGGTGTACGAAAAGGACGGCACATCGCCCCGCTGGCGCGGCATCTTCGACGACCGTGGCCGGCTCATGGTGGCCATCTGCCACAACATGGACTTAGGCGACTCTTGGGAGAACGCCGACGAACCGCAATATCCCCAACAGTTCTCCGCCCTCGGCATTCGCATCGGAATCAACTACATCACCTACGCTATGACGCACTAAGGTGGGGCATGCTTTAGCCTGCCCGTTGTTTTCGCAAATTGCATCCGGCAGAGATGTCTGTTAGCGTGATCGTATCCCCAAGGAAACCACACATGGCACGATTCGCAAGGCTCAAAGTCCTGAATACGATGACCCGGACGGGCATGGTGCCCGTGTTTTATAACGCCGATATCGAGGTCGCCAAGAAAGTCGCGGCGGCGGTTTTCGCCGGTGGCTGCCCGTTGCTCGAGTTCACCAACCGCGGCGACCACGCCTGGGAAGTGTTCACGGAACTGGAGCGATACTGCGCCAAGGAACTCCCGGCCATGATTCTCGGCGTCGGTTCCGTCGTGGACCCTGGCACGGCCTCGCTCTACATTAACTGCGGCGCGAACTTCGTGGTGGGCCCGATTCTCAACCCCGACGTGGCGCGCGCCTGCAACCGGCGCAAGATTCCGTACTCGCCGGGTTGCGGTAGCGCCAGCGAAATCTCCCAGGCCGAAGAGTTGGGCTGCGAGATCGTCAAGGTATTCCCAGGCGGCGAGGTGGGCGGCCCCAAGTTCGTGCAGGCGGTCAAAGGCCCATGCCCGTGGGTGTCGATCATGCCCACCGGCGGCGTCGAGAGCACCGAGGCTTCGCTCAAGGCCTGGTTCGGGGCCGGCGTTGCCTGCGTCGGGATGGGATCCAACCTGGTCACCAAGGAACTCCTCAAAGCCGGCGACTACGCGGGCATCACCACCAAGGTGAAGGATACAGTCGAGCTGATCCGCCAGATCCGGGGAGAAAAGTAACCATGGCCGTCGACCTCAAGCCTCGCGAGCAGTGCCAGTGGGAAGCCGCCGCGCTGGGCGAGATCATGCTGCGGCTCGACCCCGGCGACGGCCGCATACGCACCACGCGCTCCTTCCAGGTGTGGGAGGGCGGCGGCGAGTACAACGTGGTCCGCGGTCTGCGCCGCTGCTTCGGCCTGCCCACCACCGTGGTCACCGCCATCGTGGACAATGAGGTCGGCCGTCTGCTCGAAGACCTCCTGCTGCAAGGCGGCGTGGATCTCTCGCACGTCAAGTGGGTGCCCTTCGACGGCATCGGCCGCGCGGCGCGGGTGGGACTCAACTTCACGGAGAAGGGTTTCGGCGTGCGCGCCGCGGTGGGCTGCTCCGACCGGGGTTGGTCGGCGGCATCCCAGCTCAAGCCCGGCGACGTGGATTGGAAGCAGCTCTTCGAGGTTGAAGGCGTGCGCTGGTTCCACTGCGGCGGAATCTTCGCGGCCCTTTCCGCCACCACCTCGGAGATCGTGATCGAGGCCATGGAGGCGGCTCACGCGGCGGGCACGGTGATTTCCTACGATCTGAACTTCCGTCCCTCGCTGTGGAAGTCGCAGGGCGGCACGGCCCGCGCGGTCGAGGTGAATCGCAAAATCGCCTCGTTGGTGGACGTCATGATCGGCAACGAGGAAGATTTCACCGCGGCGCTGGGCTTCCAGGTGCCCGGTCTGGACGAGCACATTTCAAAGCTGGACCCGGCGAACTTCAAGAAGATGATCGCCGAAGTGGTGAAGATGTACCCCAACTTCCAGGCCGTGGCCACGACCCTGCGCAACGCCAAGACGGCCTCCGTCAACGACTGGGGCGCCATCCTGTGGACCGGCGATGAATTCTACGAAGCGCCATTGCGCGAGAACCTCGAAATCTACGACCGCGTGGGCGGCGGCGACAGCTTCGCGTCCGGCCTGGCCTATGGTTTCCTGGCCGGCAAGACGCCGCAGCAGGCGGTGGAGTACGGCGCCGCGCACGGCGCCATGGCCATGACCACACCCGGCGACACCAGCATGGCCACGCTCAAGGAAGTGGAATCGGTGATGAAGGGCAAAGGCGCAAGGGTGGTGCGCTAATCTCCGGGCACCCGCTCCGGCTTCGGAGTGAACCACCAGCCCATCTCCGCTAGCGCCATCGCCACCCGCTCGCGGTAGGTCTTGATGGTCGAAATCGCCACCATGAGCAGAATCACGGAGAGCGCTGTCAGCATGGCCTCCGGCACCGTCAGGCCGTTCTTGAAGAACCACAGCCAGCGCCCGTAAACCAGCTCGATGTGCACCCAGTACACCAGCAGCGACGTGATGCCAAGCTGCCGCACCCAGCTCCAGCCTCCCTTGGAGCCGTAACGCGTCCACAAAAACGCGCCCGCCAGCAGCAGGAACGTCACACCCTGCTTGGTCAGCACTTGCGCCGGGCTATTCAGCCAGAACTCCGATTTCGGGTAGATCGAGTACGGCAGACTGGCCGCGCATTGGGAGACCACAATCAGCACGCCACCCGCCAGCGCCGCCCATTGCATGGCGCGCCCGATGGCGTCCCTGGAAATAGTCCGGATGATGCTCCCCGCGCTCATGCCGAACGCCAGGTACGCGGCCCACGGGAAAAAGCTGAAAGAGTTGTAATCCGGGACGATGTAATTCCGTATCAGCGAAGGCATGCCCAGCCAGCCGATCTGCGAAATCACCGGCGCGGCCAACGCAATCGCCAGGCCCAGCACCGCGCACCACCGAGCGCGCTGGGCGGTCCGCAACAGCGCCATTACCGACATCGCCGCGATCGCCAGTCCCATGCAGTTGAGAATGTCGACGCGCAACAGGTCGGTCCAGGCCGCGGGCCAGGCGAAAATCCAAAGTTGCGTCCGGAAGGCAAACGCCAGCAGAAACAAATAACCCGAACGGCGGAACGCCGTGAATACCCGCTGCCGCGGAGTCAGCCCCTTCCGCTCGGTGCTGTCCATCAGGAAGGCCAGGGTGACGCCCGTCAGGAACAGGAAGATCGCCGGGGGCATCCCGCCCACGAACTGCGACAGCAGGTAGGCGCCGCCCGCGCGCAATTCCGGCTTCAGAAACGAATGGAAAACATGGCCCTGGAGCATGACCACGGCCCCCAAGCCTCGCAGCCAGTCGAGATACTCAAGCCGGTACGCACTGGTCTTGGTCTTCATGGAAAAGTGAGACTCAAACCCTTACGGTTTCTGCGGATACTCCCGCTTGACGCTCTTTGGAAGGTCTAATTTCACCTCGGAATCCGGAAGGTTGAGTCTCAGCTTGATGTTCGTATAGGTGGTCAACAGGTAGTCCCCCCCTGGTTCGTAAAGTTTCTGCTGCACCGCGATGCCCATGGTGTCGGAAATCCAAAGGTCCACTCTCTTCAGATGCTCGAGAACGTCCTGCGACTTCGGAATTAATTCGAGCCGCGTCGTTTTTTGACCGGCGGCCGTGTCCGGTCCCCCCAGTCCAATGGAGTAGGCGCTTTTCAGGTCCTTGGAGTTACTGCCGAATCCGAGCAGCATGAATTGTTCCACCAGGGAACGGCTTTTGCCCAAGTCATATTCCTGTACAGTATTGATTCCAGGGTAGTACATAGCCCCCTTGACGCCTGCAATCGCGACTTGTCTGGGGTTTGGCGACTGGAAATCGATGCGCACGCGAATGTCGTACGGCTTCAGCCGCTTCACCGCGATGGTCCCGGCCTCGACAGTGTCCTCGTTGATCACGGCCGTGTGCGCAATCTTCTGCATGTCCGCCTGGAGCCCCTTGAACTTGGCCGCTGCGTCGTCCATTCGGGCCAGCGTCGCTGCCAGCGAGCTATCCGCGGCGGGCGCTCCCCAGCCGAGCACCATGGCAGCGAAAATCGCGAAAATCGCGCCCTTTATCATCCGCTCAAGGCCGGGCGAACGCCAAATAGCCCTGCCGCTCCTTTTCCGAATTGAGAATCGGTTCCACGCGGGTCACCGCCAGACGGCGATTGCTCGTATGTATCCGCAGCACCTGCGTCAGCTTTTCCGCCTGTGCGTTCTCGGGGATCCCATCCAGCAGCTCCCGGTCCACAAAAAAGACCAGGCTCCCGTTCTCCGAGGGCAGCATGGCGATGCTGCTCGCATTGGGGATGCGCGGCTGATCGCGAAACCAGTCGCGCGGCGTCAGGAAAATAAATGCCAGAATGATCCCGACCATCACGTCGTACTGCCAGGTCGCGCGCGGAAAATCCCACAGGATGAAGCGCTTCAGCATCTCGAACTCTTATCTTACCAAGCTGCCCGGCGGGTTTGGCCGGCGCCCTCACGTCAGCGGAACAACTGCGGAGCGAACTCGTTCAGATAATTGCGCCAGTTGATCCAGGTGTGCGCGCCGGGACTCTCCTGAAACATCACGTTGAAACCGTGTTTCTTGAGCATTTCCACCGTGGGTTTGGTGCTTCGGTCCATGAGCCCGTCCTCGACTCCGGTGCTGAACCACAGCAGCTTCAGGCCTTTCTTCAGGCTGGCGTTATCCAGATCGGCCGCGTGGTTCTTCTCCCAATCCGTTCCGCCGTCCATGCCCATGGCTCCGGAGCTGAATACGCCGACATAAGCGAACTTGCCCAGGTTCCGGAAAGCCACATTCAGCGTCTGGCTGCCGCCCATCGAGAGTCCCGCGATGGCGCGGTTGGGCCGGCCCGCCAGCACGCGGTAGTGCTGCTCGATGTACGGCATCGCATCGGTGGTGAAGTCCTCGTAGAACTCGTCGCGCGCCGGAGCCGCCGCCGCGCCGGCCGCCGCCGCTCCCCTGCCCCCGAACGTGGCCGCGCTGGTGTGCCCGGCGGGCATCGCGACAATCATCGGCTTGGCTTTTCCGGCGGCGATCAGGTTGTCTAGGATGAAACCGGCGCGCCCCACCGACGTCCAGGCTTCGTCGCAATCGCCCGATCCGTGCAGCAGGTAGAACACCGGATATTTCTTCTGGTTGTTCTCATATCCAGGAGGCGTATACACGTGCATGCGGCGAAACTTCCCGAGCGCGGTGGAGTAATAGTGAACCGCCGCGACGGCGCCGTGGGGGACTTTCGTTTCATCCATGAAGTCCGCGCCGGGAACGTATACCAGGCTCCAGGCGTTGTTGTTCGATTCGCTGACCAAGGGATTGCGGGGGTCCATCACAGCCACGCCATCCACCGCGAAGGTGTAACGGTAGGCGCCCGGATCGATCGGGCCGGTGATCGCCTCCCAAACGCCCTCCGCATTCCTGGTGAACTGCGCCGGGGTCCGCGCCAGCCCCACGATATCGCTGGCGCGCAACTCCACTTTCTGTGCCTGCGGCGCCAGGATACGGAACGTGACGTGCCGGTCCGGCGAGACCTCCGGCGAAACCACCACCGGTCCCTGCGGCCCGCGGCCGCCCCTGCCCCTGCCCTGCGGACCAACCAGCGCGGGCGCCTGAGCGAAAGCACACGCCGCCAGACAGGCGGCGGTAACGATATAACGAATCTTCATAACCTCTCCCTTACTGTCACAGCACCACCACGGGATGATACAGGTTCGGCAATACGGCCTCGCCGATGGCCACCAGTTCGCCCTCTCGCGTTACCGCCTTGACGTGTCGCGAAGCCGGTTGCGGACGGAATGGCGAAGCCGGAAAGTTGCGGCCATTGCGAATCTGCGCGGCCGTCAACTCGTCCACGAACACGCTCGGGAAACCCGGCAGCATGTTCGCCGCCGGCACGATGGCGTCCACCAGCCGGTCTTCCGCCGCCAGGGATTCCAGTTGCCCGATGGTCCGCGCCTGCTCGATTTCGAATTCGCCGCTGGCCATGCGGCGCAGTTCGTCAAGATGCGCGCCGCAGCCCAGCATCTGGCCCAAGCCGTGCGCCACCGAGCGCATGTACGTTCCCCCCGAGCAGTGCGCCCGCAGACGCGCGCACGCGCCGCTCACTTCCACCAGCGTCAGCTCGTACATGTGCACCTTCACCGGCTCCAGCTCCACCATTACCGATTCCCGAGCCAATTCGTACGCGCGTTTCCCCGCCACCTTCTTGGCGGAAACCGGCGGCGGCGTCTGCATGAACTCGCCACGGAACTTCTCCAACGCCCGTTCCAGCTCCCCGGCGTCGAGCTCGACCTCCGTCTTTTCGCTGGTGGCTTCACCCGCCCGGTCGTAGGTGCCGGTGGACCACCCGAACCGCACCACGCTCTCATAGATCTTGTCGCTGCGCACGTAGAACTGCGCCAACCGCGTGGCCCGCCCCAGCACCAGCGGCAGCACCCCGGTGGCGATCGGATCGAGGGTCCCCAGGTGCCCGATCTTTTTCGTTCTGGCGATGCGGCGCATCTTGCTCACCACGTCATGCGAGGTCCACCCCCCCGGTTTATCGACTACGATAGCTCCGTTCAAGTGTTCCCTTCCAAAAAGGGGTCAGCCGGATTTTTCGCGGCGAAAAATGCGTCTGACCCCTTTTTCCCCGTGCAGATATATCCCACCGTGAAATTCCTCTCGCGGTCCAGAAAGTCCAGGAACGGCAGAATCAGCGCCGGCGGTACCAGTAATATCGCGGCGGGAATAAATCCCAACCAGCGCCATCCCCCCGAGAAAAATTGCAGGCCGTTGAGCAACCGCCGGGCCAGCAGCCGGAAGTAGCCGCCGGCCGCGCGCACCTCGATCGCTTCCCATCCGGCTTTCTCCAACAAGTACGTCAGGCCGTAGCGCGTGAATCGAAAGTAGTCGTGCGGCGCCTGGTGCACTTCCCACTCGTGCGGCGCCGCCACCAGCAGCGAGGCTCCCGGCGCCGCCACGCGCGCCATCTCGGCCAGCGCGCTACCCGGCTCGCGCAGGTGCTCGATGGTCACGATATGCAGGATCGCGTCGAAAGCGCCCATGCGGAACGGCAGCGCGGTGAGATCGGCAATCGCGTCCAGCCGGCTGTAATTCCACGCGGTGTCGCCCACCGCCAGGTCCACGCCGCAATAGCGCTGCCGCGCGAAATAGCGCGCGTACTGCCCTTCCCCCGCGCCGGCATCGAGCACTCGCGCGCCCGCCGGCAGACCGCGCGCCAACGCCGCCACGGCATCTTCGATTTCCGCCTCGAAGTGCAGGATGTGCCGCCGTAGCGGACGCGGCAGCCGGTATGCGAGCCTCGAGTACCTCATCGCTTGCGCGCCTCCATCATCACCGTCGAGCCGGCGCGGAAGGCCGCCTCGGCCAGCGTAAACGGCAGCGCCGCAGCCGCCAGCGCCAAATATGCCAGGTCCTTGGCCAGCCGCGCGCCGGCGCTCTCCGCCACTCGCCGCACGCGCCGCGCCATGGGATCGAGACCCGGCGCCACGCTCGACGCCAGGCCCGCCGGGTTATCGCGCAGCGAGAAGTATTTGCGCCGCACCACTTCCAGACCGGAGGCCTCCAGCAGCCTTTCCACGTCCCGGTCGCGGAAGTCGAAAAGGTGGCGCGGCATGTCCACGCCGCTCCAGCGGCGCCCCAACAGACGGAACTGCCACGACGCCGCATTGGGAACCTGCACCACTAGGCGGCCATCCGGCGCCAGCAGCTCGCGGGCGGCCGCCAGGTAGGCGCGCGGATCGGGCACGTGCTCCAGCACATGGAACATGGTGATGCCCGCGAAGCTGCCGGCGCTGAGCGGAGCGTGT
>Ga0181521_10007681_pt1 | contig 11290 bp, 7 predicted proteins | sample PEATcosm2014_Bin_32_FD_119764 | JGI IMG/M metagenome (GOLD analysis project Ga0181521, IMG submission 119764) | Peatland microbial communities from MTU Mesocosm Facility, Houghton, MI, USA - PEATcosm2014_Bin02_60_metaG | ecosystem: Environmental > Terrestrial > Soil > Wetlands > Peat | place... | reverse complement strand
TTTGCCACGGTAATTTCGTTGAACTCACATGTTCCGAAGGCTCGAAAGGGGAATGGCAAAAGCTATGAGCATTCTGGTTGATAAATCGACGCGCCTGCTGGTGCAGGGACTGACGGGACGCGAAGGAACGTTCCACTCCAAAAACGCCGCTGCTTACGGCACGAACGTTGTCGGAGGCGTGACTCCCGGCAAGGGCGGGACCACGCACGAGGGCTGGCCGATCTTTAATACAGTACGCGAAGGTGTGGAGAAGACTGGGGCCAATGCGACGGTGATCTTCGTTCCGCCGCCGGCCGCAGCCGACGCCGTCATGGAAGCCGCCGATGCCGGCATCGCGCTGATTGTCTGTATCACCGAAGGCATTCCGGCAATGGACATGGTGAATGTGTGGGAGTTTCTGAAGACCAAGAATTCGCGGCTGATCGGGCCGAACTGTCCCGGCATCATCTCGCCCGGCAAGTGCAAGATCGGCATCATGCCGGCGCATATTCATAAGGAAGGCAATGTCGGCATCGTCTCGCGCTCGGGCACGCTGACGTATGAAGCGGTGTATCAGTTGACCACGCGCGGCATCGGGCAATCGACGGCCATCGGCATCGGCGGCGACCCGATCATCGGCACAAATTTCGTCGACGCGATCAGGTTATTCAACGACGATCCGGAGACGGAAGCCATCGTGATGATCGGCGAGATCGGCGGCAGCGCCGAGGAGACTGCGGCCGAGTTCATCAAGCAGAATGTGCGCAAGCCGGTGGTGGGCTTCATCGCCGGGCGGACCGCGCCTCCGGGACGGCGCATGGGACATGCGGGAGCGATCATCTCCGGCGGCAAAGGCACCGCGGCGGAGAAAATCAAGGCGATGGAGGCGGCGGGAATTCACGTGGCGCAGTCGCCCGCCGACATCGGCGAGACGCTGGTGAAAGCGCAGGCGGCGGTGGTGAAGTAGGAGGAAGTTGCCAGCCGTCAGCTGTCAGTTCGCTTTTCGCAATTCGCTATTCGCTTTTCGCTTTTCGCCAGAGGAGCTGTTAGCTGTTAGCAATCGTAAATCCGTAAGCTGTGTGCGTTGCGACGCAATATGAGTTGTGACGCTGTAGTGCCGCAGGCACGGCATATGATAGCCCAGCGCTTCAGCGCTGGGTGAGCGGTCTTAATATCAGAGTCCTGTAGGGACGGCACAGGATCTTCGCGGTTGAGACGAACAGCAGGTCCCTCCGCTCGGACTGAAGTCCTCGGTCGGGATGACAATTCATAAACTGGCAACGATATATTGCCAAGGGCTAACTGCAAGGAGCTAAAGGCCAGAGCTTGAGGGCCCACCGGCGAACAGCGAGATTTAGCTGACGGCTGATAGCTGAAAGCTGACAGCGCTGAGGGCTGACAGCTAAGAAAGGTACATCCATCATCCATGAAGACTCTTCAACGTACTCTTTCCATCATCAAGCCTGACGCCGTCGAAAAGGGCGCGGCGGGCGACATCATTCATACCCTTTTGGAACACAAATTCCGCATCGTTGGCATGAAGATGCTGCACATCGACAAAGCGCAGGCCGAAGGTTTCTACGCAGTGCACGTGCATCGGCCGTTTTTCGAGTCGCTGACCAATTTCATGTCGAGCGGGCCGATCATCGTGATGGCGCTGGAAAAAGAGGATGCCATCGCCGACTACCGCAAGCTGATGGGCGCCACCGATCCGGCCAAGGCCGACGCGGGCACCATCCGCAAGAAATGGGCGGCGAATATCGAGAAAAATGCGGTCCACGGCTCCGACGCCGAGGACACCGCGCGCTTTGAGATTAGTTATTTCTTCGCCGGATACGAACTGGCGAAGTAAGGCATTTCACCACAGAGACACAGAGAACACGGAGGCCACAGCGATTCCAAGCAGGCGTGCTCGGTTTGAAAGGGCGCGGCTTTAGCCTCGCCACCAGGAGCGTGGGGCAGTTGGCCTTTAGGCCGTGAGGGAGAGGCCCCCCAGCGGCTAAAGCCGGATTGCTTGATTGATCGTAACGGCACGCCTGAAGGCGTGCCCCTTCAAATCGGAATTATGCCGCAAGATCGAAGAAAAGGAATCGCTACTCCGTGGCCTCCGTGGTGCAAGGCCGTCGTAGGAGATTGTTATGGCACATGTGCAGATCACGTTGTTAGCCGGCCGGACGATGGAACAGAAACGGCGCGCGGTCAAGCGCATCACCCAAGCGATGTGCGAGGAGCTCAACGTCAAGGCGGAGAAGTTGACCGTCGCCTTCGTTGAGGTGCCCCGCGAGAGCTACGCCCGAAACGGGGTTCTGCTCTCCGACCGCACCGATTTGAAGTAGCGACGCTGTCCTAGAACCCCGGCGGCCGCTGGTTCGCCACGGCAAAAGTTTTCTCCAGCGCGATGCCGGCCTGGCCCAGGATTCCTTCCTCAAACAACCGCCCGATAAGCGTGACCCCGTGGGGCACGCGGCGCGGCGGCGAGAACTTTGGCAGCGGGTGTGCCGGATCGGGCGCCCAGTCGCTGCGCGCCTCCGCGACTTCCACAAATCCCGCGCGCAGGGTGAGTGACGGATGGCCAGTGAAGTTGGTGAGGGTCAGCATCTCGTCGCGCAGTGAAGGCACCAGCAGCAGATCAACCTGCGAGAAGATGCGAGCCATCTCCATGGCCACTTTGCGGCGCAAACGATCGGCCTGCACCATGTCCACCGCCGACAGAAATCGCGACTGGCGAAACGTATTCGGCCAGGCGTCGGGCACCTGCATCTTGAGCTGATTCAGGCCGCCCGAGAGCGTCAGCTCCTCAAACGACGCAGCCGCCTCCGCGAAGAGAATGAAGTCCAGCGAATCGTACGGCCATGCCGGCAGCGACACTTCCACCGGAACCATGCCAACTTTTTTCACCGCTTCCAGCGCAGCGCGATCGACATCGGTGGCTGGCGCTTCCTTCATCCACGCCGGGAAGTAGCCGACGCGCAGCCCCTGCACGCCGGCGTTGGCGTCGAAGTCAAGCTTGCTGGGAAGGCTGTACAGATCGCCGGGATCAGGGCCGGTGATGGTGTTCAGCACCAGCAGCGTGTCTTCGACGTAGCGCGCCATCGGCCCCAGCTTGTCGAGCGACCAGCAGAGGGTCATGGCGCCGGTGCGCGGCACGCGGCCGAAGGTCGGCCGCAGTCCCGTGATTCCGCAACGCATCGAGGGACTGACAATACTCCCATCGGTCTCGCTGCCGATGGCGAATGCGACGAGCCCCGCTGATGTCGCCGCTCCTGGCCCGGCGCTCGAACCCGATGAGCCTTCCTCCAGCAGCCAGGGATTCATGGTCTGCCCGCCGAACCAGATGTCGTTCAGCGCCAGTGCGCCCAAGCTCAGCTTGGCCCCCAAAACTGCACCGGCATTAGTGAGGCGCTGAACCACCACCGCATTGTCTTTCGGAATGCGATTGCGGAACGGTTCGGCGCCATAAGTCGTCGGAATATTTGCCGTGTCGAGAAGATCTTTAACTCCGTAGGGAATGCCGTGCAGCGGCCCGCGATACTTCCCTGCCCCAATTTCTGCGTCGGCCTGCTTCGCCTGTTGGAGCGCGAGATCCGAGGTGAGTGTGATCACGCAGTGGAGCTTGGGATCGTACTCCCGCAGCCGCTTGAGATAAATGTTGGTCAGCCGCTCCGAGGTCAGCTTGCGCTGTTGAATCCAGCTCGAGAGCTGCGTGACCGAAGCGAAGGCGATGTCTTCATCGTTCGCGGGCAGCGGCCCGGTATCGGTCTTGCTGCGGATAAAGCGATTTTGCGCGGGGCCGGGCTTGGTGCCGGGGATCAGCGGGTCCCACAATGTGGCAGGAGCCAGCGTCGGCTCCAGCGCCGCCTTGTGCGGGCCGACCCGCATCTCGTACAGCGGCGCCATGGCCATGCGCCAGTTCCCTGCCGCCTGGGCAAGCTCGTCGGTGGTCATCTGCACCTGCACCAGCTTCTCGGCTTCGGCAAAAGTGTTGGGCGAAACTTCCGGCCCAACTGCCGGAGCGGTGCCGAAGGCCGGCGGCGCGCCCGGCGGCGGTTGCTGCGTCTGAGAAGGGTTCTGCGCCTGGCCGTAGGAAGCAACCGCTGCTCCCACCAGCGCGAGTGGCACGTCAGTTAAGAATTGCCTGCGTGATTTCAAGGTCTCTCTCCTGAGTCGAATCGTAGGCCCCGATCTAATCCGAACGTTCAGATCAGGGTCGAGTCATCCGTGGGCTAAGCTCGCCCGGTCGCAGGATACACCACACGATACCCGCCGCACGGCAGATCATCGCCACGTCTCCGGCATTGCCAGCGCTGAAAACGGCCAACCTGCTATAGACTGATAAACGTGGGTTGTTTCGCTCGCGTGGAGGGATGTGTGAGTGGTTGAAACAGGCGGTCTTGAAAACCGCTATACCCGAAAGGGTATCGGGGGTTCGAATCCCTCTCCCTCCGCCAGGTAGTATCAACTGCGGAGAAACTCTGCTGCATTTCTCCTAAAATGCGGGGAAAACGCACCATTTTCCCAACCAACTGGGCTGACAACCTGGTAGTCGCTCGCCACCTCGGTCAGTAGCAGCGGGTGCACTACAACTCGCGGTGTCTGGGGGACGGGAATGCGAATCAGTTTTCCGACGGCGGCTTCATCTGGCCGCAGCGCAGGTATCGGGCGTGCCAGCCCAGTGCCTCAGTCAGCAGATGCGGAGTGTGTCTTCCATACGACAGCCGTTCCGCACGGTTCAGGTAGTCAACCAGCAAGGGTTTGTAATCGGGCGCGGCGCACTTCTCGATGATCAGGTGGGCCCGCTGGCGCGGCGAGAGCCCCCGCAGATCGGCCAAGCCCTGCTCAGTCACAATTACGGATACGTCGTGTTCCGTGTGGTCCACGTGCGACGCCATGGGCACGATCGTCGAAATCGTTCCCTTCTGCGCCGTCGACGGCGCCATGAAGATCGACAGGTAGCCATTGCGGGCGAAGTCACCAGAGCCTCCGATGCCGTTCTGGATGCGCGATCCCATGACGTGGGTCGAGTTCACATTGCCGTAGATGTCGGCTTCGATCATGCCGTTCATGGCGATGACACCAAGCCGGCGGATGATCTCGGGATGGTTGGAGATTTCCTGCGGTCGCAGCACGATCTGCTTGCGGTAGCTCGCCATATCCGCGTTGACTTCGGTCAGCATCTCGGGGCTCAGGGAAAACGCCGTTGCCGAGGCTGCGGCCAGCTTGCCCGACTTCAGCAGGCGAATCATGCCGTCCTGGATAACTTCAGTGTAGGAAGTGAGGCCTTCGAACGGACCTTCTTCCAAGCCGAATAGCACAGCGTTTGCAATGTTGCCCACGCCTGACTGCAGCGGTAGCAGTGTAGAGGGAATGCGTCCCTTCTTGACCTCCCACGAAAGGAATTCGAGGATGTGCCCGGCAATGCGGCGCGAATTCTCATCCGGGGCTTTGAACGGGCTGTTGCGGTCGGGCGAATCGGTGAGCACGACTGCGGCAACTTTTTCCGGAGGCAATTCAAGATATGGGCTACCGATACGCTGGCCGGTGTGCGTCAAAGGGATGGGTCCGCGATTCGGCGGCGGCTGCAATCCGTAATAGATGTCGTGCATGCCTTCCAGCGCCGTAGGCTGCCACGAGTTCACCTCAATAATGACGCGCTCGGCCTGCTCGATCCAGGTCTTGTTGTTTCCGAGGGACGAGCTCGGCACCAGGCGACCGTCTTCCAGCACCGCCGTCACTTCGATCAGCGCAAGATCGAGTTTTCCCAGAAAGCCATATTCCACAAACTGCGCCACGTGGCTCAAGTGGATGTCCATGTACTCCATCTCGCCCGCGTTGATTCGCTTGCGTGTCTCCGGGTCCGACTGGTAGGGCAGTCGCAGATGAATGCCGCCAGCCATGGCCAGCGCGCCGTCGAGTTCGGGACCGGTGGAGGCGCCGGTGAAGATGCTGACCTGGAATTTCTGACCGCGTAGGTTGGCGTCGGAGATGCGACGCGCCAGCGCCATCGGCACCGCCTTGGGATAGCCAGAGCCCGTGAAGCCGCTCATGCCAATCTGGTGACCGTTGTGGATCAAAGCGGCCGCTTCTTCGGCGCTCATGATGCGGTTTGCCAGGCTGGAGTTCAGTACACGAGAGGTGGTGGAGACAACGGAGGTCGACATTCGAATGCCTTTCAGACGCAGTAAGTCAGCGGATCTGGGTCTGCATTAACGATAGGCAGTGACACAACAGGCGTCAGTGAGGCAGGTCACAACTGGCGGACGAGGCTTCGGGGTCGGAGAAACCGCGGATGGGGCGACATCGCGCCCCACTTACCGGAGACCCTGAAATTCCCACACCTCGCACAGATACCGCCGAGGCTGGTTTCCGTCCTGGTGACGCAGAAGGGCCAGCACTCGCAGAACGGCCAGGTGCACCGGCGAAAACGGAACGTAAGAATACAGGTCATGCTCGCTCCACGTCTGCGTCATCTGAGATTCGAGTTTCTGGAATATGTGTCCTGGCGAGACGTCGTGGGAACTGCGCACCAACCACACGTGGCGGATGGCGCCTGCATTGAGTTCAGAACGCGCCTCCTCTACCGATTCGGGCGAGGTCAGCCAACGTATGCGAAAGCCCTTGGGCAGATAGTACTCAATTGCGCTTCCGTCGAAACCTAGTTCGTCGATCCAGACGACGGTGTCCTCGCTCCTCGAATGCAGCGCGATCTGCTCGGCGATACGCTGACTGGGCACCAGATACGCGGCATTCAACAGGTCCCGCGCCTCATAATAAGTCCACAGGCCTGCCAGATTCACGGTGAGCAGAATCACTCCCAGGGCCGTCCCGGCGCGGCCCTTTGTCGTTACTCCCGCAGCCAGAACGAGAAGGAACAAAGGCAGCAGAAACAGAAGTTGCGCGCCCATGAAGGGATACGATACCCAGCGGGTTGCGCCCAGAAAGGCAAGAGCCGCGGCGAAAAATGCAGGCCATAGCCAATCGCGCCGCAAGCGTGCTCCGGAGACAAACAGCCAGAGGCAAGGCAGCGCCAGCAGCAGGGTAACCGGTAGTAGCCAGATAGGAATCGATTCGCCGAAAATGAAGGAGTAGAACCAGTAGCAGAGCTTCAAAACCTGCTCGGCCCAGAGATTGCCGCTGAGCGAGTAAACCTGGCTGTGCCGCCATTGGCCAAGCGCTCCCACAAGCGTGACCAGCCACGGAAGGCAGAGAACAGCCACCAGCACATTGGGCAGCAGCCACATTTTCCACATCGAACGCCGACCGCGCAGCCGCATCAGCAGCAACAGGTTCGCTCCCGCCCAGACCGATATACCGGGCAGATAATGGGTATAAAGCAGAACGGTGAGAGCGGCCACAAATGCTGCCAGGTTCAATCCGCTGGCATTTTCCACCCAACACAGCAGATACCAGATCGCCACCACAGCGAAAAATACCTGCATGCTGTAATAGCGGGCCATACGGCTATAAAGCAGCAGACAAGGCGAGAAGATCCAGAACAGGAGAAACCAGTTGCGCAAGTTGGTAGGAGCATTGCGGAGCCAGCGCCGGTCGATGAAGACTGTTGTCAATATGGCAAAAAGTGCAGACAGAGCGCGCACCCGCAGCAGAGGATCGGAGCCGATGGGAATATGGTTCCACCAATGCGCCAGCAGGAAATATAGGGGTGGATGAATATCCTCACGGGCAATCTGGACGATTCGCGCGGGAGTTTCGAGGGCTTTCTCTACCGTCGAGGTCTCGTCGCCCCACATCGGCAGAAGCTTTAGATTGATGCCGTACAACAACAATTGCAGGACGACGAACACCAGCAGCGTACGCGCACGGTATCTCCGCTCCCCGCCGGCATTCGAAGAAAGCCGGGAACCATCCGGGCTGGTTTTGGAGGCAAAGAATGTTCCCCGGTTATTCGTAAACAATAGGTCATCCAAAGTGCAACAAGAGTACCGTCAGGCAGCTTTCGCAGCAACTGAACGTCTTCCAAAATCCGGTGCTGCTCGCAGGCAAGGCGCGACGCACAATTTGGACATGAATTCTCGTGTACGCAGGTAAGCTCCTGTTGGAATGAGGATTAGCGTATGAGGTACTCAACTACTTTTGGAAAACCGGAAGGCAATAGCGGTTATAATCGCGCGTACAGGATACGGCGGAAGAGCTCGCCGAGGTGGCCTGCTCGCTCGTTTTCATTTATGTGATGTGTGTTACCACGAGCGGGGGAACTTAGGCGCTGCAGGCTTGATGTATAACCGCAGCCGCGCTGCGTTGAAAGTTTGCCAGCCAGGCAGTTGAACGATTTCCAGCGGGTTCAGATGGAAATATCGCACCGCCCGCTCAACGGAAGGTGGTAGGGTGAGCCCCACGCACAAATTGCTCCGCTTTGGCGTCTTCGAGCTGAATCTCGACGCCGAAGAGCTGCACAAATCCGGCACCGTCATCAAGCTGCCGCCGCAGTCCTTCAGGCTGCTGGCGGTGCTGGCCAGCCAGGCCGGCCAAGTGGTGTCGCGGGACGAAATCCAAAAGCAACTGTGGTATGAGGAAACTTTCGTTGACTTTGAGCACGGGGTCAACCGGTGCATCAACCAGATTAGGAATGTGCTGGGCGACGACGCCGACAATCCGCTTTACATCGAGACGCTTCCTCGCCGCGGATACCGCTTTGTTGCACCGGTAGTCTCGACGACCGTTGCTGCGCCCCGGCCCAGGGTGGTCGAGTCCGAGTCCGGCGAGCAGGGCCGTGTTCTGGTCTTGACCGGCGGAGGAACGGGAGCGGCAGCGGCGAAAGTAGTGGCGCTGAGCCACCCCGCGGTTGTACCGGATATCCAAGCACCAGCAAAGCCAGCGCCTGAGGTTGTCGATATTCGCCTGTCGGGTTTTCGGCTTTGGCGAATCCTTCCGGTTTGGATCGGCGCGGCGGCGGTGTTGATTGCGTTGATTGGCGGCGGAATCTACTGGCGCACGCGCAAAGCACCAGTGCTCACCGAAAAAGATACTATCGTGCTGGGCGATTTCGACAACAAGACCGGGGACCCGGTGTGGGATGACACGTTGAAGCAGGCACTGGAAATCCAGTTGCGACAATCACCATTTCTGGATGTGATTCCCGACAGCAAGGTAAATCAGACCTTGCGGCTGATGGGCCGTCACGCCGGTGATCTCTTAACACCTGAGGTTACGCGAGAGATCTGCCAGCGCACCAACAGCAAGGCCATGCTGACCGGCTCGATTGCCGCGTCGGGCAGCCAGTACGTGATTTACCTTAAGGCAGTGAACTGTGACACGGGCGAACAGCTGGCCGAAGCACAGAAGCAGGTGGCGGGCAAAGAAGCAGTGCTGAAGGCGCTGGACACCGAGGCGGTCGATTTGCGGAGCCAGCTGGGCGAATCGCTCATCTCGGTGCAGAAGTATGCCACGCCGTTGGCGGAGGCGACCACAACATCGCTGGACGCGCTGAAAGCCTACAGTCTGGGGCAAAAGATGTACAACGTAAAAGGGGAAACTGCTTCTCTGCCCTTGTTCAAGCTGGCAGTGGATCTCGATCCAAATTTCGCTCTTGCCTACTCCGCTATGTCGACCGAGTACGGCGATCTCAGCGAAATGAGCCGGGCAGCGGAGAGTGCACGCAAAGCTTACGAGTTGCGGGAGAAGGTCAGCAACGAACACGAGCGCCTTCCCATCGAGGCAAATTACTATCTGTATACCACGGGAGAGCTGGAGAAGGCGGCGCAAGTCTACGAGCTCTGGCAGACGACCTACCCCAGAGATGCGGCGCCTTCCGAAGGCCTGACATTCACTGTCATGATCCTTGGAAACCGGGAAAAAGCATTGGAGGAAGCCCGGGAGGCATTGCGCCTGCGACCGAACGATCAGGGCAGATACGTCAACCTCGCCAGCGCCTACATGACCCTTAACCGTCTGGATGAGGCGGCAGCGGTGGTCAAGCAAGCGGAGCAGCTCAAGCTGGAGAGCGAGGACCTGACGGTATTCCGTTACCAGTTGGCTTTTCTGGAAGGCGATACGGCCCAGATGGCCCACCTGGCATCGGGCGCCATGGGAAAGCCCGGCATGGAAGAGCAGATGCTGGCCTTCCAATCCGATACCGAAGGCTGGCGCGGAAAGCTGAAAAATGCCCGCGAGCTGACCCGGCGGGCGGTGGATTCCGCCCGGCGCAACGACGCCAAAGAAACTGCCGCAACCTATCAGGCGGCAGCAGCGCTGCGCGAGGTGGAAGCAGGCAACCGGGAGCAGGCCCGCGCTGATGCCGACGCGGCGCTGAAGTTGGCACAGAACCGCGATGTAAGGGCCATAGCGGCGCTGGCTCTGGCTCGCGCAGGCGATATAGCCGCCGCCGAGAAGCTGGCTGCCGAACTTGACAAGACATTCCCGCTGGACACGCTGGTTCAGAAGTATTGGCTGCCTGCGGTCCGCGCAGCTATTGCCTTGCGGCGCAACCAGGCGCAGCGCGCAGTCGATCTATTGCAGAAGGCGAGCACCATTGAACTCGGCATGCCCACCAACTTTAATGTGGTCTTGTGCCCGGCTTATTTGCGGGGAGAGGCCTATCTGACGCTGCACGACGGCGCCGCTGCGGCAGCGGAATTCCAGAAGTTCATCGACCACTACGGCCTGGTGAGTAACTTCTCCTGGGGGGCGCTGGCCCGCCTTGGCCTGGCTCGCGCTTACGGCGAAGAGGGAAACACCGGGAAAGCTCGCGCCGCCTATCAGGATTTCCTGACGCTTTGGAAGGATGCCGATCCCGACGTCCCCATCTATCAGCGAGCCAAAGCCGAGTACGCCAAGTTACAGTGACCGGCCGCAACGTGGAGATAGTCGAGGCTGAAACGCCAGAGCGTGCCCTCAGACCAGAGGCGTGCGGTTCAAGGCATACCCCCTCCCCCCTGCCCTCGTAAAATGTTGAAAACACAGGGTAACAATATCGCTGACTGAATATAAAAGTTGCAGAAAGTTGCGAGAAAGTGGAGGGTAATTACTCTTTCGCGTAGCGTTTAAGTGCGCTCGCGGCGTTTTTGTGCTTTGATGATTCCGTATGCGAAACAAATGTGAACGCACCTCACTACGCGTAGCGAAGAAAGCCGCTCGCCAGATGCACAATCGCAAGAAGAGCGAGCGGAGCGTTGCTGCCTCCGCCTTACGTGCTCGCAGGCGTCCTCGTGGCCGCTCCTGATTTTCCGCTCGTACTGGTCGAGTGGCTCGACTCTCGCAGGGGAGAAGGATGGGTGCGTCTTGCGGAGATAAACGGCACCGTTACGAAGTGCAGGTCGGTCGGTTGGATTGTGGCGAAAGACGATTACTCCCTGAC
>Ga0181521_10007674_pt1 | contig 11293 bp, 12 predicted proteins | sample PEATcosm2014_Bin_32_FD_119764 | JGI IMG/M metagenome (GOLD analysis project Ga0181521, IMG submission 119764) | Peatland microbial communities from MTU Mesocosm Facility, Houghton, MI, USA - PEATcosm2014_Bin02_60_metaG | ecosystem: Environmental > Terrestrial > Soil > Wetlands > Peat | place... | reverse complement strand
TGCCGCCTGGCCGCAGGCATCTACAACTGGCTGCCGCTCGGACTGCGCACGCTGCGCAAGGTGGAGGGCATCGTGCGCGAGGAGATGAATCGCGCCGGGGCGCTCGAAGTGCTGCTGAGCGCCGTGCAGCCGGCCGAGTTGTGGCAGGAGTCGGGTCGCTGGAACGACTACGGGCCGGAGCTGCTGCGCCTGCGCGATCGCCACGATCGCGATTTCGTGATCGGCCCGACGCACGAGGAGGTCATCACCGACATCGCGCGCCGCGAGATCAAGAGCTACCGCCAGCTGCCGGTCAACTTCTATCAGATCCAGCTGAAGTTCCGCGACGAGATCCGGCCGCGCTTCGGGGTCATGCGGGCGCGCGAGTTCATCATGAAGGATGCCTACAGCTTCCACGTCGACGAGGCGTCGCTGGACGAGGGCTACCAGCTGATGTTCGAGGCCTACACGCGCATCTTCACGCGCATGGGGCTGAAGTTCCGCGCCGTGCTGGCCGACCCGGGGGCGATCGGCGGCACCGGCTCGCAGGAGTTCCACGTACTCGCGGACTCCGGCGAGGATGCGATCGCCTTCTCCGACGGCGATGACTATGCCGCCAACCTCGAGAAGGCCGAGGCGCTGCCGCCGCTGGCGCCGCGGGCGGCCCCGTCGCGGAAGCAGACGACCGTCCCGACGCCGCACGTTCGGACGATCGCCGAACTTGCCGCGCTGCTTGAGGTACCGGCCAGCACCTGCCTCAAGACACTCATCGTCGATGGCAGCGACGGCGACCTCGTCGCGCTCGTGATTCGCGGCGACCACGATCTCAACGCAGTCAAGGCCCAGAAACTGCCGGGCGTGGCGAGCCCGCTCAGGATGGCGGCGCCCGAGCGTATCGCCCGGGATCTGGGGGCCGAGATCGGCTTTCTCGGGCCGGTGGGGCTGAAGTGCCGGGTCTACGCCGACCACTCGGCACTGGCGCTCGCCGATTTCGTGTGCGGCGCGAACCAGCGTGATGCCCACCTGACCGGCGTCAACTGGGGACGCGACCTGCCTGAACCGACGGGCGCGGATCTGCGCAACGCCGTCGACGGCGACCCGAGTCCGTCCGGGAAGGGCACGTTGTCGATCGTCCGCGGCATCGAGGTCGGTCACGTTTTCAAGCTCGGCCGCAAGTACAGCGAGGCGCTCGGCGCCACGGTTCTGGACGAGCAGGGCCGCAGCGTGATGCCGCTGATGGGCTGCTATGGCATCGGTGTGACGCGCGTCATCGCTGCCGCCATCGAGCAGAACCATGATGAGCGCGGCATCATCTGGCCGGAACCGCTGGCGCCTTTCGACGTGGCGCTCGTGCCGATAAACTTGCAGAAGTCGGCACGGGTCCGGGAGGCGAGCGAGCGGCTGTACGCGGAGCTGATGGCCGCCGGATTCGAGGTGCTGTTCGATGATCGCGAAGCGCGGCCCGGGGTAAAATTCGCGGACGCGGAGCTGTATGGGATACCGCACCGAATCGTGGTTGGTGAGCGCGGACTCGATGCCGGACGGCTCGAGTACCGCCATCGCCGTTCCGCGGCGAGCGAGGAATTTGCGCTCACCGACGCCGTCGCATTTCTCACGGCCCGGCGCTGAGCGGCGCCGCGCCCGCACTCTGGCAGCTGCGGCCGCCGGCGCGCTGCTCGCGGCAGGTCTCGGCCTCGCCGTGCCCGCCCGCGCCGACCAGCAGCAGGACCCTGAACTGCGCGCCGTCATCCAGCAGGCGATCGAGACGACGCGCTGCGACGACCAGCCGGATCGCTTCGGCGAGGAAGTGTTCTTCAAGCTGCAGGAACCGCGCCTGCGCCAGTTCGTCGGCGACCCGACACTGCGGGTCAACATCCTGCGCCACGTCTACTGCGCGGCCAACGACGTCGTGCGCCGCTACCGGCAGGAGCGCAACTTCAACCTGTTGTTGACGCCCGAGCTGGTGCTCGCCGTCATCGATGTCGAGAGCCGCTTCGACCTGTACGCGGTGTCCTCGAACGGGGCCGTGGGACTGATGCAGGTCATGCCGTTCTGGCCCCAGAACCTCGGCGTCGAGAACCGGCTGTTCGGCAACGTCGAGTTCAACGTGAGGCTTGGCTGCGAGATTCTCGGTTTCTACATGCACCGCGAACGCAACGACTACCGCCGTGCGCTCGCCCGCTACAACGGCAGCCTCGGCCGCCGCGATTATCCGGATCTGGTGCTGACGCGCCTGTCGAGCCGCTGGCGCAGCTGAGGGCGCCTCAGTGCGCCGCCGTCGCGGCGGGTGTCGCGGCGAGGGCTTCTGCCGCGCGCGCCCGCGCCGCCAGCGCCTCGCGCTTGGCACCGCGGTAATCCCTGACCCGGATCAGGTCCTCGGCGCGCTTCAGCCCCTCGCGGGCCGCCGCCAGCTGCGCGGGGGCCGCGGTCTGCGCACCGGCCGCTTCGGCGGCCTGAATGGCCTGGCGCGTGTCGCTCATCGTCTGCACCGGCGCGACCGCGCAACCGCCGGCCAGCAGCAGCACCAGACACAACACGCGCAGCCTCAAACTCCGAAACATGCGATCATCCGTGCACCCGAACCGTGAAGGACGCTAGCAAGCGCTAGAATCCTGCGTCAAGCAAGCGGCCACCGAGCGCCTCCCCTAAGACCGCGATGCCGGAAGTCCTCGTTCTGTATTACTCCCGCAACGGCGCCACCGCCGAACTCGCGCGGCACGTCTGCCGCGGCGTCGAGAGCGTCAGTGGCGTATCGGCGCGCCTGCGCACCGTGCCAGCTGTCACCACGGTAATCGAAGCTCCGGCACCGCCGGTGCCGGCCAGCGGCCCGCCGTATGCGAGCTACGCGGAACTCGCGAACTGCGACGGTCTGGTCCTCGGCAGCCCGACGCGTTTCGGCAACATGGCCGCACCGCTCAAGCATTTCCTCGACGGCACCGCCGGATCCTGGGTCGCGGGCGATCTGGTCGGCAAGCCGGCTGGCGTATTCACCTCGACCAGCACGCTGCACGGCGGCCACGAGTCGACGCTGCTGTCGATGATGCTGCCGCTCCTGCACCACGGCATGCTGCTGGTGGGACTGCCGTTCACCGAGGCGGCCGTGACGCGCACCGAGCGCGGCGGCTCGCCGTACGGCGCCGGCCACGTCGGCGCGGGCGACAATGCGGCACTGACACCGGACGAGCGCGAGCTCGCGCGGCTGTTGGGCCGGCGCGTCGCGGAACTGACGGTGTGTCTCGCCGCGCGACCGCGACCATGACCGTCGCGGCCGCCGGCTGCGGCGACCGGACGAGCATCCCGGGCCCGGTGAGCACCGCGCGCGCAGTTGTGCTGGCCCTCGTCGCCCTGCTGTGCACCGTGTTCGTGCTCTGGCACGCGCGTCGCTTCAGCGCCGACACGGCGCTGCTGGTGAGCGTGCTCGGTGTCGCCCCGTGGCTGCTCGCGGTTCGCGGATTGTGGAACCGCAGGCGCCAGGCGTACGCCGGCGGCCTGCTGCTGACGACGCCCTACCTTGGCTATGCGCTGATGGAGGTGGTCGCGAACCCCGGCGCCCGCGTCTACGCGGCAACCACCCTGCTGACGGCCTTCGCGCTCGCCGTGGCGCTCGTGGCATTTCTGCGCGTCAGTCGCCGGACAGCTGCAGCACCGATCTGACGAACGGAACGGTCAGGCGGCGCTGCTGCGCCAGCGCCGCGCCGTCGAGCCGGTCGAGCGCATCGCACAGCACCGCGAGGTCCCGCGGCAGTCGTCGCTGCAGATACTGCAGGGTCTCCTCGGTGAGCTCTATGCCGAGCGCGCGGGCCCGCGCCTGCAGCGCGGCCGCCTGATCGGCATGCCCGAGCGGGCGCAGCTGCCAGACGATCGAGGCGGCGAGCCGCGAGGCGAGGTCGCGAAGCTGAATGTCGAGCGCCTGCGGCGGCCGCGCGGCGCTGATCACGAGATTGCCTCCGCGCTCGGCGAGATCGTTGTAGAACGCAAACAGCGCCTGCTGCCAGTCGGCCCCGGTGAGGATGCGCTCGGCATCATCCAGACACACGACGTCCAGCGACTCGAGACCCGCGAGCAGCGCCGGCGTCGGCCACGACGCGGCGAGCGGCAGGTAGCCGGCGCGCCGCCCCGACGCGCCGGCGAGCGCGCAGGTCGCCTGCAGCAGATGGCTGCGTCCGGCGCCGGGCGCTGCCCAGATCCACAGTGGCGGCAGCCGCGGCTCCTGCGCGCGGGCCTCGAGCGCGGCGATCAGCGCCGCATTCTCGCCGGGGTGGAAACTCGCAAAGGTCGAGGCCGTCCGCAGCCGGACCCCGAGCGGCAGCTGCTCCATCAGCGCGCCGCGGCCGCCGACGAGCGGTGGCTCTCCTGCCACGCGAGGCGTCCATAGGTGAGGACATAGTCGAGGCCACTAACGACCGTGGTCACGAAGCACGCCGCGCCGGCGGCAGTCACCATCCACGCGGGCACGGCCGGCCAGGCGGCGGAGGCAATCACGGCCAGCACAAACAGGATCTGCACGACCGTATTGAGCTTGCTGACGTGCGTCGGGTGGCCCTCGATCCAACCGATAAGCCAGTGATAGGCAATCGCGCCGCCGACGATCACCAGGTCGCGGACCACGACGGCCGCACCAAGCCATAGCGGCACGCGCCCGACCCAGACGAGCGCGACGAACACCGTGACGAGCAGCAGCTTGTCGGCGATCGGATCGAGGATCTTGCCGAGCCGGGAGGTCCAGCCGAAGGTCTTCGCCAGCCACCCGTCGAGCCCGTCCGACAGCGCCGCGATGGCGAACAGCACCACCGTGAGCAGGTACTCGCCACGCACGAGTGCGACCGCCACCGGGGCCGCCAGCAGCATGCGCAGCACGCAGATGGCGTTCGGCAGCCAGCGCAGGCTCATGGCCGCAGCACGAAATGCAGCGCCCCGTCCGCCGGAGCGTCCCCGTCGGGCGCGAGGCGCGCCATCTGGGTTGCAGCCTGCCGGAGCGCCTCCGGATCGCCAGTGAAGGACAGCCGGAAGCTCACTGTCTCGCCGATCGCCTCCTCGAGTGCGACGTCGCTGACATTCCCGATGCTCTCGAGCACCTGGGTCGCCGCGGCATAGGCGGACAGATCGCGGATTCCGCGGATCACGACGGTCAGCCGCCCGGTGCTGCTGTCCTGTGTCGCGAACTGCGTCCCATAGCGGTCGGCAAGCGCGTCGATGGCCTCCGTGGCCGACCCGACCAGCGTGCCGGCCCCGGCAGGCCCGAGCCAGCTCCACGCGATGCCGCCGGTTCCGGTTCTGCCGAGGAGCACGCCGTCGGCCCCGAAATCCCGCGCCAGGGCGCGCAATGGCTCGAGACGCCCGGCCAGCGCATCGCCAGCCCGCGCCTGCTGCGTGAGGGCGTCGAGCCCGCCGGCCCACGCAACCGGCAGCCCGCGCAGTTGCGCCGCCCGGTCGACCTCATGTCTGAGATCGGGATCCGCAGCGCCCGCGAGGTTCGCCGGCGCCCCCGGGGCCTCGCTGACGAGCAGCACGAGCGTCAGCGGGCGGTCTCGCGGCCAGACCCGCTGGCCCGCCGCGAGCAGCGCCGCATCGAGCGCCGCCGCGTCAAACCCGACCGCGACCTGCCCTGCCGCGACGGTCCGGAAGGTCTGGGCGAACCGCGGCGCACTGGCGTAGACGGGGGCGAGCGCGGGCTCGGTCGCCGCCGCGCGCCGGCCGGTCACGCGCACCACGACCTGCTTGAGCGCCTCGCTGGCGGCGGCCGCGCGTCCCGCTTCGGTTGCATCGCCCGGCACGACCGCCTCGTACAGGCCGTCGACCACCGTGGCCGCCGCCGCTGCGCACAGCAGCAGCCCGAGCAGACCGAGCGCCAGCCCTTTTCGTAGACCCATTGACTTCATGTGGGGAGCCGACCGGGGGCACCGCCGAGCCGGCGGCGATGCATACGGCCATGTAAAATACCACAGCCCCGCAATTCTCCCCGGTATCCCATGCAAGAGTCGCGTCCCTCGGTGAGCTACCGCGACGCCGGTGTCGACATCGACGCCGGCGACCAGCTGGTCGAGCGCATCAAACCGCTCATCAGGCGGTCGCTGCGCCGCGAGGTCATCGGCGGTCTCGGGGGATTCGGGGCCCTGGTGCGTGTGCCGCTGGACCGCTACCGGCGACCTGTGCTCGTCTCGGGCACGGACGGCGTCGGCACCAAGCTGCGGCTCGCAATCGACACCGGCCGGCACGACACGATCGGCATCGACCTGGTGGCGATGTGCGCCAACGACGTCGTGGTGCAGGGTGCGGAGCCGCTGTTTTTCCTGGACTACTACGCCACGGCCAAGCTCGACGTCGCCGTCGCCGAGCGGGTGGTCGCCGGGATTGTCGAGGGTTGCGTGCAGGCTGGGTGCGCGCTGGTCGGCGGGGAAACGGCCGAGATGCCGGGGATGTACCACGCCGCGGACTACGACCTCGCCGGCTTTTGCGTCGGGATCGTCGAGGAGGACGGGATCATCGACGGCAGCCGGACACGGGCGGGCGATGTGGTACTCGGGCTTGCCTCCTCGGGACCGCACTCAAACGGCTACTCACTGATTCGCAAGCTCCTGTCGTTGACGGGCGCGGACGCGACCACCCGGGTTGCCGGCCAGCCGCTCTACGACCTGTTGCTTGCCCCGACCCGGATCTACGTCAAGAGCCTGCTCGCCCTGGCGCGCGAGGTTCCGGTGCACGGGCTCGCCCACATCACGGGCGGCGGGCTGCTCGAGAACATCCCGCGGGTACTCCCGGACGGCCTCGAAGTGCGGCTCGATCGCCGCGCCTGGCAGCGGCCCGCGGTCTTCGACTGGCTTAGGACAGCTGGAAACATGAACGAGACGGAGCTCTATCGGACGTTCAATTGCGGCATCGGCATGACGGTGTCGGTCCCGGCGGCTGCTGCCGACCGGGCACTCGCGTGCCTCGGATCGCTGGGCGAGACGGCGCTGCCGATCGGCGAGGTGCGCGTGGGCAGTGGTGGTGTCGTCCTCGACGGCTGAGGCCGGTCGCCGGCTACCGATCGTCGTGCTGCTGTCCGGCCGGGGCAGCAACTTCGCCGCGATTGCCGCCGCGGCTGCGAGCGGCGCGCTGGCCGTCGACATCCGCGCCGTTTTGAGCGACCGCCACGGCGCCGCGGGCCTCTCTCGCGCCCGCGCACTCGGCCTTCCGGCCGAGTGCATCCCGGCGGCCGACTACCCCGACCGGGCCTCGCACGACGCGGCGCTCGCGGCCCGCATCGATGCCTACCAGCCCGGACTCGTCGTGCTGGCAGGCTACATGCGCGTCCTCGACCCGGCGTTCATCGCCCATTTCGCCGGGCGCCTCGTCAATATTCACCCGTCGTTGCTGCCCGAGTTCCGCGGCCTCGACACGCACCGTCGCGCCCTGGCTGCACGCACCGCCTGGCACGGCTGCACCGTGCACTTCGTCACCGACGAGCTCGACGCCGGACCGCTGATCGCGCAGGCTCGCATCGCCGTGCGCGCGGACGACACCGAGGCCAGCCTTGCCGCGCGCGTGCAGGCGCGCGAGCACGTGCTCTACCCGCAGGTCATCGGCTGGTTTGCCACCGGGCGCCTGCACGAACGGGCGGGACGCGCCTGGCTCGACGGCCGGCCGCTGACGATGCCGGTCATGCTGGAGGATGCCGATGATCGACGCTAGCCTGCCATCGCGGAGGCGGTACGCCGCCTCGCTGATCGCCGCCCTCGCCGCCGCGGCGCCGCTGCTCGGGCTCGCGACCGCAGCGGCCGCTGCGCCCGCCGCAGCCGGGCTGCGCGCGCACGAGATCGTCTACCGGACATCGTTCAAGGGCATCAGTGCCGGCGACCTGCAGCTGACCCTGAAGCCCGACGCCGCGCCCGACAGCTGGCTGTACGAGACGCGCGCCTATCCGGGCCTGCTGGCGAGTTTCGTCGTCAGCTCGCAGTCCCGCGAGCGCAGCTGGTTCACCGTCACGCCGTCCGGCGTGCGGCCACAGCGCTACTTGCTCGACGACGGCACGACCAGCAAGCGCGAAAACGTCGAGCTGAGCTACGACTGGACCCGTGGGCGGGTCAGCGGCACGGTGCGTGGGGCGGCGCTCGACCTTGCCATCGAGCCCGGCATGCAGGACGTGATGTCGATCCGCGCTGCGCCGCTCGTGGATCTGCTCGCCGGACGGGAGCCGGGCGAGTACGCGCTGCTCGACGGCCGCGAGATCAAGCGCTTCGTCTACACCCGCACCGGCGCCGAGCGCCTCAAGACCGCGCTTGGCGAGCTCGATACAGTGATCTACACCAGCGACCGCAAAGGCTCGGCCGGCGGCGGCCGCACCTGGCGGTACTGGTATGCGCCGTCGCTCGACTGGCTGCCGGTGCGCATCGAGCAGCGGGAGGACGGCAAGGCACGACTCGCCTTTGCGGTGCGCTCGCTCAAGTGGCTGCAGCCGGCTGCTGCCGAGCCGGCGGCGACCCCGCCGGCGCACTGAGGTCCCCTCAGGTCTTCGGCAGCGTGACGCCGCGCTGTCCCTGGTACTTGCCGCCGCGGTCACGGTAGGACGTGCCGCACACCTCATCGGACTCGAAGAACAGCATCTGCGCGACGCCCTCGTGCGCGTAGATCTTCGCCGGTAGCGGCGTGGTGTTGGAGAACTCGAGGGTCACGTGGCCCTCCCACTCGGGCTCCAACGGCGTCACGTTGACGATGATGCCGCAATTGTGGACGAACACCCCCGCCGCGAGCGCGAAGTTGCCGGCCTCCGGCACGGTCAGGCAGTACACATCATGATCCCCGGGGACCGGGCGCACGCCCGCGACCCTGTGATTGCGGTACGCCCGCCCCGCGGCCCGCTGGCCCGTGCCGGCCTCCGTCGACGGCTGACACCGCGGCTCCGTGCGGCGGTGGCGGGTGGCGCGGCAGCGTCTGGCGGCGGGCTGATTACGGCGCGCGCGCCGGCTGGCCAAGCCGATGGAGTGGCGCGCGGCCCACTCGGCGGCCAGGCGACGCGCCGGCAGCAGCTGCCCGTCGAGCGGCTGGTAGAGGAGAATATCGCCGTGGCCCTGCTCGCGGTACAGCGGCATCAGCGCATCCTCCGGACGCAGCTCGGCGGCGGCCACCATGCGCCCGTCGCGCGTGAGGAACGGATGATCCGGGGTCGCGTGAATCACGGCGCGGTCATCGAGCCGGATCTCGAGCAGCGCGTCGCGGCCGATGAACCGGGGCGCTGCGAGCAGCGCGACGATGAGGCGGCCGTCGGCACCGATGCTGTAGCCGAGGAATTCCTCGCCGGCCTCGGCACGACGCGCCATCTCCTCGAGCGTCGGCTGCGTCCCGTCGACGAGCGCCACACGTGTGTCGCCGCGAAAGCAGCGCGCGTACGTCGACTTGCCCACCGTCACCGTGAGTACGCTGCGCGGAATCCTGAAGTACTCCACGGTCCGCGCGAGCGCGAAGGAATTGGGCGGGATGATGCACACGTCGGCGGTCACGTCGACGAAGCTCTGGGGATCGAAGGCCTTCGGGTCGACGATCGTCGAGTTGATGTTCGTGAAGATCTTGAATTCGTTGGCGCAGCGGACGTCGTAGCCGTAGCTCGAGGTGCCGTAGGAGATGATCTTGCGCTCGGCCACCGAACGCACCTGCTCGGCGGCGAACGGCTCGATCATGCCGCCGGCCGCCATGCGCCGGATCCAGTGGTCTGACTTGATGCTCATGCGTGTGCCGGCCCCGAAATGATCGATTATGGTCAGGCGGCCGGCGGAACGCGAGCCGCGGGTGCTGCTGCCGGTGACCGGTCGGCCGGGCCCGGCGCCGGGCTAGTCGTCGCTGACCGACAGAGCCGGGAACGCACTCCTCGCCGCACCCGCCGCCAGGCGCGCCGCGGCCCGACGCGCTATGTCGTGGTAGGCGAGCGCGAGCCGGCCATCCGGCTCGGCCACCACCGTCGGGCGGCCGCCGTCGGCCTGCTCACGAATCCGGATGTCGAGCGGCAGGCTGCCGAGCAGCGGCACCCCGTACTGAGCCGCCATCCGCTCCCCGCCGCCGGCACCGAACACGTGCTCCTCGTGGCCGCAGTTCGAGCAGATGTGGGTCGCCATGTTCTCGACGATGCCGAGCACCGGCACGGCAACCTTGCGGAACATCATCAGACCCTTGCGCGCGTCGGCGAGTGCGATGTCCTGGGGGGTCGTGACGATGATCGCGCCGCTGACCGGGACTCGTTGCGAGATCGTCAGCTGCGTGTCGCCGGTGCCCGGCGGCATGTCGATCAGCAGGTAGTCGAGCTCACCCCACAGCGTGTCACCGATCAGCTGGGTCAGCGCCTGGGTGACCATCGGACCGCGCCAGACCATGGGCTGCTCGGCGTCGATCAGAAACCCGATTGACATGACCTCGACCCCGTACGCGCGCAGCGGGTTCAGGCTCTTGCCGTCCTGAGTGGTCGGCCGCTGGCCGGCGAGGCCCATCATCAGCGGCTGGCTGGGACCGTAGATGTCGGCGTCCAGCAGGCCCACCCGCGCCCCCTGGGCCGCGAGTGCGAGCGCGATGTTCGCTGCGGTCGTCGATTTTCCGACCCCGCCCTTGCCCGAGGCGACGGCGAGGATGTTGCGGATTGTCGGCAGGGGCTTGAGATTGCCCTGGACCGCCTGAGCCTCGATCGCGGCCGCGAGCTGCAGCTTGACCCCGCCGGACCAGCCGGCGGCAGAGAGCTCCCGCGCGACCCGCTCGGTCAGTGCCGCCTCGTAGCCGCCCACCGGATAGCCGAGCGTGATCGCGGCCACGACGTCCGGGCCGACGATGTCGACGCTCCTGACCGCCGCCCCGAGCGGCGCCCCCGCCGACGGGTCGACGACGGCGGCGATGCGGGCACGAAGTTCGGCGGCGTTCATGGGGCGCTCGGCATTAGGGTAAATCGGGATTCTAGCGGAGGCCGCTCCGGCCGGGGTGGCGGCGGGGCTAACGGGGGCAGGCGCGGCGCGCCCCTATGGCATAATTCGGGCGTGAGTTTCTTCACTTCTCTGCGCGGCGAACGCATCCTTGCCGACATAAAGACCAGTGGCGATCTTGCGACGCCGCGGTCGCGCAAAGCTATTGACAAGCTGATCGGTCTCGGGGGCGACGCGATCCCGCTGCTCCTCGAGGCGCTCGGCAACGCCGACAAGCGCGAGACGATGGCCTACGTCGAAGTGTTGACAGCGCTGGCCAACGCCAAGAACCTGCCCGCACTGCTCGAGGGCCTCGGCGACTCGAACCCGCGCACGGTCGCGGCGGTCAGCTGGGCGCTGTCGAGCGCCAAGGGGTTCCCGCCCACGCAGCTGCTCGAGGC
>Ga0181521_10007668_pt1 | contig 11298 bp, 8 predicted proteins | sample PEATcosm2014_Bin_32_FD_119764 | JGI IMG/M metagenome (GOLD analysis project Ga0181521, IMG submission 119764) | Peatland microbial communities from MTU Mesocosm Facility, Houghton, MI, USA - PEATcosm2014_Bin02_60_metaG | ecosystem: Environmental > Terrestrial > Soil > Wetlands > Peat | place... | reverse complement strand
GGCTTCTACGTCGGCTGCCTGACCGTGCATGAGCAGCTTGCGCAGAAGGGGGAACCGCTGTGCTTTCCTGTCCCGCGGACCGCGGCCGACCTGGCGTTGTCGTTCCGTGGCCTTTACGACGTATGCCTGAGCCTGCGCCTTGCGGACCGGGCCGTCGGCAATGACGTCAGCGCGGATGGCAGATCACTGGTGATGATCACCGGCGCGAACCAGGGGGGTAAGTCGACGTTCCTGCGGAGCATCGGGCTGGCCCAGCTGATGATGCAGTGCGGCATGTTCGTGGGCGCTGAGTCTTTCTCCGGCAGCGTGTGCGAGCGGTTGTTCACTCATTACCGGCGCGAAGAGGATTCGACGATGGAGAGCGGGAAGCTCGATGAAGAGCTCAGCAGGATGAGCGAGATCGCGGACAGCGTTGTGCCGTATAGCATGGTGCTGTTCAACGAGTCGTTCGCGGCGACCAATGAGCGTGAGGGCTCGGAGATCGCGCGGCAGATTACCCGTGCGCTGCTGGAGTCAGGCATCAGGATTTTTTTTGTCACCCACCTTTTCGACCTGGCCTGCAGCCTCGAGCAGAGAGCGGCGAGAGCGGCCCTGTTCCTGCGGGCGGAAAGACAAGCCGACGGCCAGCGCACTTTCCGGCTTGCCGAAGGCGCCCCGCTTCCCACGAGCTACGGGCCGGATCTCTACGACCGCATATTCAGCGCAGTGTCCCAGAGCCAGGCCGTGGCATCGGTGCGCTCGGACAGCTGACCGGCGGGGCTCTGCCGGCGTGGCGCGGACCGTGCCGACTCAAGCACGCTCGGCTCAAGCCTCGTGCCCGGCCCGGTCCGCAGGCCGCCACGGCCGCATGAGGAGAACTGTCGATGGCGGAACGCGATTGCTACCTGATCGTCTCCTACCGGATACCGGCAGAGCCGACCCGGCTCAGAGCTGGTGCCGACCGGAGCGGTTCGCCGAGGAGCTGCTCGGGCAGGGAGTATCCGGCATGTCCCCGGCGGACATGCGCGCTTACCTCAAGCTCTGGGCATCGAGCCGCTGTACGGGTCGGCGAACCCATTCGCGTTCCTCGAGCTGCAGGACGTCCAGGAGGCAGGCGGGTGGTGCACCCTCTGCTCTGTCATTCTCTGTGCAGCTTCCGCTCCTACACGAGGGCAGTCAGGACCTGGTTGCGGTGGCGCTGAGCTATCGGCCAGAATGACGGCTGGCGATGAAGCTCGCCCGAACCGCGGGTCATGCCCGCTGATGGCTTCTACCCCTGACTGCGACGCCGGAGCGGAGGAAGCCGCATAGTGGGCGAGGTTGAGCCGGAGTCGCCCGGCAATGATCTGCGCGGCGCCAAGTCCGTCGTACCCAGTGCTATGCGGCTGGCCTCGTGAGCGTGCTGCTTCCTGTCCCCGTGGTGCAGGTGCTGCAGGTCGTGACCATCGCCGGCGCTGCGCCGGCTGTTTCCGGCTTGATCGCGCGGCTCGAGGCTCGGCTGCAGGGGCGGCGGGGTCCTCGGGTCCTGCAGCCCTACTACGACCTGGCCAAGCTATTCCGGAAGGAGGCGCTGGCTCCAGACGGGGCGAGCTGGGTTTTCCTGGCAGCGCCGATCGCAGCGTTCACCTGTTACCTGACCGTGCCGCTGCTGATTCCGGTCCTGACCACCTATGGACTGCCGCTGGGGTATATGGGCGACATCCTGGGGGGCGGGTTCATCCTGTCGCTCGCCAGCTTCCTGGTCGCGGTAGCAGCGCTCGAGACGGGCAGCCCCTATGCCCAGCTCGGGGCGAGCCGGGCGAAGACCTTCGCCGCGATCACCGAGCCGGTCATCCTGTTCGTCGTGTTCACGGTGTCGCTGCTGACCGGCACCGACCTGCCGTACGCCCTGGCCGCCACCGTCCGGTCATCGGCCGGTCAGATCATCCGGCCCGCTCACGTCCTAGCGGCGGCCGCGCTGTTCATGGTGATCCTGTATGAGACTGCCCGGATCCCGGTGGAAACCCACACGGGCACCAATGAGTTCGGGATGATCGAGGAGGCCCGGCCGTTTGAGCACTCCGGGCCCTACTTCGCGCTGCTCAGGTGGGGATCGGCGGCGAAGCAGCTGATCCTCTACACCATTCTGATCAACGTCTTCGTGGCTCCGTGGGGACTGGCATCGACCCAGCAGGCCGGATCGGTGCTGCTGGCGATGATCGCGCTGCCCGCTAAGGCTTGCCTGCTGGGCGTGGTGATCGCGGTCATTGACAACTCGTTCGCCAAGCTCCGGCTATTCAAGATCACTGAGTTCGCTTCGGCGGCGTTCCTGCTGGCCGTGCTCGGGGTGTTCACGCTCTACCTCGGGGGTGGCTGATGCTTCCTGACCAGACACCCAGTGTTTACGCGGGCGGCGCGAACGTCATCGCGGTCCTGATTCTGCTCCTGGAGTTCGGCATGTTCCGCCAGGCGCTGCTGCGTGACCAGGTCCGGCTGTATGCGGGGCAGTCTGGGCTTCTAGCGGCGCTCGCGGTGCTCGTGGGCGCCGTCCGCGATCTGCCCGGGCTGTATGTACTGGCTGCGGTGACTGCTGCGCTGAAGGTCGTGGCGATCCCGCTGGTGCTGCGCCGGCTGCTGCGCGGCGCCGACCCGGCCGACGTGCCGGCCACCGGGGCCGACATCGCCGGAAGCGGTGGCCTGGGACTGGCCAGCACGGTGCTGATCGCGATCGTGGTGGCAGCGTTCGGGTTCTTCGCCGCCGGGGCCCTGCCCATCAGCGCGAGCGCCGCACCCGTGACCGCCCTGTCGGTCTCGGTGTCGGTGGTGCTGGTCGCGTTCGTGCTCATGATCCAGCGGCGGGACGTTGCCTCCCAGGCGATCGGGCTGTTCTCGCTGGAGAACGGGGTCTCGCTCGCGGCCCTGGTGGTCGCCGCCAGCTTGCCGCTCATCCTGGAGGTCGCGCTGACTTTCGACCTGCTCCTGGCGGTCGTGGTATTCGGGCTGCTGATCCGCATGCATCACGGCCGGACCGAGTCGCTGTCCACTGCCGACATGACAAGCCTGCGCGGCTAGGCATGGACGCCGTCGTCGTTGTGCTCCTGACCGTCCCGGTGGCCGCTGCGATCGCCGCGTTCTGGCTGCCGTCACGTGCTGCCGGCGGCATAACCGCCGCAGCCGGCATCTCCAGTTTCGGCCTCGTGGTTGCCTTGATCCCGGCCGTGTCGGGCCGGGATCTGGCCTTGCACGGCTTCGTGAGGATCGACGCGCTCAGCGTGGTATTCCTGCTCGCCACCAGTTTCGTCTACGCGTGCGTCGCGGTGTACTCGATCGGGTACCAGCGCGCCGCCGGTGCTCATGGCGGCGGGGAGGACCGGCGGTACGGGCGCCTGTTCTGGGCGGGGCTCAACTTGTTCGCGTGGTCGATGCTGGCCGCGCCGGCGATGGGCAACCTGGCGCTGCTGTGGATCGCGATCGAGGTGACCACGATTGTCTCGGCTCTGCTGGTGGCGCTAGAGGGCACCGACGGCGCCGCCGAGGCCGCATGGAAATATGTCCTGCTGGCCTCTGCGGGTCTGGCGATCGCCCTGCTGGGAACAATCTTCGTCTACTATGCCGGGTCGCACGTCCTCGGGCAGTCCTACAACCTGGCTTTCGGCCCGCTGCTGCGGGTCGCCGGGCAGCTGCCGCACGCGGCTGTGCGGCTGGCATTTGTGCTCGCGGTCCTGGGCTTCGGCACCAAAGCGGGGTTGTTCCCGGTGCACACGTGGCTTCCGGACGCTCACTCGGAGGCGCCGACACCGGTCTCCGCGCTCCTGTCGGGGTCGCTGCTGGCGGTCAGCTTCTACGCGATCCTGCGGTTCTACCAGATCGCGGCCGCCACGCTCGGGACGCGGTTCCCGCGGGACGTGCTGCTGGTATTCGGGGTGGCCTCGCTGCTGCTCGCCGCGCTTTACCTGCTTGATCAGCAGGATTACAAGCGGCTGCTCGCATACTCCAGCGTCGAGCACATGGGCATCCTGGCGATCGGAGTGAGCTTTGGCGCGCCGATCGCGCTCGCGGGTGTGCTGCTGCACGTGCTAGCGCACGCCGCCGCTAAGGGCAATGCGTTCATGGGCGCCGGGGTGCTGGTCCGCAAGTTCGGCAGTAAGGGGATCTCGTCGGTGACGGGCGGTCTAGACCTGCTGCCCTGGAGCGGGCCGCTGTTCCTGGCCGCGATCCTGGCCTTGTCGGCGATGCCGCCGTTTGGCATCTTCCGCAGCGAGTTCGAGATCGTGACCGGCGGTCTGGAAGACTCGAGCAATGCGGCCGCGGCGATTCTGGTGGTGCTGGTCACGGTCGCCTTCTTCGGCCTTTCGCTCGCGGCCAATCGGATGCTGCTCACCCCCCGCTAGGACCCGGAGCCTGCCAGGGGCGAGCCGAGCGTCTGGATGGTAGTGCCTGTAGTAGCCGGCCTTGTTGCCCTGCTGGTGCTCGGGCTGCATCCTCCCGGTGAGCTGACCGGGCTGCTGGTGAGGGCCGCGGCCGCGCTGCGGGGGACCTCATGAACCCGGCGACGGGCCCTGCGGCCGGCATCGGGACAGCGGTCGGCACGACGGCGGCCACCGCCCCCGCATTGTGGGACCTGGTCACGGGCGAAGTTGCCCGGGGCCGGCGATTTGCCGGGCTAATGGCCACCCAGCGGGAAGATCGCCTGCTCTTGTCCGTGCATCTCGCGGATCGAAGAGGGATCACGACGTTCGAGACGTTCCTGCCGCTCGGTGCCGCCTCCTACCCGGCGCTGACCCCGGTGCTCGGCGCAGCGTTCTGGTACGAGCGGGAGATCCACGACCTGTTCGGGATCATCCCCGATGGCCACCCCCGGCTGGAGCCGCTGATCCTGCCCCTGCTGGGCGATGACGCGCCGCGGCCGCGGCCAGGCGCGGCTGGAAGGGCAGCCGCGGCGATCTGGCCGGACGAGCACTCTGTGCCGCGGCACGTGATGGGATCCGGCCTGTTCACCATCCCGCACGGACCAGTCCGCTCGGGGGTAATGGAGTCGATCGAGTACCTGGTGGAGACGCCGGGCGAGGAAATCCCGCACTTGAACATGCGCGTGTTCTACAAGCACCGCGGGATCGAGAAGCGGTTCGAGCAGCTGACTGCAGCGGACGGCGTGCTGCTCGCCGAGCGAACCGAGGGAGTGGCATCCGTTGCGCACGCCCTGGCCTATTGCCACGCCGTCGAGCAGATCGCCGGCGTGCAGGTTCCCTGGCGCGGTGCTCTGGTTCGCGTGCTGCACGCTGAACTTGAGCGCCTCGCCGCCCACCTGGACGTTGCCGTGCGCCTCGCCGACGCGGCCGGCCTCGCCGTCGCGACCGCGCGGTTCGGCCTGCATAAGGAGCGAGTCCTGCGGCTGGTCAGCCGGCTATGCGGGAGCCGCTTCGGGCGCGGCGTGGTGGTTCCCGGCGGGGTCAGCAGGCTGCCGCTTGTCGCCGCCAGCGAGTTCCTCGCCGAGGTCGGCCGGATGGAAAGTTCGATCTCTGGCGATACGCGGGCGCTGATGGGCACCGCCTCCTTCCTGGACCGGCTGCGCCGTACCGGCCCGCTGCGCCCGGAGCGGGCCCGCGAGCACGGCGCGCTCGGCCCGGTCGGGAAGGCGTCTGGATTCAGTGACGACGCCCGCCGGGTCCGGCCTTACGACGCCTACCCGGCCCTCGGCCTGGGTGACGCGCATGAGCATGATGGTGGTGATGCGCTGGCGCGGCTGCGGCTGCGCTGGGAGGAGGTCGGCCAGTCATTCCACCTGCTCCGGCAGGCCGCCGACGAGCTCGCCGAGGCTGGCGACAGCCCGCTGCGCGCCTCCTGCGAGGTGCGCGCCGGACGGGCGGTCGGATGGGCTGAAGCGCCGCAGGGCGAGATTCTGTATGACCTGCGCGTCGAGGACGGCTGCATTACCCGCTGCCGCCCGCGCTCGGCGTCCTTTCACAACCTGGTGCTGTTCCATGAGGTGTTCGCCGGCGACATCCTGACCGACTTCCCTTTCATTGAGGCAAGTTTCGGCCTGTCCGTCGCGGGGGTGGCGCTATGAAGACGGCCCTGGCGCGCGGTGGTGAGGGGAAGGCGGAACGGTGAGCCCGTGGGTGCTGCGCGGTCTGCGCGATGGGGTGGTCACCACCCGCTGGCCTGCCAGGCCCGACGCGTACGCTGACGGCTGGCGCGGTCCGGCCGTCATCCGTGACCCGCGCCCGGCCGGCGCAGCGGAGCTGGCATCTGTCTGCCCGACGGGTGCCATCGGTACCCGCGCCGATGGCGCGCTCCGGCTCGATCAGGGCCGTTGCATCCTGTGCGGGCGGTGCGTGGATCGTCGTCCCGACGTGTTCGGCTGGTCCAGCGGAGCGGCGGCCGGGGCGCTGACCGAGAGCGGGCTGGTCGTGCCGGAGATGCCCGAGACGGACGGGAGCGTGGCAGCGATCCGGGCCGCCCTGGCCGCGAGGACGGCGGCGCTGCGCCGCTCCGTGCACCTCCGGCATGTGGACGCGGGCTCCGACGGCGCTGAGGAGCAGGAGATCATGGCCCTGCTTAACCCCGTTTACGACATCCACCGGCTCGGGTTCTTCTTCACCGCCAGCCCGCGGCACTCCGACGTGCTCCTGGTCACCGGCGCAGGCGCGCACGGTATGGCCGAGCCCCTGCGGCGCACCTATGCGGGAATGCCTGACCCTAAGATCGTGATCGCCGTCGGCACGGATGCCGCCAGCGGCGGCCTGCTCGGCGGCAGCAAAGGCGGCGCCGGTCCGGAGCAAGCCAGCGACGGCCGCGCTGCCGCTCCCGACGGCGGGCGGCCGGGCACCAGTTCGGCCGGAGCAATGTCTCAGGGTGGCTCGTATGCGACCTCGGGCGGCGTCGGATCGGTGCTGCCGGTCGACGTCTGGGTGCCGGGCTCGCCGCCGCCTCCGTTCAGCATCCTGCATGGCCTGCTGCTGGGATTGGGCCGCATGCCGCGCGGGCAGCAGCCTGCAGAGGCGCGCCGATGAGCTCCCTGGGCGTCGTCTTCGCGGCCGGGCTCGCGGCGCTGCTGGCGGCCGGGCTGGTAGACCTCATCGCCGGGGCGCGGCTGGACCGGATCCGGAGCATTCCCTATCTGATCGGCGCGGCCGCCGCGGTCTGCCTGGCCGTCGCCGGCGCCGGTGCCGTAGCCGGCCATCCCGTGCAGCTGCCGGTTGGCGGCTGGCTCGGCCCCGGCACGGCGGATCTGACCGCAGACCGGCTCTCTGGCCTCTTCCTGCTCATAGCATTCGGTGCGGCGGTCGCGGTGTCGCTGGCGTTCGCCGCGTGGGCAGCCCGGCCGGGCGCGATCGGCCGACGCGGCCTGGGCGCCAGCTACGCGCTGACCCTCGGCGCCGTCGCGACGTTCATGACGGCAGCGGACGCATTCACCGTTCTGCTGGCCTGGGAACTGCTCACCATTGCGTTCTACCTGCTCGCCGGATTCGAGCGGGGCCGGCCCGGCCGGCCCGGCGGGGCGCTGATCACGCTGGCCTTCGGCCGGGTAAGCGGGGCCGCCCTGCTGCTGGGTCTGCTGCTGCTCGCAGTCCGGTCCGGCTCGCTGGACCTTGCCTCGTTCGCGCACGTGCCCGCAGGCGTCGCGCGGGACGCTGCGCAGGCGCTGCTGATCGCCGGGTTCGCCGTCAAGGTCGGGCTGGTGCCGTTCCAGGTCTGGCTCCCGCGCGGGTACGCTGCCGCACCAGGGCCGGCGCGGGCGATCATGGGCGGCGTGGCGGTCAACATCGGCTTCTACGGGCTGTGGCGGACCCTTGCCCTGCTCGGGGCGCCGCCTGCCTGGCTCATCGGCGCAGTGCTGATCCTGGCTGGCCTCACGGCGTTGCTGGGCATCGCGCACGCGGCCGTGCAGCCGGGGCTGCAGCGGGTCATCGCCTACTCCAGCATCGAGAACAGCGGGCTCATCGTGGCGGGGTACGGCGTGGCCCTGATCGGAACGGCCATCCGGGACGAGCGGCTGGTCGCGGTCGGGCTGCTCGCCGCCACGCTGCAGATCGTCGCGCACACGGCTGCCAAGTCGCTGCTGTTCACGGCCAGCGCGGTCATCGCGCCGCGCGGAGACGGCGGTCCGCGCGATGCGGGTGACGACAACCTGGACGGGCTGCGCGGGTCAGCGCGGCAGCTGCCGTGGAGCGGGACCGGGCTTGCCATCGGCTCGCTCACCCTGGCCGGCCTACCGGTGACGATCGGGTTTGCCTCCGAGTGGTTCTTGCTGGAAGCGCTGATGCAGCAGTTCCGGGTGCCCGGGCTGGGCTACCGGCTGCTGCTCGCGGTCGCCGGCGCCGCGGTCGCCCTGACGGTGGGATTCGCTGGCGTCACGTTCGTCCGGCTGACCGGGCTGGTCGTGCTCGGGCCGCCGGCCGCCCCGGCCGACAGGGGATCCTCGCCGGGCCGTTCGCGGGATTACGGCTGGCTGGGGCGGGCGGGGATGGTGATCCTAGCGGCAGGCTGTCTCGCCACCGCCGCCCTCTTTCCTCTCGTGATCCGCCTGCTGGCGGCAGGCCTGTCACCCGTGGTGCCCTCGGCCGTGACGTCGGGGGCCAGGAAGTCGCCCTGGGTGGTGCAGCCAGTATTCAGCGGCTTCTCAATCTTGTCGCCGTCGTGGCTATGGATCGTGATGCCGCTGCTGGCGCTCGCGGTGCTGGCTTTCACCCGGCTGGTTGCCGGAACCAGGCTGACCCGCGTACGGAGGGTACCCGCCTGGCGGTCAGCCACGGCCGGGGTCGAGGGTGAGGACTGCTACACGGCTAGCGGCTTCGCCAACCCGACCCGCCGGGTACTGGCGGCCGTCCTGCATACCCGGTCGGAGGTACGTCCTCTTTCTCCTGCTTCCGGGCCCAGCGCAGAAGAGACCGGGGACACCCAGCCCCAGCCCGCGGAGGCCGTCACGCCGCTGGCAGGTGCGCCACTGGGCTATACCTCGGACGTGATTGAGGTGGTCGAGACCTATGCTTACCGGCCCGCGCTGCGGCCGATCACGGCCGCGGTGCGCGCCGCGAAACGGCTGCAGTCCGGACGGCTCGACTCCTACCTCGCCTATATGCTGATTGCCCTGGTGGCCTTGCTGGCCGTGGTTACTGCACTGGCCTAACTGGCACGGCCGGAGAAGAGTGAAAATGCCGCGACGCGGCGTACGCGCTCAGCTGGCACGTGGGCACCCCAGCCTCGCTACGCAGCATGGCGAAGGAACTGCGGTTATGGCATGCCAAACAAAGCCGCTGGCTACAAGCCATGGCGAAGACGGGTCCCGGCGCATCTTCCGCGCGGCCCTCGGCAATCTTCCTGCCGCGGAGCGGTCGCTCAGCTCAGGGACACCCTGGAGGCGTACTCGTTAGTCCACGAGGTGGGGTATCGAAAATCCGACGGAACTGGTCGGCGTTGTCAGCTGCCACCGACCGGTTCTGGCAACGGCCTGCCCGGTGCGCTCAGAGGTTCATCCCGAACGGGCCTGGCGGCCGGCCGCGGTGCGGCGGCGAACTTGCAGGATGAGCGGCAGCGCCGCCAGCTGCGCTGCCACCGCGAACGCCGTCACCGCGCTCAGCGACACGTCGAACAGCACGCCGATTACGACGCTGCCCAGCACCCAGGCGGTGCCGTAGGCGCCGGTGAACAGCCCGTAGGCCGAGGCCCGGCGGTCCGCCGAGACCATCGGCGCCACCGCGGCCGGGATGATGGACTCCTGCACCCCCATGCCCAGCCCCCACAGCGCCACGCCAGCCAGGCCGGCCCATGTCCCGCCCAGGAACACCAGCGGCGCGTACGCTGCCGCACCGACGGTCAGCGGGATCAGGACGCCGATACCGGCCCGGTCGAACAGCCGGCCGAAGACCAGCGACCCGGTGCCGCTGACCGCCATCGCGACCGCATAGAACACCGGCACGATCGGCGCGGACACCGTGCGGGCCTGCTGGAAGTGGAACGCGATCAGCGGGAAGTCGGCGAACCCGGCCGCTATCAGCGCGGCCCCGGCCAGGTACACCCAGAACACCCGCGGCAGGCCGGAGGCGCTCACCTCGGCAGGTCCGGCGGACAGATCCTGCGGCCGCGGGAAGAACCGGCGCGCCACCAGCACCAGCGACAGCGTGATCGCTGCCGGGACCGCCAGCGCGGCGAACGCGAGCTTGTAGTCGTGCTGGCTGACCGTCAGGATCAGGGCGACGAGCAGCGGGCCGAACGTCGCGCCGAACTGGTCCAGCGCCTCGTGCACGCCGAAGCCCCAGCCGTACCCCATCTCCTGAGCCGCGTGCGAGAGCATCGCGTCCCGCGGCGGGTTGCGGGTCGCCTTGCCCACCCGCTCGGCGATGATCAGCAGCGCCGCCACCTGCCAGTTCCCGGCCAGCGCGAGCAGCGGCACCGCCGCCATCTGGACCATGTAGCCGCTGATCGTGATCGGCCAGTACCGGCCGGTCCGGTCCGCGCCCCGCCCGGAGAACAGCCGCAGTCCGTACCCGAGGAACTCACCCAGCCCGCTGATCACGCTGATCGCCAGCGCTCCCGCCCCGAGCGTGCCCAGGTACGGGCCGATGACCGACCGCGAGCCCTCGTAGGTGAAGTCCGCGAAGAAACTCATCACCCCGACCATCAGCACGAACTTCAGCGCCGGTGATGCGCCGGTGATGCGCGTCCTGAGCCCTGCGCGGCCAGGCTCCGCTGCGCCCGGTGGCTTGCGCGCCGTCACGGCCTTAGCTACTAGTCGCGGCACGCGCGAACGCTGCGGTGATCTCCTGCTCTGCGGTAGCGCGGTCCTGCCAGCCTCGGATATCGGTGTCCTTGCCTGGCTCGAGCTCCTTATAAATGTCAAAGAAATGGCTGATCTCATCGCGCAGGTGACCGGGTACATCGCTGAGATCACGCAGATCCGCGTAGCGCGGGTCGGTGGCGGGAACCGCCAGGATCTTGGCGTCGGGCCCGTGCTCGTCGGTCATCCAGAAAACGCCGACCGGCCTGGCCGTGACCTCGCAGCCGGGGAACGCCGGCTCGCCGAGCAGGATCATCGCGTCGAGCGGGTCACCGTCCTCGGCCAGGGTGCCCGGTATGAATCCGTAGTCGAGCGGGTAACGCGTCGAGGTGAACAGCATGCGGTCCAGCCGGATCCGCCCGGTCTCGTGGTCCATCTCGTACTTGTTCCGCGAGCCTTGCGGGACCTCGATGATGATCTCGACTTCCATGAGCCCTCCAGTCGGGTTAATGCCTCTTGACGTGCAGCGGGAGCGGTATCCCTGACCTGCCAGGTGGTGCTCACAGCGCTCCCAGCAGGTAGGCCAGCAGCACGGCGGCGAAGACGTAGAACAGGTACAGGTT
>Ga0181521_10007665_pt1 | contig 11299 bp, 8 predicted proteins | sample PEATcosm2014_Bin_32_FD_119764 | JGI IMG/M metagenome (GOLD analysis project Ga0181521, IMG submission 119764) | Peatland microbial communities from MTU Mesocosm Facility, Houghton, MI, USA - PEATcosm2014_Bin02_60_metaG | ecosystem: Environmental > Terrestrial > Soil > Wetlands > Peat | place... | reverse complement strand
ATGCCAGGTTGGGTGCGCACGCCCATCTCCTCGGCCGTCGCCGCGCTGCCCAGAAACGAGACTTTGAAGCGCGGGATTTACTCACTGGCAATCCGGGATCGGATGCGCAGGTATCAGCATGTTCTGTCGCTCCTGCCGGGAGGCCAAGTCGACGAACTCTTCCAGGACGGGCTCCTGCCTCCGAACTCAGGTGACACGATTCTGGAATGCTGGGGAGACATGGTTGACCTCATGGCTGAGACAGATGAGCTTGGCGGGCTCCAGTTCCTGGAGGTGCGATCCACCCTCCCGGACGAACTCCTGATGTATGCGGACAAGCTCTCCATGGCTCACAGTCTCGAACTTCGTGTCCCGTACTTGGATAAAGAGATCGTCGAATATGTCGAACGCTTGCCGGCAAGCCTCAAAGTAAGAAGTGGTTCCCGGAAATGGTTGCATCGTCAGGTATGCCGGAGCTTCCTTCCCAGCTCGATTTTGAAACGGCCGAAGCGCGGCTTCGCCGGCAATGTCGTAGATGAGTGGTTCCGCAGCGCCATCAACAGCAAGATGAACGAGGCCCTCCTAGACAGAGCATCCAGGATTTATCAATACCTCCGGGCCGACGCCGTGCGCGAACTTTTCCAGCAGCATGCCTCCGGCCGGCACGACAACCATAAAATCCTGTTCAGCCTCGTCGTCTTTGAAGAATGGCTCCGGGCCCACGAGGCGCCCGTGGCCGCAATTCCCTGATAGCTTGTTCGCCCCAAGGGAGGCACAGGGAGTAGAGCAGAGACAGCGACATTATGTCCGTCGTTGTCCGCTGCAAAACTCCACACACACCGAGTGATTGGCAGGTCGCGCGACCAAGTAAAAGAAAACCACGTGTTTCGCGCTTCCCTTTGCAACCTTGGCGTTCTTTGCGTCTCTGCGTGAAGGCTTCTTTCTCCATGGATTACAACCGTCCAAACCAGGATAACTCGTGGCCTCGAAACCCTGCACCACAGCCCGCGCCACACCATTCCTTCGTGGCCGACCCCGACGACAAAGTACTAGTCACGGGCGCTGCGGGTTTCATAGGATCGCGAGTGGTCCAGAGTTTGGTGGATCGCGGCTTTCGCAACCTTGTCTGCTTTGTCCGTCCCTCGAGCGAATTGACGGAGATCGAAGCGGTCTGCGACGCCCGGCCATCCGCCGCTCGAATCGAGTTGTTCAAGGGCAATCTCCTCTCCCGGGAGGATTGCCAAGCAGCGAGCAAGGACGCAGCGGTAATCCTTCATTTGGCAGCGGGCACGGGCGAGAAGTCTTTCCCCGACGCTTTTATGAACTCCGTGGTCGCCACGCGCAACCTGCTCGACGCCTGCCTGATGCACGGGCACTTCCGACGATTTGTTTTGGTCAGCTCGTTCACTGTCTACACCAACCGCGGGAAACCCCGGTGGAGGAACTTGGATGAATCGTGCCCGGTGGAAGAGCACCCCGAGCTCCGTGGGGACGCCTATTGTTTTGCGAAGGTCAAGCAAGAGCGCCTGGTGGCCGAATATAGCAAGAACTTCGGAGTTCCCAGCGTGGTGATCAGGCCCGGCAGCGTGTATGGGGGCAGCATAAGTCAGATTACGGGCCGGGTCGGCCTTGGAACTTTTGGAGTGTTCCTTCACCTAGGCGGCTCCAACACCATACCTTTCACCTATGTGGACAACTGCGCAGAGGCCATCGTTCTGGCCGGCTTGGTGGATGGAGTGGAGGGAGAGGCCTTCAATGTGGTCGATGATAATCTGCCCACCAGCCGCCAGTTCCTACGCCAGTACAAGAAGAAAGTAAGACCATTCAAATCGCTTTATGTGCCCCATGCTGTCAGTCATGCTCTATGCTATCTTTGGGAGAACTATTCGCAATGGTCGCAGGGGCAATTGCCACCGGCTTTCAATCGGAAACGGTGGCATGCCGAGTGGAAGAAGACGCGCTATAGCAACGAAAAACTGAAAGCCAAGCTGGGCTGGACGCCCAAAGTGCCCACGCCGGAAGCAATGCGGCGCTATTTCCAGAGTTGCAAGCAAAGTGAACACGATGCTTAAGGCCGCCATCGTGGGCTGCGGGAAGATCGCGGACGCCCACGCGTCACAAATTCAGAAGATCGAGGGATGTGAGATCGTGGGCGTGTGCGATCGGGAGCCGCTGATGGCAAAGCAGCTCTCCGAGCGATTCCCGGTTAAAAGCTGCTTTACCGATGTCGCTGAACTTGTAAGCGAGGCCCGGCCGGACGTTGTCCACATCACCACGCCGCCTGCGAGCCATTTCGATATTGCCAGTTTCTGCCTCAAGCAGGGCTGTCACGTGTACGTCGAGAAGCCGTTTACCCTCAATGCTGACGAAGCGCAGCAACTGGTCGACCTTGCGGTCGCAAAAGAACTCAAGCTTACGGTCGGACACAACGATCAATTCACCCAGGCAGCGCGACGCATGCGCGCGCTGGTTGAAAGCGGCTACCTGGGCGGGCCTCCCGTGCACATGGAGAGTTATTACTGCTACAATCTTGGGGACCGCAGCTACGCGCGAGCCCTGCTGGGTGACAAGCGTCATTGGGTCCGCAAACTCCCCGGACGGTTGCTCCACAACATAATCAGCCATGGCATCGCGCGAATGGCAGAATTCCTCGCCAGCGATTCTCCCCAGGTGATCGCCTACGGTTTTGTCAGCCCGCTTCTCAAGAGCATCGGCGAAAGCGAAATCGTGGATGAGCTTCGCGTAATCATCTCTGAGGATGAGCGGACCACTGCCTATTTCACGTTCTCTTCCCAGATGCGGCCTTCCATCCATCTGTTCCGAATCTACGGGCCCAAGAACGGCCTGGTTCTTGACCAGGACCACGAGCTCTTGATCAGGCTTCGGGGCGCGAAATTCAAGAGCTATGCCGACCAGTTCCTCCCTCCCCTGGTGTTTGCGAAGCAACTTCTCGCCAACACGCTGGGGAACGTAAAGTTATTCCTAGCTAGGGATTTTCATATGGACTCGGGAATGAACTTTCTGGTTGAGTCCTTTTATCGTTCGATTCGAGAAGGAACGCCGACGCCCATTCCCTACCGCGAAATTCTGCTCACGGCCCGAATCATGGACGCAATCTTTGATCAGCTTCAGGTTAGGCAATCGAAAGATGATGACGAATTTCAAGTGCGGGAAAATGCGACGTTGCATATCGCGCGGAGGTCGGGCCAATGAGTATCAAAGGGCGCACAGTTAGATTGCTGTGCGAAGTAGCGGTTGCCTGTCCCTGGCGTTCTGCATTAGAAAGGGGTCTGGTGTCCCTTGGTCATAAATACCCAACGAGCAGAGCCATCACAAGCTTCTGTCACCACTTTATGACCAAGCTGGCGGAACGTGAGGGAAATGGCTTCTCGAGGCGCGCTGTCTTTGAAACAGGCGGCATGATGCTCTGCGGGGGAGAAAATTCGCTTGCAAACCTGGACCTCTCCTACTACTTCACCGGCACTATATCCGGCCAACACGAAGACGAACGGAGTGTCGCCCGCCTGGTTAAGCGGCTGGTCAGGGAGGGTGATATCTTTTTTGATCTTGGTGCGAATTTTGGCTTCTACTCATTTTTCGTCGCTCCGCTATGTGGCAGGTCGGGTGAGATCCATGCATTTGAAGCTAACCCATCTCTAATTTCACATCTGCGTCGCTCCATTGAATTAAACCGCGAATACGCATGCATCTACCTGAATGCTTTTGCAGTCGGAAAGGAATCAGGAGGATATCTTCCTCTGTACGGTCCGGAACGGATTGGATGCTCTTCCCTCTATCCTCACGAATGGCTCAATCGCGACTCGAAAGTCCTAGTTCCCATTATAAGTATCGATCAATACGTTCGGGAAAAGGGCATCAGGCGGATTGATGTGATGAAAATCGACATCGAGGGCGCTGAGTTGGACGCCCTTCTGGGTATGAAGGAGACGTTCCGACTCTGCCCCCCAAAGGTGATAATCTGCGAGCTGACATTATTACCTGAACGAGATGACCCCCTTCGCGGTGGCTCTGAAGTTACACGGCGCGCCGCCGCCGCCGCCGACCCGCAAGAACTTGCTGATTTCCTGAAACAGAGGGGCTACGAACTTTGGAATATCGGGGATGACGGTCGACTGCGTACATGGGAAGGCTCGGAACTGACCGCTGCTTCCCTGAAGCTAACGAACGTGGCTTTCGTCAGTCAAGAACTTCACCGTCTGAGGCCCGAGGTCTTCGCTCGCCCGCCGCAGGAGGCTGCGCTCGAACAGCCGCAAACCCTGGTTCAACCCGGGGTGATGGCTCGAACCGGCCGGTAACGGCCTGAGCAAGAGAATTGGACCGATGCCACCTTCATTAGCGCTATTTATATGGCTCGTCCTCCTGCTGGCACTGTTTGTCTTCGACCCGGCCAAGGACACAGAGACCTCGGCGGCGTTGTGGGTGCCCGTGATTTGGTTTTTCTTCCTCGGATCGCGGTCGCCGGCAATGTGGCTCGGGCTTTCCTATGTGACCGCTGCCCAAGCCTTGGAAGAGGGAAACCCACTGAACAGCACGGTCCTTTCGCTCCTGGCTATCACGGCATTCGCTATCCTCGTCTCACGCTCGTTCCAGTGGGGCAAATTCTTTGCGCAGAACTCCGCTCTGACCTGCTTAGTGGCGTTCGCCTTGTTCAGCGTGGCGTGGTCGGATTTCCCATTAGCAACTTTCAAGAAATGGTTCCGGGATCTAGGCGTCTACATGGCGGTCCTGGTTGTTTTGTCCGATCCTCGCCCACTCGAAGCGGTGCGCACTGTGCTCCGCCGGGTCTGCTATCTGATAGTCCCGCTGTCCATCGTACTCATCAAGTATTACCCTTACCTTGGCAAATCCTATTCGCCTTGGGGTAGTGAGGAGATCACGGGCGTATCGACAAGCAAGAACATGCTCGGTAAGCTGTGCCTGGTGAACGGAATATTCCTCTTCTGGGATACGATCACGCGCTGGCATCAACGAAGGGACAAGCGAGTTAGGCGGGTCATCCTTGTGAACTTTGCATTCATCGGCATGACCCTCTGGCTGCTGAATCTCTCCCGCAGTGACACTTCGACCATCTGCCTGGCCATCGGGTGCCTTGTGGTTGCTGCGGCTCACAGCAAGGTGGGCAAGCGCCTTCCAGGCTTGCTTAAAGCATTAGCACCAGGGAGTTTCTTTCTGTATCTGATCCTCACGCTCGGCTTCGGGATGGCTGGACAGTTGGCCGTGGCAGTCGGGCGATCCCCCAACATGTCGGACAGGACCCACATCTGGGAGGTTTGCTTAAGCGTGCCCATCAATTCGGTCCTGGGCACAGGCTATCAGAGCTTCTGGCTCGGCTGGCGCATACCGTGGGTCTGGGCGAGAATGGCCGGCGACAATGTCCTGTCGGCCCACAACGGCTACCTCCAGATCTACCTCGACCTTGGCCTGATCGGGTTATTCCTCCTCTGTACGTTCCTGATCGCAACATATCGCAAGATCTGCAACCGGCTCAAACCTCTCACGTCCCTTGGCTCCCTGGGCTTGGGCCTTTGGACTCTCCTGCTCTTTTATAACGTAACCGATGCATCCTTCGAAGTCGACTTGCTCTTCGTTACCTTCCTGCTCGCCGCCATTGCCATGCCCGAGCGCGCTGGAGCTCGCGCGCCCACCGTGGGTCCCGTCGACGTCGACATCGCCGGACCGCCTGCCAGCACTAACGTCGTGGGCCGGGGCTGGGAAGGAGCGGCGCGGACATAACCGCACGGCTGGAAGAAGGGGTGCGGCCCGTCGATCCTCGGAGAAAAGGAGGACGGGCAACCGATGGAAATCCTCCGCAAGGAAGTTTGGATTAGGGGCAGGCTATGCGGTTTGCTTGTCTGGATGGTGAGGACTATGAGTTGCTGGACGCCCTGGGAGCAGCGCTGCTGGCACTGCGGGGCCTGAAAGACCTGCTTGCCGGCTGGCACGAACTGTACAGTCCGTTAACCTGCACGAATACTCAGTTGTCAGACGTTGGGATTTTAAACAAGGCGATTCACCAAAAGGACAAATCATGAGTCGATTACGCATTCTGGTGCTAGCGCCGGACGCGAACCCGGAGGGCATCTGCGGTCCTCTCCTGAGCTTTTCCCAGGCTGAAGCGCTTGCCCGGCTCCACGACGTTACCCTGGTTGTTCGCTCGAGGAGCGAGGCGGCAGTGCGGCGCAGGCAGAATCGGCTTCATGCCGTCGAGGTAGTCAGGCAGCCCTGGATTGAGCGCATCTACGCTTGGAGCCTGCGCTGGATCTTCAAAAACAACTACAACAGCAAAGTACTGACGGCCTTCAACTACCCATTTTCTCTTGCTTTTGAATGGGGCGCCTGGCGGCAAACGCGGACTCGGATCATGGCCGGGGAGTTCGATGTCGTGCTGCGACTCCTGCCAGTCCCGGCGGTGTTGCCGAGTCCCTTCGCTTTCTTTCTGCGGCACGGTCCCATCCCTTTTGTCATCGGACCTATCAGTGGTGGTTTGCCGTGGCCGGAGGCTTTTAGTCAGGCCAACAACCAGAAGGAATGGATCTGTGGCTTAAGGAATCTCTACCGATTCCTGCCTTTTGCTCACTCAACCTATCGCTACGCGGCGGCCATCATAGCGGGTACGTCCCAGACTTACGCCGAGTTTGCCGTTTATTGCGAAAAACTCTTCTTTCTCCTGGAAAACGGCGTCAGTGGCTCCGTGTGCTCTGATGCCGTCCGCAGCTTCGAGCGCGACGGGAAACTTGAACTGATTTTCGTTGGCACACTAATGCCCACAAAGGCCTGTGATCTCGCGTTGCGCGCGGCTGCTCCCCTTTTGCGAAGCGACTTGGCCCGGTTCACCCTGGTCGGTGACGGCCCGGAGCGAGACCGCCTCGAACAGCTCACGAGATTTCTCGGAATCGAGAAAGCGGCCTCGTTTTGCGGCTTCCTCAGCCATGCGGAAACGCTGCAGCGGCTGCGGCGAGCGGATGTACTGGTGTTTCCCTCCATTCGCGACAACAGCCCAGCGGTGGTCTTTGAGGCCCTCGCGGCCGGCGCCGTACCGGTCGTCGTGGACTTTGGCGGGCCGGGCGACACTGTTCGTTCAGAGGTAGGGTACAAGGTGCCTCTTACCAATGAGAGCGACCTGGTGTCACAAATGGAAAAGATTCTTGCCACTCTCGCACAGGATCGCGACCTGCTTAATCGCTTACGACAGCAAGGCATGTCCTACGCGCGTGAAAGCCTGACCTGGGATGCGAAGGCACAGAGCATTACGCGGGTCCTAAATTGGGCTGTAGGGCGGGGTCCGCGACCGGATCTCCCGCCGCCAAAGACGCTACACCTGGAGCATGCGAGCTGATCTTGAGAAGGCTAGTCCAGGAGGCCCTCCACCGCAGAGATGTTCAGGCCCGAAGAACCCCCTAGATGGTGAACTCACGCCCTTGCAGAATGTCCTGACCCCGCTTAGGAGGGAACATGCAAGCTCTCGAATTGAGGCGGTACACCATTAAACGTCGTCTCGGCGTCTCGCTTCACCGAACTCTTCCCCCGCGAGTTTTCCAATTTCTTCGACTATTGGTCCGATTTGTTCGGTTTCGGTGGTGGTGGCTTTCGTCCTATCTCCCTCGTCTCGTCGCCTCCCGGTTCGTCGAACGCACGGCGCAAGTCCGCGGCTTCGGCGGAGCGCTTAGCCTCTCACATCTTGCGAAGCAACTCGAGGGCGTGAACGCGCTAGCTCCGACAAAGATGTGTCGTGTCATGACCAAGTACGGGAGCGACAAGGCTCGCCCGAACAACTATACCCCGGTGTATTCCGCGCTCTTCAAGGACCGCTGCGACCAGCCCCTGCGGATCTTTGAGCTCGGCCTGGGCAGCAACAATCCAGATGCGCCGTCGAACATGGGGGTGTTTGGGGTACCCGGGGCCTCCCATCGCGGATGGCGGGAGCTTTTCCCGCACGCACTTGTGTACGGGGCTGACATTGATCGCACGATTCTGTTTCAGGAGGACCGGATCAAGACATTTTACTGCGATCAACTTGACCGGTCGTCCATCAGTGAGCTATGGTCGCGCCCAGATTTGCAGGGCGGTGTGGATATTATTATCGAGGACGGCCTACATACTTTCGAAGCGAACATCTCCTTCTTGGAAGGGTCACTCGATCATCTGCGCCCGGGCGGCATATACGTCACCGAAGATATTATGCGGCACGACGTCGACACATGGTACGATCGGCTCGAATCTACCCTCCAAAAGGAATACCCGACGCATGAGTTCGCGTATGTGGTCTTGCCCAACGGCCCCGGCAACTTGCTAGTCGTTCGTCGGGGTGAGGAGTAAATTCTATTCGCCTGAGGCATTCGGTTCAGTCCGTCCTCGCGAGAAATCGGGGCCTCATTAATGGCTTGCGGCAGGAAGGCGTGTCCTACGCTCGGAAATACCGGACTTGGGATGCGAAGGCACAAAGTACTACCCAAGTGCTGAATTGGGCTGCGAGGCGGGGTCCGAAATCAAACCTCTCGTCGCCAAAGGTCCTGTGCTCAAATTAGCTGATTTGGGTAGGACAGCCCCTGATTGGACCGGGCCGCCTGTTTGAATAGGGCCGAGACGCTCGGATGCCATGAGACATGACTAAGACAAAGGCCCGGATTCCTGCCGCCAGATCAGTGAGCAACCGCTTGGACGTTCGACGGAGGGGCAAGTTGCGAGCCTGGGTCTGGGTTTGTGAGCGGGTGCGGATAGGTGTAGGGAGTATATTGAAGCGTCCAGGTATCTGTAGCCGTGCAGACGAAAAGTTCTCCCTGCCCGAAGCTGTTGCCGCTCGCGTTCCAGCTTCCCTGATCCGTGGCCCAATAGGCGACGTGGGGCGTGCAATTCGTGGGGCGGTTTGCCAGCGTTCCGAATCCCACACCACTGCTGCCGTTGAACGGCGAGGTGGAAGATGTCTGCGCCTGCGGAGCGCCCTTTGAATTGTCCGTGTACCAGTCGCGGTTGGCGATCATCTGGCCCGCACCGGAACTGACGTTACCGAATACCGGACTGTACCCAGAGTCATCCCACTCGTAAGAGGGATCGAGCGATTCGTTAACCCACCCGGTAGGACTCGGTGTGCTGCCAGAGAGGAGAGTCCCGCCGCTACGATTTGGCTGGTCGATGCAAACCATCGCCCTGAGAATCTGGTAGCTGTCGCCAGCATTGAAATTCGGAGGCCCAGTCCAGCCGCTTGCGCTCACAGTCGTTGAAGTGTTGGCTGTGATCTGCGCGCCGGTGTTCGTTGTTACGTCATGAATGGCATAAGGGGCACCAGTCGGCACCAACTGGCTAACGCTCCACGACTTCGTGCTGTCGGTGATAGTAGCGGTCTCGCCCGAGGTGCTCAGGCCCTGGATTGTGCCTGAATAATAGACCGTTCCGCCGTTGTCGTCCCACGAACCTGTGCCGTTGCAGCCACCCCAAGGAGTGAAATACTGGAGCGTTCGGTAATCCGCAAAGCTCAAGTAACCGTTGAACCAGGAGCCGTTGGAAACGGTGAAGGAGTTGCCAAACACGTAGGCGATGCCGCTGCGAATGCCGACCCCGTTCCCTCCGCCGCATGAACTGCCCGTGCCGCAAACGAAGGTGTTCCCGTAATACTCTATCTGTCGGCCTCCCCGTGGTCGTCCATCGGACTCTGTCCCGTGGTTTGCCACCCCTACGTAGCAACTGGTGCAGGTGTTGAACCTTGAGACGATTCGGCCCCCGCCCATGCCGCCATTAGGGACCGCTGATTCGGTTTCGCCCGGAATTACTTGCGCGCCAAATGCATTGTTCTCTTCATATAAAGCCTGGGGCGTGCCGAAACTGTCTGCGCTGGCCCAAGAGTTGTCACCGTATGCCCCAGTTCCGGCCCATGCGCTGTTGTTGTAGTTCACGAACTCGAACAGGCATCCGCCAGCGGTTCCAGACATGCTGTTATGGTCCAACACTCCAAACACGTTGTCGGTGACCATAACGGTATCCGAGTTCGAAATGGTCCCCTGGAAGCTGCCGTCGAAAGTCACGTTGTCGATCCGCAAGTTGGGGCAGGTTGATGAATTGCACGTCCCCTGCACCGCAACTGGAGAGGTTATGGAGTTGGTGCCCATCCCACTCTGCGCTACGATCTTCATGCACGAGATGCGCGATAGCGAACTGCCAGAAGTAGGCTGTAGCAAGAATATGTTGCCGCCGGAAGTTAGGTCGTCAGTGATGACCGTCGCCGTGCAAGACGAGGATGCGCCCGTGGTGCTCGCTCCGCTTTGCGGCGTGCCCGTTCCGCTGATGGTGATGCCGATGCCGCTTGGCACCGTGACCCCAGTGGTCCAGGTGCATGTCCCAGAAGGGAGATTGATCGTATCGCCGTTGACGGCTGTGTGCGTCGGCCCGTTGATAACTGCGTTCACGGCGCTCTGGCTGCAGGAAGCGGCGGTGTAGGTACCCTGCCCCCGGGCACCGGTTACGAAAAGTGTGCTCAAGAGAAGAGCCAGTGAAGCGCCTTTGATGGTCCTTAGCATTGTGGATGTCCCTCCCTAAGAAAAAAGAGACGCTATGCTACTCCGTGTCGGCTCAAAGTACAATAGTACTTTGGTAACTATGAAAAGTCGTTTCTTCTGATTCCTGCTAATTCCAAGCCGTTCATGGACTTCCCGGTTCTTACCGGCACAACGATATCGGCCGGAACCCAAGGGCGCATTAACTCCAGCAGCGTAATTGCTAGCGTGCACTGGCGCGATTTGCCGCATAAGAACCCTTACCCGTTCGCGAGACCGGGATCATTATGCCACAGATTGAAGCATTGTGCCGCTCCCGTTATGGCTCAGTTTTTGGGCACCGTAGCGTGGCCATCTTGGCCGTCTCTGGCCACGGGCCGCACACCCGTGCCACGGCCTGCGCCTGAGACTGGGGAATTAGCCGCACTCATAGATGTGCCACGCGGGCGCGCACGGTCGCAGGTCCTGCGCGATGGCACCCGGGTTTGCCACGGTTGGAAATGGGCCGTTTCCAGCGAACGAATTGAGTAATTATCCCCCCGGCAAAGCCGAGCTTTACAAAACTGTGAGCCGCTCAAAGCAGCTCGGGGTCGCTGACGCGGCCCCGGAAAACCACGGGGGAGTGATAACGCAACTTGTCTACATGCGCTTAACAATACAGCAGGGCATTCTCCGCCCTTCAGTCACGCGGCGGTCTCGCCTGGGTCCATCGCATTCGAGGATGCGCATCACGATAAGTCCTCTACCCAGGTTTTGCAGGATCTGTCAAACTTCGGCTGCCTCCCCGGCAGAGCCGGGGGGTCTCCCAACAGACT
>Ga0181521_10007664_pt1 | contig 11301 bp, 8 predicted proteins | sample PEATcosm2014_Bin_32_FD_119764 | JGI IMG/M metagenome (GOLD analysis project Ga0181521, IMG submission 119764) | Peatland microbial communities from MTU Mesocosm Facility, Houghton, MI, USA - PEATcosm2014_Bin02_60_metaG | ecosystem: Environmental > Terrestrial > Soil > Wetlands > Peat | place... | reverse complement strand
TTGTAGCGGGTGAAATAGGCGAGCTGCCCATCGAAGCCGTTGATTGATTTCTGCAGCGCCAGCACCCCGTAATGGGTGACCTCGACCTGATTCTCATTGAGCAGCGATGAATCGAAATTGGAGACTCCATATGCGTTAGTGACCGGGGGATTGCCCATCTGCCCGACCGGCTGGCCGGGAACATCCGGAATCTGGAATGCGTTGATCGCGGTTCCCATGATCAGGCTTAGGCGGGTGCTGGTGTCGAGGAACGCCGACATGTAGCCGAAGACTTTTTCCTGCTGGGAGAAATCGTGAATGGGGTTCACGCTCGGTGTTGCGTTTTCGATTCCTTCCAAGGTCTGCACATAGCGTCCGGTGAAGTAGTATTGGACGCCCGGAAAGCAGTTCGTAGTCGACGTCCCGGGAGCGGGCCCGGTGGATCCGCAATTGCCTCCGGACGTGCCGCCATATTCTAAGAGCGGCGCGATGGTTCCGCGGCTCCCGCCGTAAGGGCTGATACTGCCGCTGTTGTTGAAGACGTTCGTACGGGTTGTGATGTCGACGAGACCGACGGTGCGGAGCCCGAACTCCGCTGGAAGCGCACCGGTGACGAGGGAGATAGTGCCGATCAAATTGGTTTCCAAAACACTCCCAAAGCCGGTGACACCGTCGGGCAGCATGACGCCGTTGATCCGGAATTGCACATTGGCGTGGTCGTTGCGGACATGGAGCAGGCCGCTCGCCGCGGAATCTTGCGAGACCCCAGGTGCCTCCAGCAGTATTTTTTCGACCGGCTGGTTGACGCCTTGGGGCAGCGACTGGATATCGTCGTGGCTGATCTCGTAGGAAGTAGTGCCGATGGTCGTGTACAAATTGCTGCGCGCGGCATCGAATGTCTTGGCTTTTTCCGCGAGCAAACGTGCCGCGGTGGCTTCGGATGTCCCGCTGGCTGGTTGGACAGGCGCCTGCGCCGGTCGTGCGGCCGCTTGGTTCTTCGCCGGTTTCTTTTTTGTGGCGACCACATTGACGGTCGGCAAGCTGACAGAGGTTTGCGCGAAGCCCATTCCACCGAGGCAATAGAGCAATGCGAGAGCCGAACTGTTCAGAAGGACCACGCGGCCGACACGGCTGGACATACTCACCCCCATCGCATGGTCTTGCTGTGACACCCCACGGAAAGATCGCGGGGCTCAACTCCGGCCGATATGTAATACTATAACGTTACAGCCAGGCGTGCAGCTGTCAAGGATGGGCCATCACGATTACAGTCTGCGGTTCTGATTCTCGTTGCGTTGTGACCGCAAAGCCACAGGGGTGCGTTCATAATCGGCCGTGTGCCTGCAAACGGAGCATGGCCAATGGAGATGAACATCCATTCAGAAGTGTTCAATAGAATGATGGATCGTCGATGGGCAAACAACCAAATGCTGTAAAGCTGTTCACCGTTCTTGACGCAATCCGCTGCGTAACTCCCTGATTCTATTACTCCACATCCATTGACCATGATACCGCGCACACGGGGGAACGCCTTGACTGCGTCGCAGCGCCGTGTTTGGGCTACGTCTACAAGTGGTTTGCTGTGTGCCGCCTGCCGGGGGTCTGGAACGAGGTTCGAGGACCGAAGTTCCGGCGCATGATCGTTGTGCGGAGCGAAAGCCGCGGTCATCCCGGAGTACACCATGACGAGCCAAGCTCAGACAATGGCCTTCGATCTGACTGCGTTGATCGCTCCCGCGCGCCCCGAGGATTTCTTCCTCGAACATTGGGAGCGCAAACCCTTTCACCTTTCCCGCGGCGACGCACGCTATTACGACTCCCTTCTCACGAATGAAGATTTAGAGACCATCATATCTTCCTCGGACTTGCGTTATCCCGCGATCCAGCTCGCCAGGAACGGCTCCTATTTTCCCGCGGAGGCCTACACAAAGAATGTCAAGCATGGCAGCGAGTTTTTCAGCGGCGTGCCGGATCTCGGACGCATTCAAACCGAATACCGCTCGGGATCGACGGTGGTGCTGCCGGCATTGCAACGGATCTGGGCTCCCTTGCGAGAGCTCTGCGCATCGCTCGAAAATGAGTTCAGCCACGCCGTGCATGCCAACGCTTATCTTACGCCCGGGAATTCGGAAGGGTTTACCCCTCACTACGATACACATGATGTATTCGTTTTGCAGATTGCCGGAAAGAAGCGATGGCGCCTGTTCGAACCACCGCTGACGCTGCCGCACCGTAGCCAACCCTTCACGCCGGCGGGCTATACGTTGCCAGCACCAAGTCTCGAGCTCGAACTCCAGCCGGGTGATCTTTTGTATCTGCCGCGTGGTACCGTGCATGCCGCCAGCACTTCGGACAGTCATTCCGCGCATGTCACAATCGGGATGACAGTCTACACATGGGTGGAACTCATCTCCGAGCTCGCCGCTGCAAGCAAGGAAATAGCGGGCTTCCGCACCGCATTGCCGCCGGGCTTCGCGGCGCGCGAGGAGCTTAAGAAGACCGTGAAGGAAGGTCTTATCCAACGTATCGATCATTTGCGCCAAACGGGGGATTTCGATCGCTTGATCGAGACTTTTCTGCAGAAGGTCAGGTCCGGACATGTTCGCCCAGGAGGAACTTTCCAGTCCGACGTGAGGGTGATCGGATTGCAGACGCGGCTCAGCGCGCCGGACGCGAGCCGCTATTGCGTAACGACGGAAAACGGCATTGCCATTTTGCATTTCGATGGGAGAAAGTTTGTCCTCACCGATCTCATTCGGGCGACCTTCGACGATATGTGTAACAAAAAGTCGTTCCAGCCAGGAGAGCTGTCAGGCCCTCTCGACAATGATGGCAAGCTGAACCTGGTGCGCTATCTTCATGCAGAACGCTTCTTGACGCTGGCGGATTGAATTCACCATCTCGTCCGCACACACTTTACATCACGAAAAGAGTGGGGCGAGCATGCGTAATGCTCATGGCTGCGGCTCGGCGTTTATGTAGGCCAAGTCTTACGCCGCATGGCAAGCCTTTGTTGCCTCGCAGTAAATTTGCCTCTCTGTTGCTGATTTGTAACACCTCGGCGCGTAATATGATTTTTTTATTTTTTTTCTTACTTCAGTGCTGAAGCCATTGTAGATTGGGCCGAAGCAAGGGGAAACAACCCCAAAGCAAAAACCCGGGTTCGCCTGAGCTCACCGCTCGCGGCAAGGCCGCATAAATATTTGATGGGAGGGTGAGTTGCCTCAGGCCAAGAACTGTGCCGGACCGAGGAGCCCAGCGGATCTTTACAAGTTGCAAAGGCTTCGCAAGGGCTCGGCAGCAAAGCGCATCGCGATCAGCCTCATCGGACTTTATGCGCTTCTGCTTCAGGGCTTTATTGCTCCTCCAGCGGCCGCTCTCGGCTCGCTTGACGAGATAACCTGCACGCAAAACGGCGCTCAATCTAACGGCCCAAGCAGCGAGCGCCACCGCCACGGGCTTTGCTGCATTCTTGCTTGCGCGGCCAGCGGGAGTGTCTTTGTCGCGGCGACAGCGCGCAGCTTCGTTTTCCCGCTGCGGGTGCTTTCCCGCCTTGACTTCGCCCAACCGTCGGCGGCCGTTGCACGTGCCTCAGCGCAGTTCTATCTGCCCGCCCGCGGCCCACCGCAAGCTGTCTGAGCGGCTCCCTCGTCCGGTCTCTGGGACCGGGCTTGGAAATCCACCCGACACCAAACGTACCGAACGCTTGCATCCGCTCACTTTGGAGCAAGTGCTGCTCGCGTGCGCGGCACATCAAACCACTCGCTTGCTTTTGTCAGACAAGGCTGTCGTGCGCCGATCACGGCCCCGGTCTTCTCGCCTAGGAGGGTCATTTGTTTCAGACCAAGGATAACACCGGTCAATCGCGTGGGCATTGGATAGGGAAAGCCGCGATCACGGAAACCTCGACGCTGGCATTGATGGTGGCTCTTACGCTCCAAGCCACACCCGCGCCAGGTCAAGACGCGACCCCAGCACCCGCGCAAGGTGCGCCTCAAACTGCTACTCAAGGCGCTACTCAAGAAATTTATCAAGGTGACATCGAACTCCCGACCGTGGAAGTAACCGCCAATTCCGTGCCGTCGTTCGCGGGGGGGAACGGATGGGCGCCGCCGCCGCCGAGCGCGGGGGTCGGGGCGTCGACCGACATGAACGAGGCGGCGAGTGCCTTTACTGTAACCGGCCAACAGGTCAATGAGCGCATTTTCTCGCGGCCCGGCGAGGCGCTCGAGATCGTGCCGGGGTTGATTGCCACCCAGCATAGCGGCGACGGCAAGGCCAACCAATGGTTCTTGCGCGGCTTCAACCTCGATCACGGAACCGATCTCGCCATATTCATGGACGGCATGCCGATGAACATGCCTACCCATGCGCATGGCCAGGGCTATGCAGACGTCAATATGTTGATTCCGGAGCTCATCGGCTCGATCGATATACAAAAGGGCCCGTATTTCGCCGACGTCGGCGATTTTGCCTCGGCCGGATCGGTCCATATCAATCTGATCGACGCTGTCGATGGGCCGCAGGTGAAGGCGACGCTCGGTAGCTTTGATTATCAGCGTTATTTGGGCATCGATTCTATTAAAGTCGGCGATGGAGATCTTCTGTTTGCCGGGGAGGCTGGCACCTATAACGGCCCGTGGACCCTGCCCGGCGATTTGCTAAAGCTGAATAGCGTCGTGCGCTATTCCCAAGGCACCGACGTGAATGGTTTTTCGGTGACCGGAATGGCCTATGGCAACCATTGGAACTCGACGGATCAAATTCCCGAGCGAGCGGTCCCGGACATCGGCCTTTTCGGCTACATCGACCCGTATGACGGCGGCAATACGGAGCGTTTCTCGCTGTCGGGCCAATGGGCGATGACGGACGGCGCCAACGCTTGGCACGTGAATGCATTCGCGGTGAGGAGCGCCCTCAATCTTTGGAATGATTTCACGTACTTCCTCCAGAACCCAACCCTCGGCGATCAGTTTCATCAGCACGAGACCCGAACTTTCGGCGGGGTTTACGCGTCTTACACGCTGACTGGCAACATCGCCGGCGTTCCCACGGAAAATGAGATCGGCGTGCAAACGAGATTTGACGGGATCAATCTGCTGCTGACCAATACTTATGAGCGGGCGTATCTGTCGACCATCCGGCAAGATATCGTCGATGAAGGCAGCATTGGCGTTTACGCCCAACAAACCGCGCATTGGAGCGATTGGTGCAAAACCGTTATCGGCATCCGGGGTGATTTCTACGCGGCGTCGGACAATGCTGTGAGCCTGCCGATCAATTCAGGCAACCCCACGGCCTTCGTCCCTGGACCGAAGGCCTCCATTATCTTTGGGCCCTTTAATAAAACCGAATTCTACATGGATGTCGGGCAAGGCTTCCACAGCAACGACGTTCGCGGTGTGACCGTTCAGGTCGAGCCGACCGACCCGACATTTAAGCTAAACCCGGGGACGTTCCTGGTGCCGACTCAGGGTGCCGAAATCGGAGTCAGGACCAAAGCGATCGAGAACCTGAATAGCGCGGTCGCTATATTCGGCCTCGACGCGGCTTCCGAAAACATTTTTGACGGGGACGCCGGAGACACTCAGCCGACGCTCCTACCCACTCGGCGAATCGGCATCGAATGGACCAATGATTACCATCCGGTTTCCTGGTTCGACCTCGATGTCGACTTCGCTGACACGAGGGCACGCTTCCTCGGCTATGATTACGCGCAACAACAGACCTATATCTCGCTCTGGGGATACCCGCAGGCGTCAATTGGCAATGCACCAGGCAACTATGTCCCTGGCGCCGCGACGATCGTCGGCTCGATCAAGGCCACGATCGGCGAAAAAACCGGCTGGTTTGCAGGGCTCGAATATCGCTATTTCGGGGTCCGGCCGCTTACGGAAGACGGCGCTTTCTGGTCGCCAGCGACGGGCCTCCTCAATGCGCGCGTAGGGTATCGATTCGACAATGGCTGGACGCTCCAGCTTGACGGCACCAATATCACGGACAGCAAGTCGGACCAGATCACCTATGCCTATGGGTCTCTTCTGAAGACGGATGCGCTTTACTATCAATGCAACGCGCCGGGCTCCACAGTGCCTGTCGCGGTCTGCCAAAATGGGGTCATGGACCGTGTCTTCAAGCCGGTCGAACCCTTGCAGCTGCGACTAACGCTCGTTGGCAAATTCTGAAAACAGGCTGGTTCATTCGCCATCATCAGGCATGCCGGACATGGATGTGAGGATGTTTTTTTGCACGATCATCGCCATGGGGGTGTGTTTCCTCCTTGACTTCAACCGGGATGGCCACGAGGCGGCCATGCCGTACCCCCCGCTCGGCGATGACATGTTCGGCGAAATGATGGACCTCGCGGGCTGCTCCGCGCAACAGAGTGACTACCATGCAGCTTGCATGATCGAGATAAACCTGCATGGCGGCAACCGACAGATCGTGCTGATGGTGATGCGTCTCCGCAAGACGATTTGCAAGCTCGCGCACGGTATGATCGTAGACATAGACGAGCGCCGCGACACAATTGCCATTGTCGCTCGCTTCGTCGCGCGCTTGCTGAATGCCGGTGCGAGCCAGGTCACGAATAGCCTCCGACCGGTTGTTGTAACCGCGTCCTTTCATATAGCGCTCAAGTTCCGCGATGAGCTCGTCATCGAGAGTAACGGTTATCCGCTGCATCGGATTCTTCCTTCCAAGTTGTCACTTGTTCGGCAAGGAGCACTTTGTCCCAATCGAGCCTCCAGCAAGCTTGGCCCTGTGGACGCGTATAGCGGGAAGAGACTCGAAAGTCACGGTTCCGTCGATCTACGGACGGCAGGCGTTTGAAGCGCCAATCATGTTGACAAAGGAAGCTCTCCGCAAACGGATAGGTAAGCTTTATCGAAGCTTAGAAATAGAGCTCTAATACAAGTCTTGTTCTCATATACGTATTCGTTGCGTTTATGTCACAGTGAGAAAATAAATTATGATATAGGCCGGTGAATATTGAGCGTATAATAACATAGAGTAGAGTATTTGAAATGCAAATCTAACGAGGAAAACGCCCATGTATCGTAAAACTCTCTTGGCATCGGTTGGTGCCATCGTTCTCGGCGGGTCCACAGCTTTGGCGGCCGATCTGCCCATGACTCCGCCACCTCCGCCTGTTCCCGTGTTCACTTGGACAGGCATATATGTCGGCGGACAGATCGGCTATGCCTGGGGCAGCGGCAATCTGAACTATTCCGGATATGATCCGTTTGACGCCATCTCTTTCGATAGTGGCGTCAGCGCGGCTCCCAGGGGGGTGATGGGCGGCGCTCATGCCGGCTATAACTTCCAGGTCAACCAGTGGGTGTTCGGCCTCGAAGGCGCGATCGACGGGACCAGCTTGCGCAATAGTGTGACGACCAACCTTTCCGCTTTTCAAGGTAGCACGGTGTCGGCTACCGCCAATTCCGGAATCCAGGGTTCCATTCGCGGCCGCGCCGGCATTGCCTGGGATCGTGCCCTGATCTATGCGACAGGCGGCGTTGCGTTTGCGAGCTTCAACACCAGCTACAATTTCATTGGCAACCTCAACGGAAGTCCCCTCATAAACGGCGGCGGTACCTTCAACGCTTCAAACGACTTTTCGAACACCCGCACTGGCTGGACGGTCGGCGGCGGCGTCGACTATGCCGTGACCGACAATTGGTCGGTCTTCGCCGAATACCGCTATACCGCTTTCGGCACGGTTTCAAACCCCGGGCTTGCCGAGGCAGGGTTTATCGGCGCGCCCGTCCTGACGAGCGCATTGCTTAATGTGAACCGTACGTGGAACCAAAGCCAAGTGGCGGTGGGCTTCAGCTACAAGTTCGGCACTTATGCTCCGGCACCGGTCGTCGCGAAATATTAAGACAAGCATCGCCGCTTGGATTTGATCAGGACTCCCTGACTTTGATCTCAAGCTCATCGTAGCGTTTGAACCTATAGAAAGCGACCGAACCGATCCAACTCAGCACGAAAATGCCGATAATGATGTAGCCAAGGATGCCAAAGTTGTCGTTGATAGCACCGATCGCGCCCCAAAAGCCGCCTCCGCCGGTAAACCCGAGTTCATCGCCGATGAGATTGAGCGTTTCGAGGCCGCCAACCAAAACAGCGACGACAACGGAAACGGCTGTGATCGTCATGTTGTAGTAGAGCTTGCGGATGGGTTTCGTGAACGCCCAGCCATAGGCACCCAGCATCAGCACGCCGTCGGTCGTGTCCACTAGCGTCATGGCCACCGTATACAGCGCGGGGAAAACTAAAATTGTCCCGGCAGACAGCCCGTTTGCTGCTTGCGCAGCGGAGATTCCGAACAGAGCGACTTCGGTCGCCGTGTTGAAGCCGAGCCCGAACAAGAACCCTATCGGCAGCAGGTGCCAGCTCTTGGTCACAAGCCGGAATAGCGGACGAAAGATTCTCGCCAAGAATCCCCGGCTGTTGAGCAGGATGTTGAAGTCGTCCTCGACAAACCGTCCGCCCCGCTTGACGGCCTGAAATGTCCGGTAAACCGAGACGAGCACTACAATATTGACAATCGCTATGGCGAACAGGAACAACGCGGAAACGCTGGTTCCAATAATGCCGACAATAGCTTTCAAGGAATCGAAGCCCCCGATCATGGCCGAAGCGGCGAAGGCCACGACGACCGATAACCCGACCACAGCTGCGGATTGGCCCAAAGCGAAAAAGAGGCCGACGCTCACCGGGCGCTGGCCGGCTTGCATCAGCTTGCGAGTAACGTTGTCGATCGCCGCGATGTGGTCGGCGTCCACGGCGTGTCGCAGGCCGAATGTGTAAGCCAAAAACGCCGTGCCAAGCAGGATCGGAGGGTCGTGGAGAACAGCGAGTGACCACATCCAGACGAGAACGTTCGCGCCTATCAGAAGCGCATAAACGCCAATAAGACGGCTTCGCAGACTTGCGTCGCCCTCAGACAAAATACGTAAAATATAGCTAAGCACAAAACCCTCAAATGCAGCTAACGGAAACGGTCAGCGCGCATGAGGGCGTGCCATACGGGCGCATGAAATGTAGTCGTCGGTGCACCTCGCCCGAGATCGGCCGCATGAAGGATGCGGGTCTTGTGGTTCAAGGGTCACTGCCTGATAGCGACCTTTCCGCTTTCCATGGCCGTTCGTCGGCGGTCCCACCACGTTCCCTCTTAATCCCGAAGGGAATAGCCGCGTGCGACCGTATAAAGTAATGCCTGAATGCACAACCTACAGCCGCGTAAAAATCTAGTCCCGCAGTGAATTTTGAGCACAAAACTGGAAGCTGCTGATTTCGTTTGTCTAAAGATCGATAACCGCCGGCCAGAAGCGATTGGGCTATCGGAAGCACGCTTTCTGCTAGGCCGCTATATTGGATGAACTGAGAGTTTGAGCCGTTATTTAACAGCGCCATTTAGGCATGGCTATGTGACTGGACGCCCAAGGCATCATGCGTTACAGCCTCAAGGGTAGGCGAAATTTCAGAAATCCGCTTACAATCTTCTGGCAATGCGCCAAATGACTGCAGCCCTTCGCTGGGACCGCAGCAAATGCGACGGGGTTCTAACTCCGCCAAATCTTTAATAAGGCGGCATCTCGTTCGGCGCTGGCTGGAAGAATAAGAAGGATTAAGAGGAGAGAACACGAAATGATGGCTATGGACGACGGCCGCCTGGCGATACAGAGCGGGCTACGCGGTTCATCAGGGAGAATTGTGGCGGCTTTGGTGTTTGGCGCGTTGCTTTGTGCGCTTCTTGGCGCGCCTCCTGGCACCAGCCCGGCTGTTGCGCAAACGGCCGCCTCGGTGCCGGAAGCCGGATCGGGAGCACCCCCGCCAGCAGAGGCCGCGCCGGTTTCGCCTCTCGATACGGCACCCGCCGCCGCGCCGCCAGCGGAAGCCGCCGACCCGCCGCCGGGCATCACGGATGCCTTGCTGGCTTCCGCCTTGCCGCGCGATCTTTCGCCTTGGGGCATGTTTCTCAATGCCGTCCTGCCCGTCAAGCTTGTCATGGTGGGACTGGCTTTCGCCTCGCTCGCGACGTGGACGGTCTGGCTTGCGAAAACGCTCGAGCTCTGGAACGCAAAACGCTTGGCGCGGCGCGGCCTTGAAGTGCTAGCCAGCGCCACCAGCCTGCGCGCGGCGGAAAAGGAGCTCGCCAAGCAGCCGCAGCAAGCGCGATCTCCCTTGGCGCGGTTTGTCGCGGCAGCTGTGGGCGAAGCCGACCGTTCCGAGGGTCTTGCCTCCGAAGGCGTCAAGGACCGCGCCGCCACTCTGCTGTCGCGCATCGAAGCGCAAGCGGGCCGGGTAATCCTGCGGGGCACCGGGGTTCTCGCGACGATCGGCGCGACGGCGCCTTTTGTCGGCCTGTTTGGCACCGTCTGGGGGATCATGGATAGCTTCATCGGCATATCGAAGACCAACACGACCAATCTCGCGGTGGTGGCGCCTGGCATCGCCGAAGCGCTGCTGGCGACGGCCATGGGGCTCATCGCGGCGATTCCGGCTGTCGTGATGTATAACGGTTTCGCTCGTGCCATCACCGGCTATCGCGCCCAGCTCGGCGATGCGGCAGCGGAAGTTCTGCGGCATCTGTCGCGCGACCTCGACCGCGAGGACTTTCCGCGCAAGGAAGCAGCCCCGGTTGTCCGGCTGCACCAATCGGTGGAGTAGACGCCGATGGCCATGCGTCTCTCCCTCGAAGAGGATCGCGTCGAGGAAACCCATGAGATCAATGTGACGCCGTTCATCGACGTCATTTTGGTTTTGCTGATCATTTTCATGGTGGCGGCGCCGCTCTCCACGGTCGATGTCAAAGTCGATCTTCCGGCCTCCACCGCGCAACCTGCGCCGCGTCCCGATAAGCCGGTGTTTGTGACGGTGAAAGCCGACCTTTCGCTGGCGCTCGGCGACGACCCCGTCAGCCGCGAGACTTTGGCGGCAGCCCTCGATGCGGCGACCCGGAACGATAAGGAGCAGCGGATCTTCGTTCGCGCCGACCGCAAGGTGGCCTATGGCGATGTGATGGAAATGATGAACCTGCTGCGCGCTGCCGGTTATCTCAAGATCGGGCTTGTCGGCATGGAGGAGACGGCCCCCACGGGCGGCGCCGCGCCCGCCAAGCCCTTACCCTTAGAGGCGAAGCCCTCGGAGCCGAAGCCGTGACGGTTGCCGGCATGGTCTCCGGCACGTCCGCCAAAGGAGTGGCCAACACGGTCGCAAATTCGATTTTACCTGCCGAAGACGAGCCTTCTCTGCGGCGCTGGCTCTTCGCCGCCGCCATGGTCGTGCTCGTCCATGCGGCGATCGTCTTTTGGA
>Ga0181521_10007663_pt1 | contig 11306 bp, 7 predicted proteins | sample PEATcosm2014_Bin_32_FD_119764 | JGI IMG/M metagenome (GOLD analysis project Ga0181521, IMG submission 119764) | Peatland microbial communities from MTU Mesocosm Facility, Houghton, MI, USA - PEATcosm2014_Bin02_60_metaG | ecosystem: Environmental > Terrestrial > Soil > Wetlands > Peat | place... | reverse complement strand
GGAATCACTTCACCGCGCAGATTCCGAGCGGCGTCGGCGGAAGCGAGCAGAGTCTGCTGGCCACGGTCGACCTCGATCCGCGCTTCGCGAATCGGCTTTCCGGTTTCATAGCAAACCAGCCGTGCGAACTCCGCCGCGTCGCGCTCCAGTAATCGGCGCATGCGATCGAGCAGTTCGGCTCGCTCGTATGGGGTGAGGCCCGCCATCGCCGATGCTCCCACCTGGGCCGCCGTGACCGCACGCTCTGTTGTCGACGCATCCGCCTCGTAGGTTTCTCCCACCGGCGTGCCATCGTAGGGGAGCCGGATCGTGCGCCGCACCTCCGTCCGCACCCACTCGCCCCCGACCAGCATCGGAAAGTCCTGTTTTTCAGTCACCGGTGTACCCATAGCCAGCTCTCCTCATCCTGCTGGCCGCGCCTCCGAACTGAGCAGCCCGCAGTCGAAGGTCAGGTGGTAAGACCCACCCTCCAGTGTAGCGCGTTTATTGCATCCGCGGCGAACCACCCCCATCACTTGCCCATCCGAGGAGAGCAGCTCAGAATCGTCCCGCCCCAATCCGTCGGTAACGACGAGCCAGACTGGTCTGGGCGTATGGCCGTGGCCACCAAGCGACACATCCGGGTTCACCTGCAAGGTGCTGCCGAGAGGGGCGAGGCGCCGCTCGCCCCTACGTCCTCTTGGTTTACCCACACGTTATCGAGGGATCAGGGTCCGGCCATTTGACTTGAACCGGAGCCGTCGATATTATCCAACTGTACAGATTTGCGGGCGTGTAGCTCAGGTGGATAGAGCAACGGATTTCTAATAGGATTTAAGCCGTCCAAGTTTTTCCATAGAAAACCAGAAAACCCTTATCCTAGATACACTTAGATACACTTGCGTACACCACGGCAGGCACCGTCCATGGGGTGCCGTGATGAAAAAAGTTGTCATCATTGTTGTTATCATTTTCGAAGTTTTCGTTTTCTGCGGGGTATATTGCGTACAGGAGGAGGCTACAACATAAAGACCAGCACAGCAGCATTGATCGTTCCGCTCGTCCTATCGTCCTGCGTCACGGCGGCGGGATGGTTACCGCAAGCGGCAGTTCGAACTAAACTTCGACATGTTGAAGACGAAAACTGCGACGTGGTTCACGAAAACGGCAGGTGCGTAACACTATGAACGGCTCCGCCAACACCGACATCGAACTTCGTTCCTGGCCCCGCTGGGCATCGGAAGGGGGCAACACGCCGATGTTCGTCCGCACGGTTGCCGAAGCTGCCCTCATCGCTTGCTTGCCAGATTACGCCTTGCTGCGGCCAGTGCTGTTGGAACTGAAACGCCAGCATCCCCAGCCGCCGTCCGGTCCTGCTGCGCCTGACGACCCCGAACTTGCCCGGTGGCTCCAATGGGCCACGAGGGGCGGCAATGTGCTGTCGTTCGTTAGCGGAGTCGCGGAGGCGGCTGCTTACGCTTGCGCAAACGACTACGCACTGCTCCGGCCGGTCCTGATTGAGTTGAAGAGGCGCTACCCAGAGAACCTGCACATCACTGTCGCCGAAACGTTCGGCTCGTGTGGAAATGCTGGACGGGGAGGCAGCATGGCGCCCACGTACCCCTGTTCTCTCAATGGGGTCTCGTCAATCAACTGGGGACCAGAAAATACAGCAGCGATCGCTTCTCGCGCCGGAGAATCAACTTCTGGCTTCGCAGGTCAAGGCCCTCTGGCCCGAGTGCCCGGCGCGCGTTTCGAGCGATGGCAACCATCTTTTCATCGCACCTTCGAGAGGCGCGTCCGCGACAAAGCCACTTGACGGATCCTCAATACTTGTTGACGCGCGGGCCATCACCATCAGCAAAGCCGAGCGTACGTTTCGCCACTGAGCTCCTCGATACTTCTTCTACGATACCTGGGACATTATCTTTAGCATTCGGGGAGATGTAAACACGTACGGCCGTGGTTCGCCTATACTAGGTCGCGGCCCCAGGCCGCCTTAGCGACCAGGCTTAACAATGTTAGCGGCGTACGGCTAACCTGCTGGAATCACTGACGGATGAGTTTTTGGTAGGTCACGGGCAGCCGGGTTGCGAACGTGTCCGCGCCGCCTCGATTCCAGAGGAACCCATGAGCTCAAATGCCAGCGTCAGGACCGCGCTGAGCGCCGGTCTTGCAGTCCTCGCAGTCCTCGCCTGTACCGATGTATCCGCAGCGTCCCGGCGGTCCTGGCCGGAACCCAAATATCCGGTCCGTATCGAGGAGGATGTCATGGTGAAGATGCGGGACGGAATCAGACTGGCCACCGATCTGTACATGCCCGTCGGAGCCGGCGCTAAACTGCCCGCAGTCCTTATTCGCACTCCTTACAATAAGGCTCCGTATCGCACCGCCGACAGCGACGCGCACAGCCTTGCCGGACAAGGTTATGTCGTTGCCGTGCAGGACCTCCGGGGCAAGTATCAGTCCGAGGGCGACTATTTCGAGTTCTCCGGCGATGCCACCGACGGCTATGACACAGTTGACTGGCTGTCGCATCAGCCCTGGTCGAACGGTAACGTGGGCACCTACGGTTGCTCCTATCTCGGTGACGTGCAAATCCTGCAAGCGCCGCAGCGCCACCCGAATCTCAAGGCGATGATTCCGGCTGCTGCCGGAGCTTCGGTCGGCAGCGCGGGCGACCGGTACTACTACTTCGGCAGCTGGAAAGCGGGAACCTGGGAACTCGCCAGCGGTCTGGGTTGGTATGCAAATGCCGGGAGTAGAGTGCGCGGTCTGCCTGCTCACGAGATTCCCGACAGCGCGCTGCGGAAATTCTGGATGACGCTCCCGCTGCTCGGTATGGTGCAGCGGGCCGGCGGGCCGCCTACCGATTGGGACGACACGCTGTCCCACGAACTGGGGGATCCGTGGTTGGATCGATTCGGTCCGCTCCGGAACGATCACCGCTTCAATGTTCCAGCGCTGCACATCGATTCGTGGTACGACTATGGCGTCGCCGAGGTTCTAACGGAGTTCAACCTGCTCCGAACCAATGCGGACAGCGACTTGGCCCGCAATAATCAGTTCGCCGTCATTTCACCGGGCAACCACTGCCAATCCGAAAGCTTGACGGAAAATACGGTGATCGGAGCACGCAAACTGGGGGATGCCCGCTTCGACTATTACCCGCTCTACTTGAAGTGGTTCGACCACTGGCTGAAGGGGGAGGACAATGGTGTGACGGCGCGGCCCAAGCTCATGCTCTATATCATGGGCCGCAACCAGTGGCGGGCGGAGCAGGAATGGCCACTGGCGCGAACGCGATTCACTCGCTACTACCTGCACAGCGACGGCCACGCCAACACCCGAACCGGCACCGGCACGCTCTCCACCGCCGAGCCCGCAGCGGAGCCGTACGACGGCTATACCTACGATCCCGCCGATCCTGTGCCTTCCCTCGGGGGGCCGATTTGCTGTACGGGAAATTCCGCAGCCGAAGGAAGCTATGATCAATCGAACGTGGAAACGCGACCGGATGTTCTGGTCTACACCACACCCGTTCTGACGGATGGAGTCGAAGTGACGGGTCCGCTCAAAGCGGTCCTTTCCGTCGCCTCTTCCGCGCGAGATACCGACTTCACCGCGAAACTGGTCGATGTTTATCCGGACGGCAAGGCGTACAACGTCCAGGAAGGTATCCTGCGCTCGCGCTACCGCGAGGGCTTCAGCAAGAAGGTATGGATGGATCCGGACAAGGTCTATGAGCTGACGGTGGATCTGGAAGTGACGGCCAACTATTTCGGTCCCGGCCATCGTATCCGCGTCGAGATATCGAGCAGCAACTTCCCGCGGTTCGACCGCAACTTGAACACGGGCGGCGACAACTATAGCGAGACAAAATGGAAGACGGCGCAGAACCGAATCCACCACTCCGCTGCTCATGCGTCCTATCTCCTGCTCCCTGTCATCCCGCAAAATTGAAGGCGGGGCCAGATCAGCTAGCGGAAGTCGGTGCGAGAGCGCCGATAGAAAGGACGGGCGGCGAGTGGCGCCCGTGCTCAGGCTCGCAGTGCAGACAACTAGAAGCCGCATTTCACGGTCAGTTTGAGCACCCAGCCGGGCGCCGCGTGTCCGATTTCATGGACAGCTTGCTCAAGATCTCTTCAGCCTATCGCTTGCGCGGGTAAACGGAGCGAATCCTACGCGCTTTGGCATCTTGGTACCTGAATGTCAATAACCGGGGCCTTGAATTGCGAGGGAAGATAGGATATAAGAGGCAGGCATCCGGGCGCCTTGGATAGGCCACCCAATGCGTCCTGAATGACCAGCCGGCTCGCGAGACAGGCAAAGACGGCGTGGCGACCCTGGAAATCATTTACGCGGCGTACGAATCCGCCGGCACGGGGCGGAGGGTCAACTGGCCTTACGAGCCGAAGGATCCCGGTGCGATTCCCGTTAACCTCTGGCTCGGAGCCTGAGGCAGGACGGGATTCGCCTTCGCGTAGAAGTTGCAACCGCAAAGGAGGCGGACAGAAGTGGACTCAAAATCTAAACCCAACCTCACGGGCGAGAACTCCCGGCGGGACTTCCTGCAAAAGATCGGATCACTCGCCGTCGTCTCAAGTTTCGCGGCAGACGCTTCTGCGCACCAACCGGCAATTCGGCGACCGGAAGCGCAGCAGCCGGCAACGCAGCAATCCTCAATGCCGATGGTTCGTTTCGGTAAGCACATGGTTTCGCGCTTGATTATGGGAACCAACCCCGCCGACGGCATTTCGCACCTGTCGCAAATGATCGATGAGGAGATGACTGCGTGGCACACTCCCGATCGGCTGGTGCAGATCTGGAAGCACTGTGAAGAGTTGGGCATCAACTGCATGGAACAAGCCGAAGATCGCGTGGCCAAGTACAATGCGGAACACGGCGGTAAAATGCTCTTTTCCTGCACCAACGAGGTGGAGTTGGGCAAGGACGGGAGCTGGATTGATCCCACACCGTCCATCAAGGCCACGGCGGCGCTGGGACCCATCGCCATTCACCACCCCGGCTGGGGCGAGTCCGGCACAGACGCCATGTGGCGAAAAGGCCAGCTCAACAAGGTTCGGGACTGGTGCAAGATAGTGCGCGATACCGGTGTGATGGTCGCTATCAATAGCCACCGGCCCGAAGTCTTCATGGAAATCGAGTCCCAGGACTGGGACGTGGATTTTTATCAGACTTGCTTGTATAAATTTGGCCGCACCAAGGCAGAATGGGGTAAGGCATTCGCGTCCAACCCTGAAATGGTGCCCGCCGAGATCGGCCACTCGAGGGAGGGCAGCTCTCCGCATTACGGGGGAGAAATATCCTTCGTTCGCGGCGATCCGCCGGAAATGTTCAAAGTGATAAAGCAGACCAGGAAGCCTTGCTGGGTGTACAAGATCCTTGCTGCCGGCCGGCTTTGCGAGACCCAGGAATTCGTGGAGGCGACGTTCAAAGAGGTTTTCGCGAACATCAAGCCGACCGACGCCGTGGTGGTCGGGATGTACGACAAATATATCGACCAGTACGCCATGAACGCCGAGTACGTGCGTCGCTACGGGTCGAACACCGGAATCTCGTGAAGGCGCACTCTAGGAGGTGCCGTATGGTCAACCGTCGGGAGTTTCTTGTCAGTTCAGCGGTAGCGGTCAGTGCAGCCACAGCGTGGGGGCAACCCACCGACCAAGCCAAATTGGATCGCATCGCGGTGATGAGTTACAGTTTTGATTCTATCGTCAAGTGGGGCGCGAATGCGGACGATCCACAGCGCACCATCGACATCCTGGATTTTCCCGCCATAATCGCCCGACGCTACGGTGTCCATCATGTGGAAATCCAGCACGCTTACTTTGGTTCGACCGAGCCCGATTACCTGGAGGAGTTCCGAAACCGGCTGAAGGCAGCCAATTCGCAGATGACTCAACTCGTCCTGGAGCTCGGCGAGCTGAACATTTCGTCTCCGGATCCCGTGCTCCGGGTGGAGACGATTGACTTGACGAAACGATGGATCGATCACGCGGTGACTCTCGGCTGTCCGCGGGTGATGATTAACCAGGGCACGTTGGCCCCCGAGGTGCGTCAGACCGCTATCGACACCTTGAAGAAGATTAACGCCTACGCCAAAGCCAAGAAGGTCTGGGTGACCATTGAGAACCGCGACGATCCCCCCGGAGAAGGCGGTCGTGCGGCCGCAGGCGCACCACCGGCAGATTGGCGTGACGAGTACGAATTGATCAAGGCCGCCGGTATCTGGGCCAATCCCGACCCCGGCGGATTCCCGGACAACCAGGCGCGGTGGCCGGGATTGCGCGCGCTGTATCCGCTGTCGTCCGGCAGCAGCCATTTACAATACAACCCGAAACGGTGGAACGAGGCCGAGGTGATCCGGATTTCGAAGCAGGTCGGATACAAAGGGCTGTTTTCGATCGAAGCCGTACCTGAAGCTAATGGCCCCGATCCCTACAAGGCGGTGCAAAGCATTCTGGACGAGTATCTCCGGGATATTTAGTTTTTGCGCCTGCGGAAGCTCTCCGCTCTGAAAATGCGCCGGTTTCCGTCGTTTGCCTAGTTGTAGGGGGACGGCTTGCCGTCCCCCAATGATCGCGGGTAGGGCAAGCCCTACCCCTACACGTTTCCAAAGCAGGTGGTGTGACCTATGGAAGGCCGGGATGCCAGAATTAAGCGTCGTACGTTTCTTCAGGCGGGACTAGCGGCCACGGCGGCCGGGTATGCGATCTCATGCGCCAAAAGCGGATCCGGCGCCTGGCGCTTCTTCACCGAGGCGGAAGCGCAGACGGTAGAGGCCATCTCGGCCCAACTCATCCCCGCTGACCGCGACCCAGGCGCCAAAGAAGCCTTCGTGGTTAACTACGTCGATATCCAGCTCACCCGGCAATTCAAAAAGCACCAGCGCGCCTATCGCCAAGGCATCGCCGCGCTGGACGCCGCCTGCCGGGCCAAGTACGGCAAGCGATTCGTGGAATTACCTCCGGAAGCGCAAGTCGAGGCGTTGAATGCGCTCGAAGAGAGTTCACCGTCATTCTTCCAGTTGGTTCTCGCCCACACCCGGCAGGGATTCTACGGCGACCCGCGACACGGCGGCAATCGCAACATGGCGAGTTGGAAAATGCTCGGGCTGCCTTACCCGCCGATCCGCGGCCGGCAGAAGTACAGCGAGCCGAAGGCCGGGTGACCCATGGCCCTCAAACGAGTGGATGCGGTGGTTGTCGGAGCGGGCGCGGGCGGCGGCGTGGTGGCCAAGGAACTCGCCAGCGCCGGCCTGCGCGTGGCGCTGCTCGAGCGCGGCAAGTGGTATTCGGCGGCCGACTGCCGTAAGGACGACCTCTACAACCAGCGCACCCAAGTGCTGGGCGCGAAGTTCGGTCCCGACGACGAGCGCAGCCCCCGTGTGCTCGTGGACCAAGACGGGCGCGAGACCATCGTCGTCGCCAGCGACGGCGGATACAGCAACAACGCAGCCTGCGTGGGAGGCGGGACGTTCAGCTATGGCGCCATGGCGTGGCGCTATATGGAGAAGGACTTCCGCATGCGTTCGACCTATGGTGCGGTGGAGGGAAGCACGCTCGAAGACTGGCCCATCGACTATTCCGATCTCGAACCGTACTACGAGAAAGCCGAATGGGAATTGGGCGTCTCCGGCGACGTTACGAACAACATCTTCCAGGCGCCACGCAAGAAGCCTTTGCCGATGCCGCCGCTCGCACCCAATAAGGAATATCAGATTCTGTTCCCGGCCGCCCAACGCCTGGGCCTCCATGCCTTCGGCATTCCGATGCTGCGCAACACGGTTCCCTACAACGGCCGCGGGTCGTGCATGCGCTGCCGCTGGTGCGTGGGTTTCGCGTGCGAGGTCAACGCGCGGACGGGCACGCACAACACCGTCATCCCCGCCGCCCTAGCCACTGGGAACTGCGATCTCCGAACGGAATGCATGACCAGGGAGATCCTCCTGGACAGCCGGGGCCGTGCTACCGGAGTGGCGTACTTCGACGCCCACGGCCGACTTCAGGAGCAGCCCGCCGGATTGGTGATCGTGTGCGGAGGCGCCATTGAATCGGCCCGCTTGCTTCTGAATTCGAAGCACCGGCTGTTCCCCAACGGCTTGGGGAACCGGTACGACTGGGTAGGGCGCAACCTTCAGTCGCACTCCTACTCGGGCGCCACCGGCCTGTTCGACTACGAGACCTACGACGACTTGGGGCCGGGTGCCTCCATCGCCATCTGCGACTACAACCACGGCAACCCCGGGCTGGCGGGCGGCGCGATGCTGGCCAATGAGTTTATCCGCTTGCCTTACCAGTTCATGGCTCAAGTTCCGGCCTGTGTCGCAGAGTGGGGGCAGGAGCACAAGGAATTTGTCCGCAGCGCTTTCAAGCGGACCATTGCCATTCAAGGTCCAGTGCAGGAGATGCCCCTGTTCGATGCCCGTATTCAAATTGACCCGAAGGTCAAGGATCATTGGGGGATTCCGGTGGCCCGACTCTCGGGTGGACGCCACCCTCACACGATTCAGATCGGAAGGTTTATCGCTGGAAAAGCGGAAGCTTGGCTAAAGGAGGCCGGCGCCATCCAGACCTGGAAGCGCGCGCCTGGAAAATCGCTGAGCGGCGGCCAGCACCAGGCGGGTACCTGCCGGATGGGTACGGACCCGAAGACCTCCGTCGTAGACAAGAACTGCAAGCTCCACGACGTGGATAACGTCTACGTCATTGATGCCAGCGTGCACGTGACGAACGGTGGTTTCAATCCGGTCCTTACTATCTTGGCGAATGCTTACCGGGCGTCGGCCAACTTACTCAAATCGTGGAAAAGCTCGGCGGCGAACTCCTGAAAAGAATCGTCCTCACCGCTGGGTAGTATCTTAATGGGAGACAAAACGATGAAAATGATGCAGAAGTACCTTGCCGCTTGTGCGGGCGTGCTTCTCAGCTTGAGTGCGGCTGCCTATGGGCAACAAACGGCCTCAGTAACACTGGAGACCAAGACGATCACCGTCGATTACGCTGTGCCCGCAGCCAGCAACCGCGTCGTCGGCACCTTTCATACTCCTTTCGATCTGGCGTTCAAGGGACTCAACGTTCCGAAAGGGCTCTACACGCTCTACGTTTTAACGGATGGTCCCCGGTGGCAACTCGCCGTCAATAAGGCGACCGGCCCGCAGGCCACCGCCTACGATTCGAAGCAAGACCTGGGGCGCGTGCCGATGCTCATGATCAGGCCTCCTGCGCCCGCGGCGGGCTGCAAGATCACGCTCTCGAAGATCGCGCCTATTGCGGCAGAGATGACGGTGGTATGTAACGACAAGGCAGCTTCCACATCCTTCCGTCTTGACCGGGGCGCCAACGACTCGGAATGGTAGTGTGGTCACGGGGAGACTAGCTTTGAAGGCCGTGCGGCTCTTACCGCCAACCCGGCGCCGACACCACCGTCGTGGCGGGGCGTCCGGCCGCACGCACCGCAGGACGATCGAAGCCGTGAATAAACTGACCCGCCACGTCATCCTGAGCCTGCCATGCTCTTCGGCGGGTGAAGGATCCTCGCAGTGGCTGTTCGGAGTCGGCAGGTTACGAACAACCGCAGGGATGCTTCGCTCTGTTCAGCAGGACAACTTTCGAATACTTTCGGACCTTCTACTACGCCGTGTTTTCGCGTCCGTCGCACTATTTGCTCTATTGATTATTCTAGCAACCGGTCTGCTCGCCGCCGAAAAGCCTCCGAATCCAAAGGTGCAGACCCTCCTCCGCCGCATGACCTTGGAAGAGAAGCTGACGCTCGTCCATGGCACGCGAGACCCAGAGGAACTGGGCGAGGCGGGTTATTGGCCCGGGCTGCCGCGCCTAGGCATTCCGCCGCTTCGGTTCGCCGACGGACCCGGCGGCATAAACGTGAATCGCGAATCCACTGGTCTGCCTGCGCCTGTGGCGCTGGCCGCGACGTTCAGCGTCGAGGCCGCGCGCCTTTACGGCGCCCTCATGGGCAGCGAAGCCAGGGCGCTCCGGCAGCAGGTCCTGTTAGCCCCTCAAGTCAACATCGTTCGCGACCCCCTATTCCGCCGCAACCATACGTCACTGGGCGAAGATCCTTATCTCTCCGCTCAGTTGGCATCCTCCGAGATCGCAGGCATCCAAAGCCAAGGCATCATGGCCCAGGTGAAGCACTTGGCCGGTTACAACGGCTCCGACAACCCCTCGATCGACGAGCGGACGTTGCACGAAATCTACCTGCCGGCCTTCCAGGCGGCAGTGGAAGCCGGCGTGGCATCGGTGATGTGCTCGTACAACCGGATCAACGGCCCCTGGGCGTGCGAGAACGCCGATCTGCTCAACGGCATCCTGCGGGGAACTTGGGGCTTCGCGGGGTTCGTGACCTCAGACTGGGGCGCGGTGCACAGCCCGCAGGCAATCACCCAAGGTCTGGATCTGGAAATGCCCGGCCGCGAGATCGCCGGGCGCCGGGGCGGGCCACAGTTCACCGATGCGCTGAAATCCGCCGTCCAGACCGGCGCAATTCCGGTTTCGGCCATCGACCAGGCGCTGGCGCGCATCCTTGTGCAGATGGACCGCTTTCATCTTCTCGAAGGGAAGCCACCCGCGCGGCCGCGAGCGATCAACGTCGAAGCGCATGCGAAGGTCGTGCGCCGGATCGCCACGGAGGGCGCTGTGCTGCTCAAAAACGACGCAGGCACGCTACCGTTGACCGCCGAGGATTTGGCGTCGCTCGCCCTGATCGGCCCCACCGCCGGTCAGCTTGCCGCTGGGTTTCTTGGGGAGCGCGCTTACGGTTTCGAAGCCCGGCTGGTATCGCCGCTTGACGCTCTTCGGCGGCTCTCCCCGCGAGCCAAAATCGCCTACTCTGTTGGCATCGACCTGACCGGCATTGTAATCCCGGGCTCCGCGCTCTCTCACGATGGGCAGCCCGGACTGCTCCGCCAGCCGAGCGCCGGGGAATCTGGACCAGCCCACGTTGACCGGGTGGTGGATTTCCAAGGCCCGTCGGCGCTCGCCTCCGGCGTGGACTATTCGTGGACGGGAGTGCTCACCGCTCCTGAGACTGGCGACTATACGCTCATGGTGCAGCCGGAGTTGACGGGCGGGTCTGAAGGTGGCGGGACGCTAGTCATCGACGGCCGCCTGGTCGCAAGGACCGGCGGTCCCGGCTTCGGTGGGAGCGGCATGGTAACCAAGAAGTGGTCCAGCTTGCTCCCCACGACTGACGATCGGGACAACGGCATTGGCACGATCCGACTGACCGCCGGTCCCCACCAGGTCGGCCTCACCGCGAACTCCATCGGCCAAGGGCCCCTG
>Ga0181521_10007661_pt1 | contig 11307 bp, 8 predicted proteins | sample PEATcosm2014_Bin_32_FD_119764 | JGI IMG/M metagenome (GOLD analysis project Ga0181521, IMG submission 119764) | Peatland microbial communities from MTU Mesocosm Facility, Houghton, MI, USA - PEATcosm2014_Bin02_60_metaG | ecosystem: Environmental > Terrestrial > Soil > Wetlands > Peat | place... | reverse complement strand
GGCATCCCGGGCGCACCTGAGCGACTGGTGCAGAACACCCGCAAGGACGCCGACTGGACGGTGTGCGATGCCGCCAGCGGCGCGGCCGCCGGGGTCACGGTGATTGCCGGAGCACTCGACAACACTGGTGCCCGGGCCGCGACGCTGGGCGGTGGGAAGGCAGTGCTGGTCAGCAACCCCACCGGGACCTGGCTGCTGTGGGACGGCCGCCGCAGCCGCATCGATCTCGCTGATCATGCGGTGACCAGTGCACTGGGATTGGGTCCTGATGTCGCGGCGGCGCGGCCTGTCGCCGCCGGGTTGTTCAACGCGATCCCCGAGGCACCGCCGCTGTCTGCGCCCATCATCCCCGGTGCCGGCGCCCCGCCGGCGTTCGGGCTGCCCGTGCCCGCACCGGTCGGGGCGGTGGTCGAAGCCCATGGCTTGGAAAGCAGTTCAGCCAACGGCACGCTTTATTACGCAGTGCTGCCCGACGGCCTGCAGCCGGTCTCGCCGGTGTTGGCCGCGGTGCTGCGCAACTCCAACTCCTACGGCCTGGATCAGCCACCGCGGCTCAGCGCCGACAAAGTGGCCAAACTGCCAGTGTCGCGGCAGCTGGACACCAGCCGCTACCCGGAACAGCGAATCAGCCTCCTCGACGCTGCCCACGATCCGGTCACCTGCGCGCACTGGAGCAAGCTGGCCAATGCGAGCACGAATTCGTTGACGTTGCTTTCTGGTTCGGCTCTTCCGATTCCGGACTCGGTGCACACCGAGGACCTGGTCGGCGCCGGCGCCGGCGGCACCGCCAGCCGGGTCGCGATCGCCCCCGGGACCGGGTACTTCGCCCAGACCGTCGGACAAAACGCGGCGTCGCCGACTGCCGGCTCGCTGTTCTGGATCTCCGACACCGGCGTCCGATACGGCATCGACAACGAAGCCGCGCAGGGTGGTGTTACCGGAAACGCGAAAACCGCTGAGGCTCTGGGTTTGAGCTCACCGTCGACTCCCATCCCGTGGTCCATCCTGTCGTTGTATGCGCCCGGACCGACGCTGTCGCGGGCCGACGCGCTGCTCGCCCACGACGGCCTGGCGCCAGACTCGCGACCCGGCCGCACCTCAGCCGAAGGACAAAACCCATGAGCCGATTGATCTTCGAGGCCCGCCGCCGGCTGCCCTCACCAGTGACCCGCAAGGGCAGCATCAGCATCGAAGCTCCGCCTGAACTGCCCCGGGTGATCCCGCCGTCGTTGCTGAAGCGGGCGCTGCCGGTCGTGATCGTGCTGCTGATCGTCGGAATGATCGTCGCGATGGTCGCCACCGGGATGCGACTCATCTCGCCGCAGACGCTGTTCTTCCCGTTCGTGTTGCTGCTTGCCGCCACCGCGTTCTTCCGTGGAGGCGACAACAAGTCGCGTACCGAGGAAGTCGACGCCGAGCGTGCCGACTACCTGCGCTACCTGTCGGTGGTTCGGGACAACATCCGGGCCCAGGCCGCCGCGCAACGCGCGGCAGCTCAATGGTCGCACCCCAACCCGGCGGAATTGGCCGCCATACCCGGGTCGCGACGGCAGTGGGAGCGCGACCCGCAAGACCGCGACTTTTTGGTCGTGCGCGCCGGCGTGCACTCCGCGACGCTGGACACCGCGTTGCGCGTCAACGACACCGCCGACGAGATCGACCTGGAACCCGTGTCGCACAGCGCATTACGCAGTCTGCTGGACACCCAGCGCACCGTCCACGATGTGCCGACCGGAATCGACCTTGCCAAGGTTTCGCGAATCACGGTGCTGGGAGATGCCGATGAGGTACGCGCGGCGCTGCGTGCCTGGGTCGCTCAGGCAGTGACCTGGCACGACCCGACCGTGTTGGGCGTCGCGGTGGCTACTCCGGATCTCGAGTCGCCGGATTGGTCCTGGCTGAAGTGGTTGCCTCACGTCGACATCCCGGCCGAAGCCGACGGTGTCGGCCCGGCCCGCTACCTGTCCAGCAAGCCCGACGAGCTGGCCGCGCTGCTTGGGCCTGCGCTCAGCGATCGCCCGGTGTTCACGGGCGGGTCGGGAGATGCGTTGCGGCACTTGCTGATCATCGTCGACGATCCGGATTTCGACCTGAGCGCTTCGCCGTTGGCGGCCAGCCGGGCCGGCATCACCGTCGTGCACCGATCGGCCAAAGCACCTCATCGGGAACAGTATTCCGATCCCGAACGGCCGATCCTGCGGATCGCCGACGGTGCGATCGAGCGCTGGCAGACCGGCGGTTGGCAGCGCCATATCGACAACGCCGACCAGCTCGGGGTCGACGAAGCCTCTCACCTCGGGCGCCGGCTGTCCCGATGGGACTCCAACCCGACGCACAGCGGTCTGCAATCGACGGCGACCCGTGGTGCCACGTTCACGAAGCTGCTGGGAATCCCGGATGCGTCCCGGCTCGATGTCCCGACGTTGTGGGCGCCGCGACGCCGCGACGACGAGTTGCGGGTTCCGATCGGTGTCACCGCGACCGGTGAGCCGCTGATCTTCGACCTCAAAGACGAAGCTGAAGGCGGGATGGGTCCGCATGGCTTGATGATCGGTATGACCGGTGCCGGCAAGTCGCAGACTTTGATGTCGATCCTCTTGTCGCTGTTGACGACTCATCCTGCCGACCGGCTGATCGTGATCTACGCGGACTTCAAGGGTGAGGCCGGCGCGGACATTTTCCGCAACTTCCCTCAGGTCGTCGCGGTGATCTCGAACATGGCCGAGAAGAAGTCGCTGGCCGACCGGTTCGCCGACACGCTGCGTGGCGAGGTCTCGCGCCGGGAGATCATCCTGCGTGACGCCGGACGTCGAGTGCAGGGCAGTGCGTTCAACTCGGTGACCGAATACGAAAACGCGATCGCCGCAGGGCATGACCTGGCGCCGATCCCGACGTTGTTCGTCGTCGCCGACGAATTCACCCTGATGCTGGCCGACCATCCCGAGTACGCGGAGCTGTTCGACTACGTCGCACGTAAAGGCCGTTCGTTCCGGATCCACATCCTGTTTGCGTCGCAAACACTGGACGTGGGAAAGATCAAAGACATTGACAAGAACACCTCCTATCGGATCGGTCTGAAGGTGGCCAGCCCCGCCGTGTCGAGGTCGATCATCGGTGTGGAGGACGCCTACCACATCGAATCGGGCAAGGAACACAAAGGCGTGGGCTTCCTGGTGCCCGCTCCTGGCGCCGCTCCGATCAAATTCCGCAGCACCTACGTCGACGGCGTCTACAATCCTCCTCAGGCACCGAAAACGCTTGTGGTGCACTCGGTTCCCGAGCCAAAGTTGTTCACCGCGGGCCGGGTTGAACCCGACCAGACCACCGTGATCGCCAAGAATGGTCACGAGGAGCCGATCGCGCCGTCACGCAAGTTGATCGCCACCATCGGCGACCAGCTCGCGCGGTTCGGCCCCCGTGCGCCCGAGCTGTGGCTGCCGCCTCTTGACGAGGTGATTCCGCTGAGTGCGGCACTGGCCCGCGCGGCGGTGCCACGCGGCGAATGGCGTTGGCCGCTGGGCGAAATCGACAAGCCGTTCCAGATGCGCCGCGACCCGCTGGTGTTTGACGCGAGGTCGTCGGCCGGCAACCTGGTGATCCACGGTGGGGCGAAGTCAGGGAAATCGACGGCGCTGCAAACGTTCATCTTGTCGGCGGCAAGCCTGCACTCGCCGCGCGAGGTGAGCTTCTACTGCCTGGACTACGGCGGTGGGCAGCTGCGGGCGCTGGAGGACTTGGCGCATGTCGGCAGCGTGGCGTCGTCGCTGGAGCCCGAACGCATCCGCCGTACCTTCGGGGAGCTCGAGCAGCTGCTGCGCTCGCGTCAGCAGCGGGAGGTGTTCCGGGACAAGCAAGGGCCGGATGACGGACTGGGCCAGGTGTTCCTGGTCATCGACAACCTCTATGCCTTCAGCCGGGACAACACCGACCAGTTCAACACCCGGAACCCGTTGCTGAGCAAGGTGACCGAACTCGTCAACGTCGGATTGGCCTACGGCATCCACGTCGTCGTCACCACGCCCAGCTGGCTGGAGGTGCCGCTGGCCATGCGGGACGGCGTTGGGCTGCGGCTGGAGCTCAAACTGCATGACGCGCGCGACAGCAATGTCCGGGTGGTCGGCGCACTACACCGTCCGGCCGAGGCGGTGCCCGCCGACCAGCCGGGTCGTGGTCTGACCACGGCCGCCGAGCATTTCTTGTTCGCGGCGCCCGAGCTGGATCAGGTGGCCGCCATCAATGCCCGTCACCCCGGGATCACGGCGCCGCCGGTGCGGTTGCTGCCCACCAACCTGGAGCCCGCCGCGCTGGGCCCGCTGTACGGGGGCACCGATCGGATCGTGGTTGGCCAGCGCGAAGAAGACTTGGCCGCAGTCGAACTCGACTTCGCGGCGAACCCGTTGCTGCTGGTGTTGGGTGACACCAGGTCCGGCAAGACCACGTTGTTGCGGCACATCATTCGGACCATCCGCGACAACTCGACACCGGACCGCGTCGCCTTCACCGTGTTTGATCGCCGGCTGCATCTCGTCGATGAGCCGCTGTTCCCCGACAACGAATACACCGCCAACATCGACCGCGTGACCCCGGCGATTCTCGGGCTGTCGGCGCTCATCGAACAGCGGCGACCACCGGCGGGCTTCACGCCGGCGCAGCTGAGTGGCTGGTCACTCGAGGGCCACATTCACTACCTGATCATCGACGACGTCGATCAGATTCCGGACAGCCCGGCCATGACGGGACCCTATGTGGGGCAGCGTCCGTGGACCCCGCTGATCGGGCTACTTGCCCAAGCCGGCGATCTGGGTCTGCGGGTGATCGTCACCGCGCGCGCCAGCGGCGCGGCGCATGCCCTGATGACCAGCCCATTGCTGCGCCGGTTCAACGACCTGCAGGCAACGACGTTGCTGCTCTCTGGTAACCCCGCCGATGGCGGCAAGGTTCGCGGCCAGCGGTTCGACCGGTTGCCGGCCGGTCGGGGGATTCTGCTCACCGACAGCGACACTCCGACGTACGTGCAATTGGTCAATCCGCTCGTCGGCGAAGGTGTGGCTGTCGATGGTCGGTGAGTTTCATCGAAAGGAGTATTTGTCATGACATTGCGAGTAGTCCCGGAAGGTTTGGCCTCGGCCAGCGCCGCTGTGGAAGCGATCACCGCGCGGTTAGCCGCCGCACATACGGGCGCGGCCCCGGCGATCACGGCCGTGGTTCCGTCGGCGGCCGATCCGGTGTCGCTACAGACCGCGGCCGGCTTCAGCGCCCAGGGCTCTGAGCACGCCGCGGTGGCGGCCCAGGGGGTCGAAGAACTCGGCCGTGCCGGCGTCGGTGTCGGCGAGTCCGGCGTGAGTTACGCAGCCGGTGACGCGGCTGCCGCGACGACATACCTGGCCGGCCACTGACGATGACCGCGCCGGTGTGGATGGCTTCGCCACCGGAGGTGCATTCAGCGCTCCTCACTAGTGGTCCTGGACCCGGGTCGCTGTTCGCGGCCGCCGGGGCGTGGACCACGTTGAGCAATGAATATGCCTCGGCAGCGGGCGAACTCACCTCACTTTTGGGCGCGGTGCAAGCCGGCGCGTGGGAAGGCCCGAGCGCCGTACTGTACGCGAGCGCACATGCGCCGTATCTCGCGTGGCTGACGGAAGCCAGCGCGAACAGCGCCGGGGTGGCTGCTCAGCATGAGATCGCCGCGGCCGCCTACACCACAGCGTTGGCCGCGATGCCCACGATTCCGGAGTTCGCCGCCAATCACGTCATCCACGGCGTGCTGATTGCGACGAATTTCTTTGGAATCAACACGATTCCGATCACGCTCAACGAAGTTGACTACGCCAGGATGTGGATCCAGGCGGCGACGACGATGGCGACTTACCAAGCGGTTTCGGGCACGGCGTTGGCGTCGGCTCCGCGCACTACTGCGGCGCCGCCGGTGCTCAAGACGAACAACGCGCTGGCCGCCGCCGACGCGCCGTCATCGGGGGGCAACTTCCTCACCGACATCTTCAACCAACTGTTGCAACTCATCCAAGATCCGAGCGGGACGATCAGCTCCATCATCGCCAACCCAAGTGCATGGTTCCCACTGCTGTTCTTCGTCGCCTACGAGACGTTCTTCATCCCGTTCGGAACCACCTTCTGGTCTGTCTTGCTCAGTTCCCCGGCCTTGATTCCGCTCATTCTGGGTCTGGCTCTCTACGCGGCGGCGTCGTTGGCAGGGCCGGAGGCGCTGCCCGCGGTGGTCGGGGAGCCTGGACCGGCGGGACGGCCCGGCGGGATGCCCGCCGCGAGCTTGGCTTCGACCGGTGCTACCCCGTCGACGACCGCTGGGTCGACACCAGCGGGGGGCGACGCGGCTACAGCCGCGCCGGCGGCCGCGCCCGCCACCAGCTTCGGCTACATGGTGGGGGGTATCGATCCCGACGACGGGCCCGGGCCGACCTTGATCGATCGCGACGCGAGCAAAGCGCCGGCGAGTGCCATTCCCGCAGCGGCCGCGGTGGGTGCGGTGGCCCGCGACAAGGTGCGGGCTCGGCGGCGTCGTCGGGGCGAGTTGCACGACCACGCCGACGAGTTCGCAGACATGAATGTCGAGGTCGACCCGCAATGGGGTGCGCAGGCCGACCGCGAGCCAGTTGTATCGACGCTGGCCTCGGACCGGGGTGCAGGCGCGCTGGGGTTCGCCGGAACGGTGGACAAGGACGCCGCCGTTGTGGCGGCGGGACTGGCCACGTTGAGCGGCAACGGGTTTGATGATGGACCAAAGATGCCGATGGTGCCGGCCACGTGGGGTCCCGAGGCGCCGCAGGGGGAGGGGGGCGACGGCTGAGTGTGTTTGGGTGGCAACGGTAATCGACTAGTGAAGGGATTTCAGGGATGAGTTTGTTGGATGCACATATTCCGCAGTTGGTGGCGTCGGAGTCGGCGTTTGGCGCCAAGGCAGGGCTGATGCGCTCGACTATCGGTCAGGCCGAGCAGGAGGCGATGTCGGCGCAGGCGTTTCACACCGGGGATTCGGCGGCGGCGTTTCAGGCTGCCCATGCCCGGTTTGTGGCGGCGGCGGCCAAGGTGAATTCGCTGCTGGATATCGCTCAGGCCAACATCGGGGATGCCGCGGGCACCTATGTGGCCGCTGACGCCGCTGCGGCGAGCAGTTACCCGGGCTTTTAGACCGTTACGACTTGACGAGAGGTTTTTGAATGTCGCAGATCATGTACAACTACCCGGCGATGATGGCGCATTCGGCCGACATGGCCGGCTATGCGGGCACGTTGCAGAGTTTGGGCGCCGATATCGCCAGTGAGCAGGCCGCGTTGCAGGCGGGCTGGCAGGGTGACACCGGGATGAGCTATCAGGCGTGGCAGGCCCAGTGGAACCAGACCATGGAGCAACTGGTGCTGGCCTACCGCGCGATGGCGGGCACGCACGAGAACAACACCACCTCGATGCTGGCACGAGACTCGGCCGAGGGCGCCAAGTGGGGCGGCTAGATCTGGCGGGCGGGTCCGCGACGTAGATGTCTGCCAAGCCCAACGCCGTCGAACTCACCGTCGATCAGGCGTGGTTTATCGCTGAAACCGTTGGAGCGGGGACGTTTCCATGGGTATTGGCGATCACCACGCCTTACACCGATGCCGCCGAGCGGGGTGCGTTCATGGATCGCCAGAACGCCGAACTGACCCGGATGGGCATGATGGCTGCCGACGGCGCCATCAATTCGGCGGTAGCCGACTGGATTCGGGTCGTGTGCTTCCCGGAACGGTGGCTGGATCTGCGTCATGTAGGATCCGCTGCTGCCTCCGTGGACGACGATCTCTTGCGTGGGATCATCGCACGGCGCGGCGGTAAAACCGTTGTGGCACTGCGTAACGCGCAGCTGGTGACATTCACGGCGATGGACATCCACGACGCCCGGGCGCTGGTGCCGGTGCTCGGTGTCGGGCTGGCGCAGCGTCCGCCCGCCCGGTTCGACGAGTTCAGCTTGCCCGCCCAGGTCGGCGCACGGGCCGACGAGCGGCTGCGCAATGGCGCGTCGCTCACCGAAGTCCTTGACTACCTGAGCATCCCGCAGTCGGCGCGTTCGGTGGTGGAGTCGGTGTTCACCGGGCCGCGCAGCTACGTGGAGATCGTCGCCGGTTGCCACCACGACGGGCGGCACACCAGCACCGAAGTGGGCATGAGCATCGTCGACACCACGGCGGGTCGGGTACTGGTCAGCCCGTCGCGCGCCTTCGACGGCGAATGGATCTCCACGTTCAGCCCCGGAACCCCGTTTGCCATCGCCATGTCCGTCGAGCAGCTCACCGCGGAGCTGCCGGACGGTCACTGGTTCGAAGGCCATCGGCTCTCCCGAGATTTCAGCACGCAATCCAACTCACAAGCCGTTTGACCCTCCAAGAATAATCGCTAGTCACGAAGAGAAAGAGAAGCAATGTCCCGCAGAAGTCTGAGGAGTCGGTGATGTCCAGCGCTGTGATACCCATTGTGCGGGTCGCCATCCTCGCGGACAGCCGGCTGACCGAAATAGCGCTGCCCGCGGAATTGCCACTGCGCGAAATCCTGCCTGCGGTGGAACGTCTGGTGGTTCCTGCCGTCGCCGAGGACGAGGGTGCCAACGGTGGCGCCGCGACCGAACCGGCGACGCCCGCTCGGCTCAGTCTTGCTCCGATCGGCGGTGCGCCGTTCAGCCTGGACGCCAGTTTGGGGACTGTCGGCGTCGTCGACGGTGACCTGTTGGCGTTGCAACCGATCCCGGCGGGGCCGGCCGCGCCGGGCATCGTCGAGGACATCGCTGACGCGGCGGTCATCTTCTCGGCATCTCGGTTGAAGCCGTGGGGGACCGCGCACATCCAGCACGGCGCCATCGCGGGACTCATCGGATTGACCTGGGCAGCAACCGGTCTGGGGGTTACCCACCGGGTGGCCACTGGCTCGTCAGCCGGGCTGTTCGCCGTCGGCGCGATAGCGCTTCTCACCGTGCTGGCGGGCCTGTTCCTGCGGTTGCCGCGCGCCGGGGCGGCTTTGTCGGGCGCCGCGCTGGTTCCCGTCGCCGCGGCGTTGGCCTTGGCCGTGCCGGGTAGCTTCGGCGCGGCCCAGGTGACGCTGGCCGCGGCCGGAGTGACCGCGTGGTCGCTGATCAACCTGATCCTCCCTCGTCGCGAAAGCCACCGCGCTATAAGCTTTTTCACCGCGACGACGGTAGTGGGCGCAGGTGCGCTGTTGGCTGCGGGCGCGAGTTCGCTGTGGCAGCTGCCGTTGGTGAGCCTGGGCTCCGGTCTGCTCGTCGTGGCACTGCTGGTCACTGTCGAAGCCCCGCAATTGTCCGCGCTGTGGGCTCGATTCCCGCTGCCGGTCATTCCAGCGCCCGGCGACCCCACCCCGTCGGCACCGTCCTCGCGGGTGCTTGCGGACCTGCCGCGACGGGTCCGGATCAGCGACGCACACCAGACCGGATTCATCGCGGGGGCGGTACTGCTCAGCGTGATCGGATCGTTGGCGATAGCGTCGCTGCCGCAAACCCTGTCCGCGTGGGGCTGGTATGTGGTGGCCGCGTTCGCGGCCGCGACTGCGCTGCGGGCTCGGGTGTGGGACTCGGCCGCGGCCAAAGCCTGGCTGCTGGCCCAGCCTCTCCTGGTGGCTGTGGTGTTGGCGGCGCTGTACACCGCGACGGCGCATTACGTCGCGGCGTTGGTGGTGGTGGCGGTTCTTGCAGCGCTGGTGACGGCATTGGTCGTCGTTGCGCTCAGCCCGGCAATCGCTTCTCCGGACACCTACTCGTTGCCGCTGCGCCGACTGGTGGGCTTCTTCGCGTCAGGGGTCGACGCGTCGCTGATTCCGGTGATCGCTTATCTGGTCGGACTCTTCGCTTGGGTACTCAATCGATGATCTCTGCCCACGCTCGCCGAAGCGGTTGTCTCGCAGCGGTACTGGTTGCTGCGCTGTGGGTCTGCCCGCCCGCCCTGGCGATTAGTCGTCCGCAGGTCGACCCGGGGTCGGCGCCGCCTAAGGGCGCGCCTGGTCCGGTGCAGCCGATGGAGAAGAACGGCGAGTGCAGCATCACTGGCGTCATCTCAGGCACCGACTTCGGTGCCGCGACGCCAAGCCAGACGATGCTGGATCCGGCTGCGGCGTGGCGGTTTTCCCGCGGCGACGGGCAGTTGGTGGCGGTTCTGGACACCGGGGTGCGACCGGGACCACGGCTGCCTGGTGTGCAGCCGGGCGGTGACTACGTCGAGTCGACCGACGGCCTGACCGACTGCGACGGACACGGAACAGCGGTCGCCGGCCTGATCGCTGGTCAGCCCGGTGCCGACGGGTTCGCCGGAATCGCGCCCGCGGCTCGGCTGGTGTCGTTGCGGGTGACGTCCGCGAAGTTCTCGGCGCGCACCGCGGGCGGCGATCCCACCTTGGCGCGGGCCACTGTCGACGTGACCGCGCTGGGCCGGGCGATCGTGCACGCAGCCGACCTCGGCGCCCGGGTGATCGACATCTCGACGATTACCTGCCTGGCCGCGGACCGCAACATCGACCAGGGCGCCTTGGGTGCGGCGATCCGCTACGCGGCCATCGACAAAGACGCCGTCATCGTCGCGGCCGCCGGCGACAGCGGTTCCGCCGGCTGGGGTTCCAACGCAGCGTCATGCGAGTCCAACCCGCTCACCGACCTGAGCCACCCCGACGACCCCCGCAACTGGGCGGGTGTCACGTCAGTGTCGGTGCCGTCGTGGTGGCAGCCATACGTGTTGTCGGTGGGCTCGCTGACGCCGGGCGACCAACCGTCGAAATTCACCATGGCCGGGCCGTGGGTCGGCATCGCCGCACCGGGCGAGAACATCGTCTCGGTGAGCAACCGTGACGACGGGGGACTAACCAACGGCCAGCCCAACCAACACCAGCAGCTAGTCCCGCTCAACGGCACCGACTACGCGACCGGATACGTCTCGGGCGTCGCCGCGTTGGTGCGCAGCAAGTATCCGACACTGAACGCCGGCCAGGTGATCCAGCGCATCACCGCTTCCGCGCGCAATGGTGCCCGCGCGCCGTCCAACGTCGTCGGCGCCGGCACCGTCGACCCGGTGGCCGCCCTGACCTGGGAGCTCCCCGCCCCCGCAAAGACCGACCAGTCGCCGGTGAAACACGTTGCGGCGCAACCGGAGCCAGCGCCGAAAAGCGCGGTGCCGCGGTTCGTCGCGTTCGGTGGGACCGCCGTTCTGATATTGGCCGTCGTGGCCGCTGCCGCGATCGCCGCACGCCGACGAAAGGAACTCACGCTGTGAGTGCGCATCAATCAACCTCGCTGCCCACCGGACGAAT